>Ga0137388_10001811_pt1 | contig 13202 bp, 14 predicted proteins | sample 15con2h14AmetaG_FD_104644 | JGI IMG/M metagenome (GOLD analysis project Ga0137388, IMG submission 104644) | Vadose zone soil microbial communities from Angelo Coast Range Reserve, California, USA - 15con2h1.4A metaG | ecosystem: Environmental > Terrestrial > Soil > Vadose zone > Saprolite...
CTATCCGGTGAAGCTGCTCCAGGAGATCCTGATCTGGGGCATCTTCGCGATGAGCCTCGATCTGCTGATGGGCTATGCGGGCATGGTCTCCTTCGGCCACTCCGCCTACTTCGGCATCGGCGGCTACGTGGCCGCGCTCGCGCTCACGCAGAGTCCGGGGCTGGTCTCGGCCCTCGTGCTGCCCGCGCTGGCCGCCGGCCTCGCCGCCCTCGTCATCGGCTTCTTCTCGATCCGCGTGAGCGGCGTGTACTTCATCATGCTCACGCTCGCCTTCTCGCAGATGTTCCACGCCTACACCTTCCAGGTGTCCTGGCTCGGGGCCGAGGACGGCCTCGTCGGGATCCCGCGCCCGGTGGTGCCGGGCTGGGACGTCTCGAGCCTGCGCGGCTTCCACGGTTACCTGCTCACGCTGGTGGCGCTGAGCGCGCTCGTGCTCTGGCGCATCGTCCGCTCGCCCTTCGGCCACGTGCTGCGCGGCATCCACGAGAACGAGGCGCGCATGGAGGCGGTGGGCTACGCGGTGGATCGCTACAAGCTCCTGGCCTTCGTCATCGCGGGCGTCTTCGCGGGCCTCGCGGGCTCGCTCTACGCCCAGTTCAACGGCTCGATCACGCCGGACGCCTTCTTCTGGAAGACCTCCGGCGAGGCGCTCCTCATGGTCATCATCGGCGGCACCGGGACCCTGGGCGGCCCGGTCCTGGGCGCGGCCGCGTTCATCCTGCTCCAGAGCCTGGTCAGCACCTATACCGAGCGCTGGATGCTGATCCTGGGCGTGACGTTCATCCTCTTCGTTCTCTTCGCGCCCGGCGGCATCGTGGGCGCGCTCCGCGGGCGGGTGGGCCTGCGCGCATGATCGCGCCGCTCCTGGCCACGGAGACGCTGAGTCGCGCCTTCGGCGCGCTGACTGCGCTCAGCCGCGTCTCGCTCGAGGTCGCCCCGCGCGAGCGCCGGGCCATCATCGGCCCCAACGGCGCGGGCAAGACCACGCTCTTCAACGTCATCACCGGCCAGCTCGCCCCCACGTCGGGCCGCATCCTCCTCGACGGCGCGCCGATCGGCGGGCTGGCCCCGCACGCGGTGGCCCGGCGCGGCATCTCGCGCTCGTTCCAGCGCAACAACCTCTTCCCGAAGCTCGCGGTGCAGGAGAACCTGCGGCTGGCCGCCGCGGTGGCCGCGCCCGGCACCTGGGATCTCCTGGGTAGCGTCACGCGCCGCCGTGGGCCGCTCGACCGGGCGCGCGAGGTGGCCGAGGTGGTCGGCCTGACCGACCGCCTGGGCGAGCCGGCCGGGCGCCTGTCCTACGGCGAGCAGCGCCAGCTCGAGATCGGGGTGGCGCTCGCCACCTCCCCGCGGCTCCTCCTTCTGGACGAGCCCACCGCCGGCATGTCGCCCGAGGAGACGCTGCGCATGACGCGCATGCTCGAGGCGCTGCCGCGCGACGTCACGCTCCTGATCATCGAACACGACATGGACGTGGTGGGCTCGCTCGCCGACCGCGTCACGGTGCTGCACTACGGCGAGGTGCTCACGGAGGGCACCTTCGCCCAGGTGAAGGCCGATCCGCGCGTCTACGAAGTCTACCTGGGGAGCGCCTGAGCCGTGCTCGAGGTCGACTCCATCCACACCTACTACGGGGAGAGCCACGTGCTCCACGGCGTCTCGCTGCGCGTGGCGCCGGGGGAGGCGGTGGCGCTGCTCGGCCGGAACGGCGCGGGCAAGACCACCGCGATCCGCAGCATCGTGGGCTTCACGCCGCCCCGCGCCGGCCGCGTGGTCTTCGAGGGGCAGGCGATCGAGCGCTGGCCCGCCTACCGCATCGCGCGCCGGGGCCTGGCCCTGGTGCCGCAGGGCCGGCGCATCTTCGCGCCGCTCTCGGTGCGCGAGAACCTGCTGCTGGGCGCGCGCTCCGAGGGCTGGACGCTCGAGCGCGTGTTCGAGCTGTTCCCGCGCCTGCGCGAGCGCCAGGCCCAGCTCGGGGGCACGCTCTCGGGCGGCGAGCAGCAGATGCTGGCCATCGCCCGCGCGCTGCTCACCAACGGCCGCCTGCTCCTGCTGGACGAGCCGTCGGAGGGCCTGGCCCCGCTGATCGTCCGCGAGATCGGCACCACGTTGCAGGCGCTCAAGGCGCAGCGCCTCGCGCTGCTGCTGGTGGAGCAGAACTACCACCTGGCCCTGCGGGTGGCCGACCGGGTCTACGTGATGAACAAGGGGCAGATCGTCTACCAGGGCACGCCGGCCGGGCTCGAGGCCGACGAGGAGGTCAAGCGGCGCTACCTCGGCGTGGCGTGAGCACCCCTCACCCCCTGGCCCCTCACCCTGCCGTCTCCCCTCTGGGGAGAGGGTGTGTCGTCAGAGCAGCTTGAAGAGGCGGGGTAGGATCAGCGTGATCTGCGGCACCAGGATGATGATGACGAGTCCGACCAGCAGCACGGCCACGAAGGGCAGCATCGCGCGCGTGGCCCGGTCCACCGAGACCTCCGCGATCCCGCAGGCGATGAAGAGGCCCACCCCGATCGGCGGCAGGAAGAGCCCGATGCCCACCGCGGCCACGACGACGATGGCGTAGTGGATGGGGTCGATGCCGAGCCCGTTCGCCACCGGCAGGAGGCTCGGCAGGAGGATGACCACCGCGGGGAGCCCTTCGATCACCGCGCCGAAGAAGATGAAGATGGCGGCGGTGAGGAAGAGGAAGATCAGGCTGCTGCCCGGCACCACCGTCATGATCCGGATCAATGCGGCGGGCATCTGCTGGACGGTGAGAAACCACGAGACGACCGCCGCGGTGCCGAGCAGCAGCCCCACCGCCCCGGTGATCATCGCCGAATTCATGATGATGGCGGGCAGGGCGCTCCACTTGATCTCGCGATAGATGAAGAGGCCCACCACCGCGGCGTAGAGCACGGCCAGCACCGAGGCCTCGGTGGGCGTCATGATGCCGCCCAGGATGCCGCCGAAGATGATCGCGGGCATGCCGAGCGGGATGAGCGCCTGGCGGAAGGCCACGCCCAGCTCGCCCAGGGTGGGCTTGGCCTCGGCCGCGATGCCCAGGCGGCCCGCGGTGCGCCAGATATAGGCCATCAGCACCAGCGCCATCACCACCGCGGGCAGGAAGCCGGCGGTGAAGAGCGCGGCCACCGAGAGGCTCGCCACCGAGCCGATCACAATCATGAGGATGCAGGGCGGCACCAGGATGCCCATCGCGGAGGCCGCCGACACGACCGCGACCGCCAGCTCCTTGCTGTAGCCGGCGCGCACCATGCCCGGGATGGGTGGACGCCACCGCGGAGACGTCGGCTACCGTCGAGCCCGAGATGCCCGAGAAGATGTACTCGGCCGCCACCACCGCCATGCCGAGCCCGCCCCGCACCCAGCCGACTAGGGCCACCGCCAACCGGACGAGCCGGCGCGCGATGCCGCCCGTCTCCATGAGCGCGCCGGCCAGGATGAAGAGCGGCAGGGAGAGCAGGACGAACGAATCCACCTGGTGCAGGATGGTCTGCACCGTCACCGCGAGCGGCACCGGCGCGGCGAGGATGGCGCCGACGTAGCCGGCCAGCCCCACCGTCACCGCCACCGGCACGCCGATGGCCAGCAGCACCAGGAAGACGAGGCAGACGAGGATCATCGGCCGCGGGCCAGGCGCCAGAGCTGGGGGACCGAGAAGAGGATCATGAGCGCGCCCCCGATGGGGAGCGCGGCGTAGAAGCACACCATGGACAGCTCGAGGGAATCGGAGACCTGCCGGCGCGCCACCGGCCACATGGCCAGGCCGCCCGCCACCAGCACCCCGCCGAAGGCCACCACGAGCAGACCGACCACCAGATCGGTCGCGCGCCGCAGGCGGGGGCCGAAGCGGTCGATCAGCAGGTGGAGGCGAAAGTGGGCGCCGCGCCGGACGGCGGACGCGGCGCCCAGGAACACCATCCACACGAAGCAGAGCCGCGCGACCTCGTCGTACCACTGGAAGGTCGCCTGCAGCACGTAGCGGCTCCACACGCCGAGGAAGACGTCCACCACCAGGACCAGCATCAGTCCCAGGCAGACCCAGTCGACGAGCACGCTACTTCGCGGTGGCCCGCGCCTCCGCGATCACCCGATCCACGAGCTCCTTGCCCGCCTTCTGCTCGAGGAACTTCCAGACCGGCTGAGCGCGCTCCTGGAAGAGGCGGATGTCCTTCACGTCGTTGACCTGCATGCCCTTGGCCTTCATCAGGGCCAGGCCTTCGACCTCGGCCTTCACCTCGTCCTGGCGGTGCTGGGCGCAGGAGGCGGCCATCGTCTCGTCCACGACCTTCTTCAAATCGGCGGGCAGGCCGTCGTACTTCGGCTTGGCCATCATCCACACCGCGGCCGGATACGAGTGCAGGGTCTTCGAGTAGTACTTGGTGATCTCGTGGAACTTGTCGGAGACCGCGGTGGTCACCGGCAGCTCGAGCCCGTCCACCGTGCCCTGGCGCACCGCCATGTACACCTCGCCCCAGATCATCGGCACCGGGTTGGCCCCGAACTGCTTGAAGACCTCGACCAGGGTGGGGATGGGCGGGACGCGGATGGTCTGGCCCTTCAGATCGTCGGGCACGAACACCGGCCGCTTGTTGGAGAGCACGCCGCGGAACCCCCAGCCGCCGCCGTAGCAGAAGGGCTTGGCCCCGAGCGGCTCGAAGCGGTTCATCAGCTCCCGCCCGACCGGCCCGTCCATCACCCGCCACGCGTGCTCGCGGTTCTGGTAGAGGAACGGCACGTCGGAGGCGAGCATCTTCGGGTCGAACTTGCCGCCCGCCGAGGGCAGGGACACCGCGGCCACGTCCACCGTGCCGAGCTGCATGCCCTCGATCTGGACGATCTCGTTCTTGGTGAGCTGTCCGGCCGGGTAGACCTCCACCTTGATGCGGCCGCCGCTCTTCGCCTCGGCGATCTCCTTGAACTTGTACGCGGAGGTGGTGAAGGGGTTGTCGTTGCCGACGATGGTGGCGAGCTTGAGGGTGACCACCTGGGCGGGCGCGGGTGAGGCGAGCCCGAACACGATGAGCATGACGAGCGCTGCGCGTAGGACCATGACGAGCCTCCAGCGGCGTTGGGGGTGGGCGGCGTCTGGGCTCGCTTATATCCCAGGCTCCCCCTGGGTCGCAAGCGCCGCGACTTTGCTACACTCGGCCCCATGAGCTGGATCGACCCGAATTTTCCAAACTGCGCGACGCCCACGGACCTGGTCGGCCGCGTGCTCGGGCTCAATCCCGGGATGATGACGGGGCCCGGCACCAACACCTACCTGGTCGGCCGCACCTATCCGATCCTGATCGACACCGGCGCCGGCGAGGCCGACTATCCCGCGCTGTTCGAGCGCTACCTGCGGGAGCGCGGCTGGCGGCGGCCGGAGCGCATCATCCTGACCCATCGCCATCGCGATCACCTGGGCGGGGTGGGCCAGCTCCGCGAGCTGTTCCCGGGCGTGCCCGTGTCCAAGCTGATCTTCAGGGATTCCGGGCTGCCCGAGGACGTGGACATGCTGCGGGACGGCGAGCTGGTGGAGGGCGACGGTGTCACCCTCGTGCCGATCCACACCCCCGGCCACGCCTCCGACCATCTCTGTTTCTTCCTGAAAGAAGAGCGCGCGCTCTTCAGCGGCGACCTGATCCTGAACGGCTCCACCACCGTGATCCCCGACGAGGACGGCGACCTCGGCCAGTACCTCGACTCGCTCCGCCGCGTGCAGGCCCTGGGCGTGCGGCACATCTATCCGGCCCACGGCCCGGTGATCGAGGACGGCCCCGGCAAGATCCAGGAGTTCATCGATCACCGGATGCTGCGCGAGCGCCAGATCCTGGAAGTGCTGGGCGACGGCTCGCGCACGGTGCCCGAGATCGTCAAGGTGATCTACGCCGACGTGATGCCCGCGCTCCACCGCATGGCCGGCATGTCGGTGCACTCGCATCTGCGCAAGCTCAAGAGCGAGGCGCGGGTGAGCGAGGAGACGGTGGCCGGCAGTCCCTCCCGCTGGACCCTGCTCTAGCGGCTCCGCGCCGCGCCGATCCCATGCTGCTGACCAACGGCCGTATCCACACGATGGACGCCGCCGGCTCCGTGGTGGATTCCCTCGTCATCCGCGCCGGCCGCGTGGCCTTCGCGGGCCGGCGCGGCGACATCAACCCGGCTCCGCGCGAGCCCACGCTCGACCTGGGCGGCCGCGCGGTGCTGCCGGGACTGGTGGATGGGCACGGGCACCTAATGCTGCTGGCCCGCGCGCGGCTCGAGCTGAACCTGGCCACCGCGGGCTCGGAGGACGAGATCGCGCAGATGGTGGCGGCGGCCGCGGCGCGGTTGCGACCGGGGCAGTGGATCAGCGGGCGCGGCTGGGATCAGACGCGCTGGCCCGGGCAGGCCTACCCTGGGCGCGCCTCGCTCGATCGCGCGGCGCCCGGGCATCCGGTCGCGCTCATCCGCGTGGACGGCCACGCGACCTGGGCCAGCGGCGAGGCGCTCACCCGCGCCGGCATCACGCGCCACTCCAGCGACCCGCCGGGCGGCCTCATCACGAAGGACGCAAACGGCGAGCCCACCGGGATCCTGATCGACCTGGCCCAGGACATCATCCGCTCGCTGGTCCCGGCGCCGGCGGAGGAGCGCTTCGACCAGGCGGTGCGCGAGACCATGGCCGAGTGCCTCGCCAAGGGGCTCACCGGCGCGCACGAGCCGGGGCTCGACCTGTCGGCCGTCGCGTCGGACACGCGGCTGATCGAGCGCGGCCAGTTCCCGTTCCGCGTCTTCGCGGCGCTCTCCGGCAAGAAGGCCTGGGCCCGCTACCGCGACGGCGCGCCCGAGACGGTGGGCGACGGCCGGCTCGTGGTGGGCGCGGTGAAGCTCTGGCTCGACGGGGCGCTCGGCTCGCGCGGGGCCGCGCTGCACTCGCCCTACTGCGACGATCCCGCGAACACCGGGCTCGTGCGGGTGCCGCCCGAAGACGTCGAGCGGCTCACCCGCGAGGTGAGCGCCCGCGGCTTCCACGTGTGGGTGCACGCCATCGGTGATCGCGCCAATACCATGGTGCTCGACGTCTTCGAGCGCGTGCGGGCCGTGGGCGGCCCGCAATCACGGTTGCGCGTGGAGCACGCCCAGATCCTCACCCCCGCGGACATGCCGCGCTTCGCGCGCCTCGGCGTGGTTCCGAGCATGCAGCCGACGCACTGCACCTCCGACATGCGGTGGGCGGGGGAGCGCCTCGGCCCCGAGCGGCTCGCGGGCGCCTACGCCTGGCGGTCGGTACTGGACGCGGGCGCCTATATCGCGGGCGGCTCCGACTTCCCGGTGGAGGACGCCAACCCGTTCCACGGCCTGCACGCCGCGGTGACCCGCCGGCCCCGCGAGGGTGACGACCCGGGCTGGCAGCCCGCCCAGCGCATGACTCGCGAGGAAGCGGTGCGCTCGTTCACGATCTGGAACGCGCGCTCCATCGGCCTGGAGGCCGACCAGGGCTCGCTGGAGGCGGGCAAGCGCGCCGACCTCATCGCGCTCTCCGACGACGTGTTCACCTGCGCGGAGGAGAAGATCGCCGGCCTCGCCCCGGTGCTCACCATGGTGGGCGGGGCCGTCGCGTACGCCGTGGATCAGGACTTCGGCGCGAGCCGCTCCGCGAGCCGTGCGAGCTCCGCCGGATCGACGTCGGACACGAGCGCGTAACCCAGCTCCCCGTCGCGCCACAGCACCGAGTTGAACCCCCGAGAGGTCGTGACGTGGGCCTGACCTCCGCCCACACGCACGAGCCCCCGCGTCGGCCACGGCAGCCCGTCGGCGCGAAAGACGAAGAGCGAGATCGTGTGCAGGCGCCGGTTGAAGACGAACACGGCGGCCTTGCGGTCGAGGTAGTAGCCGACCGCGCCACCCCGCAGCGGGAAGTCCTGGTCGCCGTCGAAGCGCACGACCGGCGCGAAGTCGAGGCGCCCCTCGAACCACGGCTTGACCTGGTGGATGCCGCCGCTCTCGATGTCGAGCGGATGCTGACTCGACAGGATCCGCAGATGATCGTTGACCGCCTCGGCGACCATCCGGGTGGCGGCGCGCTCGCTCGCCCGCTGGTAGGCGAGCGGCCCCACGATCAGGAGCACCGCGGCCGCCGCCGCGACCGGGACGAGGTACCGCGCCCGGCGCCGCCAGAGGCCCGGCGTGGCCGCCGGCGCGCCCGGCCACTCCGCGGCCAGCCGGCGCTTCAGGGACACCGGCGCTCGGTGCTGGGGGAGCCGGCTCTCGAGCGCCTCGCTCAGGAGCGCCTCCGCCGCCGCCTCGTGCGCGCACGCGGCGCACGTCTGCAGGTGCGCCTGCAGCGCCGCGTGCGTCTCCGGGGCGAGCCGGCCGCGCTGGGCGTCCAGGAGCCGGTCCCGGGCTTCCTCGCAGGTCATCGCGCGTAGTCCTTGAGCAGCGCGCGCAGCGCCGCGCGCGCCCGCGACAGCCGGGACTTCACGGTCCCGATCGGGCAGCCCACGACCAGGGCGACCTCGACCTCGGTCAACCCCTCGAGGTCCAGCAGGATCACGGTGCGCGCCTCCTCGCTGAGAGTCATGAGCGCGCGCTCGATCTCCTCGCCGACCACCTTCCGCAGCCGGTCCAGCTCGAGATCGCCCCGGAGCCACTGCACCGGCTCCACGCCCTGCGCGGTGGGCGCCACCGTGTCGAGCCCGCCCACCGTGGGGTTGTGCCGCTCGTGGCGGTACTGGCTGAGGAACGTGTTGCGCAGGATGCGGAAGAGCCAGGCCTTGAGATTGGTCCCCGGCGTGTACTGGTGCGCCGAGGTGAGGGCGCGCGCGTAGGTCTCCTGCACGAGGTCTTCCGCATCGGTCGGGCTGCGGGTGAGGTACCGGGCAAGGTTGTAGAGCGTGTCCGCGTAGGCCAGGGCCTCGCGCCCGAGCCCGCCCGCGTCGGCCCGCCCCCATCTCGCCATGCCGTGATCATAGGCCTCGCTCACGCCACTCCGCCATCGACCATCGCAACGCGGGGCCGGCCGGATCGTTCCAGCCCGGATTGTTTTCGAGCCATGGAACGACGAGGGCGGGGCAGCGTTGGCACGGACGGAGGAGTCGAGCATGAGACCACGAGATGACGGATGGAGATACCGGATCCTGGTGGGGGTGGCGGTCGCGGGGCTGCTGCTGGCCCCATCGGGCCCGGCGCGGGCGCAGCCGCAGACGGGGCCGCACATCGAGATCAAGGCGCACGGCTACGGGATCCCCGAGCTGGCGGTCCAGCCGGGCACCACCGTCACCTGGATCAATCACGACGACGATCCCCACACCGTGACCTCGACCGAGAACGTCTTCCGGTCGCCGGGGATCGATACCGACGAGACCTACTCTTACACGTTCACCAAGCCGGGTACCTACGAGTACTTCTGCACCTTGCACCCGCTGATGACGGGCAAGGTCGTGGTGAGGAGCGGATCATGAGCGACCAGGGCGGCGTCGACCGGCGGGGGTTTCTCCAGTGCATGGCGTGGACGGGGACGGGCCTGCTCTGGTCCGTCGCGGGCGGAGTGCTCTCGTCCCGGGCGATCGGCGTGGGCGCGGCAGAGGCCCAGTCCGCGCCGGCCACCTTCAGCTTCGCCCAGATCAGCGACACCCACATCGGCTTCAAGGGCGCCGCGAACCTGGACGCGATGGGCACCTTCGAGGCGGCGGTCGCCCGCATCAAGGCGCTCGACCCCAAGCCGGCCTTCCTGATCCACACCGGCGACATCACCCACGCGCAGAAGGCGGGCGCGTTCGACGTGGCCAGCGAGGCGCTCAAGGGCACCGGCATCGAGCGCACGTTCTACGTGCCGGGCGAGCACGACGTGTTTGTCGACGGCGGCACCGAGTATCTGAATCGCTTCGCGGCGGGCCGGCCAGGCCGCGGCTGGCAGAGCTTCGACTTCGGCGGCGTGCACTTCGTCGGTCTCGTCAACGTGCTCAGCTACAAGGCGGGCGGGCTCGGCAGCCTCGGGCCCGCGCAGCTCGAGTGGCTGGAGCGCGACGTCGTGGGCCTCGCGAGCAGCACGCCCGTCGTGGTCTTCGCGCACGTGCCGCTCTGGACGGTGTACCCGCAGTGGGGCTGGGTGACCGACGACGGCGCGCAGGCCCTCGCCTATCTCAAGCGCTTCGGCTCCGTCACCGTGCTGAACGGCCACATCCACCAGATCATGCAGAAGGTGGAGGGCAACATCACCTTCCACACCGCGCGCTCCACCGCCTTCCCGCAGCCCGCCCCCGGCGCCGCGCCTGCGCCGGGTCCCATGAAGGTGCCGGTCGAGGAGCTGCGGGGCATGCTGGGAGTCCGCGAGGTCACCTACGCGCCGGGCAAGGACCGCCTGGCGGTGGTGGACCCCTCGCTCGCGTAGAGCGGAGCAGCTAGAAGCGCAGCAGCAGCAGGAAGCTCGTGGTGGCCAGCAGGTTGCTGGCCGCGTGGGCCAGCATGCCGGGCAGCAGGCTGCGCGTGCGCTCGTAGCCCAGGGCCCAGATCATCCCGCTCCAGGTGACCGCCGCGAAGCCCTGCAGCCCGTAGCCGTGGGCTACGCCGAAGAGCGCCGCGCTCAGCAGGGCGGCGGGCCAGGGCGGGAGGCGGAGGCGCAGGGTGGGGTAGAGCAGGCCGCGGAAGGCCAGCTCCTCGAAGATGGGGGCCCAGACCACGCCGTCTATCGTGCTGGCCGCCACCGTGGCCGGCGAGCCCCACAGGAACTCCTCGAGGAAGCCGTCCGCCCAGTGCGACGTCACGCCGAGGGCGGTGAGGCCCATCGAGAGCAGGCTCTCTCCCGCCATCGAGATGCCGAGCAGCACGATGGCCCAGCCGACGACGCGGAGGGTCTGGCCTTGCGGCACGCGCAGGCCGAAGGCTTCGCGGACCGATGCGCCGCGGGCGTGCAGATAGCGGCGGACCCACCAGAGCATGGGCACACCGCCCAGCAGCCCCATGGCGACGGTGGTGACGGGGGTGCGCGGCAGCAGCACGACCAGGGCCGCGGGCATGAGCAGGTAGGCGAAGGCGGCGCGGAAGAAGAGGCCGAGCCCGTCGGCGCCGCGCCAGACCGGCGGCAGCGGTGCCTCCGCCACGCGCGCGCCGCGCGGGGCGCGGAGCAGGCGCCGGAGGAGCACGAGGGCCAGCAGGAACAGCCCCACGCCCGTGGCGGTGAGCCCCCGCACCCGCCGGAGCAGCGCGCGCCCGCGGGCCTCGATGCTCGCCTCGGCGTCGGCCTGGAGCGTCGGGTCGTCCACCCGGGTGGCGATGCGGCGCACCAGGGTGTCGGTGAACCAGTCGCGCGGTAGCTCCCGGCGGATCTCCTCGGCCATCGCGGTGGCGTCCTGCGGCGACGGCGCCTCGAGATAGGCGGCGTCGAGCCAGTGCCCGTACTGGGCGGCCGCGGTGTCCGTGCTCTCCAGGGCCTCGATGATGGAGGAGGCGCGCTCGAGCTGGCCGCTCTCGGCCAGCAGCACCACCAGGTCGAGATCGGTGCGGGCGGAGCGCTGGTCCTCGTCCAGCTCGTCGAAGCGGGCGATGGCGTCCTCGAACGTCTCCGGATCCGAGCCGGTGAGCTCGTAGAGCTTCATCTCCCACCTGGGGATCTCGTCCATCACGTCGTGGAGATCCATCTCGCGGGAGACCAGGCGCTCGAGCGATTCCTCCGGCTTCTCCAGGTTGGCGACCGGCGAGCCCCAGCTCCAGTAGAAGAAGCCGACTAGCAGGGCGGTGAGCACAGCGTAGAGCGCCGTGGCCCAGGGAGAGAAGTAGCGGGTGGCGGGCCCGTCTCCGGGCGGGGTCAGGATTTGCGTGCCGCGGCCACGAGCGCGGAGAAGAGGCGCCGGGCCGGCTCCGAATGGCCCACTAGCTCCTCCGGATGCCACTGCACGCCGAGCACGAAGCGCGCGGGATCGTCGATCTCCGCGCCCTCGACAAGCTGATCGGGCCCCCACGCCACCGCGGTGAGCCCGCGGCCGAGGCGGTGGATCGCCTGGTGATGCATGCTGTTGACCTCGAGTTCGTCGGCGCCCAGGATTTCGGCCAGCCGGCTGCCCGGCGTGACTTTCACCTTGTGGGTGGGCTGATCCCGCGGCTCCTTCTGGCTGTGCGGGATCTGGGTGCCGGGCTCGGTGGCCACGTCCTGGTAGAGGGTGCCGCCGAGCGCCACGTTCAGCACCTGGATGCCGCGGCACACCGCGAGCACGGGCACGCCGCGCCCGAGCGCCAGGTTCAGCACCGACGTCTCCAGCGTGTCGCGCGACGGGGCGACGTCGTACAAAGTGGCATGCGGCGCCTGGCCGAAGAGGGCCGGATCCACGTCGCCGCCGCCGGTGAGCAGGAGCCCGTGGAGCTCCGCGCCGAGCCGCTGGAGCGACGCCGCGGAGAGCTGCGGCGGCAACGGCACCGGGACACCGCCGGCCTGTTGCACCGCGTGCAGGTAGGCGGAATTCACGTAGGCGCGCTCGGGACTTGCGCCGACGGTGATGGAGGTGCTGACGCCGATCAGGGGCGCGCGCCGACTCATGGCGCCATGCTACCATACCGGCCATGACACTCGACTCCGCGCAGTACCAGCGTAGCGCTGCGCCCGCGGGCTCGGGCCCGATGACGCAGGTGATGGGGCGGAAGTGGATGGTGGCGGCCGGGCATCCGCTCGCGGCGCAGGCGGCCGCGCGCGTGCTGGCCGAGGGCGGCAACGCGATCGACGCCGGAGTAGCCGCCGGCTTCATGTTGGGTGTCGTCCATCCCGACATGGTGAGCTTCGCGGGCGTGGCGCCGATCCTGGTGCACCTGGCCTCGACCGGCGAGACCTTCGAGGTCTCCGGCGTCGGGCCCTATCCGCGCCGCGTGAGCGCCGACCTCTTCCGCACCAAGCACGGCGGCGAGATCCCGATCGGCTTGCTGCGCACGGTGGTGCCCGCCTCGCCCGACGCCTGGTGCGTCGCGCTCGAGCGCTGGGGCACGCGGTCGTTCACCGACTCGGTGTCGGCGGCGCTGGAGTGCGCGGAGCACGGCTTCCCGACCTCGGCCTTCTCGGCCTCGATCATGGCCAACAACGCCGAGCGCTACACGCGCTTCCCCACCTCCGCCAAGATCTTCCTGCCGGGCGGCAAGCCACACGCGGCCGGCCAGCTCTTCGTGCAGTCGGAGCTGGCCGCGACGATCAAGGAGATGGTCGCCGCCGAGATCCGCTCGCGCAGCCGCGGCCGCGCCGGTGCCATCCGCGC
>Ga0137388_10001812_pt1 | contig 13200 bp, 9 predicted proteins | sample 15con2h14AmetaG_FD_104644 | JGI IMG/M metagenome (GOLD analysis project Ga0137388, IMG submission 104644) | Vadose zone soil microbial communities from Angelo Coast Range Reserve, California, USA - 15con2h1.4A metaG | ecosystem: Environmental > Terrestrial > Soil > Vadose zone > Saprolite...
ACTGCGGGATGTCGCAACGTTCGACTCGGCGGGCGTTACGAACAAAGGCTGCTGAGCCTGCTGTTAGAGGACGGTCTTGCTGGGTTATTGCGGCGCTGTCTGATAGACCGAAGCCCTACCAGAAGGCGCGTTCATCAGGCGAGGGGGCTGGACGTCAGCGGGCATCGGCGGCAGCGGGCATGGGCGGCGGGCATGGGCGGCGGGGGACCTCGTGCCCGGGGGCCCTGAGTTGCCAGGGGCTCGGCGGCGGGAGCCTGGACTGCGGGCCCTGGCGCGGTGACCCGGCGGCGGGCCGCTGCGGCGGCCGGGGAGGCAGCGGCAGGCCCGGCGCTGGCCGGGAAGTGCTTGGCATGAGGTGAAGGAGCGCGGGACTCTCATGGTCGCCACCGATCGGGCGCCTTATCTTCTGGCGCTGCGCCTGGCGGGCCGCCGCGTCGTCGTCGCTGGCGGCGGCAACGTCGCGGCCCGGCGGGTGCCTGCGCTGCTCGACGCGGGTGCCGAGGTGATCGTCATTTCCCCCGGGCTCAGCCCAGCGCTGGATGATCTCGCCACCGGGGGCCGGATCGCCTGGACCGCCCGCGAATACGCTAGCGGCGACTGCGCCGGGGCCTGGCTTGTCTGCGCCTGCACCGACGACCCCGCGGTCAACGCCGCCATCGCCGCTGAGGCCGACGCAGCCCGCATCTGGTGCGTGCGGGCTGATGACGCCGCCGCGTCCCGGGCCTGGACGCCGGCTTCCGGCCAGGCGGGTGAAGTGCGGGTCGGCGTCCTGACCGGTGACCCGCGGCGCAGCGCCGGGATCAGGGACGCGCTCGTGGGCGCACTGAGCTCCGGTGCGGTCGGGGCCCGCCGGGGCCGTCGCCGTAATGGCGGCGTCGCCCTGGTCGGCGGCGGTCCCGGGGATCCCGGGCTGATTACCGTGCGCGGCCGCGCCCTGCTCGCCGAGGCAGACGTCGTCGTGGCCGACCGCCTCGCGCCGCAATCGCTGCTTGCGGAACTCCCGGCCGATGTCGAGATCGTCGATGCCGCCAAGATCCCCCGCGGGCGGGCCATGGCGCAGGAGTACATCAACTCGGTGCTCGTCTCGAGGGCACGCGCAGGCCGCTTCGTCGTCCGGCTGAAAGGCGGCGACCCATTCGTGTTCGGCCGCGGCGCCGAGGAACTGCTTGCCTGCCTGCGCGCCGGCATAGCGGTCACCGTCGTCCCTGGGGTGTCCAGCGCGATCGCGGTGCCCGGGATCGCCGGGGTGCCGCTCACCCACCGCGGCGTGGTCCAGGAGTTTCATGTCATCTCGGCCCACGTCCCGCCGGGTGACGAGCGGTCCACGGTCAACTGGGCTGCGCTCGGTCCTTCGCCGGCCACCCTCGTGCTGCTGATGGCGACCGAGCACCTGCAGCTCATCACCGATGCACTAATGCGTCATGGTCGTGACCCGAAGAGCCCCGTATCGGTTATCGCCGACGGTACTCTGCCCACGCAGCGCAAAATTACCGCAACACTGGATACAGTCGCCCACGATGCTGCCGAGGCGGGAATCCGGCCCCCGGCGGTCGTGGTAGTGGGTGAGGTCGTGACGATCGCGGCGCAGATTGCCGAACTCTGTAGTAGCCCGGCGGATGGGGCGCCGGGCGGCACGTTCCTGCCCGGAGACAGGCCGGCGCAGGTTAACGGTGCTGCGCATGGTAATGATCTGGTACGGAGGCCGGCCCAGTGATCGGCAGCTCGCCGGTGTCTGGAGGCCGGGCGCCATGACCGAAGGACAGGGCCGGACAGCCGCATCGGCGCCGCAGGACGCCAATGCGGGCGGCGCAGCGCTGCCCGACATCACGGTTCCGGCCAGCGAAGGGCATGCCACCGATCCGGCTGCAGCCGCCGGGCACGCCGCCCCCGGCGCAGCGCCCGCATCGCCGCCAGCGCGGCCTCCGGCATCGCCAGGGCCGGATGCGGAACTGCCAGGAAAGCACGCCGCGCAGGAAACCACGGCGCCACGGCGGGTCGACGCGCGCCGGCTGGAGTCTGCATTGCTGGAGGTGCGGCACCAGATCCTCGACGCGCCGCTGTTCCTTGAGGCGCCAGGAGTCGAGGAAGCCAGGGCCGAGCGGCGCAAGCTGCTGAGCCAGATCGACGACTACCTGCTGCCGCGGTTGCGCGAGTCCGGTTCGCCGGTGCTCGTCGCTCTGGTCGGATCGACCGGTGCCGGCAAGTCAACCCTGGTGAACAGCCTGGTCGGGAAGCAGGTCAGTAATACGGGCATCCGCCGCCCCACGACGAACAGCCCGGTGCTGGCCAGCCATCCGAGTGAGGTCGACTGGTTCGCGGAGAATGTCTTCCTGCCGACGCTGCCCCGGGTCCGCCAGCAAGGGCTAGCCATGCCCGGCCGGGACGGGCTGCTGGTGCTGGCGTCGAGCGAGGGTATGCCCAAGGGCGTTGCCCTGCTCGACACCCCGGACATCGACTCCGTGGTGCAGGCGCATCGTGAGTTCGCGCACCAGTTCCTCGACGCGTCTGATCTCTGGCTCTTCATGACAACGGCGGCGCGCTATGCCGATGCGGCCGTCTGGGAGTTGCTGCAGTACGCGCGGGATAGGGGAGCCTCCCTGGGAATCGTGCTCTCCCGGGTCCCTGCCTCGGCTGCCGCCCAGCTCACCACGCATTTCGACGCGATGCTGGCGGCCAACGGGCTGGGCGACACCCGGCGCTTCGTGATCCCGGAGACCATACTGACCGAGGGCAGGCTCCCGGCCGAGGTCTATGGCCCGATCCGGGCGTGGCTGGAAGACACCGCTGCCCGTGAGGACCGGCGCGTTGCGGTTCTCACCCAGACGATGTCCGGGGTGCTGGATACCTTCCGAGCCAGGGTGCCCGCCCTGGCCAGCCGGGCCGATGCACAGCTGACGCTCCGGGCGGAACTGCAAGCCGCCGTGGACGAGGCCTACGCGGCGGGCCTGTCCGAGATCGATGCGGCCATCGGGAACGGCTCGCTGCTTCGCGGCGAGATCCTCGCTCGCTGGCGGGACTTCACCAGCACCGGGGACATGCTGCGCATGCTTCAGGTGCGGCGGGGGGGCGGGACTGCTACCCGGCCTCGCAAGCGGCGGATGTCGGCCCGCGCTAGCGCGCTCAAGACGGCGGTGCGGACGGGGCTTGAGTCGCTGGTGGCAGCGGTCGCCGACCGGGCCGCTGAGGACGCCGTGACTCGCTGGCGCCAGCACCCGGCCGGCGGCCCGCTGCTCACCGGGCTTTCCGCCCGGCCAGCAGGCAGCGAGTACACCTCGGAGTTCGCCGAGGAAGCCGGGCTGATCTTCGGTGTGGCGGCGCAGGACAACGGACGCGACGGCGGGTCGCGGCCGGACCGCACCGGCGCGGCCGCGGGCGGCCGGCCGAGCGCTGCGGCTCTCGGCCGGTCAGCGCCGGACCTGGCCAGGAGGGCGTCGCGGGCGATCAGCGCATGGCAGGATCACGTGATGCACCTGGTAGAAGCACAGAACGTGACCAAGCGCTCGATCGCGCGGGTCGTGTCGTTTGACGACGAGCCGCTCGCGCTGGTGCTGACGATTGGCTTGCTGGGCTACGGCGAGGGTGGCGATGCGGGCAGCGAGGGCAGCAGCGTAGTCCCGCAGCATCTGCTGACGTCGCTATTCGGCGTCGGGCCGCTGCGCGAGATCGCGGCCAGGGCACGGGCCGACCTGCATGACAGGATCGGCTTGCTCTTCAATGAGGAGATGCTGCGCTTTACCGAGGTCATCGACGCAGCCGGCATCCCCGACGAGGCCTCGCCCGGACAGCTGCGCCAGGTCACTTTGTCACTCGAGACCGCGCGATGACGGGCGCGCTGCCGGAAGCCGGGTTGCTGCCTTCGGACCGGGTGCCCGGCGCGGCACCGGGTTCCGCGCTTTCTGACCGCCTCACCGCGCTGGCCCGGCTTGTCCAGATCGGCACGGCCAGGGACGGGCCGGACGGCTTCAGCGAGAAGCTACTCAATGACGCTGAGCAGCTCCTCGCACAGGCCGGCCAGCGGCTGCGGATGTCCTCGGCCCATACTGTCGTGGCCCTGGCCGGCGGCACCGGCAGCGGCAAATCCTCTTTGTTCAACCGGCTGGCGGGGGCGGACTTCTCTGCGGTCGGCGTCACCCGCCCGGTGACCACGGATCCGCATGCCTGCGTGTGGGGAGTGGCCGGCTCGGGGCCGCTGCTGGAATGGCTGGGGATTCAGCGCAGGCATCGCTATGCCCGGTCCAGCCCCCTGGACCGGGGCGAAGACGCGATGGCCGGGCTGATCCTGCTGGACCTGCCCGATTCCGATTCGGTGGTCACCGGCGCCTCGGACCAGGTCGACCGGCTGGTCGGGCTCGCGGACCTGATGGTGTGGGTCCTCGATCCGCAAAAGTACGCCGACGCCGCCGTGCACCGCCGCTACCTGGTACCGCTTTCCGGCCACTCCGAGGTCATCGCGGTGGTGCTGAACCAGGCGGACAGGCTCTCCGCCGGACAGGCTGAGGACTGCGTCGCTGACCTCCGGCGGCTGCTCGATTCGGAAGACCTGCACGATGTCCAGGTACTCCTTACCTCGGCACTGGCGGCGGCGGCATCGACGAGCTCCGCAAGCTGCTCATCCAGGCGGTCTCCGCCCGGCGTGCCGCCACCGCCCGCATATCGGCAGATGTCGACGCGATCGTCGCCAGATTCAGGATTTACGCCGCCGAGCCCGCTGAATCGGCAGGTCAAGACCATTCCCTGGCGGCGCAGGCCAGCACCGTGCCCGAGGGCACCGTCGACCTTCTTGTTGACGCTTTCGCACGGGCGGCGGGCGTCCCGGCGGTCGGCGAGTCACTGCGGAGCGCGCGCGAGCTCCGCGCGCTTGACTACGTCGGCTGGCCGGTTGGCTGGCTGGCCGAGCGCGTCACCGGGCACGACCCAACGCGCAAGGTGCGGCTGGGCAAGCTCTGGGAGGAACTGCGCAGCGTGACCGCCGGACCGTCCGGCGCGCAGCAGGCAGAGATCGACAACGCCCTGACCGCGGTAGCTGACAAAGTTGGCCTGCCGCTCCCGAGTCCGTGGTCGCGGACCGTCAGGTCCGCGGCGCGTTCGATGGCGACGGAAGTCCCCGGCGCGCTTGGCACCGCGATGGGGGAGTCGCTGCCGGCCGAAAACGAGATCGCCGGCTGGTGGCGGCTCATCGGCGCCTGGCAGGGGCTGCTGCTCGGCTGCGTAATCGTCGGCGTGGCCTGGCTCGGCGTGATCGTGGCGTTTGGCGTGTTCCACGCGGCCAGGCACGTTCCGTCCCGGTTGTTTGACGACGCTTCCCTGCTGCCATGGATCGGCGTCATCATCGCGGCGATGTTGTTGCTGGGCTGGCTGACGGCATCGGGCTGCATGAACCTGGTGCGGGTTGCTGCCGCGCGGGAACAGGAGCGCGTCGAAGCGGCTATGCGGTCCCGGATGGCCGCAGTGGCCAGCGAGATGGTCGTGCTGCCGATCGAGCAGGAACTCTTCGAGTTCGTGCGGTTTGCCGAGGAGTTGCGCGTCGCGATCGGCTAGATCTCCGGCAGCCCGGCCCGGTGTCTTCGTGTGCAGTGGCTGTCTCCGTCACTCCGGCTGGCGTTACCGTTGTGCAGATATTGAGCTGTAATGTTGTAATCCGGAACTCTCTGGAGGACACATGGCAGCCGACTCGCCATTGGACGCATACTCGCAGATCGTCACGGCGGTGGCCGCCGCGCTCACGCCCAAGGTGGCAAGCCTCCGCGTGCCGCGGGCAGGTACGCACGGCGGCGGGGAGGGCCTCGGCTCGGCTGTCGTCTACACCGCTGACGGGTTCCTGCTGACCAACGCGCACGTCGTCGGCCGGTCGCAGGGCGGCACGGCGTTGTTCTCCGACGGCACCAGTGCCTCCTTCACGGTCGTGGGCGCTGACCCGCTTTCCGACCTTGCCGTGGTCCGCGCGGGCGGGCAGACACCGCCCCCCGCCGAGCTCGGTGAGGCGGACGGGCTCGTCGTCGGCCAGCTGGTGGTGGCAGTCGGCAGCCCGCTCGGGCTGGCTGGGTCGGTCACCGCGGGCGTGGTCAGCGCTCTCGGCCGGTCACTGCCCACTCGCAGCGGCTCGGCAGCCCGGCTCGTCGAGGATGTGATCCAGACGGATGCCGCGCTCAACCCGGGAAACTCCGGCGGGGCCCTGGCGGACGCGAATTCCCGTGTGGTCGGCATCAATACGGCCGTGGCCGGAATCGGGCTCGGCCTGGCCGTCCCGGTGAACGCGACCACCAGGCGGATCATTGCCGCGCTCATGCGGGATGGCCGGGTCAGGCGTGCCTACCTGGGGCTGGTCACCGTGCCTGCGCCGCTCAGCGCACGGCTGCAGGAGCGCTTCGGCCGGGTGAGCGGGCTCCGGGTCGCGGAGGTGGTGCCAGACGGGCCGGCCGCGAGGGCGGGCCTACGTGCGGGGGACTTGCTGCTCGCCGCGGCTGATCAGCCGGTAACGGGCGCGCAGGATCTGCAGCGGCTGATGTTCGGCGAGGCGATCGGGCGGCCGCTGGCTATCACCGTGCTGCGTAACGGCGCGCTGGTGGACGTGATCGCCGAGCCGTCGGAGCTGATCGCCGCCTGATCGCCGCCTGACGCGGCCGGCGTCATTGCCGCCAGCCCGATTCCCGCCCGGCCTGACGTGCTGTCTGGCCGCCCGCCGCCCGGCGCGGCCGGGGCGGAGTGTCTCACACTACGAGCCAGATCGGAATCTGCCATCCACAGACGCCGGTCCGCGGCGTGCCTGTCCACAGGATGCGTCCGGATCTGCCGTATCCGTGCCGGGCCCGCGACGCTGGAAGCCAGCCGGGCGGCGCGGTGCCGCCGGTGCTGACGCGCGGGGCGCGGATGGCACCCCTGCGGCAGCCGACTTCAGGAGGATAGCGATGACCAATGAGGCGCAGCTGAGCCTGACGGGTTACGTGGCCACCCAGCCCAGCTTCTGGACCACCAGCTCGGGCGCGACGAAGGTGTCTATGCGGGTGGCCTGGACTCCCCGCTACATGCACCGCACGACCGGCGAGTGGACCGACGGCCACACGTCGTATGTCACGGTGATCTGCTGGCGCAAGCTGGCCGACAACGTGGCCCTGTGCATCCGCAAGGGCGATCCGGTGGTCGTGAAGGGCCGCCTCTCCGTCCGGCCTTACGAGAAGGACGGCACGCCGAGAATCGTGGTCGAGGTGGACGCAAGCTCCGTCGGGCATGACCTGTCCCGCGGCGCGGCGCACTTCCAGCGGACCAAGCGGGCGCCAGGAGACACGGCAGCCGACCAGCTGGCGGCCGGGCTCGCCGCGGGTGGCCTGCCAGGCGACGATGGCCTGCGCCGGGGCGACGGCGGGCCGGAAAACAGCCTGGACGGGAGTGCCGGCGAGCCCGCGATGGCCAGCGCAAGCGCAGCCGCCGGCGCCGGGTCCGCGGGTTCCGGCGGTGCCGATGGCCCGGACGGACAGGCTGGCCAGGACATCTTCGACGAGAACGCGATCGCGGCGCTGGCCCAGGAGCCGGATCCGGTCTCGGCGCCCTTCTGACCCGGCGGATCGCAGCTGATCCGCCCCGCCGGGCGGGCGGATCAGCCATCCGGTTCGGAGGCCTGGATCGGGGTGGTCCCGGCTCGGGTAGTGCCGGTCCCCGCTCCGGCTTCCGCTTGGCTACCGGCACCGGCCGTCCGAACCGCGTCCTCGCTGCGCCTACCCTGGAGACATGCCCGAGTTCATCTACCAGATGCGCGCTGTGCGGAAGGCGCACGGCGACAAGGTCATTCTCGATGACGTGACCCTTGCGTTCCTGCCCGGGGCGAAGATCGGCGTCGTCGGCCCCAATGGCACAGGAAAGTCAACGCTGCTGCGGATGATGGCAGGCGTTGAGCAGCCGTCGAATGGCGACGCCCGGCTGATGCCGGGCTTCACCGTTGGCCTGCTTGATCAGGAGCCCGGGCTCGACGAGACCAAGACCGTGCTCGGCAACGTCGAGGATGGCGTAGCCGAGACCAAGGCGCTGCTGGAGCGGTACAACGACATCGCCGAGAAGATGGCCACCGACTACTCAGACGCGTTGCTTGAGGAGATGGGCAAGCTGCAGGAGCAGCTCGACCACCGGGAGGCCTGGGACCTCGATAGCCAGCTCGATCAGGCGATGGACGCGCTGCGCTGCCCGCCGCCCGACGCGGACGTGAGTCTGCTGTCCGGCGGCGAGCGCAGGCGAGTCGCGCTCTGCAAGCTGCTGCTGCAGCAGCCCGACCTGCTGCTGCTTGACGAGCCGACCAACCACCTGGATGCCGAGAGCGTGCTCTGGCTCGAGCAGCACCTGGAGAAGTACCCGGGCACCGTGGTCGCCGTTACCCACGACCGGTACTTCCTCGACAACGTGGCTGGCTGGATCCTCGAGCTCGACCGCGGCCATGCCTTCCCCTATGAGGGGAACTACTCGACCTACCTGGAGACCAAGGCAGCGCGGCTCAAGGTCGAGGGCCAGAAGGATGTCAAGCGGCGCAAGCGCCTGGAAGACGAGCTCGAATGGGTCCGGTCCAGCCCGCGGGCGCGGCAGGCGAAGAGCCGCGCCAGGCTGCAGCGATACGAGGAGATGGCGGCTGAGGCTGACCAGAACAGGAAGCTGGACTTCGAGGAAATCCAGATCCCGCCGGGTCCGCGGCTCGGCGGCCTGGTCGTCGAGGTCACCGACCTGGCCAAGGGCTTCGGCGACCGCATGCTGATCGAGAACCTGAGCTTCACCCTGCCGCCGAACGGCATCGTCGGCGTGATCGGGCCGAACGGGGTGGGCAAGACCACGCTTTTCAAGATGATCATCGGGGAGGAGCAGCCTGACGCCGGCTCGATCAGAATTGGCGAGACGGTTCAGATCGCCTATGTTGACCAGTCCAGGGGCCGGATAGACCCGGCCAGGAGCGTGTGGCAGGTCATCTCCGACGGAGAGAGCTACATCAGGGCCGGCCGTACCGAGATCCCCAGCCGGGCCTATGTCGCAGCATTCGGGTTCAAGGGTGCTGACCAGCAGAAGCCGGCCGGGATCCTGTCCGGCGGCGAGCGCAACAGGGTGAACCTGGCGCTCACCCTCAAGCTGGGCGGGAACCTGCTGCTGCTGGACGAGCCGACGAACGATCTCGACGTGGAGACGCTATCGTCCCTGGAGAACGCACTACTCGATTTCCCCGGCTGCGCGGTGATTACCAGCCACGACCGCTGGTTCCTTGACCGCACCGCGACGCACATCCTGGCCTGGGAAGGCGGGGCCAGCTGGTTCTGGTTCGAGGGAAACTTCGAAGCCTACGAGAAGAACAAGATCGACCGGCTGGGCGCGGAAGCGGCCAGGCCGCACCGGGTCACCTACCGGAAGCTGACCAGGGGCTGATTCCTGATCACGCCGGGGTGAGACCGAGGCCGGGCCCGCCGGGTGGCTCCGGCGGCTGGTTGACCAGGCTGTGAGCAGCCATCACGAGATAGTCCCAGAGTTGCCTGTCATGGGCCTCATCCAGGGCCAGCTCATCCATGGCTGCGCGCATGTGCCGGAGCCATGCGTCGCGTTCTGCTTCTCCGATCGCGAAGCGAGCATGGCGCATTCTCAGCCGCGGGTGGCCGCGCCGCTCGCTGTAGGTCGCCGGTCCGCCCCAGTACTGGATGAGGAAGAGCCGCAGGTGCTCCTCGGCCGGCCCGAGGTCCCGGCTCGGGTACACGGCTCGCAGTTCCGGATCTTCCGCGACTCCCTGGTAGAACCTGCTCACCAGGCGGCGGAACGTTTCTTCGCCGCCCACTGCCGCATAGAGGCTCAGCACTGTTGATTCACTCATGGCTGGCACCAGGGTATTACCTGGCTCGGGCTGCGGCGGCGGTCACGGCCTGCTGGCCGGGGCGCCGTCAGCCGGGGTGCTGTCAGCCGGGGTGCCGTCAGCCGGGCTGACTCCGGCCCGGTCGCCAATGGCCGGGACGCCCCCGGCTGGCTGGCCGCGGGCCGGACTGCCCCCCGCGGGGTCATCGCTGTCCGGCCCGATTGCCTGGTCATCACCACCTGGCGCATCCAGCGCAATCTTCAGCCGCTCCCTGAGCTCCCTGGCGACCTCCCATCGGCGCAGCGGCGCGGTCCTGGCCGCCAGTCGGACGACGACCTGGTCGGTGGAAAGTTCCTGCACACCCCAGACCTCGGGCTCCTCGAGAATGACCCCATGCCAGTCCGGTTCCTGCCACATGTCCGCCGCGGCCCGGCTCATGAGCCGGCGCACACGCGGGATGTCCCGGTCGTAGGCAACGGGAAAATCGACGATGGCGCGAGCCCAGCCCTGCGACTCGTTGCCCGCCTGGCTGATGGTGCCATTGCGGATATGCCACACGACGCCGTTCACGTCCCGCAGCCGGGTGATCCGAAGGCTGACTGCCTCTACCGTGCCAGTGACATTACCGACGGCGATAACATCACCGACGCCGTACTGGTCCTCGAGCAGCATGAAGATGCCAGCGAGGAAGTCCTGCACCAGGTTCTGCGCGCCGAATCCGATGGCAACGCCGAGCACTCCGGCGCTCGCCAGGACCGGCGCCAGATTCAGGCCCATGTCGCCCAGGATGATCGCAATGGCGATGCCGAAGATGGTGACCGACGCGGCGTTGCTGAGAACCGAGCCGAGTGCGCTAGCACGTGGGTTCCGCCGCTCGCGGACAACCGAGCCGGCGCGGTCAGCCCGGCTGGCCGCGTTCTCGCTCGCCCGCGTCGTAATCCTGCCAATGACCCGGCGCGCGGCGATCCTGAGGACCACGGCGATCAGGAGGACGAAGGCGATCCGCGCGGCCACGTGGGCTGGTCCGGCGAAGTAGACCTTCGTCAGGTCCGCTGCTTTCCTGCTGTGCGAGATGTCCCAGATGAATCGGCACGCGATGCCGGGATTGCTTCCGCAGGCAGCGGCAAGAGTCTCTGCTGGCGGGCGGGGGGCGAGGCTGCCGCCTGCCGCGGCGAGGCTGCCGCGCGCGGCGGCGAGAACGGCATGGAGCACGGCATGGAGCACTGCGGGGTGCACGACAGGATCCTTTCGGCGACCAGATTCCCCATAGTCGCCGGCGGCGGCCACGGCCGGCGGCCGATCCCGCGGTTGCAGAGGCGGGCCAGTGGTCGCCTCTGCTGGCCCGGCGATCGTGCCCGGGGCAGCAGGCTTTAAGGCGTCAAAGCTGCTATCGGCCTAATCTACCCCCATTCAATCAGCAGAGAGCGACCGATAGATTACAATGAGTAAGTGACATGATCGGGGCCGGGGAGCGTGCGATTTCCTGATCGGGGGAGGGCCGGATGCCTGGCAAAGGTCGTCAGTTAACGGCCAGACTGCCCGCTGGCCACCGAACGCGGCCGGCCGGCCGGGGAGGCGTGGGCTTCGGCACCGGCCAGGCTGTGGCCGGTGCGGGTGTCAGCGGCCAGTCGGCCCAGGGACCCGGCAATGCCCGTAACGAGCTGGGTCTCGCCCGCGAGATCAGGGCACGCGAGATCGTCGCCGGGCACGACCCGCCAGCGATCGCCGCCATCATCCGCCGGGAGTGCATGCCGTCTTACGGCACCACCTGGATCCGCGCCTATCGGCTCGCGCTCGGGATCGCGCTGACGGATGTAGTCGCGCAGGTCAGGGCCTGGTATGTGGCGGAAGGACGGCAAGCCCCGCGGTTCAGCGAGACGCTGCTGTCCGCCTACGAGAGCGGGCAGAAGCGCCCTGGGCCCGAGTACCTGCATTACCTGTGTGCCGTCTACCGCGCGGATCCGCCGCAGCTGGGCTATCAGGGCCGGTGCTTCTGCGGCCGGGCGCACGGCGGCGAAGCGGCCAGTGCGACGGACAGTCCCGAAGCGGACAGCGCTACGGCGGACAGCGCTACGGCGGACAGCGCTACGGCCGACAAGGCCGGAGCGTTCCGCGTATCCGTCACCGCCGTTGCGGCCGGGCCAGCATCACCTGGGGACCGTGCAGGCGCCCGCGTACCTGTGGCCCCAGCGGGTGAGGGGCTTCCCGTGGCCAAGGGGCTGGCCGCGGTCCCGATGGCAGCTGCCGGACGCGCACTGCCTGCGACAGTCCCCGCAGCGCCCGAGTCGCCCGCAACGGCAGCTCGATCCGGCAGCAGAAGCACCGGCGGCGTGAGCACCGGCGGCCGGGACGCTGGCGGTGAGAGTGCTGACGGCCGGGAAGCGGGCGCCGTGAGCGCTGACGGCCGGGACGCCGGTGATGTGCTCCGCGGCATGCTGCTCAGACTGCTGACGGATGCGGCGGCCGCCCCGGACAGCCGCTTCTTCGGCGCCGCGGACCACCTTCGCCGCCAGCTGGACGACGCATTGCTCGGCCGGACCGTCTCGGTGACAATGCTCGACCACTGGGAGGAGACCACGGCGGGCCATGGCGCGAAGTACATGAGCGTGCCGCCGCTGCGGCTGCTCTGCGACGTTCTCCTGGACTTCGGTGACATCCGCCGCATGTGCGCTGAGCGCCAGCCGATCGAGTGCGCGGAACGGCTCTGCCGGCTGGCCGGGCAGCTGGCCGGCCTGACCGGCATGGCCATGATTAACCTGGGCGACCAGCGGCTGGCCCGGTCGTTCTTCCGGACCGCGCGGACAGCGGCGGACGAAACCGGCGACCGGCGGCTCCGCGCCTGGGTCGCCGCCCGCGAGGCGCTCGTGCCGCTCTACTACGGCGATCCGCGGGACGCTGCGGCACTGGCCCGGGCCGGGACTGACCTGGCTGGCCGCAAGCCGTGCGTGGCCGGGGTCATGGCGCCGGTCATCGAGGCACGGGCGCTTGCCCGGCTGGCAGGACGTGGCCGCCGGGAGGCGCTGGACCGGGTCAGGGGAACGCTCGACCGGGCCCACGACACACTGGGCGAGCTCCCGGCGGCCGACAGCGCCGGCACGGCGTTCGGCTATACCGAGCGCCAGCTTTTCTTCCACGAGGGGGATGCCCTGGTGACCCTGGGCGACTACCAGGGCGCGACCAGGGCGTTCGCGCACGCATTGCGGCTGTACTCCCCGGCCGAATTCCTGGATCGCGCCCTTGTGATGCTCGGCGAGGCCCGGTGCCTGGCCGAGGCCGACGAGCCCGAGCAGGCGCTGCGGCTCGGCCGGGACACCCTCGTCAGCCTGCCCGGCCAGCACCGCACCGAGATCGTGGTGCACGCCGCGCGCGGGCTGGGGGAGCTGGTCGCCGCGCGGCAC
>Ga0137388_10001816_pt1 | contig 13192 bp, 13 predicted proteins | sample 15con2h14AmetaG_FD_104644 | JGI IMG/M metagenome (GOLD analysis project Ga0137388, IMG submission 104644) | Vadose zone soil microbial communities from Angelo Coast Range Reserve, California, USA - 15con2h1.4A metaG | ecosystem: Environmental > Terrestrial > Soil > Vadose zone > Saprolite...
CCGCCCAAGGCGCAGGACAATTTGTTCCGCCCGTTTTTCGGCTCGGCTCGTCCCGGCGGCAGCGGGCTCGGCCTGGCGATCGCCCGTGAATTGACGCGGGCGCATGGCGGCGAGCTGACGCTCGTCTCGACCACCGGCACCGGCACGGTGTTTCGCCTGAACCCACCCAGCCGTGCCATCGCGCAAATCAGTCGAGCGCCACCGTCATTGCCTTGAGGTAAGCGGTCTCGGGCAGTGCCGGGTGGATCGGGTGATCGGCATCGGCCCCGGCAGCCCGCAGGATGCGCCCGCCGCGGCCGGCGTCGCCGAGCCCGCGCCGCACCGCCTCGGCGAACTCCTCTTCGCCGACATTATGCGAGCAGCAGGCGAGGAACAGGATGCCTCCAGTAGCGGTCGCCGCGGCGGCGAGACGCGTGAGCTTGCAATAGCCGCGCAATGCCGCCGGCGCCTCCTTGCGCGACTTCGCGAAGGCGGGGGGATCGGCGATTACGATGTCGAAGCGCTCTCCCGCTGCGGCGAGCCGGGCGGCCTCGCCAAAGGCCTCGCCGCGCTGAAAGGTGCAGCTTTCGCCAACGCCGTTGCGGGCCGCGGCGTCGGTGGCGAAGTCGAGCGCCGGTTCGGAGCGGTCGATCCCGAGCACTGCGGCAGCGCCGGCGCGCGCCGCCTGCACCGCAAAGCCGCCGGTGAAGCAATAAAGGTCGAGGACGCGCGCGCCGCGCGCCAGTGAGGCGACAAAGCGGCGGTTATCGCGCTGGTCGAAGAACCAGCCGGTTTTCTGGCCGCTGAGCAGATCGACGCCGAAGACAGCGCCGTTCTCGTGGACCAGAACCGGTCCAGCGGGCACGCCCTTGGCGACCCGCGTTTCGCGCGCCAGCCCTTCCAGTATCCGCGCCGGGCTGTCGTTGCGCAGCACGATGGCTTCGGGTGCCACCACCGCGTCGAGCGCATCGAGGACCAGCGGCTCGAGCCGGGCCATGCCTGCGGTGTTCGATTGGACGGCGAGGACCCCGGCAAAACGGTCGACGACGAGGCCGGGGAGGCCGTCGGCTTCGGCATGAACGAGGCGATAGTAAGGAGCCTCGAAGAGCCGTTCGCGCAGCCGGAGCGCGCGCTCTAGCCGGCGCATAAGGAAGCGCCGGCCAATCGCGCGGCCGGCATCGCGATCGAGGAGGCGCGCGGCGAGGAGGCTGTGGGGGTTGAACATCGCAACCCCGAGCGCGCTCTCGTCGGCCCGGCGCAGGGTGACCAAGGTGCCTGGGGCGAGCGCCTTCGCTGCGGCGCCCATCTGTACTTCGTTCGAGTAAATCCAAGGGTGCCCGCCCTCGGCGCGGCGATGGCTGCCGGGCAGCAAAGTAACCGAGGCACGGGTCGCCGGATCGTCCGCTGAGATCGCAGCGGCAGAGTTCTCAAGGCTCATGCCCCTATCTTGCCCGGGCCAGGGGTCGTCCGTGAACCCCGATCTTTCATTCCGGGGGACCACCAGCCGCAACGAATCGGCCATCGTCGTCCGGCACATGTGCAGCGAACTTGCAGCAAATCCCTCTGAAGTTGAAATATCTTTCAAACCGGGTAGCTCTCGGCTGGCCATTCCGACTGAGTATTTTGCAATATGAATCCGGCAATTCCGGGACCGAACCGTGTTTCCCGCCCGCCCTTTGATCCGCCTTGCTTTCAGCGGCCCGGTGGAGTAGCTGTGTGCCCTTGCACGCCGGTAGGCTTCTCGGCACGCGCCCGTAGCTCAATTGGATAGAGCACCAGACTACGGATCTGGGGGTTGGGGGTTCGACTCCTCTCGGGCGCGCCAATTTTCGAGTATTTACGAGGACATCGCGAGACGTGCGGAGAGCTTGTCCGCACCATGCCCGCAATCCACGACGAGCGCAGCAACGCGTCCGACCTCGTCGTGTCGCCGGGGACGGGCCGGACATCAAGGCAGAGGCGCACCGTGAGATTGACCCGCTGACGCATCCGATCCGCGAGATGGCGAAAATTTCGCCGTCCTGGACCGCAAACCCGATGACCAATACGCGGTGCTCGGCCTCGGCGAACAGCTCGCGCAGCACGACACCGGTGTCGCGTGTCGTGCCGGCGATGTCGGGCCCGCTCGTCGCCAGCTCGTGAACGGCTGCATCGGCGCGCGGCTTCAGCTCCGCGGCGAGGGCGTTGAGCGACAATGCTGCGTGCTGCGGTCCCATCCCCGAAGCGAGCGGCGAGGACAATTCGGCCGCCGTCTCGCCGACCGCCGGGACCGCGTACCGAACCATGAACGCTGGGGCGGCTCAGGTCAGACGGCCGTCCCGCAACGCTTGCGCCAAGTTCGGGATCGGGCTGGCGTTCACTGAAAGAAAGCCGCGTCCGAGACAGCGATGGTCGGCACGACGAGGGCGCGGTCGAGCCATTCGCTGCGCTGCTCACAGCTGGGTTCGGCAATCAGCGGACAGCCGTGGCATGCTCGCCGATGCGCCGGCCGGCCTCCGCGAGGCCTCCGAGCGTACCTTCGGAACCGGATGTTCCGTTGTGGATCAGAATGCCGTGCATGCCGACATCGGGTAGCGCGTAGCTGCGCTCGCGCAAGGCCGCCGCCGGGTAACCACAGTCGAGGAGATCCGCGTCAGCAACAGGTGCGAGAGCGAAGGCAGCATGATGTACGGCATATCGAGCAGCTTGCGGTCGGAGCCGGGGCGTTCGCGGTCCCAAGCAAGTTTTCCGGCGAGGAATTGGGTCCCGCGGCGTCGAACCCCGTCGCTCTCGCGCCCTGCCGAAATCGCCTCCGCCGAGAGCGCCACCAAGACGCCCTCGCTGCCGTTTTCGACCGCGGGGAACCATTCCGGTTCAGGCGACAAGGCGGCCGGCGCAATACCATCGAGATCGAGCTCGCCCTTCTCGTCGGTCCCGGCCGGCTCGAACCGGGTGAAGCCGACCAGCGCCATCACCTCCCGCAATCGGTGAACGAGCACCACGCGCTCGATCCGGCCAGAGATGCCTTATCTCCGGGGTCCCACGCGCTGCGCAGCAGAGCCTCGGCAAAGAAAGGACTGTCGGGCTCGTCACGCGCGCTTTCTCGCGGGCACGTTCAGCACCGCGAACTCCGCCTGCTTCACCGAGATCTCGCCGGTGCCGCTACCGGACGACCGGCGGCGTTCGATCAGCGCCATCGCCTCGTGGTCGCTGAAGCCTTCGAGCGCCTTCACCACGTCAGGGATCGTGCGGAACGCCAGCAGGGTTGCTGCGTGCAGGATTTGCCAGACCGCGTCCAGCAGTGCAGTCAGCCCCGGATCCTCCTCCGGCTGAGACAGCACGCTAAAGACCTGCGGGAAGTAAGCGCTGCCCGCGCTGCGCTCTCGCAGGCGATAGGGTTGCTTGCGGTTCTCTTCCGTGTTCGGCCCGAGCCGCGGCCGTTCGCCCTGGCAGGTGCCAAGCGCTCGGCTCTCGATACCGAGCGCGTCGTAGAGCGAACGGCGGGCAATACCGCAGTCACAACCGACAACGGTGTGAGAGATGTCGCCGCTGGTGCCCCGTTCCTCGATCCATATGCGCCGGCCACAGCTCGGGCCCTTCTGCCGTGGGCGAAGATACGCGAATCGATATCGTTGAGGTGTCCGGCCGGACAGCCACAGATGAAGCGCACCTTCTTTCGCCGTGACCTGTCCTCATCGTCGAGGAAATACCCGGTGCTGGTAAGATCGCTCCAGCGCGCGGCCGCTGCGGCCGCCATTGTCCGCCCGTCACCTTCGCCTCTTGCACCAGGAACCAGGTCGGGAAGATTCGTGCGCCGATCATCGATTTCCTCACCCCAGGGCGCTCGTCAAAACCCGGCGGCTTGACGAGTCGCACCGAGGGAGCTGGAGCTTGTCCCGTAGTTTGCTGACGAGGCGGGGCTCCTGCACCTCTTCCCTGCCGCCAGCGAAACGCCAGCCCTGCAACCCCTCGATCAACACCACGCGGTCCGGGAGATCGACCATTGCCCCCGGCTCGGAGGTTGTCAGGACTTGGCTCTGCCGGAGGAACTCCCTCATGCGTCGTCCCCGTCGATCTCGGCGTCGTTCGGCGCGATCTTGCGCAACAACACGGTAGGTTCGACGTCGCGCAACGAACGCGGCGCCCGGAAACGGCGCTCTCGTGCATCGACGAGCTCAAGCCCTGTTCGAGCATTTCGCGGAGCAAGGTCCTGCTGATTCCGGGTTCGGCGGCATAGCCAAAGGCCGTGCCATCGGCATTGCGCTCATGCGCGAGCGAGGCCCAATCGTCCATCAGACTCGCTGCTCGCGCCCGCACATTCGCCGCACATGCCGCACATCCCGCCGGGCGGGGCGACCGCATCGCCTTGACACGCGTTCGTGGGTCTCGACATCATCGAACAGCCGACACATGACTATTGTTGCTACCATCCGCGATCAGAGCGCGGGCTTATGACCGATCTGTCACGCCTCGTCGAGGCTCCCGCTGTCAGTTCGCTACCCTATGTCGACCCGGCATTCCCCAATCGTCCGCTGGTGCTGCACGCCGCGCGGCCACGCGATTACCACGTCGGGACGCCGATTCTGTTTGTGCATCACGGTGTCGGCCGCGATGGCAGGGAATACAGGGACTATTGGCTGAATCTGGTCAACGAAGTCAGCATTCTGGCGATCTCCATCGAGTTCCCCGAGGCGTCGTTCCCCGAACATCTGTGGTACCATTTCGGTAATCTGCACGACAGGGACGGCACGCCGAACCGGCGCGAAGAATGGACGTTCGGCATCGACGAGCGGCTGTTCGACCTGTTGCGCGCGCAGGGCGTCACAACCCGGCAACGCTATGGGTTGTTCGGCCACTCCGCGGGCGGGCAGTTCGTGCACCGGATGGTCTCATTCGGTTTCCGCGACCGCGTCGCCGTCGCTGTCAGTGCCAATGCGGGCACCTATGCGATGCCGGATCTGGCGACGCCCTGGCCGTTCGGCCTCGGCCAGACGGATGTCGACACCGATGCATTGCGAGCGTTGCTCGGCTTCCCCATCACGGTGATGGCGGGCACCGCGGACGTGGCAACCACCGGGCGCTTCTTTCCAAAAGGCCCGCGGTCCATGCGCCAAGGTGCAAACCGCTATGAGCGCGCCCATAACTATGTCCGAACCGGGCACGCAGCGGCGGCGGCGCTGCAGGCCAGCTGCGCTTGGACGGTGATCGACGTGCCCGGCGTGGGCCACGACGGCGAGCGCATGTCCGCCGCTGCAGCGCCAATCGTGTCTTCAGCGATGCATGCGTTGTCATAGTGATGAGAGAGAATACGACCGACACCATGGCAAGTGATCGAGAATCCGGACGGCGGCAAAACGAACCGCTCTACGTTCGTAAGATTTTCGGGAGTATGGCTGAAAGCCCCCGCCCTTGTCGCGGCACGCGGCCTCCTGGGAGGAAATGGTAGTCATTCGAGAATTATGTCACACCGCCCGAAGCACGGCACATTGCGGTTCTACTCGATCGGCAGCGGATCCATAACAAGGGTTGCAGCGAACTGCCGGATACGATCGCGTGCGGTTAGTTCGCGGATGCGACATTAGCGGAACATCGTTAACGCGGTTTCAGTTGAGTATCGGCTGTCCATCGCATACAGAAACTCGCAACGGTGCTCGAGGGCTGGCCCATGGCTCAGGATGAAGACCTCGCTGATCGCATGCGTGTGGTTCTCGCCGGGACCGGCGCGGTGCGGGAAGTGAGGATGTTTGGCGGGCTGTGCTTTATGTTGAATGGCAACATGGTTGCCGGAACCTCCAGGCGCGGACTCCTCGTCCGTGTTGGCAAGGACCGGCACGCACAAGCATTGGCACGACCCGGAGCAAGGCCCATGGAGATGTCGGGGCGGCCGATGGAGGGCTATGTCTTCATCGATCCGCCCCCGCCTGACGAGCGAGGGCTGCGGGATTGGCTCGAGCTCGCAGTTACGTTCGTGAATACCCTGCCGCCAAAGCTCCCGAAACCGAAACCCCGGCCTGGTAGGAACAGGTAAACCGTGCGAGGCCGAGCGTGAGACCTTGTAGCGCATCATCTTCTCCCGCCTTCGTCAGCCCGGATGGCCGACTCGTTGGAAACGCTGGTGTAGAATTGCCGAGGCTGGCCCTCGGTCAGAAAGTCTCGACCCAGGGCCGCAGCTCGACCTCGAACGACCGGGCGCTACGCGGTTGGCGCAGGACTTCGAGATAAGTCTGAGCGATCGCGTCGGGATCGAGCGTGCTGTCAGGCCGCTCCGCTGGATCCGGCCGCCGTGCGCTGCGTACCCCGCCATCGATGATGAAATGGGCGACGTGAATGCCTTTCGGCGCGAGCTCACGCGCAGTGCTTTGTGCCAGAGCACGCAAGGCAAACTTGCCCATCCCGAAGGCCGCGGAAAGCGGGTATCCCTTGACGCTGGCGCTCGCGCCGGTCAGCAGGATTGCCCCGCGCCCGTGCGGAATCATGCGCCGTGCAGCCTGCTGGACGGTGAGGAACCCGCCGAACGCCGAGATCTCGACCGCTTTGCGTACGGCTTCGGGATCGAGTTCGGCGATCGGGCCGTGCGCGCGGGCGCTGGCGTTGTAGAGTACGACGTCGGGTTCGCCGAGCCGGCTGTCCGCCTCCGCGAATAAGCTCGCGACGCCGACCGGATCGGAGGCATCGACGGCAAAGGTTGCGGCGCCAATCTCTGCGGCGAGCGGTGTCAATTTGTCGATATTTCGAGCCGCCAGCCCGACCCGGAGACCCGCCGCTGCCAAACCGCGGGCGAAGGATGCGCTGATGCCTGAACCCACCCCGACGATCAGGGCGATGCGGTAGGGAATATCCGTCACGACCACCTCCCGATATGTCTTCTGACCGCCTGCTCGCCACGCGCGGCCCGGTGTGGGCGGCAACTGGCGCTCAAGCCCTGGTAATTAAGAGCATATGCGCCCATATAAGAGTATATGCACGGTTGTCAAGATACGAGGATGCAAGATGTCGAGGGACGGCTTGTCGGGCCTGATGACTGCAACTGCCTGGCTGTGCGCCAGGCCGCACGGCACATCACGCAGTTCTATGATCAGCTGCTGGCGCGCGACGGCCTGATCGCCGTCGAACAGGGACGCGATGATCGCCGGAGCGAGGAGCTGCGGCTGACCGAGGCCGGCGCCGCTCGCTTCGGGGCGGGGGTAAAAGGATGGGTGGAAGCGCAGAGGCAGTTCGAGGCGGCGTTCGGAGCCAAGCGCACCGTCGCCATGCGGGCCCTCCTACACGCCGTCGCCGCGACCGACCTCGGCACCAGCGCTATCGGTACCGAAGCTTAAAGCAAACACGCAGAGTACGCTCATTGATCACGCGGCCAATTGCGCCGCCAATCATGTTGAAATCGCCCCGTCGCGGGCAGCAGCGGCGAAGAACTCCAGGCCCCGACCGTCAATCCGCCGCCCCATCAATCCCCACAGACGGCACACCGCCCGCCCGGCCCCCCGCGGGTTCCATCGTGGGAGGCTTTCGGCCGCCGGCCCTTGGGACGTCTCGGTCGGCGAAGTTGCGGCAACGCTCGGCGTTGATCGCTCAACCTTCTACCGAGCGCTGGCTCGAAAGGAGAAGGTGGTGCCCAATTCCGCCTAAAGCGGACCGCTCTCTTTGCCGACAAGAGGCCCCGCTGAAAGCCGGGGCTTTTTCACTTCCCTCCTCGGTGATCTCACGCGCTCCAACCGGGCGGGCCCTCAAGCCGGCGCCGCCGCCACTTCCGCCCGCTCGGACCCGGTCTCCTGGCTCTCGCCCGTTCCGCCGCCCGCCCCTTAGCCGTAGCTCACACGGGCTATCGGAATCACAGTCCGTCCGCCGACGTTGACCGGATCGCCATACACGTTTCGCACGTTCCCCCGACCTGGAGGCGATTGCCTAACGATCGCAGCGTCTTCGAAACCTTGACCATCCTTCGATGTCTCCAAAAGGGCCACACGCGCCTCGGCCACCGGCAGCAGCACCCCTTCTATGCCCCGAGCGCGGCGATCTGCGAGCGGGAAGGCGCTGCCCCCGTTAAAGTGGCCCCTAAGCCGTTTATTTGCTTCATCTTTGACGGCTCGGCTCGGGCAATTTATTGTTCCCCGTGTTCCCGCCAACCATTGTATTTCGGATGGTCACGTTCGATCGGCAGAGCGACGACCGAGCCGGTCGACGCTGAATGGTAGAGCGCGGTGACGAGCTCGAGCGAGCAGCGGGCGTCGGCGAGGGTGACCGGAAGCCTGGCGCCGGTCGCGAGCGATTGATGGTAGGCGCCGATCAGACCCCCGAACCGGGACGGCACGAAGGGGTGGTCGGCCAGCGCATCGGAAATGCGGCCTTCGGCCTCGCGCGAGGCGGGGACGATCTGCCACGGGTCGTCGCCCGGCCAATAGGGCGCCTGCGCGCTCTCGAAAGTCACGTGCTCGAAGCAGAAGCGCATCCGGCTGATCTCGCGGTGCGAGCCGAGTGTGGCGGCGAGCGAGGCGAGTGCGCCGCTCTGCATCACGAGGCTAGCAACCGCACAATCCTCGACTTCGATCGGGTTGACCCGCGTCGTGGCGCGCGCGAACACAGAAGCGACCGGGCCCATCAGGTATGTCGTCAGGTCGTGCGCATGGATCGCCTGGGTCAGCAGGACGCCCCCGAGCTCGGTTTCCCATCGTCCGCGCCACGGGGTTTCGTATTACTGTGGCGTCCGTTTCCAGGCCGTCTCGACGGTGGCGAGATAGGGTTTTCCGGCGATGCCCAAATCGACGAGCCGCTTGGCCTTTTGCAGCCCGTTGCCAAACCGATATTGAAAGATCGGCATCACTCGCCCTGCCGCCTCTTTCTCGGCCGCGATCAGCCGGTCGACCTCGGCGAGCGAGCCGGCCAGGGGCTTCTCGCAGACGACCTGCTTGCCGGCTGCCAGCGCGGCCAGGGTCTGCGTGACATGCAGCGCCGGCGGGGTGCAGATGTCGACGATGTCGATATCGTCCATGCGCACCAATTCGTCGAATGAACGGGTGCGCCGCGGAACCGAGAATTCGTCGCCGAGAGCTGCGAGCCGCCCCTCGTCGACATCGCACAGCGTGCGCACTCGAAACTTGTCGGGGTGCCTTGCGTAGCCTTCGGCAATATGGCTGCGACCGATGCCGCAGCCGACGACGGCGACGTTCCAGATCCTGGTCTGCGGCATCCCCGTCAGGACCGCTCGGCCAGTGCCTGAGCCTTCAGCGCGATCTCCATCGCATGGAAGCAGCGCGCCTGCGGCATTGCCGTCTCGGTCCGTTCGCGGATGTCGTAGACCAGCTGCCGGCCGTAGGGTAACTCGACCCCGGAACAGTCGATGCGATGGACGCCATCACGATCGACCAGGATCAGGTGATCGGCGCCGGGTTGTCCACTCGGGTCGAGGTACTTGCGCAGTTCGATATAGCCGTCGGTCCCGAGGATCACCAGCCTGCCGTCGCCCCAGGTCGGCAAACCGTCCGGGGTGAACCAGTCGACCCGGATGTAGCCGGTGGCATCCCCGGCGCGCAACAGGATTTCGCCGAAATCCTGAAGCTCCGGCGTTTCCGGGTTGGCGCGGTTGGCGACCGTCGCTGCGACGATCTCGGCGTCGGGCGCTCCGGTGAAAAACAGAAACTGCTCGCATTGGTGTGAGGCGATGTCGGTCAGTACGCCGCCTGTCCGCTCGCGGCGAAAAAACCATTCCGGGCGCTGCTTCGGGTCGAGGCGGTGCGGCCCGAGACCGGTCGTGTTGATGACGCAGCCGATGGCTCCGGCCGCGACGAGCTCGCCCGCCTTGACCGTGCAGCGCGTCGCGAAATGTTCGGAGTAGCAGATCGAATAGATCCGCCCGGTCTCGCGCTGCACCTGGCGGACCTCGGCGAGCTGCGCGAGCGAGGTCATGCCCGGTTTGTCGACCATGAAGTCCTTGCCATGCCGCATGGCCGCGATGCCGAGCGGAGCGCGCTCGCAAGGGATGGCGGCGCTGACGACCAGCGCGATGCCGTCGTCTTCAAGGATCCGGCGCGCATCGACGCGTCTCGCCCCTGGGTACCGGTCGGCGAAAGGCTCGGCCAGACCATGCTCGTCGGCGTGGAAGGCGGCCAATTCTGCGCCTGCCCGCCGGAGCAACTCTACCTGGCCCCAGATGTGGGAGTGATCCAGACCGATGGCGGCGAACCGGAGAGGCGTCATGACACCGGCCGAAAGATGCGCCAACTTTGGCGTACGAGCTGTTCCGGCTTGATCGGCGTCGTATTCACCTCGATGTCGAACGGAGCCAAGGCGTCGCAGACGGCATTGGCGATGGCCGCCGGCGGTGCGACGGCGCCGCCTTCGCCGACCCCTTTGACGCCGAGCGGATTGAGCGGCGACGGCGAGTGCTGGTGAACGATTTGCATCGACGGGATATCGCGGGCGGTCGGCAGCGCATAATCCATCAGCGAGCCGCTGAGCAGCTGTCCGTGCGAGTCGTAGGCGATCGCCTCGGAGAGGATGCCGCCGAGCCCCTGAGCGGCGCCGCCCATGATCTGGCCCTCGACCAGCATCGGGTTGACAACAACGCCGCAATCGTGGGCGACGGCGTAGTTCTCGATGCCGACCAGGCCGGTCTCGCGGTCGACATCGACGATCGCGACATGTACTGCATAACTCCAGGTGACCGTTTGCGGCTGCCAGTAATAGGTCTCCTCGAGACCGGCCTCGACCCCTGGCGGGCGTTCGTTGTCCCAGCCCGGGCGCGCGGCCTGGGCGATCCTGGCGAGACTGACCGTGGCCCCGGGAACCCCGGCGATGCCCACCCCGCCGCCGCGCAACTCGAGATCGGCCGGGGCACACTCCAAAAGATTGGCGGCGATGGCGAAAACCTTATCCCGGAGCCGCTCGCTCGCATGGTGCATCGCCGCCGACAGCGTAACCGTGCTGCGGCTCGCCATCGTGCCGAACCCGATCGCGATCGAGGCCGTGTCGGCGAGGGATATCACGACGTCTTCCGGGGCGACCTTCCAAAGGTCGGCCGCCACCTGGGCGAAGATCGTCTCCATGCCCTGGCCCTGTGGACACGCGCCGGACGAGACGTAGATTTTCCCTGACGGATCAATGCGGACAAAGGCGCTTTCGAACGGCCCGACGCCGGTTCCCTCGATATAACAGCCGATGCCGAGCCCGAGATGGCGGCCCGCTCTCCGCGCCTCGCTCTGACGCCGGCGGAACGCTTCGACCCCACCGACCGCATCGAGCGCCTTTTGCAAGGCGCCGGGATAATCCCCGCTGTCATAGACGATCGGCTCGCCATCTCGGTAAGGGATGCCGACGGTGTATGGCATCTCGTCGGCACGGATCATGTTGCGCCGGCGCATTTCTGCCGGCTCCAGGCCCAGGGTTCGCGCCACTAGGTCGATCGTCCGCTCCATCGCGAAGGCGGCTTCGGGACGCCCAGCGCCGCGATATGGGGCGTTCGGGACCTTGTTGGTGACAACGATCCTTCCCGACGCCGCCAGATTTGCGATCTTGTAGGGGCCGGTCAGATGGACGGCAGTGTTGTAGGCGACGCCGGATCCGATCGGGTTCCAGGCACCGCAATCGACAATGTAATCGTCGCGCAACGCGAGGATATGCCCGTCACCGTCAAACGCGACCTCGAGATCGTGGAGCTGGTCGCGCGAATGCGTGGCACTCATCAGATGCTCGCTGCGCCCTTCGATCCAGCGCACCGGCCGGCCGAGCTTGCGCGCGAGGAAGGTGATCAGCAGGTCTTCGGGGTAGACATGACCCTTGCCGCCGAAGCCGCCACCGACGTCGAGTGCCACGCAGCGCACCCGGGCCTCGGGCAGACCCAGGAGTGCTGCGGCTTCGCGGCGCAGCCAATGAACCACCTGGGTCGAGGACCAGATGGTCGCCGAGTCGGTGCGCGGATCGAACACGCTGACCACTCCGCGGCACTCGATCGGCACAGCAGCGTAGCGGTGGTGATAAAAGCGGCGCCGCAGCCGGTGCGGCGCGCGGGCGAGCGCGGCGTCGACATCGCCCCTGCCGACCGAGAAGGCGCCGATCAAATTGGTCTGAAACCGGTCATGGACAATCGAGCTGTCCGGGCGCAATGCCGCCTGGGGGTCGACCACTGCCGGCAACTCTTCGAGATCCCAGGTCACCCGTTCGGCCGCATCTTCGGCCTGGTCGCGGCTCTCCGCGACAATAATCGCTATCGCCTCGCCGACATGCCGCACCTTGTCGTGCGCCAATAGCGGCTGCTGCGGGTTGAGGAATTTATGCTGGATGACCGAGGTCCATTTGCTCGGCAACGAGATTTGCCCCTCCGGAACCGGCGGCAGCAGCTGCAACAGATCGGCGCCGTTGACCGCGAGCACCACGCCGGGCACGGCGCCGGTGCCCGACAGTTCGACCGAGCGGATGAGGGCATGCGCCACCGGGCTGCGCACCAAGACGGCGTGCAGCATACGCGGCAGGACGAGATCGGCGATGAATTGCCCCTGGCCCGTCAGCAGACGGCGGTCTTCGCGCCGCAACAGCGAGCGGCCGACGTAAGGGGGTCCAATCTCGCTCATTGGTTAAGACCTCATTCCCACCGCGGTGCGAGTTTGTGGGAATTGCTGAACTCGGTCAAACGAGACCGATCCGCCAGGGGATGATCGACGACATGAGCTAGGCGGGTTTGACGCCGAGCACCCAGGACATCTACATCGCGGCGGTTCAAGAGGAGTTGCGAGCGAGGAGCAGTTTCGCTCCTATCTGGTCGGGGTTACGCGACTGAGGCGTGGCTTGCGGAACCTTCAAGGCCGATTATTACGGCATTTTCTACCGTCACACCTTTGACCGAGACTGGCCGCGCCTCTCCAAAAAGGTAAGATCTGCGGCGCGGTCGCGCCGGAGACACCCGGAAGAGCTCCTTGAACCAGTCAAGGAACTGAGCGGCGAACCGACTTGGTCGTCTTGCGTGCCCCTGAGCCGCAAAAGCGAGGCCGGGACTTTCGCGCAGCGCCCCTGGCGCGTCGGACCGTTCGGCGACTCTCGATGCTTCGATGATCGCGCCGTATGATGGGAGCGATGAAGGCATGCGGCGCGGATCGCTATGGGAGAAGAGCCATTCAGCCGTTTCGGAGTTTTCTGTTTGCGCCCCGCGCCGTGCTGCAGCCCACATGCGTGCCGGTCAGGTCGCATTCTTCTCGGATCGCGTCGAGCAGGGTGCGACGCGGCTCCAGCCGCAGGGTGTAGGTCTGAC
>Ga0137388_10001823_pt1 | contig 13165 bp, 15 predicted proteins | sample 15con2h14AmetaG_FD_104644 | JGI IMG/M metagenome (GOLD analysis project Ga0137388, IMG submission 104644) | Vadose zone soil microbial communities from Angelo Coast Range Reserve, California, USA - 15con2h1.4A metaG | ecosystem: Environmental > Terrestrial > Soil > Vadose zone > Saprolite...
CCATGGCGAGAGACACCGTGATCAGCGCAACGAAGGGGTGGAGCCTGAAGCGCGCGATGAGGACGATCAGCGCCACCACCGCGAGAAAAGCGTAGAGCAGCAGCAGGGTGTTGTGGCTCATGCGCCGCGCTGCACCAGAGCGGCGACGATCGCGTCGGGTGGCTGGCGGATATCGCACACCCACGCGTGCTCGTCGGGCGCCGGCTCCTCTAGAGTGGCGAACTGGCTCTCGAGCAACGCGGGCGGCATAAAGTGCCCGCGCCGCTGCGCCATCCGCTCGGCGATCAGCTCTGGGCTCCCCTTGAGATACACGACCTGTACGTCCGCCTGCGCCTCCGAGCGCAGCAGATCCCGATAGCTCCGCTTAAGGGCCGAGGACGACACGACGAGCCCAGCACCCGCGCGCTCCGCCTCGCGGAGTCGTGCCGCGATCGCGAGCAGCCAGGGCCGGCGGTCGTCGTCGGTCAGTGGAATCCCGGCGGCCATGCGTCGCACATTTTCCGCGGGGTGCAGGTCATCGCCCTCCACGAACGCGATGTCGAGCGCGCGCGCGAGCTTTGCTCCGATCGTGGTCTTGCCGGAGCCCGCGACGCCCATGACGACGTAGAGCCCAGTATGGACTGCGCCCATGAAGTGGGCCCAATCCTACATCGACGCCGCGGCCGCGGCGAATCGCCGCACGATGTCCCCGGCCGGCTCGACCGCGCGAATCCCCGCGACACTCTTTCCCGCCTGCCAGTAATCCTTCGAGGTCTTCTCGCCCGCGCCACCCGTGAGCGACGCGCGTTTGAGCTGCCACGCCGAGCGTAGCGCGTAGATGGTGCGCATCCAATGCTTGGTCCTGCGGCCACGCAGCATCCAGCGCGCGAGCGGGCCGGCCTTTGTGCCGATCCGCTCGACGTACGGAGTCCGGATCACGGACAACGGCACACCGGTCACGCGTTCGGTGAGGACGATCTCGGCCTCGTTCGCCCGGACGATTGCCTGCTTATAGTCGTCGTGCGCGCCGCACTCGTTGGTCGCGATGAAGCGCGTGCCGAGCTGCGCGCCGGCGTAGCCCATCCGCAACGCCGCGACGAAGCCGGCCTCGTCCCCAATGCCGCCGGCGCAGACGACGGGCACGCCCAGATCGGCAAGCTCTTGATAGAGCGCCCCCGCGCTCCGCGGGCCGGCGTGTCCGCCCGCACGGTCATTCACCGCGATGAGGCCCTGCACGCCGCCCGCCAATCCCTTTTCGGCCCACTTCCGTTCCGTCACGTCGTGGTAGACGATGCCGCCCGCGGGAGCCACGCGATCCACGACCCAGCGCGGGTTGCCGAGCGAGGTGACGAAGAAACGCACGCCCTCCTCGACTGCGATGTCGACATAACGGCGCATGCGCTCGAGGTAGAACTTCGAGCTCCGCTCGATCAGCACATTCATCCCGATCGGCTTGTCGGTGGTACGCCGGGTGAGGCGGAGCCCTTCCCGCAGGTCCTGCCCATACACGTAGATCATCGACAGCGGTTGCACGACGCCAATGCCGCCGGCTGCCGAGACGGCGGCGACGAGCTCGGCGTTGGAGCAGGGGTACAGCGCGCCGCAAATCAGCGGCACCTCGATCCCGAGCTGCCGCGTGAGGGGCGTATCGAGCAACGTCATCGCCGCGGGATGGGTCGGAGGCGCCAGCGCGCGGATGCAGTAGCGACGACGTCGCCTTGTGCGTCGGTGACCGTTACGGCGGCTTCGTACTCCTGCTCGGCGGTCACGTCGAGCCCGCTTACGCGGCACTCGGCGGTCAACAAGCCGCGCGCCTTCTTCTGATACGTGATGGAGAAACCGGTCACGATGCCTTGGACGCCCGGCGGCAGTCCGACTAGCACCGCGAGTCCGCTCGCCATCTCGGCGAGATTGGCCAGCGCCATCGCATGCACCGAGGCGAGATGATTCCTCACCCGCCGGCGGTCGCGCAGCGTCACCCGGCACCGGCCAGGCTCCAGCTCTGCCACGCGGGCGCCGATCGTCCCGGAGTACGGAGTCATCCAGCCTACGAGAAGGCTGAATAGCGTTTTGCCGCCCGGGAGCTTGGAGAGCCGGCGCCAGGACGCGCGGAGCCGTTCGCCGGGCGCGGACATGGAGGAAGGCACGGGATCGAATGTAATCGGTAGTTAAGTTGTCTCCACATGACGCAAATCGCTTTCGCCGGTGTCGGTGTGGACTTCGGCGACACCACACTCTTCTCGAATGTCTCGTTCACCGTCGCACCCGGCGAACGCTGGGGCATCGTCGGCCGTAACGGCTCGGGCAAGACCACGCTCTTCCGGCTGCTGACAGGCGAGCTCGAGCCCACGCGCGGCAGCATCGCGCGCGCACCTGGGCTGCGAGTTTCGCTGCTCGAGCAGCACCGCGACTACGGTACCGCGACGACGGTGTGGGAGGCCGCCGCCGGCGAGTTGGCCGAGCTGCTGGCGCTGGAGCAGTCGCTCGTGAAGCAGGCCGCCGACCTGGCGCACGACGCTTCGCCGCGCGCCCTCGACCAATACGGCGAGGACCTGGAGCGCTTCGAGCGCGAAGGGGGCTACGCCGTCACGGCGCGGATCGATGCGGTGCTGCACGGCCTCGAATTCGATCCCGCGCAGGCCCGCGTCACTCCGCTCGCCGCCTTGAGCGGCGGCGAACTCGGCCGCCTCGGTCTGGCGCGCCAGCTGATGACGACCGCCGACGTGCTGCTGCTCGACGAGCCGACCAATCACCTCGATCTCGAGACGACACGCTGGCTCGAGGAATATCTCGCCGCCAGCGGGCGCACGGTGTTGCTCGTGAGCCATGACCGCGCATTCCTCTCCGCCACCGTGGACCACGTGCTGCATCTGGAAGGAAAGACCGCGACCCCGTATACGGGCGGCTACGGGGCCTTCGTGACCCAGCGCGCCGAGCGCCGGCTCGCGCAGCAGCGGGCGTATGACCAGCAGCGGCGTACCATCGCGCACGAGAAGGATTACATCGCGCGCAACATCGCGGGACAGAACAGCCGGCAGGCCAAAGGCCGGCGCAAGCGGCTCGACCGGTTGCCGCGGCTCAGCCCCGTCACCGGCGCGGAAGGGACGATGGCGGTGCGCTTCGAAGTCCCGGAGCGCGGCGGTGATCAGGTCGTCCGCGCGAAGAACGTGAGCGTCGGGATCGGCCCACGTACCTTGGTCGAGCGCTTCAGCGGAACGTTGGAACGGACTGGCGTGCTCGGCATCATCGGCCGCAACGGGGCGGGGAAGTCCACGCTGCTGCGGGCGCTCGTGGGCGAGCATCCGACACAAGCGGGCGAGCTGCGGCTCGGCACGTCGATCACGGTCGGCTATTACCGGCAGGATCTCTCCCAGGTGCCGCTCGATCGCACGCTCTACGATGTGATCGCCGCGCTGCGGCCAAAGTGGGAACGCGGTCGCATCCAGGGGCACTTGGGACGATTCGGGTTTTCAGGGCAGGAGGTCCAGCGGTGCGCTGACTCATTGTCGGGCGGGGAGCGGGCGCGCGTCGCGCTCGCCATCCTGATGCTCTCGGGCACCAACCTGTTGGTCCTGGACGAGCCGACCAATCACTTGGATGTGGAATCCATCGAGGCGCTCGAGGACGCGATCGAAGCCTACGACGGCACAGTCATTCTGGTGAGTCACGATCGGGCGCTGCTGCGTGCCCTGACGACGCGGATTTGGATTCTGCACGAGCGCCGCATGACCGAGTTCGCGGGCAGCTTCGCGGAGTGGGAAGAAGTCAGCACGGAGCGCGCCCATGCCGCGGCGGTCACCGCTGCCGAGGAACAGGCGCTGCGGCAGGTCCACGAGCGTCAGCGCGTCGCCCCACAGCCCAAGCAGGACCCGCGCAAGGCGCTGCGCCGGGCGCAGCAGGAGCTCGAGATGGCCGAGGCACGCGTTACGGAGCTCGAGTCCCAGGTCGCGCAGGTCGTCGCGGCGCTCGAGGACCCGGCGCTGTACACAAGACCCGATGGCGCCGCCAAGGCCCGGACGCTCGGCGCCGAGCTCGAGGCGTTGAAACGGGACCTCGATACCGCGCTCGAGCGATGGACCACTGCAACGGAGCAGGTAGAGATGCGTTCTTGACGGACGCGCGTGCCGCCGTTCTCGTTGGCTCACTACCTAGGGAGTGGCAACAATGCAACTGGCGATGATCGGGTTGGGTCGTATGGGCGGCAACATGGTGAAGCGCCTGGCGCAGGGCGGACACGAGCTGATCGTGTACGACTGGAGCGCCGACGCGGTCAAAGCGCACCTCAGCAAGGGGGTCAAGGCGGCCAAGGACCTCGCCGACGTCGCCCGGCAGCTCGTGCCGCGTCGCGTCGTGTGGATCATGTTGCCGGCGGGCGAGCCGGTCGAGCACACCATCGAGCAGCTCGTACCGCATCTCTCCCGCGGCGACATCGTCGTCGAAGGCGGGAACTCGAACTTTCGCGACTCGCTACGCCGGGCGGAGGCGCTCAAGACCAAGGGGATCGAGTTCGTGGACGCGGGAGTGAGCGGCGGGATCTGGGGCCTGGAGGCCGGCTATTGCCTGATGGTCGGGGCCTCGCCGGCCGCATTTCAGCACTGCGAGCCCGTCTTTCGCTCGCTCGCGGCGTCGGACGGATACGCGCACGTCGGCCCGCCTGGGGCGGGTCACTACGTGAAGATGGTGCACAATGGGATCGAGTACGGGATGCTGCAGGCGTATGCCGAGGGCTACGAGATCCTGCACGCGTCGCGGGATTTCCGGCTCAAACTCGGCCAGATCGCGAAGCTGTGGAACCACGGCAGCGTCGTGCGCTCCTGGCTGAACGAGCTGGCGGAGCGGGCGTTCTCGCGGGACGACAACCTCGCGGGCATCCGGGGCTATGTGGAGGACTCGGGCGAGGGACGCTGGACCGTCGACGAGGCGCTGCGCCTCGATGTGCCGGCGCCGGTCATCACGCTGTCGCTGCTCGCGCGGCTCCGCTCGCGTCAGGAGGAATCGTTCGGCGCCAGGTTGATCGCCGCGCTGCGGCACGAGTTCGGCGGGCATGCGGTGCAGACCAAATAGGGCGCGGATGCGCGCTTAGATTACGGGAATGAAATTCATGCTCGTGATCTACAACGACCCCCAGCTGCAGGGCGCGCTCCCCCAGGCGGAAACGGATGGAATGATGCGCGACTGCCTCGCGCACGCCGACGACCTCCGCCGCAGCGGCCAGCTCACGGAATCCCAGATGCTCGAGGGTGTGGAAACGGCGAAATCGGTGCGGATCCGAAACGGCCGCACCAAGATCACCGACGGGCCCTTCAGCGAGGCCAAAGAGGTTCTGGGAGGCTTCAATTTGATCGAGGCCAAAGACATGAATGAGGCGGTCCAGATCGCCAAGGAGTTCCCCTGGGCGCGAACCGGCTGCGTAGAGGTGCGTCCGGTCCGTGATATTGCCACCGTGCGGCGCCGCGTCGGCGCGCCCGATTGAAGACAGGCGTTCGTGCGCCGTCGCAGACTCGTCTTCCTCATTTGGCACCCACCGAAGTAGCGACGCGAATCGAGCTGCGCGCGCCGCGCGCGAGCGATACCGCCGAGTACGTCGCGCTCAACCGTCAGAGCAAGCGCTTCCACTCCGGCCTGGTCTCCCCGCCGCGCACCACCGCGGCGTTTCGCCTACTGCTCCGTCGCAGTCGCAGCCGGCAGAGCAAATGCTGGTTCATCGTACGCCGTGCCGATCAGGCACTCGTCGGCGCGGTCGAGATCAGTCAGATCGTCGGCGGCAGCTTCAGGAGCGCCTATCTCGGCTACCACATTGGCGCCCCGTATGCGCGGCAGGGCTACATGCGCGAGGCTCTCACGGCGGTGTTGCCCGTCGCGTTTGGGCGGCTGCGCTTGCATCGCCTCGAAGCCAACATTCAGCCGCAGAATCGCGCCTCGATCCGGCTGGTGAAGAGTCTCGGCTTTCACCGCGAAGGCTACTCGCCGCGCTACCTCAAGATTGCGGGCCAGTGGCGTGATCACGAGCGCTGGGCGCTCTTGCGGGAGGGGTGGCACGGCTAAATTGGTGCGCATGGATGAGCGTCGCTACAACGATAAAGAGATCGCCGCCATCTTTCGCTCGGCGGCGGAAGCGCAGCACAGTCCGCCGCACGACGTCCCACGCGACGAAGGCTTGACCCTCGCAGACCTGCAGGCGATCGGCCGCGAAGTCGGTATTCCATCTGACGCGGTCGAGCGGGCCGCCCAGGCACTCGATGTGCGCCTCGATGCCACATCCCGCACGTTCCTCGGCCTGCCGATCGGCGTGGCCCGGACGGTCAATCTCAATCGCCGGCTGACGGATGAAGAGTGGGAGCGCCTGGTCGTGCAATTGCGCGAGGTCTTCAACGCGCGCGGCCGCACGCGAATCGATGGCTCGCTGCGGCAATGGACCAACGGCAACCTGCAGGTCCTCCTCGAGCCCACGGAGACCGGTCATCGCCTGCGGTTCGGCACGATGCACGGCGCCGCGCGTGCCGCGATCGGTGCCGGGTTCGCCACACTCGGCGTGACGACGATTGTCGCCATGGCGAGCGTGGTGGGCGGCTACTTTACCGAGGCTATTCCAGGAATGGCGCTGCTGCTCTTCACCGGCGTGGGGATGATTGCGAGTGGCGCGCTGCGGCTGCCGCGCTGGGCGCGCACGCGCCAGCGGCAAATCGAGGCGCTCGCGGCGCGGGTCGCGCTGCCGCCGGGTTCGGGAACTCCGCCGGCGGCGCTTCCGCCCAAATAGCGTCGGTTACTGCGGTCGCGGTTTAGCGGTCCGCTGCTCGCCCGAGCTCGAGCTGCTGGGGCTGCTGGGTGACCAGCCGCTGGCCGGCGTCACCGACCCCCAATCGCCCGACCGGGGCATCGCGTCCGCGTTGGTGCTCGCGCCTTCCTTGTAACCCTGCCCGTTCACGACGTGTCCGTGCGCGCGAGCATTGCCCGTAAAGACGATCGTCACCGGATAGCCGCCCGGATAGAAGCCGGGCCCGAATGCATATCCCGGGTAGAACCCTCGGCAAATACTCGGGAGGTACGTATACCACAGCAGGTAGTACATCGAACATTCTTCGAGGGGTGCGTACACCGGCCGCGTGGCATATGCCTCGCCTGCATGCCCTCCGGCACCAGTCGCGCGTGCCGAAGGCCGGCGCTCACCCTGACGCGACGCCGCGTTGATGGCGAAAACCTTAGGATACGACAGGGCTACCATGAGATCGATAACCTGGGATGGCACGCCCGCGTCGGCGAGTGTCACGAGTCGCTTGGCGTCGAGTGTGAACGGTTCTCCGCGCTCGACGAGCCAGGCCTCAAGAACCGACGTGTCCACATGCCGGGCCGCTTCGACGACGTCATCGGTCGCAAGGCTGATGGACGCGGCGGCCCGCGCTTGCATCGTGGCTGAGATGTCCATCCGGATCGCAGTTTTGACGTCGTCCGGCAGCAGCACGTCGTCCGCTGCCTCGCGATAGCGTTGGACGCGAATGCCGGTTTGGCTTCCCCCTCCCGGCGTGATGCCTTGGATGTACAGCCACTGACTGCCGTCGGGGTCCATGGCGATCACGCCCGTGCCCTCCGTGTTGCCGGAGGGGCACGTGTCGCCCGAATGCAAGTAGAGGCGCTGCGCGCGGGCTGACCAATCCACAGTCTGCCAGCCAGTGCAATCATCGTGGGCGGTCGTGACACGCTCACCGGTCGTGGTGATGCGCTCGCGTGCGACGATCTGTCCCTTCTGGATGGTGAGGAGATCGACGGCCGATGTACGGGCCGCCGGCACGACGCAGACGAGGGATTTCGCGGATTCTGCCCGCTCCCAACAACCGATGTAGGCAAGCCACCGCGAGTCGAGCGAAGGATTCTGGCCGCGCGCCGGTGTCGCGCCGGTCCCAAGGAGGGCGGCGACGAGCAAGGTTTGGATTGGCGTACGCATGGGCACGATCCTTCCTAGAGTCTGAACGACAAGCCGGCCGTCACCGACAGGCCGGACAGGTCGATGCGTTGGAAACCGACGTAATCCCGGCCCACCGGGCCGCGGGCCCAGGTGTACCGCGCCTCGCCGTTTATCAGGAGGAAGCGGCCGAGTCCCAGGTCGACCCCGGCCAGCGCGTGCAACACCGGTGTCCAGGCCTTCGACTCGAATTCGTCCGGAAAGACGTTGAGGGTTTGAAAGTCGACGAAGTCACCGATCTGATGAAAGCGATACTGCATCAGACCGGCCCCGAGACCCACGTAGCTGTCGCGTGCCGCGGGGATCCAGGCGAATCGTCCGATCGCGCGGCCACGCGCTGAGAGATAATGCCTGACGCCGAGCGTGATCGGCACGCGCCGCAGCGACGTCGTCTGCTGGATCGGCTGATTGTTCTGATCGACCCAGTCGCGGAATTCCGAGTGGCGACTGACACTGGCGTAGCTGATGTCGAACACGATGTCCGTGACCGGCGAGACACGAACGGCAACGCTGCTGCCGAACGTTGCCGAGCTGAAGTCGGAGCGGTTGATGGTGAGCTGTTTAGTGACAAAGTTGAACAGGTCACCGCTCGCGAACGCGTGATCGAACCCGCCCCGCACGCCCCATGTGCCGACCGGCACATGAAACAGGAAGCCGCCGCCCGCGCTTTGCGCGTACGACGGCCTCGAGAACGTTGCGACTGCGGTGACGGTCAGCAGCAGTACGGCGCAACGAGTAGACCTCATGAGCCACCCCACGTTTCTCTCCCCTTGCTCTACCCTACGCACGAGTCGTGACCGCCGTCAAGCGCGCGGGGACTAGCCCAGACGGGTTATGACTTTTAGGGCGTCCCTGGGGTGGGCGCGGTAGATTTGTGCTCCAATGCCGAGTAGCGCGAGCTTCCGCGACTTCGTCCTCGATCAGCTCCGTCGCATCGTCCCGCGGGTTCGCGCGCGATCCATGTTCGGCGGCTTCGGGATTTACGCCGGCGAGTTGTTCTTCGCGCTGATTGCCAACGACGCGGTCTATTTCAAGGTGGACGATTCCAACCGGCCCGACTTCGAGAAGCGGGGGATGAAGCCGTTCCAGCCCTACGGGGAAGGGAGCGAGGCCATGAAGTACTACCAGGTGCCGGAGGATCTGCTCGAAGATCCTGACGCGCTGCAGCCCTGGGCGGAGAAATCGATCGCCGTAGCGCAGAAACAGAGGAAGGCTAAGACCAGGAAATGAACTCCTCAGGAGGCCCTCATGCTCGTTGTCGCTGCGTTCCTTTCACTTGCCGTGATGCAGAACCCCGAGCCCTATCAAATCACTCACACCTATGTTCTGGGTGGCGACGGACGCTGGGACTACGTCACCCCTGATCCGGCGCATAACCGCGTCTTCATCGCGCGCCAGGACCGATTCATGGTCGTGGACGAGCGGGACGCCAAACTGCTCGGCGAAATCTCGGGCATTCACGGGGCGCACGGGATCGCCCTGGTCGACGCGACGCACCATGGCTTCGCCACGTCGGGCAACGACAGCTCCGTCGTGATGTTCGATCCCGCCACGCTGCAGGTGCTGGGTCGCATCCCGGCTGCCGAAGACGCCGACGCGATCGCGTACGACCCGGTCTCGAACCGCGTCTTCACGTTCAACGGCGATGCGCATTCCTCGACGGTGATCGATCCCGGGCCTGGCCGCCTGGTCACCAACATCCCGCTTGGCGGCAAACCGGAGACCGGCGTGTCCGCCGGCGACGGCACGGTGTACGTGAACATTGTCGACAACGGGGAAGTGGTGGAAATCGACGCCCGTACGCTAAAGGTGACGCGGCGCTGGTCGACCGCGCCCTGCCAGCAACCGGTCGCAATGGCGATCGACACGAAGCATCATCGGCTATTCAGCGGATGCCGCAGCGGCGTGCTCGCGGTTTCGGACTACGCAGCGGGTCGCGTCGTGGCGACGGCGCCGATCGGCCAGGGCGTGGATGGTGCGGCGTTCGACGCGAGCACGAGCGATGTGTTCACCTCCAACGCGGACGGCACGCTCACGGTGATCCATCAGGACGGGCCGGACCAGTATCGCGTCGTCGAGAACCTCCAGACGGCGCCGGGCGGGCGCAACATGGGGCTCGATCCCACCACGCACCGGCTCTACGTCGTCTCCGCGAAGTTCGGACCGGTTCCCGCCGAGTCCACGGCGGCGAACCCGCGGCGCCGTCCGCCGCTGGTGCCGGGATCCTTCATGATGATGGTGGTCGAGCGCGCGGCGACAGCGCACTAGGGAGCGCGCATGGATGAGGCGATCGCGAACTATTATGCGAACACCGCCGAGGAGGACCGGCTCACGCAGGGCGCCGCGCTGCTCGAGGAGGCCCGCACTCGCGAGCTGATCCAGCGTCACGCGCCCGCGCCGCCCGCCGTGGTCCTGGATGTGGGAGGCGGGGCCGGCGCGTATGGCTTTTGGCTTGCGGAGCTCGGATATCACGTGCATCTCGTTGATGCGGCGCCGCGACTCATCGACGAGGCCCGGCGCCGCAGTGCAGGGAGGCGGCCGCTCGCGTCCTCCAGCGTCGGCGATGCGCGCGCGCTCGAGTTCCCCGACGACACCGCGGACATCGTCCTGCTCCTTGGCCCACTCTACCACCTCACCGCCGGGGCGGATCGCGCCAAGGCACTCGCCGAAGCGAACCGGGTCCTCAAACCCGGCGGGTGGCTCTTCGGCGCCGTCATCTCGCGCTGGGCGTCGGCACTCGATGGTCTCTCGCGGGACTTGCTGCAAGACCCGCGCTTCGCGGCGATCGTAAAGCGTGACCTTGCCGAGGGGCAACACCGCAACCCGACGGAACGGTCCGACTATTTCACCACGGCGTACTTTCACCAGCCGACCGAAGCCGTGACGGAGGTCGGCGCGGCGGCGTTCCGGGATCCGCGGATCTATGCCATCGAAGGACCTGGGTGGTTACTCCCCGACGTCGCCGGGCGGATGCGCGATCCGCGCCGCCGCGCCGATCTGCTGGAGGTCGCCCGGTCGTTAGAGAGCGAGCCCACACTGCTCGGCGCCAGCGCCCATCTGCTCGTCGTCGCTAGGAAACCGTAGCCAGGACAGCGGAGAGCCACCGCGTCGCGTCGGCATCACCGGCCCAGAGCGCCGGGCCGACGGGCGAGCCCAGGAAAATCAACGTCCCGGGCCCGCTGCGTCGCTTGAGTGCTACCGGGAGATTGTCGACCCACGCGATCCGCTCCCCGGCTGGCGGGGCGAGCGGGACGACCCGACTGAAGTCCCGGAGTTTCGCGGCGTAGGGCCAGAGGTAGTCGACGTATGGGGTCTGACGCGGCCAGAGTCGCACCGGCGGTTCGACGGTGATCCCGAAATAGTCTCGCAGCACCGCGCGCTCGGTGCCAAACGCTCGCTGATCGAGGAAACCTGCGGCGGACTCGAGGATGACGGTCGCTCCGGCGTGCAGGCATTTCACGATCGCCCGGGCCGCAACCGGCGAGATCTCGAGTGCTGCTGGAACGAGTAAGACCGCGCAGTGCGGGATGCCGGGCATGTCCGCGCGCACCACCCGCTGTTGAAACACCGCCGTGTAGCCCGCCACCGACTCTCGCAGACACCCACGCTGCAGATCGAGGAGCACGCACGGCGAGCGACCTCGCAGGCGATTTCCGGCGCTCACCGCGGCGGCCGTCGTAGCGAGGAACTGCCGGCGCGTCATGTCCACTCAGAGCCTGCCGGAGATCAGGCGATCCATCGCCTGCGCGGTGTCGGAGAACTGCTGGTCCGGCGCGTAGCGATAGCGCGCTTCCATTTCCGCAATGAGCCAGCCGTCGTAGCCGACCTTGGTCAGCGCGGCGCGGATCGCACGCCAGTTGTTGTCGCCCAGAAACAGGTTCGTGTACACGCTCTGGTCGCCGCAGCGCCCGCGGTGCTTCAGCACGTCTTTGAGATGAATGCGGGTGATTCTCGGTCCGTGAATCTCGATCCACTGCTCCGCAAAGCCGGTGTCGTGGATGTTGCCGACGTCGAGGTGGATGCCGACCGCGGGACTGTTCACGTCGTTCAGGAATTGCCAGAACTCGCGCGGGCTGATGAGGAACCGTTGCTCGGCGTTACAGTTCTCGCAGCCGATCTTGACGCCGGCGCGGGCGGCGGTCTCGCCCAGGGGGCGCAGCGTGTCCAGACAGCGCTGATACACTTCGTTGTACGGGACTTCATCGGTGACGAGCCCGGCGACCACCAGGATCGCGGCGGTACCGATCAGTTGCGCGGTCTCGATCTTGCGCTCGACGATGCGAGTCGCCTGAGCGCGCACGCGCGGATCGCGCGCCGACAGCGGCGAGGCCCAATGCAGTCCAGTCGAGACGTTGGAGACCACGAGGCCGGCGCTCTGGACCTTGCGGCGCAAGTCGCGGACCTCGGCGTCGGTCGTGGTCATCTGGAACCACGCGACGTCGCCCAGCCACAGCTCGATCCCGTCGAAGCCGGCCTTCTTCACGAGATCGAGGCCGCGCTCGAAGCCCCATTCCTTCGGAATCATGTTGTCCCCGATGGATTTTTTCATGGGGCGATCATACTCCAAATGAATCGCGCCGCTAGCTCGCCGGAAGTCTCGGCGCGCCCTAAGTTGCTCCATCGTCTCATCGTGAGGATTTCATGCACCGCCATGCCGCACGATTTGCCATCGTGACCGCGCTTGCCGCTTCGGCCCTCGCTTGCCGCAAGGAGGTGGCACCCGTGCCGCCGGCCGCGCCCCCCGCCGCGCTGCACGCGGCGCCGATCGACACTGCCTCCATCGACAGTGTGATCCGGGCGACGCTGCGCGACCGTGGACTCGTCGGCGTTTCGGTCGGGATAGCGCAGGACGGCAAGATCGTCTTTTCGAAAGGCTACGGCCGGCGTTCGCTCACCAGCAGCGCCCCGGTCGCCCTGGAGACGATGTTCGCCATTGGCTCGGTCACCAAACAGTTCACGTGCAGCGCCCTGCTGCTTCTCGCGCAGGAAAAGAAGCTATCGCTGGACGATCGGGTGTCGCAGTACATGCCGAAGTTGACCAGAGCGGGCGACATCACGCTGCTCGAGCTGGGACAGCACGTGTCCGGATATCGGGACTACTATCCGCTCGACTTCGTGGACCGCGAGATGCTGGGGCCGCGCGCTGCCGACAGCATTATCGCGGAGTATGCGACTCGGCCGCTCGATTTCGAGCCCGGTAGCCGCTGGTCCTACAGCAATACCAATTTC
>Ga0137388_10001825_pt1 | contig 13161 bp, 8 predicted proteins | sample 15con2h14AmetaG_FD_104644 | JGI IMG/M metagenome (GOLD analysis project Ga0137388, IMG submission 104644) | Vadose zone soil microbial communities from Angelo Coast Range Reserve, California, USA - 15con2h1.4A metaG | ecosystem: Environmental > Terrestrial > Soil > Vadose zone > Saprolite...
GAACGGGCCGCCCGCCGCAGTCTCGCCGACCAGACCGAGCGCCTCAATGGCCTGGTGAACGCCGCCATCCCCGGAATACTCCTGGACGACGAGCACGGCCGGATCACGCAGGTCAACCAGAGCTTCTGCGACCTGTTCGGGATTAGCACGGAACCCAGCCAGCTCATCGGCAGCCCGGCCGCCCGGATCGCGGTCCGGATCCGGCGGGTGTTCGCCGATCCTGACCAGTTCCTCCGCCGGACGCGCGAGCTGGTGGCCGAGCGCCGGCCGGTCGCCCTGGAAGAGATCGCCTGCGCCGACGGCCGCACGCTCGAGTGGGACTACGCGCCGGTGTTCGTCAACGGGGACTATCGCGGCAATCTGTGGGGCGTCGATGACTCGACCGATCGCCACCTGCTGGCGGAGCAGAGGGAGGACCTGCTCAGGGCTGAGCTGGCCGCCCGCGAGGCGGCCGAACGCGCGCAGTTCAAGCTCGCTGAGCAGAACATCAGGCTGCAGGAACTCGACGAGGCCAAGACCCAGTTCCTCGCCACCATGTCGCACGAGCTGCGCACGCCATTGACCTCCATCGTCTCGTTCACCGAGCTGATCATGGACGACGAGCACGAGCTCAGCCCGGAGACCGTCAGCTCGCTGTCCGTGATCCAGCGGAATGCGGAACGGCTGCTCCGCCTGGTGGGTGATCTGCTGTTGCTCAACCGCCTGGAAGCCGGGGTCATCCCGCTCGAGCTTTCGGCCGTGTCGGTCTCTGACCTGGTCACCGAGGCGGTTCGTAGCACGTCGGCCACCGCAGCCGAGCGCAGCATCACCGTCCAGGTCTCCGCCACGGCCGGGCCGCCGGTCCAGGCCGATCGGCTCCGGCTCCAGCAGGTCCTTGATAACCTGCTCTCCAACGCGATCAAGTTCTCCCGCCAGGATGGCCGGATCGAGGTCGGGGCCAGCCGCGATGGCCAGATGTGGCGGATTGACGTGGCGGATGACGGGATCGGCATTCCGGCTGATGAGCTCGGCCGGCTGTTCGGCCGCTTCGTCCGGGCTTCCAACGCCCGGACGGCCGGGCTGCCGGGAACCGGCCTCGGGCTGTCGGTCGTGAAGGCGATCACCGAGTTGCACGGCGGCAGCGTCGAGGTGCGCAGCACCATGGGGCACGGGACCACGTTGAGCGTTTACCTGCCGATAAGCCGCGTGCACGACCGGCGGTCCTGATTCGGGCCGTCCGGCGGCGGGTAGTAATGTCGGTGACAGGGGATACGGGGGGAAATTCTATGCGGCGCATGTGTGCTGAATGCGGATATTCCTTAATGGGCTAATGATCAGTCGGAATATGCCATTTTCACCCGCAGCGGACCGCGAACTCACGGGGCAGGTGGGACTGCGAAGTCATGGGGACATCTCAGGCTAGCTCAGCAACCGGCCTGGCAACGGCGGCCGGCCGGCCGGCCGACTCACCGGTCGGCCTGCTGGAATTCGCCGTCGGGCAGGTGCTGCGAGACGAAGCTGATGTCGGGGCCCTGCCGGCGATTCTCGGCGGTCTGGCCGGCCTCTTCGGCTGCGCCGCCGCGCTTGCGCTCCAGCAGGATGCGGGCCGTGAGCTTGTCGTACTCGCGGCCCAACCCCGGTATGCAGCCACAGACAGGGTGCTGCTCGCCGGGATCAGCGTCTTGTACGCACAGCATGGCGACCTGGCCGCCGAGGGCGGATACGTCGAGGCTTCGCTGAGTTCCGGCCCACGGCCGATGAGCGTCCGGCTGGCCTATGCGGCGCCGCGCGTCGGGCGGTGCCTGTGCGCCATCGCGCTGATCGGTGACCCGAAGCGGTTCAGCGCGGAGTGCCGGGCCACCATGCGAGGCATAGCGGCGATCGTGGCCGCCCAGATCCGGCACGCCAATGACACCGCTGAACTGGCCGAACGCCAGGCACTCACGACGGCTATCGTCGAGGGATCGCCGGACGCTATCGTCGTGGCTGGCGCTGACCGGCGGCTGCTGGCATTCAACGAGGCGGCGGAGGAGCTCACCGGCTGGCGGCGCGACGAGGTGCTGGGCAAGGACGTGGTGGAAGTCCTCGTCCCTGAGCGGGACTGGGCCGCCGTCATGGCGAGCACCAGGACGTACCTGAAGTCCGGCGAGCGCAGGGACTTCGCCGGCCGGACGCGGCTGCCCGTCCTGCGCGCTGACGGCTCGGAGCGCATGGTCGAGCTGACTGGAGTCCCGATCGCGGTCGACGGCCGGGTGCATTTCTGCGGCTTCCTGCATGACATCAGCGAGCTAGAGCGGGCCAGCAGCGCCCTGCTGGCGAGCGAGACGCGCTTCCGGCTGGTGTCTCAGCTGGCGCCGGTCGGGATCATCCAGACGGACCTGAACGGGAAGTACACCTTCGCCAACGTGCGCTGGTGCGAGCTCACTGGGATGACCATGGCCCGCGCTCTCGGCGCGAGCTGGCCAGCGGGAATCCACCCCGATGACGTGGGGCGCCTGGCACGGGAACGGGAACAGGCGTCCGCGAGGGACAGCGAACTGCGCACCGATTGCCGCCTGCGATCGGCCGACGGCCGCGAAGTGTGGGTGCATCTTGCGGTCGTTCCCATCCTGGGATCGGACGAGCGCCCGTGCGGATTCCTCGGCGCGGTCACCGATATTTCCGGCCTTAAGCGGGCGGAGGCGGAAAGGGAGCGGCTGCTTAGCGCTGAACGGGACGCCCGGCGCAGTCTCGCCGACCAGACCGAGCGCCTCAATGGCCTGGTGAACGCCACCATCCCCGGCGTGCTCGTCTCCGACGAGAACGGCCAGGTCGCGCAGGTCAACCGGAGCTTCTGCGACCTGCTCGGCATCGAGGACGCGACCGACCAGCTCATCGGGACCCCGACAGCGCAGCTCGTGCTGCAGATCAAGGACGCGTTCGCAGACCCCAGGGAGTTCGTCCGCCGCACCGGCATGGCCTTCACTGCCCGCCAGCCGGTCGACGGGGAGCGGATCGCGTGCGCAGACGGCCGTACCTTCCAGTGCGACTACTGGCCGATCTTGGTAGACGGCGAGTACCGCGGCGATCTGTGGCTGGTCTTGGACATGTCCGAGCGCAAGGCGCTGGAGGAGCAGCGTGAGAGCCTGCTCGAGGCCGAGCTCGCCGCCCGCGAGGCGGCCGAGCGGGCACAGCTCAGGCTGGCCGAGCAGAACGCGAGGCTGCAGGAACTCGACGAGGCCAAGACGCAGTTCCTGTCCACCATGTCGCACGAGCTGCGCACCCCGCTGACCTCGATAGTGGCGTTTATCGAGCTGATCATGGACGACCAGCAAGAGCTCAGCCCGGAGACCGTCAGCTCGCTGGCCGTCATCCAGCGGAACGCCGAGCGGCTGCTCCGCCTGGTGGGCGACCTGCTGCTGCTCAGCCGCCTGGAAGGCGAGGCCATCCCGCTCGACCTCGCGGCCGTCTCGGTCCCTGACCTGGTCGCGGAGGCGGTCCGCTCGGTGTCGGCCACCGCGGCCGATCGCGGCATCACCGTGCAGGTCTCCGCGGCCGCCGGGCCGCAGCTGCTAGCCGACGACCTCCGGCTCCAGCAGGTCCTTGACAACCTGCTGTCCAACGCGATCAAGTTCTCCGGCCAGGATGGCCGGATTCGGGTCGAGGCGACCTACGACGGCCGGCTATGGCGGATCGACGTGACGGATGGCGGGATCGGCATCCCGGCCGACGAGCTCGGCCGGCTGTTCGGCAGGTTCGTCCGGGCTTCCAACGCCCGGACGGCTGGTCTGCCGGGGACCGGCCTCGGGCTGTCGGTCGTGAAGGCGATCACCGAGCTGCACGGCGGCAGCGTCGAGGTGCGCAGCACCGTGGGGCACGGCGCCACGGTCAGCGTCTACCTGCCGGTAAGCCCATGAAGACGCAGGTCCTGTACATCGAGGACGACCAGGACATCGCACTTGCGATCGGCATGGTGCTGCGCCGGGCCGGGTTCGACGTCGTCGGCGCCGCCGACGGCAGAGACGGCTTGCGTGCCTTCCACGCCGAGCGGCCGGATGTGGTGCTGCTCGACGTCGGGCTGCCAACCCTCGACGGCTGGGCGGTGCTAGAGCGCATCCGCGACCTGAGCGACGTGCCGGTCCTGATGCTGACCGCGCATGGCCAGGAGACCGACAAGGTCCGCGGCCTGCAGCTCGGCGCGGACGACTACCTCACCAAGCCGTTCGGCAACGCCGAGCTTGTCGCGCGCGTCCAGGCGCTGCTGCGGCGGAGCCGGCCAGCCAGGCCGGAGGCAGAGGTGTACGCGGATTCCCTGGTCGAGCTGAACTTCGGATCCCGCGAGGTTCGCATCGGCGACGAGCCGGCCCCGCTGACGCCCAACGAGTTCCGCCTGCTTGCCGCCCTCGTCCGGCACGCGGGGCAGACCCTCTCGGCCGACCAGCTACTCGAGCAGGCCTGGAACGACCCGCAGCACGTTGGCCCGGACCGGGTGAAATTCGCGATCATGCGGCTGCGCCGCAAGCTGGGCCAGGGCGAGGGCACCGGCCCGCCCATCGAGGCGGTCCGCGGCTTCGGTTACCGCTACGTTGCGCCGCCGGCCGGGCGGCGGGCGCTAGCTACCTCCGGCCGGCCGGCCACGAACAGTGAACCGGACCGCGACGCAGGGAAGCGGGCCTGAAGCAATGACTACTACCAAACCGGTGCCCATCGTCGTTCTGCTCCGAACGACCTTCAGCTGAGACGCAGGCCGTGGTTCCCGTCATTTCCCCCCGGTGCCTGTCAGCGGCACCCGGGCGGACATGGCGAAGAAGTCGCGCGACCACCATGACGCGAAGTAGCGACCCACCCCGCCCACCATGCCAGGCAGCAGCGCCTTCCCGTTCGCCGCCGAGGCCGCGCCCGTGGGGCTGGACGGGTCATACGTCGCGTAGTCGACCCAGTCCGTGTTGATGTCGAGTTCCATGGCACGCATGGCCCCGGCCCGGACGAGGAGGTCGGCCAGCGTGGTGATGTTGAGGCCAGGGCCGCCCACGTATACCAGGGCCCCGTTGGCCGTCATGCCCACCCCAGACCTCCAGACGTAGACCGAGTTGCCGAGCGTGAAGCCCCACTTCGTCGTGTCGTTGGGGTTGAGTCCGGGGACCGCCTTGCCGTGATCGACGAGCAGGGCGAGGTTCTGGCGCACCGAGACCACGCTCGGGTTCATCGTGGCGTCCCTGCCCCAGTCGGCGATGTTGACCGACCCGTTGCGGTAGATGACGAAGGACGCCTCGCCCTTCCGCAGCGGCATGATCGTCTTGCCGTCCGTGTAGTAGCCGCCCTGCGCGTTCTGCAGGAGGAAGCCGGCGTTGAACGCAGCCACCAGGCTTCTCGAGCTGGCCGCGCCGACCGGGGCGGTGTGCCGGAACGGCCCGCCGCCCGGGATAAGGCTGCCGGAGTAGAGCGTCGCCCGGAGCAGCTTGGTGTCCATCCAGGCCACGCCGGTCACCAGGCTCGTGTGCACGCCATCAGGGCGGACCCAGGTCTCGTAGACGGCGGGAACGCCGCCGACAAGTCGGCCAGCCGGGCGCCAGACCCCTTCGCCGGCGATCGGATGCCTCGCCGGGGTAGTCATCCTTGCCGGGCGCGGCAGGTGCGCCGGGCCGTGGGCGCTGGCGCTGCCCGAGCCCTGCCCGGCTGATGACAGTCCGGGAATGGAACCCTTCGCCGGCGTGCCGCCGACCGGCGGCGGATGGTGGGAGTACCAGACATTCTCAATCCAGTTCACTTCCGAACTCGCTCCATGGCTGCGTGCCCATTCGGCGAACCGGGCGGACACAGACGAGCCCAGGCTCGGGTTGCTCAGCGCACTGCCGATCGATACCCAGACGGGAGTGAGGACGAGGCTGACCGCGCAGAAGACCGTGAGGAACGGATGGCGGCCCGCGAAGGTCCGTCGCGCGGCCCGGATCGCGCGCAGGCGAGAACGCCGCGCCCGGCGGCGCGCGATGAAGGCGCCAAGGTCAAACGGCTGCGGAAAGGAGGCAGCCGGCATCATCCACGGCGGCTCCGCGGGGGGATAATCCTCTCGATCCTCGTTGGCGCTGGCCCGCGTTCGCGGGCGGTACAGATCCTCCCAGTCCTCGTCGTCGCTCGTCCGGGATCGCGTGCCGTAGCCCTCTTCCTGCTCCTGGTACCCGCTCGGCCCCGGTCGCGATTCGGCCGGCTGCCGGTAGCGTGACGTCACGGGGCCGCGAGAAGACGGCTGGCCGACCATCTCGCCCGGCCGCCGCTGCGCTGCCGACCCGGCTGCTCGCCGCGGTTCTTGCAGCGAGAACCGGCCCTGGCCGTGTTGGCCACGTGTCATGCCCGTCCCCTCCGCCTCCAACGGAGGCATTCCCGTATCGCATCCTGACGTGCTCTTTCGGCAGGCCGCGCCGGGAATGCCGCCAGCAGTCGCGGTCTGGTCATCGCCGACCCGCAACCATGGTCACTGGCGGGCCATCGGCCGCTCCTGCCGACCGGCTGACCCGCCTCATGCAAGTAACGCTAACCGTATGTCATGAAGGTCGGATGAAGAAACGCCCGGCGTTGCAAAGCCCGGTGGGCTGTTCCCTACCGGCCAAAATCGGCGAGTACGTCCGCAATGCTGTCCATCGCGGCGGCGATCCACGGCAGCGACAACGGATCGGCGACCTCAAGCGCGGCCTCCACTGCCGGGGAGCCGTCCCGCCAGGCCGTCGACCGGCTCCTCGCCGGGGTCGGCGGCGCGGCCCGGTGCCGTGGGAGTTCGAGGGGCTCGGCACCATACTCAGCCCGGTGTCTGCCCAGCCGTGCCCAGCCCTTGTCGTGTCCACCCAGGCATTCCTTGATCGCGGAGGATTTTGGGTGCTATAGCACCCAAAATCCTCCGCGATCAAGGAATGAGAGCTCGTAAGGGCGAGGCGGGAAGGGACCGTCGGCTGCGCTGTGCATCGACAGTCTCCTGGTTATCCACAGGCTTGAATATTGGCATGGCCTGTGAGCAGCGCCGTGAACCACGCTGAAGGACATGCTCAATCTCCCGGACAGCCTGCAGGGCCTGGCTGAGTTCCAGTATGGCGTGATCACGAGCCGTCAGGCGCTCAGCGCAGGCCTGACGAGGGACGCGATTCGGGCGAGGCTTGACGGTGGCCAGTGGCAGCGGCTCTACTTCGGCGTCTTCGCCGCATTTAGCGGACAACCCGGCCGCTCCTCGCTGCTCTGGGCGGCCGTGTTGCGCGCCGGGGCGGGCGCCGCCTTGAGCTATCAGACCGCGGCCGAATTGCATGGTCTCGCGCATAAGCCATCGAGCCTCATCCATGTGACGGTGCCAGGCAACCGTCGGCTCGACTCGATTGCGGGCATCGTCATTCATCGCTCGGGGCGTATCAGCGTGGCGCGTCATCCTTCCCAGTCGCCGCCCCGCACTCGGGTCGAGGAGACCGTGCTCGATCTCACCGAGGCGGCGCGGACCTTTGACGAGGCCCTGGGCTGGGTATCCGCTGCCTGCAGCGGGCGGCTGACTACGCCCCAGCGCGTCCATGCAGCGATGTCGGATCGCGCGAAGCTACGTTTCCGCGAGGCGCTGCGACTGGCGCTTGGTGACGTCGCCGATGGCGTGCATGCCGTCCTCGAATACCGATACAAGCACGACGTGGAGCGGCCCCATGGCCTCCCGTGCGGCAGTCGGCAAGTACGGGTGATCCGCGGCAGCCGTAGCGAGTATCGGGACGTGCTCTACCGGAAGTACCTGGTGGCGGTGGAGACTGACGGTCGGCTTGCGCACCCGGTCGAGGCCCGGTGGTTGGACGTGCGGAGGGACAATGCCGCTGCGGCCGACGGGATCATTACGCTGCGCTACAGCTGGTCTGACGTGACCAAGCGTCCGTGCGCTGTTGCCGCTGAGGTCGGTGCGGTGCTGTCCGGGCGAGGCTGGCCGGGGCCATTGCGGTCATGCGGCCCGAGCTGCGGCCTCCGTCGACGATGAATGCAGCCGATATGCGCAGGTCGGGCGCCGTTGCTGCGGACCGTCGCCTGGCTGGAGCCGGTGGCAGGGCCACGCGGTCCCTGTTCCTTGCGCTGCTGGCAGCGGCGGGCGCGACGGGGCGCTGAGCGCAGGGCGGGCTTACCGGCCTTGCTTCACCCGCGCTCGCCCGGTCAAGGAACAGCCGGGCGAGATCCTCGGGTTCAGCCGCTCCCGCGCGGTCTCGGAGGTCCGACATGGCCGCTACCCTCCTCGAGGCCCGGCGCAAGGCACGGTCACGGTGGTGCGTTAGAGATGCCGGCTGAGCAGGGTCAGGTCGGCCGGGGACAGCCGGTCATGAGCGGTTTTGGCCTGATGCCAGTACGGATAGATCAGCGGAGGTTCGCTGGCTTTGTCCAGCCGGTCCCGTTCCTCTGCGGTCAGCACAAGTTCGGCGGCGGACAGGTTGTCCGCTAGCTGCTCGGCGGTTTTCGCGCCAATGACCAGCGAGGTCACGGCGGGCTTGCCGAGCAGGTAGGCCAGCGCCAGCTGAGCCGCGGAGACGCCGCGTTCCTCGCCGATACTGACCAGGACGTCGACCGTCTCGTAGAGTGCGTCCTGGTCGCGGACCGGCGGCTCGTTCCAGTCGGTCAGCTGCCGCGAGCCGGCGGGCGGCTGCCGGTCGCGGCGGTACTTGCCGGACAGGAGCCCGCCCGCGAGAGGGCTCCAGATCAGCACGCCGAGGCCCTGATCGACGGCCGCCGGGATCAGCTCATACTCGGCATCGCGGGCCTGCAGGGAGTAGTAGATCTGCTGGCTGACGAACCGCGGCAAGCCGAGCCTGTCGGCCGTGCCGAGCGCCTTCATCAGCTGCCAGCCGGCGTAGTTGGACGCCCCGACGTAGCGGACCTTGCCCGAGCTGACCAGCAGGTCCAGGGCCTCTAGCGTCTCCTCAAGCGGCGTGAGCCCGTCCCACTCGTGCAGCTGGTACAGGTCAATGTGATCCGTGCCCAGCCGCCGCAGGCTGGCCTCGCACCCGGTCACGATGTGATGGCGGGACAGGCCAGCGTCGTTGGGCCCGTCGCCCATCGCCATGCGCACCTTGGTCGCGACAAGCACCTGGTCGCGGCGGCCCTGCAGGGCCTGCCCCAGGATCTCCTCGGACAGGCCGCCGGAGTACACGTCCGCGGTGTCGAAGAGGTTGACCCCGGCATCCAGGCACTGGCCCACCTGGCGGCGTGCCTCGTCCACGCCGGTGGAACCGACATCGGCGAATTCTCCGCGGCCGCCGAACGTCATGGTGCCCATGGTGAGCACGGAGACCCGGAGACCTGATTTGCCCAGCGCGCGATACTCCACGGTCAGACCCTACCGATCGCCGCGCTGCGGGCCGCGTTCTGGCCGCACTTGCTGCCAGCTGATGCCACGGCAAGCCAGGGGACGAGGTCAGCGAAGGGCCGGCGCCGGCTCGTGGCCGGCACCGGCCCTGGTGGGACCGCCCGGGGCTTCACCCTCCGCACGGCTGCGACTGCGCGGAGCGTCCGACCCGGCCTGCGCCGGTCAGCTGTTCATGCGCGGGACCATGCGGGCTAGGGCAAGGCCCGCCGCGGTGAGCGTGAACAGCCCACTTCGGCGTGGTTAATTCCCCTAGTGCCTTACGGAACGCGGCCAGGCCAGCCGGGTGGTTCTCAAGCCGCCAGTCCTGATGGTAGAGGCCATGATGCTGTGCCTCATCGAACCACACGAGGCCGAGCACGTGATCCCGGCGTATCCCGGCGAACAGCCCCGGGATTTTCGCGGCCTGACCCGCGACCTGGCCGACAGCCGTCTCCTCCACGAGCACTGGTCTGCTGGTGAAGGTGCGGGCATCGGCTATGGTCCGGCCGAGAACACTGTGATAGGTGTCCGACCATCGGAAGTAATAACCGTCTATCCCCACCCAGGTCACGTACTTAGCTCCCGGCCACCAGTTCTTCAGCCGCCCGGTATTGCCGTGGTTATCCCTATTCATGTCCCAAACCCAGGTCACGTTGTAGGCTCCCCGGGCCCGGAACACATTTACGATATGACGCCAGGCCCGCACCCACATAGCAGGGGCTACATGCCTGTATCCCCACGGGTACCAGTCGCCGTTGGCCTCCTGTGCCCAGCTAATCATCACCGGGTGGCCGAACCTGACAACCGCATCGGCGTATGACCGGAGCCAGGAGTCGTACGCCCCTGACGCGACGGCCGTCATGCTGGTATGCCATGGCTCGATCTGGACAAGCACCGTAGCCCCGTGCCCGCGCGCCTTCCTGGCGAACGCTGACTGGAACGGCTCATTCACCGCGCTGTAATAGACCACGATGTTCGGCTTACGCCCCACAGCCTGGCCGAAGTTCCTTACCTGCCGGTAGGATGACGGGCCCTCAGGCTCGTACACCCCGAGGTAGCTGACCGGGACCGGCGGTAGGGCTAGGTGCACCAGCGCGTTCCGCTCTGGCGAGATGTGCGCTGCTGATTCGCATGCCGCCAGGGTTGTCAGGATAAGCACACCGACAATACGGGCGAGCGTTCGCATGGTCATTCACTTCCTCACGACGTGGAATCCGCTGTTGCGGGTAGTCAGTCCCAGGACGACACCGGAGCCCTCCATGAGGGTGAACACGGGCAGCAGCACGATCTGCGCGAGGTGCCAGAATATCCTGGCCCAGAATCTGGTCATGCCATGCTCATCCAGGTTCGCTTTGAGTCCCGTGATGTACAGCGTGATGAACGAGGCAAAGGACATATTTGCCAGCAAGCGTACCCACGGCTCGACATATCCACCGAGCGCGAAATGCGCCGCGGTATAGATAATGGCGAAGGGAGCGAGCACCCACAGCGCGCTGTTGATCCCGATGGTCAGCCTCCAGCGGAGTTTCACCGGGGCGAACAGGGCGACCTTGGCCAGGCCCTGGAACCAGCGGCGGCGCTGCTTGACGAAATCGGCCACGGTCTGGCAGGACTGCTCTTCGAGGTAGCCCTCCACCCAGCGGATCCGGTAGCCCTGCTCCATCAGCATGAGGGCCCAGAAGGCATCTTCGGTGATGGACCCGCGCGGGCCGAAGTCGAATCCGCCGCTGCCCGTCTCGACGCTGTTGCGTACCACGATGTAGGAACCATGCAGGCCGAAGACGGTGACGCCCAGGCGGTGCGCGAAATGGAACCGGGCGAAGTCATCGCCGGTACGCACGTTGTCAGCGAGGGTGAGGAATGGGTGCTTCCTCCAGTCCCGGTGGTAGAGGATCGCGCCCTGGCCGATATGGTACTGGCCGCTGGCCTCCTCCTCGCTGATCATGCGGGCGATGCCCCTGATGCCTGATGCTGTCGGCTGGGTTTCCTCGTCCAGGTGAACGATCCAGGCATCAGCCGGAAGCGGTGAGTGCAGCACCGCGTAATGCAGTGCCCTGGCCTTGTAAAGCGAATGGCCCGGCGTCTGGTAATCAGGCGGGACGACTATGTAGCTGATGTCATCATTCGGTGCGGGCAGGTTGAGTGCCTGAGTGTCAGTGACGACTTCGATCACGTACGGGAAGAGAGGCGTGCGGGCCATCTCAGCCTGGCAGCGGCGTATCGTCGCGGTCAGTGCCGCTACGTTCGTCCCCCGTGACACGATCCGCCAGGAGACTAGCTGTGGCACCCATGAGACGGGCCCGGCTGCCGGGTGACGGTAGCGGAGCATGCCCAGCAGTCCGGTCAGGGCCGGCAGAACGGCCCCGAGCCACAGCAGGGAGGTCCAGCTCCATGCCGCCATGAACGGGCCCACGGGGGCGAAGTTGCGCGGCCAGATCTCGTGCTGGATCCGGTACAGGCCCAGCGTGGCCAGCGTCATGCTCAGCAGGACACGAACGCGATGCCCGGTGACCGGTCCCACCGACCAGTCTGCCTGCTCGGCCTGCTGCTCCGGTATGCGGAACGTGTCAGGCAGAATTGCGTCCGGCGCAATCGCGGTAATGGTGGTCATGATGTTCCCCCTAGATGGGGATCGGGAAGAAGAAAAGATCCCGACGATCCCGGCTGCGTGCGGCGAGCCGGTGGCGTACTCGCCTGCCGCGCGGCATTCTTGGGAACGGCGCGCTGCAGCATCCCGGACATGGTCATCGCGGCCGCCGTGGGTCATTGCAGGCCGTGCTGGCATGCGGCGCCACCCGGGCTCGCCGGATCAGCCCAGTGACGATGGCGATGAGCTGCATTGGCGGCACTGGCATATGCAGAACCTCGGTGGCGTGGTGCAGCAGCAACGCGAGGTCCTCGGGCTGAATATGCCTGGCGACGATCACGGCAACCGGCAGTTCGGGCTTGGTCCCGCTCACCCATTCGGCCAAATCCAGGCCGCTCATGCGGGGGAGATCGAAATCGGCGAGGACCAGATCCCAGGGCTCCGACCGGATGCGCCTTATCGCCGTGACGGGATCGGCGACGTGGATGACGTCGAAGCCGCCCCGCTCGCCGAGAACATGCAGCGTGAAACGCACCACTGCCGGGTCATGCGCAACGGCAATAATTCTGCCGTCAACTTTGCCCTTCCCATTTTCGTTCATGTCTCTACGGTGACTCGGCCGGGTGGCAGCACAGTTCGCTATTTAGTTGCCCGACGGTTGCAAAAAATGCTGGCAAGTCCCGGCTGTTTTTGGGCAGCCGAAAGCAGCGCACTGGCGTGCGCGCATTCAGCCGCCAGGCAGGACAATGCTGCGCTGGAGCAAAGCTGAGCGAATGACGGGTTATTCGTGTCGGGGACGGCCCAGCTGAGTGCTCTCAGCGGGCGGCAATGTGCAGCGTCAGGCCGCTATCCTGGCAGCGTCATTGCTGCCACTGGCATTTTCGGCAGTTTCGCCGTGTCAGGCCCTGCGCACGTCCTACATGATGTGCTGAGTCCTATTGGTGGCATGCTCACGACGACCCCCCTGTCCGGGCGACCCAATTGCAGTCACCTCGAGACTGGCAAGCGAGGGTGGCAAGTGCAGTCTGCAGTCGGTTGCAGCCGGGTAGCAGCTGCCTGATCGTCCAGTTATCCCTGATCGTTCAGTTGCACAGCGCAGCCGGTACCTGGCGCCAGTCAGGCGTCGCGCTCGATCGGGCAGGTCATGCACCGCGGCCCGCCCCGGCCCCGGCCGAGTTCGCTGCCCCGCACGGTGATGACGTCGATGCCGTTCTCCCGCAGGTAGGTGTTCGTCGTCACGTTCCGCTCGTAGGCGACCACGATCCCGGGCTCGACC
>Ga0137388_10001830_pt1 | contig 13149 bp, 14 predicted proteins | sample 15con2h14AmetaG_FD_104644 | JGI IMG/M metagenome (GOLD analysis project Ga0137388, IMG submission 104644) | Vadose zone soil microbial communities from Angelo Coast Range Reserve, California, USA - 15con2h1.4A metaG | ecosystem: Environmental > Terrestrial > Soil > Vadose zone > Saprolite...
AGATCGAGCGCACGAACAGAGGCGCGAGCCCGAGTGACGGCTCGTCGAGGAGCATGAGCCGCGGCTTCATCAGCATCGCGCGCGCCACCGCGAGCATCTGCTGCTCGCCCCCCGAGAGGGTGCCGGCCGCCTGCCGCTTCCGCTCGCGCAGGACCGGGAAGTAGCCGAACACGCGCTCGAAGTCTTCCGTGAGGCTCCCTCGCTCGCGGCGAGCCCACGCGCCCAGACGCAGGTTCTCCTCGACAGTGAGGTGGACGAACGTGCCCCGCCCCTCCGGCGCGTGGGCGATGCCGAGCTGCACGACGTCCTCGGTGGCCCGGCGGTCGAGCGGCTGACCCTCGAAGCTGATCGTGCCGGTCGTGCGCACCATGCGCGAGATGGCGCGCAAGGTGGTCGTCTTGCCCGCGCCGTTCGCGCCGAGGATCGTGGTGATCCCCCCCTTCACCATGCTGAAGCTGACCCCGTGCAGCGCCTTCGTGCGTCCGTAGAAGGCCTCGAGAGCCTGCACTTCCAGGAGCGCGCTCACGCGGCCTCACTCCCGAGATACGCGCGGATGACCTCGGGGTTCCGCCGCACCTCCGCCGGTGTGCCCTCGGCAATCTTGCGGCCGAAGTCGAGCACCACCACCTTGTCCGAGACCTGCATGACCAGGCTCATGTGGTGCTCGACCAGCAGGATGGTGAGCCCGCGTTGCGCGCGGATGCGCTCGATGAGGCCGCTGATCGCGCCCACCTCCTCGTGATTGAGCCCGCTCGCGGGCTCGTCGAGGAGCAGGAGCTTCGGGCGGCTGGCCAGGGCCCGCGCGAGCTCGACGCGCTTGAGCGTGGCGAAAGGCAGCCCGGCGGCGGGATGGTACGCCACCGGGCCGAGATCGAGGAAGTCCAGAAGCTCCGAGGCGTGGGCGCGGCACTCGGCCTCCTCACGCGCGACCCAGCCGAGCTTGAGCGCGTTCGAGAAAAAGTCGCTCGAGGTGCGGCTGTGAGCGCCGACCATGACGTTCTGGAGGACGCTCTGCGTGGGGAAGAGGGCGAGATTCTGGAACGTGCGGCCGATGCCGAGGCCGGCGATCCGGTGCGCCGGCCGCGACAGGAGCGGGGCGCCCTCGAAGGTGACCGTGCCGGCCGACGCCGTGTAGAGGCGGCTCAGGCAGTTGAACAAGGTGGTCTTGCCGGCGCCGTTCGGCCCGATCAAACCCACGATCTGTCGGGGCTCGATGTCGAACGAGACCCCGTCCAGGGCGACGATGCCACCGAACCGGACCGTGACGTCACGAACGCTGAGGATGGGCACCTGGTTCTCCGCGCGGGGAGCCGCTCTCCCGCTTGAGCGCGCAGAGTATATGCGAAGGGTGGCCTTTCGAGAAGCGCACCGGTCCGGCTACTTCTTCGCGCGCGCCTCTTCGTAGAGCGGGAGCACCTTCTGGGAGAACTCCGTCAGATCCTTGATGCGGTCTTCGTGCGACGGGTGGGTCGAGAGGAGCTTTGGCGGTGCGCCGCCGCTCGAGAGCTTTGCCATCTTCTGCCAAAGAGCGATCGCCGCGCGCGGGTCGTAACCGGCTCGCGCCGCGAGCGCGACGCCCATGCGGTCGGCCTCGGTCTCGTGGACCCGCGAATACGGAAGCAGGAAGGTGACCTGCCCGACCACGCTGGCCAGATCGGTTCCGGCTTGCCCGACCCCGAGCACGGCTCCGACCACGCTCGCGCCTACACCGGTGGCGAGCTGCTGCGAGGCGCGCTCGCGACCGTGCTCGCGCAGCGCGTGGGAGATCTCGTGTCCCATCACGGCGGCGAGCTCGTCGTCCGTGATCTCGAGCTTCTCGATGATGCCGGTATACACCGCGATCTTCCCGCCGGGCATGCACCACGCGTTGACCTCGGGTGACGTCAGGACGTTCACCTCCCACTTCCAGTCGAGCGCGTCCTTCCGAAACACCGCGGTCTGTGGGATCAGCCGCTTGGCGATTCCGCGCACGCGCTCGACCTGCTTGGGATCGCGATTGACGTTGCCCTTCGGGCTCTGCTGCTGGATCACATTCTGATACTGGGCCGCCGCCGCTTGATCCATCTCCGCCGAAGACACAAGGAGTAGCTGCCGCCGCTCGACCCCGACGGCGCCCTGCTCCGTCGTCGTCGTGCAGGCGACGAGCATCATCGCCGCGAGCGCGGCCATTCCCGCGCGACCGGTCACTGGTCCCCTCATAGACTCCTCCTGTGCACCGCGCCGATCAAAGATCCCGGGGTACTTCACTTCGATTCGATGGTAGAGACTAGCGCGAAAGGATCAAGGACAAGCGGGCAAATGAAGCGCCGCGCCTTGACGGCCCGCGGCCGCCGGCGCAGTATTGGTCCCGCTAGTCGGGACGCCCTGCACGCTCGTGACCTGGTAGTGGTCTTCTCCGAAGGAGGACGTGATGGATCGCCGAGATATTCTCGCCGAACGCCCAGTCGAGAGCGGCCGCGGCTTCATGCCCGGCGTGAGCGTCAATCCGTCGAGAGTGCTGTTCACCGCCGGGCTGACCGGCCGAGGGCCGGACGGCAATCTCGTCCCGGGCGGGATGGGCCCGCAGGCGCGGCGCACGTTCGAGCGTCTGCAGGCCGTTCTGTCGCGGGCCGAGGCGAGGTTCGACAATGTCGTCAAGCAGCTCGTCTACGTGACGGACCTCGAGGCGTACAACGCGAGCGGTCGCGCGGAGCGCAACAAGTTCTTTGGCGCCCGGCCGGCGTCGACGGGACTGGTCGTGCGGCGGCTGGCCGATCCCGCCATGCTCATTGAGGTGGAGCTGGTCGTGGATCTCGGCGGCTCTCCGGGCGGCAAGCCGTTGCTCGAGAAGTACAACGCGGAGAATCACGGTGGCGACTTCAACCAGGGCGTGATCGTCAACGGGGGGCGCCTGCTCTACCTGGCCGGTCAGGTCGCGAACAATCCTGACGGATCCGTAGCGGGAATCGGTGACTGGCGACGTCAGGCGGAAAAAGTCTACGAGAACATCAGCCACGTGCTGCGCGCCGCCGGCGCAACGTCGGCGAGCGCGGTGAAAGAGACCACCTGGGTCCTCAGCATCGACTCCTGGCGCCAGGGTGGCGCGCCGGTGCGCCGTGATTTCTACAAGGGCGACTTCCCGGCCTCGACCCTGGTCGAGATCCCAGGGCTGGCGCGTCCGGAATTCCTGGTTGAGATCGAAGTGATCGCGGCCATCGCGTAGGCGGTGCGAGTGTAATCAGGGAGGATCGACGATGCCGTTCAGCACGATTGCGACACCCGAGGCGAAGCCGGTAGCGAACTACAAGATGGCGACGCGGATGGAGGGAGGCCGGCTCCTCTACATCTCAGGACAGGTCGCGTGGGATGCGGCCGGCACCATCGTCGGCAAGAGTGACGTGCGCGCGCAGGCGAGGCAAGTGTTCGAAAATCTGCGCGGCGTCTTGCGGGCGGCCGGCGGCGATCTCCAAAACCTCATGAAGATCACGACCTACATCACCAAGCTCGAGGACTTCCCGGCTGTCGCTCAGGCGCGCAGCGAGGTGTTTCAAGGCGAGCTCCCGGCCAGCACCCTGATCGTGGTCAAGAGTCTGTTCCACCCGGATTTCCTGATCGAGGTCGAGGGCGTGGCGGCTGTGTGAGCGGTGGCGGCACGCGAACGGCGAACGCGAGCACGACGCCGACGAGGGCCAGGATCGCCGCGAGCAGGCACCCGGCGCTGAAGGAGCCCGTCAGATCGCGCACCCAGCCGGTCCCGGTGGGGCCGACGATGGCGCCGACGAAGCTGATACTGTTGCTGAAGCCGAACGCCGTGCCCAGCTCTTCAGCGCGCACCATCCGGGCCAGGAGCGTGTAGACCGCGCCCCAGATCGACCAGCAGAAGAACGCGGCCAGAAACAAGACCGCGGCCAGCCCCGGAATCGATCGCTGAGCGATCACGACGGCCATGACGAGCATCGACACCGCGAGCCCGCCGAGCCCCGCCACGATGACGCTCTTCGAGCTGTAGCCCCGCCTCACCAGACGGTCGTGAGCCCACCCGCTGACGACCATCCCGAGCGAGGCCGCGATTCCCTGCAGCGCCGCGTAGCTGCCGGCGCGTCCGACGTCGGCGACGCCGACCTCGGCAAAGAACAGCGGCGCCCACGTGGCCAGGATGAACTGGTTGGCGATGGCGCAGAGGCTGACGAGCCCGAGCACGCAGAGCGGTCCGTTGGAGAAGAGACTCCGGAGACGCTGACCGACCGCCACCCGCGTCGTCGCCGGCGCCGGCGCCGGCACGTACCGGGCGATGAGCAGCGCGGCCGCGATCGGGCCGAGCCCGAAGAGCATCATCACGGTGCCCCAGGGGAGGAACTCGACCAGGAGACCGCCGATGACGAATCCGAAGGTGAGGCCGAGTCCTGGTCCGGAGAACGAGACGCCCTGGCCGAGGCCGATTCGATCGGGCGGCGTGACGGTCGCGATGATGGCCCGGTCGTTGGAGAAGAGCGATCCCTGAAAGGCTCCCGTCAACGCCCGCGCGAGGAAGAGCGTCGTGAACGAGCCGGCCAGGCCGGTGAGGCCCGACGAGAGCGCACCGCCGACCAGGCCGACGAGCAGGATGCGGCGCCGGCCGAACCGGTCGCCGAGGAGACCCGACGGGATCTGCATGACCACGTAAGCGTAGAAGAACGCCGACGCGAGCAGGCCGGCTCGCGTGTAGGAGAGCTGGAGCTCGTCGATGATCGACGGCAGCAGCGCCGAGAATCCGATACGGATGACGAAGTTGGTCGCCCACGCGAAAATGAGCAGGACCCAGACGACCACGTATGAGGACATGGGCGCGGTCGGCGGTCTAGACGAACCGGCCGACGATGTCGGTCGCGAACCGCTCGAGCTGCGCGAGGTCGTAGTCGCAGGTGGCCAGGACCATGTCCTGAACGCCCGCGGCTTCTAAATCCCGGATCCGCTCGACGATCTCGCGCGTCGTCCCGAGGAAATACGACTGCTGGAGATTCTCGAACGTCCGATGCGTGCCCATCACGCGCTCGAACACCGGGCGCTGGAGGCGCAGCGCTTCCTCGCGGTCGGTCGTGTCGACCAGATGCAGGAAATTCAGGTGACCGTACCGCAGCGAATTCGGGTCGCGCCCGACCTTGACGCAGTACTCGCGGATCGCGCGGACGTCGTCCTTGACCATCTGCTGGTTGCCGGCGGCTCGCGCGAGCCAGCCGTCGGCGGCGGCGATCCGCTTCAGCACCGCCGGAACGATGTAGGGCTTATCGGGGGAGAGCGACGTCTGGATCTTCGATCCACCGCCCACCCATAGCTCGGGAAAGCGAGGCAGCAGCGGCTCGATCGTCACGTGCTGGAACCGGTAGTATCGACCGTCGAAGCTCACGTCACGCTCGGTCAGGAGACGGCGGAGCGCCGCGATGATCTCGTCGGTCCGCTGGCCGCGCTCGGAGAGCTTCATGCCGAGCGTCTCGAACTCGTGCTCGTCCCAACCCGGCCCGATACCCAGCGCGAATCGCCCGCCCGAGAGGGACCAGAGCGTCTGGATCTCGCGAGCCAGGGTGACCGGGTGGTAATAGGGAGCGATCAGAAGCCCGGTCGCGAGGCGGATCCGCGTCGTGACGCTCGCGGCGTGCGCGAGGCAGAGCAGTGGCGACATCCACACGGTGCCGTAGAGGCCGGGCGCTTCGAGAAAGTGCTCGGCCACCCAGAGCGCGTCGAATCCGAGCTCTTCAGCTTTGCGGGCGAACGTCTTCACGCGTGTCGCTTGATCGACTCGAAGGTCCCGCCAGGCGAACGTCGGGAGGTAAACGCCGAATCTCATGGCCGCCGAGAGTCTACGGCATGGCCCGGCATGACGGTAGCCTGGAGCTGCGGTTCGCGAAAAGCGGCGCCGCCTTGCGGCTCCGGGATGTCGCTCGTACACTCTGCGGCACGGCGCGCGCGTGTCGAGGCGCCACGACCGCGACCCGCCCAGGTCGGCCGGGCGGAGATCCGGGAGGTCAGCGATGCGATGGCAGTTGGGCAGGCGAAGCGACAACATCGAGGATCGGCGCGGGATGCCGATCGGGCGCGGGGCTGCCGTCGGAGGCGGCATCGGAACCCTGGTGCTCGTGCTCTTGGCCGTCTGGTTCGGCGTCGATCCGAGCGTGATCCTTCAGGGAACCGACCCGGGCGACTCGAGGCCGGCGCCGAGCGTTCAGCAACGGCCGGCCGGCGATGACCAGATGCGGGATTTCGTCGCGGTCGTCCTAGCCGACACCGAAGACACGTGGCGCGACCTCTTCCGACGGATGGGCCGGCAATATCAGGAGCCGAAGCTCGTGCTGTTCACCGGCGCCGTGCAGTCGGCCTGCGGCTTCGCCCAGGCGGCGGTCGGGCCGTTCTACTGTCCGGGAGATCGCAAGCTCTACATCGATTTGTCGTTCTACCGGGACCTGCGCGACCGCCTCGGGGCGCCCGGCGACTTCGCCCAGGCCTACGTCATCGCGCACGAGGTGGGCCACCACGTGCAGAATCTCCTCGGGATCGCCGAGCGAATCCAATCGGCGCAAAGCCGGCGGCCCAAGACCGAGGCCAACGCGCTCCAGGTGCGCGTGGAGCTCCAGGCCGACTGTTTCGCGGGGGTCTGGGCCAGCAACGCCCAGCGCGCTCGCCAGATCCTCGAAGCCGGCGACATCGAGGAAGGTCTGAACGCCGCCTCCGCCATCGGCGACGATCGCCTGCAGCGCGAGTCACAAGGCCGCGTGGTGCCGGAATCCTTCACCCACGGGAGCTCCGCCCAGCGCGTGCGCTGGTTCAAGCGTGGGATCGAGACGGGCGATCCGGGTCAGTGCGACACCTTCACCGCGGCCAAGCTCTGACGGGGAAGACAAGCGCGAAGCTAAGTGGGCTGCCGGCTACGTCGAGGCGCCATCCGCCGGCGTTGCCGGCAGGCGCGACCGAGGCCCGGGTTGAGGCTGCGGAGCCGGCGCATTGAACCTCACCGTCTCGTCGCCCTCTATGCCACGAAACCAGCCGGGCGGCGGCGGCTCAAGATGCTGAGCGCGCACCCAGCCGCGCTCCGTCAGGCAGGCCTTGTAGCGGTCCTCCAGGACGATCCCGAAGTCCTTCGTCCCGCCCCTGTAGAGCGCGTTCGCGCGCGCGCACTCGGCACTGTCCCGCCCGAAGTCGCCAGCGCTGGCTCCGGCTTTGTTCCAGTAATGCTTCCCGCAGCCGGTCAACACCAGGACGCATACGATCGTGAGGCCGATCGCGCCGGGCACACGCATTTCAGTCAGGGCGTCGTCCCCGTCCCCGTGTACCTCATGTCGGCGATCTCCTCTCGGCCTTTCGCCTCGTCGACGAGCTCGCCGTACACGTGCCCCACGAAGAATCCCATCGAAATGTTGAGGCGGACGTAGCGCACCTGCCCAGAGTCCAACGTGAAGGTCAGCTTGCGCTCGACCTCGGTCTCCGTCGCGACCTGATAGTTGCCCGCCGCGCGATCGGCGTAAAAGAATCCATTCGGCACCGCCTTGCCGACCACTTCCCCGTTCAAGCGGACGTCGGGCTGAACGGCGGCCCCGAGCGCCGTCGTCCGGTAGAAATAGATGCGCCCCATATCCGTCTTGGCCGCGGGCATCGAGGACGCCATCTCGCTGAACTTCGGGCCCGACGTCGCGCACGCGCAGAGAAGCATGGACGCGACGACGATGGCAACCGATCGGATCTTCATGGCACGCTCCTATGGCTCGACGGAGAGTGGTTGGCTCCCCGTCACCGGGGAAAACGTCCGTTCGACAGGAAGGTAGAATCCCACCAGGGCCCCCTGCTTGACGACGACGTAGCCCTCGTGAATGTGAGCTCCCTCGAGCGTGACGACCTGATCCCTGGTGCGGTACACCTCACCCTGTGAGATCGTGCCGACGAGCTCCCATCGGGTGTTGGCGCGCAGTGTCGTCGAATAGCCGGTCGACAGCCTTACCTCGGCGGCGCGAGTCAGTCGAAAGCTCTTCCCGGTGCCGGCGGCAAGCTGCGTTGGCTCCTGCACGATCGTCGGCGCGCACGATGAGAGAAGCACCACGACAGCGACGGTGAGGATTCGGAAGGGGTATCGCGGCACGATCACGCTGGACCTCCGCGTTGGCTTACGCTCACTACGCTAGCAGCCTCCGGCTGATAACCGGATGAGATTTCGTTCGTTCCGACCTCGGGATTCTCCGCGACGCCTCGTCCTTGACACCACACTCGCCGGCCGCCTACATTTCTTGGCGTCGCTCGCCGACAGGCTGCTGGTCGTGAGCTTTCGGCCTCAACCGGGCGCCGTTGCCCGGAAACTCGGAGCTGAATGAGAGGAGACCGCCCATGGCGGCTCGCCGCGTCACCCGTCGCGCCTTTCTCAAGACCGCTGCTGCCGCCGCCGGGCCGTTCGTCTTCACTCCGGCCCGCGCCCAGAGCTTCAACTGGAAGCGCTTCCAGGGGAAGGAGCTCTATCTCCTCCTGACCAAGCATCCGTTCGTCGACGTGCTCGAGAAACACATCTCGGAGTTCGAGTCGCTCTCCGGGATGAAGGTGAAGTGGGAAACGCTCCCGGAGATCCAGGCCCGGCAGAAGATGACGGTCGAGATGACCGCGAACTCCGGCGGGATCGACGCCTTCTTCACGTCGCTCCACGTGGAGAAGAAGCGCTTCTGGAAGGCGGGCTGGTATCACCCGTTGAACAAGTTCCTGCAAGATGCGTCGCTGACCAGCCCGGACTTCGACTGGAACGACTTCACCGACGGGGCGAGGGCCGGCGTGACCCAGCCTGACGGAAGCATCTCCGCGATGGCGGCCTTCATCGACGCCAACGTGTTCTTCTATCGGAAGGATCTGTTCGACGCGAAGAAGCTCACACCGCCGAAGACGCTCGCAGACCTCGAGCAGCTCGTGCCGAAGCTTCACGCCCCGCCCGCTACCTACGGCATCGTGCTCCGCGGGCTCAAGAACGCGAACGCCACGCAGTACCAGAGCATCCTGTTCCCGATGGGCGGCGCCTATCTGAAAGACGGCAAGCCCGTCCTCGACAGCAAGGAAGGCGTGGCGGCGCTCGATCTCTACACGCGGCTCCTTCGCCAGTACGCGCCGCCCGGCGTCGTCAACTTCAACTGGTACGAGTGCTCGGCGTCGTTCATGCAGGGTCAGGTAGCCATCTACATGGACGGCGTCAACTTCGCGAGCCAGTTCGAGGACGCCTCGAAGTCCAAGGTGGTCGCCAAGGTCGGCTACGCGATGCTGCCCTCGGGCCCGGGCGGCCACGTCTCGCCGATCTACATCACTGGAATGGCCGTCTCCTCACAAAGCCGCAGCAAGGAAGCCGCGTATCTCTTCGCCCAGTGGGCCACGAGCAAGCAGAACATGGTCCATGAGCTCATGGCAGGGGTCGGCGTAGGGCGGAGCTCGACCTGGGACAGCCCGGAGGTAAAGGCCAAGCCGAAGATGCCCGCCGACTGGTATCGGGCCTACCAGGCTTCGCTCAAGATCGGCCGGCAGGGGCTCCCGGAGATCGTCGGGGTCACCGAGTACCGCGACATCATCGGCGTCGCCATCCAGAAGGCGATCGAGGGTGCGCCGGCCGCGCAGGTCCTTGCCCAGGCGCAGAAGGATTTCCAGGACCTTCTCAATCGGACGGAGAACTAGCGCGCCAACCGTCACGCGCACCGCCTCCGGCCGGGGCGCGCGCTGGGCTCACCGGCGCGCGCGGTGGCTCTTTCCCGCCCCCGCCGTCCTGGTCGTCGCGGCGCTCCTCGTGTACCCGATCGCCTATACGGGCTGGATGAGCCTGCAGGAATGGTTCGTCTCGAGCCTGACGCCGCCACGATTCATCGGGCTCGCGAACTACTGGAAGATCAGTCTCGGCGATCCGCGATTTCGTGAAGCGGTGGGGCGCACCGTCTACTTCACGGCGCTCGCGGTGGGGGCCGAGACGATCCTCGGTCTTGCGATAGCGCTCCTGTTCAACCGGGAATTCTGGGGGCGCGGAGTGCTCCGCACCCTGGCCATCCTGCCGATGGTGGCGACACCCACCGCGATCGGCCTCGTGTTCGTCATGATGTACCACCCGACGCTCGGCGTCGCGAACTACCTCTTATCGGTCGTCGGCCTGTCGCCGTTCCGCTGGACGTACTCGAGCCAGACGGCGCTCTACGCGCTCGCCCTGGTGGATGTCTGGCAGTGGACGCCGCTGATCATGCTGATCGCGCTCGCCGGCCTGGCGAGCCTTCCGCGCGAGCCCTACGAGGCCGCGCACATCGACGGCGCGTCGACCTTGGAAGCGTTCTGGCACATCACGCTACCCCTGCTCCGTCCCGCGCTCGTCGTCGCCGTTCTGTTTCGTGCTATCGACGCGCTGAAGACCTTCGACATCATCTTCATCATGACCCAGGGTGGGCCGGCGAACTCGTCCGAGACGATCAACATTCTTCTTTTCAACCAGGCGTTCTCGTACTTCAACCTCGGCTACGCCTCGTCGATGGCCGTCGCGTTGTTCGCCGTCGTCCTGGGCGCGTCGCTGATCCTGATCAAGGTGCGGAGAACCGCGTCGTGGTGAGGCGCGGCGGCGCCCGTCGATGGCTGTCCACAGCCGGCTTCTATGGGCTCGCCGGCCTGTTCATGCTCCCGACCGTCTTCGTCTTCTACTGGATGATCACGCTCTCGCTGAAACCTCAGATCGAGGCGACCGCCTACCCGCCCTCGTTCGTCCGCTTCAGCGTCTCAATGGCCGGCTATCGCGAGGTCTTCACGAAGTACCCGTTCCTGCTCTACACGTGGAACAGCCTGGTCGTGGCGGCCGGATGCACGGCCCTCGGGCTCGCCGTAGGGCTTCCCGCCGCCTACTCGATCGCGCGGTGGCGCCAGCAGCGGCTGGCGCTCGCCATCCTCGTGGCGCGCATCATTCCCGGCATCGCGTATCTGATCCCGTGGTACATCTTCTTTCGCCATCTCCGGATGGTGGACACCTACGGGGCGCTGATCCTCACCCACCTCATCGTCGGGCTGCCGATCATCATCTGGGTCATGATCTCGTTCTTCGAGGACGTGCCAGCCGATCTCGAGGACGCGGGGCTGATCGACGGCTGCTCGTACTTCGGCGTCTTCTGGCGCATCGCGCTCCCGCTCGTCAAGCCCGGCATCGTCGCCACGGCGATCCTCTCGTTCGTCTTCTCCTGGAACAACTTCCTCTTCTCGGTGATCCTGGCGGGCCGCGAGACACGGACATTGCCCATCGCCGTGTACAACATGATCTCCTACGAGGAGATCAACTGGGGCACCCTGGCCGCCGCCGCGACCCTCATCACCTTGCCCGTGCTGCTCGTCGCGCTGGTGGCCCAGCGCCACATCGTGACTGGGTTGACGTTCGGGGCGGTCAAGCAGTAGAGGCGCTGGATCGCGACAGGCCCGAGCGCGTCGTACGCCTAGCTGACGGTGCCGACAATACCGCGTCCTGCTCTACTGAGTCCGACCGCGCATCGAGGCCGGCTGGCCCGGCAGCTTGAGCTTCTTGCCGGTGTCGGTGATCTTCGTCCCGTCGACTTTGAGAATCGAGACGTCGCGGTCCGTGTAGTTGCCGACGTAGAGATACTTGCCGTCGGGGCTAAAGACCACGCCCTCGGGCAGGCCTCCGACCTCGACCTCGCCCACCTTGGTGACCTTCTTGCCGTCGATCTTGAGCACAGCCAGGCTGCCGTTGCGCTTGGTATTGAACCACATGGTCTTGGCCACGCTGGCTCCGCCCAACAACACGGCTACCGCCACGTCGCCCTTCGGACTGATCGCGAAGCCCTCGGGGGCGTCGCCGACCACCACGCGGTCGATCACGCGGGGCGGGTTCTGTTCGAGATCGATGATGCTGACGGTGTCGACATGGCCGTCCGGCGCACCGGAGTTGCCGTTGTCGGCGCTGATGCCGATCTTGCCGTTGGGCGTGATGTCGATGTTGTAGGGCCAGAGTCCGACCGGCATGTCTTGCTTGGCGTCGGTGACCTTTCGTCCTTCGATCGTGAGCACGGCGATCTTGTGCGCGGCGAACTTGGTGACGAGCGCGCGCTTGCCGTCCGGCGTGAAGGCCACCGAGGCCACCTCATCGCCCATGGCCACCGTGTCGATCAGTTTGACGTCGTTACCCTGGATCGAGAGGACGCTGATCGATTTGTCCGCGCGATTGGCCACGAGCGCCAGGTCCCCGGCCCGGTTGATCGCGAGCCCCGATGGCTGCTTGCCGACCTCGACGGTACCGATATGACTGACCGGGCTCGTCTTGAGATTGAAGACGTAAAGCTTGGTGTCGGGTCCGGGCTTCCAGTTCGCCCCGTCCGCGATCCAGTCTACCGAGTTCGCCACGATCGCCAGTCTCTCGTCCGGGGTGATGGCGAGATTGACCGGCGGGCCGAAGATCGAGTTCATCAAGGGAAGGTTGATGAGGATCTTCGGTGCCTCGCGGTCGGTGATGTCCACGATCGAGATGGTGTCCTTGCCGGGGGCGACGAACTTCCGGTTGCCCTCGGCGTCGAAGACGACCTTCTCGTCATTGCCGACGACCATGAGGTCGGCGGCAAGGGCCGGAAGCGGACTCACCGCCAGCACGGTCGCGACGACGAGGAGCACTCGGAGAAGATTGGCGGCGCAGCGGCTATGGGGCGTCATGGTGGGTCCTCCTTGAGCGCTCGTGAAGGAACATCGTGGGCACGCTCCTGCGGCCGGGTCGATGGTGGCACAAAGGGCGCATTGTTACTAGCCCGTCAGGTGGCTAGGCGAAGAGCCGCCAGTTAGTGTATGCATGATGAGCGAGGACGATGATGGGCGGCGCGAGCAATCGGTGGGACTACGATGTAGCGGTCATCGGTGGGGGGCCCGGCGGCTCTAGCGCCGCGACCGCGCTGGCCCGGCGCGGCCGGAGCGTCGTGGTGCTCGAGCGCGAGCGGTTTCCGCGATTCCACATCGGCGAATCACAGCTGCCGTGGACCAACGAGATCCTTCAGGCCCTGGGCGTGCGCGACATCATCGCGGCGTCGGGGTTTGTCGAGAAGTGGGGCGCGAGCTTCCGGGGGCCTGACGGGCCGGAAGAGCGGTACGCTGACTTTCAGACCGCCCTGGAGACGCCCACGCCCCAGACGTTTCAGGTCTTGCGAGAAAGATTCGACGAGATCCTGCTTC
>Ga0137388_10001831_pt1 | contig 13148 bp, 27 predicted proteins | sample 15con2h14AmetaG_FD_104644 | JGI IMG/M metagenome (GOLD analysis project Ga0137388, IMG submission 104644) | Vadose zone soil microbial communities from Angelo Coast Range Reserve, California, USA - 15con2h1.4A metaG | ecosystem: Environmental > Terrestrial > Soil > Vadose zone > Saprolite...
AACGCGCTGCACCAGTTGCGCATTTCGCGCGCCACGTCCTAGCGTTAACTGAGGCTACACAGTGGCAGAGCTTGCATATCCGGTGGGGCACCCGAAGCACCCGGAGTTTCGTGGCGTGGCGAAGGAAACGCACACCACGTTTGGCTTCGATTACGCCGACGATCACGCAGCGCGCGGCGGCCTCGGGCAGCCGGTGCCGCTCGAGCCGGGCACGGAGAACGTGCCGCGCGAAGGTTTCCGGCACCTCTACGGTTTGCCGCTTAGCACGCTTGGGGAAGCGGAGAAGGCGTTTGCCAAACTGCCGGCAGCGGACCGCGCGGCGCGGCTGGAGTGGAGCGTAACAGGAATTCCGGCAGCACCGGAAGAGGGAGCATAAATCATGGGCCGCATCCTCGACACAGTGACGGGCTTTGTGACGGCTCCGGGCGCGACGTTCACGGCGTGGACCATGGCGACGGGTGACTCTCTCGCGGTGCGTGCCGCGATTCCGACTAGCAGCATCTGGCTGGTGGGCGCGTGGGCTTGGAACCAGGTGGCGGGCGTGTTGCGCATTCGTTCTCCGCGCTTGCATGACAACGTGCAGGGCATCCGCATGCGCACGCCTGCGAACATCGTGGCCAACAAGATTCCCGAGCGGCTCACGCAAGGCGCGGCGCAACGGCTGTTTACGCAAGACACGCTGATTGCCGAACAGACCGGCTCAGCCGTGGCCGGGCAGATTGAAACCGGCTCGTTGCTGATCTGGTACGACGACGTGCCGGGCGTTGCGGGGCGCTTCATCGACCAAGCCACGCTGAAAAAGAACGGCGTCAACATCATGGGCCAGGAAGTTTCGATCACCACCGGCGCCGCGGGCGGGTATTCCGGCTCCGTGGCGATCAACTCCACGAACGACAACTTCAAGGCCAACACGGACTACGCTTTGGTGGGCGGAGTTTGCGACACGCGCGTTGCCACGATTCGCATCAAGGGCATTGACACCGGGAACGTGGGCGTATCGTTCCCGGGCGAGCCGACGTTCTCGGACGAAACGGATAACTGGTTTGCCTCGCTCAGTGCTTCGACGGGCATCCCCATGATCCCCGTGCTCAACTCGCAGAACAAGGGCGCGATCTTGGTGGACGCTGTGGCGCAGCAAGCGGCGGTTACCACAGTGGTAAGTTTGTGGCTGGTAGAACTGGCGCAAGGCAGCGTGCCGGGCGCGGCGTTGCCGGCCGGACAGCCGGGCTAGCAGCGGAATTCCATTCACCTTCCGGTGAATCGAGTGCAGTAATGGGGCGGGCGGGATATTTTCAAGGCGCTAACCGCGCCACCGCCTGCCCTTTTTGCTTAGGAGCGTAAGTGGCGACGGAGACAGAACGCAATCGCGGCGCGGGCGCATTCTCAACCCCGGGCGTGGATCAACCGTTTACTCCGCCGGCTTCTCAGGACGCTGCCAGCTCGCCGCTGGTAGGGTTTAAGTTTCGTAACATTGACCCGAACGCCGTCACCTACGTCACGTCGGACGACACCATCGCGCTGCGCGTCGTCTCCAACTTCGTACCGCAAACAGTTACTTTCGGGATCTCTGTTATCCGTGCGATTGACGGCGAGTTGACCAAAGAGATAGAGACCGTTATTGCAACAGTCGCAGGCGCGGTGACCGCGCTCAACATACGGGGGGTAGAAGGATTTTTGGTTGGCGTGGCGGCATCGGCGGGTACTTCGGTGCAGCGCGGCGACACCTATGCAAAGGCAATCCTGTTCCGTGGGTCTCCGGGGTCGCAAGCGAACCGCTTTGTGTTGTTTGAGGATTACGTTTCCGGGCAGTACTCGGCTAGCTGGCCTGGCTCTACCATATCCGCGCCGTCGCAAGGCTCCGGGAAGCTGCGCTCGATCACCGGGACCGTACCCGGAGCAGGCGCGGAGATCAGCGAGACGGTGCCTACAGCAACGCGCTGGCGGCTGAAATCACTGTCCGCTACGTTTGCGGCGAGCGCCACCGTGGCGAACCGCTTCCCTACGTTTGTTCTGGACGATGGAGTAAACACGTTCTTCGCCGGCGTGGACACTCAGGCCATCACCGCAGGGCAGACTTGGCGGGTAACGTTTGCGCCGGGGATTACGTTCCTGGCGGACGCTACGAATCTTCGATTGCAAGAGGCAGGACCGGGAGATGCGCCGCTGTTTGTCGGCTACCGCATCCGCTCGAGCACGTTTGGGATTCAAGTGGGCGACCAGTGGTCCGCCCCGCAATACGAAGTGGAAGAGCTGATCGACAACATATGAAATTCCAGTGCATCACTTGCAGCGGGACGTACTCCGACACACAGCCGGACGGGACGCCCTACTTCCACGGATGCCCGTCAGAAACTGTGCAGCCCGCCGTGTTCGACGCCACAGGGAAAGTCACGGTGGCGGAGGTTCGCACGCCGCTGGCGAACCGGCGCGACGAACGCATCAAGCCCGGGCTCATTATCCAAGACGGGAAAGTTTACCGGGAAGTGGCTGACCCGACGCATGACAAGCCCCCGACACTGGACCCTGCGGTTGTGGAAATCATCAGCCAAGGGAAGGGACGCACGCAGATCGCATGAGCAACGACGGGAAAGAGAACGGCAAACCACCGGGCGGCGGCGAGGTACACGCTGAGCGCGTGGCTGTAGTAACGCTCACCCTGAGTCTGGAACGCTTCACGCTGGAAGTGGGCGGCGTGTGTCCGAACACGGAACTGGCAAAAGCGATCTGCCTGATGGGAGCAGACGCAGTGGAGCGGCAGATCCAGCCGGTGCGCGCGCTGCAGGCCATCGAGATTGCCGGGCCGGACATCTCCGCGATCGTGGGCGCGGCGCGGCGCGGATCCTAAGGGGGGACGATGAACTGGAAGAAGATCTTCGCGTTCGTAGCGGCGTCGTTTGTCGCCGGCGGCGTGGTGCCGTGGGCCCAGGCGGTGAGTAGCGGGCAGCACGTGCCGTTCACAGTGGGCACTGTGGTAGCGCCTGGCGTCGCGGCCGCGGTGCTGGCGATCGCGGCGCTGTTCACCAAGCCGCCGCACCAGTGACCCATGAGCTCCGACACGCGCAGGGCCGCGGAGGCGTGGGCGCAGTGGGCCATGGTGATCCTGGCGATCCTCGCCGCGCTGGTCCACGTGGAGGGCCGGCTCTCCACGGTGGAGCAGCACCTCGCGGACCAGGACAAGCAACTGGACCGCATCGAGCAGGAGTTGAATGGCCGACGTACTCATCCAACCCCTTGACCTGGCGGACTTCGATCCCTCGCAAGTTCCCACTGACCCGGGCTTCACCCAACTGCTAAACAATGAGCTGGGGATCCAGGCGACGGACCTGGACGGCTTCAACCTGGTGTTCGATGAAGCTGTGGCCATCGTGGATGCACTCGGCGGCGCGCTCGAGGGCCTGGGGTTCGCGTTGGTGGACGCCTTCGGTGAGGCGGACACCATCGACGAGGCGCCGCTCGGCGAGCACCTCACGGCGCTGACCGGGCAGCTCGCCGCCGGCGCGGCGATCGTGGCGTCCACCGACGCGCTGCTGGGCACCGCGGCACCACCACCCACTGGTGCAGGACCGTGTGACGCGGACGTGGTGCTGCCGACGCAGACGCAGAGCTCGAGCGCCGGCGCGGTGGCGAGCTTCCCGATACAGATCGCCGACACGCTGTCTGTGCCGCTCACGATCAGCGCGGTCAGCTTCAGCCGCAACGACTCGAGCGTGTTCTCTGAGGATGCAGCCACGCCGCGGACGCTGCAGCCCGGGGACGTCTACACGTTCCAGGTGACGGTGAAGCTCGCGGCCGTGGGCACGTTCCACGGGATCCTGGCGGCGCAGGGCGACGACCAGGCGGCCGCGCACACGCTGTGCATCACGGTGACGGTCCAGGCTGCCGGCGCTCCTCCTCCCCCGCCGCCGCCACCGAACCCGACGCCGATCTGCATACCAGTGCGGCGGGCAACTGATGTCAGACCCCTTTGCGAGTAGAGAGAGAGGTGACCCCATGATGGATCCGTTAGTGAAGATCACGGACACGCGCAGCGTGACGGGGCTAGACCCGCGGACGCTGTTCCCTGTGAAGGCCAAGCAGATAACCTACACCGTCGGGCCCAACCACGGCCCGTACACACTGGTCACACCAGACGAGCAGTTCACCGCGCAGTACATCGAGGACGAGACCAACAAGGTGGTGAAGACGCTGCGCGACGTCGGCGCCATCACGTAGGAGCTGAGGTATGCCCAACGGTGACGGCGGCGGCGGCGGCGGCGGCTTCGATATCGGGAGCTTGCTCGGAGGTCTGCTGGGGTTCCTGCAGGCCGTGGTCCAGGCCATCATCAACTTCCTGGTGGCGCTGGTGCAGGCGCTCGTCTCCGTCTTCAACTTCATCTTCAAGGTGCTGACGGGCCAGTTCCAGTTCAGCCTGGCGTCGCTGGTGGAGACGTCGAAGGGCTACCACACATTATTTGACGAGATTCTCGGGAGCACGGTGTTCGGGTTCTTCAGCAAGGTATGGAGCATCATCGGCAAGATACGCCAGTGGATTGGGAAGCTGAAACGCTTCCTGGACCAACTGCGCCGCATCCAGCAGGTGCACCAGCTACAGGCCATGCGGCGGATGATCAACCTGATCCAGCGCATCCGCAAGATCTTGGTGATCTTCCGGGTGTTCCACCTGAAGTTCGCCACGAAGCTGGACAACTGGCTGGCGGGGATCGAGGGACTGCTGATCCGGCGCGAGTTCGAGATCGCGCGGAAGACCAACGAGATCATCGGCTGGCTGAACGTGATCCTGGACCCGCGGGCGCTGCTGCGCACGCCGACGCTGCTCAACTCCCTCGGTGGGACGTTCAAAGACATTGTGACAGCGATCACGGCGCTCGGCCTAGTGGCCATCTTCCCGGGCATCGCACAGATCCTGGGCCCCGGAGTTCCTAAGCGGCCGTGGTCAGACGTAGTGCAGCAATTCCGCGGGGAGCGGCGCGGGAACACCGGCGACTACGGCGCCGCGCGCGCGCAGGCCGCGGACTTCCGCGCGCTGCTGAACACTGGGTTCAGCACCGGAAGGTCAGGCTGAGGGAGTGAGGACACGTGCCACCAGAGCCACCACCTTCCGGCTTTGACCCATCACTGCTCGACCCGACGGCAGGTGCTATCTCCTCGATCGTGGCGCTACTGCGGCTGCTGGCGACGCCACCTGATGATCCACCGCACCCAGGGAAAGCCTTCGAGCATCCCAAAGAGGCCGCGGCGCACGCGTTTCACGGTACGTACTGGGCTGCCTTGGATGCCGGGTTTGGTCGCCCACTCTCTTACCTCGGCGCGTGGATTGCCTACCTCATGGTTGTACTCGGCGGCGTGCTGGGCGAGGTGCTGCTGTGGCTGTTCCAGAACATCCTGCCGGAGATCGCCACGGCCGGCCTGGATTACATTGACGCCTTCCGTAAGACGATAGACCCGCAGGTGGCCAACGTCTCGGTGGGCGTCCTCAACGAGCTGCTGGGGACGCAGTACAACATCCCGGACCTGCCGGCTGGCGAGGACGTGGACGCGCACATAGCGCGCGCAGGGCGCATCGGCCGCATGTTCATTGACACCATCACGCAGGAGATCGCGCCGGGCGACAACATCGAGGACATTGACGGCCGGACCGGCGCGGCGCAGTTCGCCGGCATGATCATCAACTTCGGCGTGGCCACCGCGCTGCTCGGCCTGGCGGGGGAGCTCTCGAGCGCGGGGCTGTTCAAGGACTTCCGGCTGATCGGTGAGCAGGTGTCGAGCGGGCTGGGTTTGTCCAAGCAGATGCGCATCGCCATCAAGCCGTTGATGAAGACTCTGGTGGCGACTCCGTTCCAATGGCAGTTGAATAGGGAGTTCCACCCGCAGAGGTTCACGCCGGCCGATGTGATCAACCCCTTCGCGCAGACGATCATGGACCACGATCTGATCGTGAAGGACCTGGAGCTCCAGGGTTGGAGCGCGGACCGCGCGGAGCAGCTTATCAAGCTGCACCAGAAGCGGCTCACTGTAGATGAGGTGGAACTGCTGCGCCGCTGGGGATTCTGGACCGATGAGGTGGCGCGGGAGTACGTGAAGAACCTGGGCTGGCCGGAGGAGCTCGTGGAGCGGCTGCTGGCCATGCCGGAGCTGAAGCGCATGGACGCGCGGATCCTGCGCCTGTTGGACGCGCTCGAGGAGAATGTGGTGCTCGGTCACATGACCGTGGACGAGTTTGTGGCGTTCATCAAGACCCTGCCGATCACCGAGGACGAGCGCGCCATCATCCAGGCGACGGTGACGGCGAAGCAGCGAGCTCCGCACAAGAGCCTGACCCTGGCCGAGATGCAGACGGCGTTCGAGGAGGGACTGATCAACCTGGACGACCTGCACGCGCTGCTCGAGAAACGCGGCTACACAGGCGACGAGGAGCTGATCCTGGCCACGCTCACGCTGCTGAAGTTTGCCCGGCTCGAGGAAGCGAAGAAGGTGGCGCAGTTCGCGTACGACAAGAAAGTGGCCGCGGCGAAAGCGAAGAACCTGCCGGTCCCGCCGGCGCCGGCGATATTGAGCGCGTGAGCTGTTCGGGATCCCGAAGGAGCGATTTACTCCCTTTACACTTAACAGGCACAAGCTGGCCATATATGGCCAGGGCGGCTTCGCCGCATTTTCGCCACAACAGCTCTGTCATCAAGGGTGTTTTGCCCCCTGGCGAGGCTGGTGGGAAGCGTTCAGGAGCTGGGGTAGGGCAACCCACTAGGACGGGCGGAAAATCGCGCCACGGCCATCGTAATGGGAATTTCAGGTAGTACTAGGACTTTGGCACGCCGGTTTTGGCGTTTTTCGGGTGCCGGCGTGGGCTTTGACCGCCCTGCTATTGGTTTGTGTGCCTGCCGCGATCCTGGTTTGACCACCTGCGCGTTGAGGAGCATGGAACTGACCTCTCGCTAGGTGGCATCCTGGTTCTATTATTCTTGCGAAATGAAAAAGAGTGACGACAGAAAATGCGATGTCGAACCGCCGCGCGTTGTCTTTGCCCGCGGTCTCCACCTTAGTCCTTGAAGATTTTCAGAGATCTCTACGGCGCCTGGCGCAGAGCGGCGTGCGGTGAGAGGAAGGAGAAGTTCGTCGGGACCTGCACAAGCTGAATGCTCGACGCCTGCGCTGTCGGCAGGATGTGTTGGTTGAGCTCGCTGAACACCAGCACCAGGCGCGGCTGGCCGGCCGCGGGGTACACGACCTTCCACAGGTCGCGGTAGACGACGAGCTGCCCGACGTTCTGCGGCCCCGCGCGCCGCTTCACTTCAAACAGCACCGGCTGCGCATCCTGGAACCCCAGCGCATCCATGCGCAGTGACCGCGAAGCGATTGCCGCGCGGCGAATGTTGTCAGGGAACGCGGGCCCGGGATCGACGTCCACGCCGAGCCGGACATTGTAGTCGAAGCGATCGCCGAGCTGCGGCCGCGCTCCCACGTCGTTGCTGCGCAGCGCGATCCACTCCGGGGTCAGAAGGTTGTATTCGAGGTCGTGGTCCCTGAGGAAGTTGCGCCACACCAGGATCTCGTCCACCTGCATCGCGGGGTACTTGGACCGCTCACCCTCGAGGCGCTGTGCTGGTGTCCCCATTCGACTTCTTCTCCTTCGGTGTTGGGTTTAGCCGGAATGTAACGATGTGCTTCTTGCAGAACGCGCAGCTCACTTTCAACTCATCCAACTCGGGCAGGTATTCGCACCAGGTAGGGTATTCGACGTGACACGCGGAGTGAATGAACATAGACACAGGTTACCACTCCTCACGCGGCCGGGGGCAGGGAAGCGGGGGCGCCGCGGTCGCTGCCGGACTCGCGCACGGTGCGGCGCTGCGAGCTGTTCACGGTGACGCCCACCATGCGCGCCCAGCCCACCAGCAGGTCCACCTTGTCGTCGCCCGGCACCGGCAGCTTCACCAGGAACGCCACCACCTGCATGCGCTTCGCCGGAAACATCAGCTCCTCCGGGATGATCCCTGTGGGCGACTTGCTCATCTACGCTCGCTTCCGCAGCGTGGCGCGCGCGGCGGGCTCGCCCATCGCCGCCACGATCGCCAGCCGATTCTGGATCCGCCCGCACGCTTCTTTCCCGGCCAGGGCGTGCGCGGCCAGCACTTTGCGCAGCAGCTCCGGGGTGATCTCCACGTCACGCTCCCAGCCACTCGAGGTGAATGTGCGCGCCGCCGGGCTTGTTGCGCTCGTCAAAGAACGCTATGCGTTCGCCCACCACCGCGTAGGCGAGCATGTGGAGAAGCAGGTCCACGCCCGCGGGATCTTTGTCCACGGTGCGCAGGTCCACGGCATGGCCGGTGTAGTGCATCGAGCCTGGCACGTGCGTGCCGTCCTTGCCGGAGGTGATCACCAGGTCTTTGCCGAATACGGTCTTGTGCACGATGCCCATCTGCGCAAGGAAGCCGAGCAGCCCGGGCGAAACTCCGTCGAGCACCACGCTCGGGTTTGCCACTGCCAGTCCCATCGGTAGGTCCATCGTGGCCTCACATTCGTCTCCGGGGAGGTGTTACCCTCCCCGGCAAGCCGCGGCGTGCCACGCCGCACGGTACTCCCTGCTTTTCGATTGGCTTGTCATCACCAGCAGGTAAACTCCTCACTTCTTTTTGAGCTCGAGCGGCGGGAGCGCCTTGCGGATCACCCGCCCGTTGCGGTCCGTCAGGTTGCCCTCGAGGTCCGTGCGGAAGAGCGGCAGCTCGCTCGGCGCTGCCGTCACCTGGCCCTGCGACCGCTTCACGCGCTCCACCGCGCCCTGCAGCGCGGCCGATTCCTTCTGTGGGTCAAAGTCACCCGGCATTATTTCTTCGCCTTCCGCTTCCGCTTCGGCGCCGGTGCTGCCGCATCGTCGTCCGCCGGCGGTGGTGATCCTTCTCCACCTTCCATCTCCGCGCGGATGGGGAACTCCAGGTCGTAGCGCGAGGGCACGAGCGGTATACGCTTGACCCAAGCTCGCACAGCACGCGCAGCCGCGAAGCCCAGCTTGAGTATGTCGTGTTCGTTGTTGACAATGAACTCCTCCGGGTCTGCCTCTAGATCACGCGTCATATCAGGGAAGGTCACCTTGAGCTGCATTCACTCCTCCTTGTGCGGCGCCGGCGCGCTCGCCCGACCAGCCACAGTTGGTCGTAACGCGCCGGCGCCTAGTTTGCTCCGCACGGCTCTGGCCGCGCTACCGACAGCCAGGCCGAGCCCGAGCAAGGTCCAGAAGATCACAAACAGCACCCACACCCAGGTCCACGAGTCGTGCAGCGCGCGCGTCACCGCCAGCGCGTGCAGCAGCACGATCACACCGAGCAGCCAAGTGAGTGCTCTCATGCCTAAAACTCCTCCCACCAGCGGACGTACCACGGAGCGGGGAGGTACCGCGGTATGTGATCACCGTCTGCCCAACGGTCAGCTTTGTGCTGCCACGCCAGGCAAGCGATGCCCCACACAAACAAGATCCACGCGCCGCCAATGACACCTTCTAGCAGCCAGAAGAGATCTCTCATCCTGCCCCCTTCGGCCGGCGGTGCGCCGCGTGATCGACCCACCAGGCCGGCAGGCCGAACAACCCGGCCATCCACACCCAGGCGAACACCTGCGCCGCGGGACGCATCTCCGGGGGCAGCGCCAGCAGCGCGCACAGCCCGCCGACGATCCACACCAGGTACAGCAGCAGCTTGCCGTGCCCGGCCGCCACGCTGCGCTTGAACAGCCACAGGAACACCGCCAGGCCCAGGATCACGATTACCAGAGCGCCCATAGTCACCTCCTCTGCGGACGCGCCCATTATCGCATAAGGAAACTTGCTGGCAAGGAACATTTCAGTCGTCCTCCAACAGGCTTGACATTTCCAGCGCCAGTTCAGCGGCCCTGGCGGCTTCCCGCGCGATGATCTTGTCCACCACCGGCTCGATCGCGTCCACGTCGGCGACAATCAGCCCCTCCAAGAGGCGGTACAAGCTGTCATCGCTCTTGGGAACGCCGCGCAGCAGCGCCCGGCCGATCCGCTCGCGGTCCTCCTGCTTCACGTCAGCCCCCTCGCACCTTGCCGAGCAGAAACTCGATCTTCGCCGCGGTGGACAGCCCGTTCCAGAAGGAGTCGAGGTGCATCTTCACCACCTCGATCTCCCCGCGGCCGTTGTCCGCGGACTTGCGCTTGCCGTGCTTCTTCGCGGCCTTCGGTGCGTCCGGCGCGACGGCGTTCTTCGCAGTGATCCACCCCACACCATACTTTGCGGCGATCTGATTGACGTTCAGGGCAGGGAAGTCGCTGCGCATTTTCTGAATCACCACGTCGGTGAGTTTCGCTCTCACGGCATCTCCTGGAGCCACAGGACAAACCCGGTGGGCTCCACCACGCGGGCGAAGCGCACGCCGAAGCGCGTGCGGAAGTAGGTGATCTTGTTGCCTTCCACGGAGGTCTCCTCGCCGGGCTGCTCCTGCTCGAGCTCCGCGGAGGGCTGCGGCACTGCCACCCACTTGCTCATACCTTCAGCAACTCCCGCATCTCGGCTAGGGCCGATTCCAATCTGACGCGCACGCCAGCGAGCGTGGTGCGCTCGCCATCGCCAACGATCCCGATGGGGCCAGTGCTAAGGATCCGGTCGATGGTGCGGATCGAGTCGCGCAGCGACGTCTCTGCCAGTGACCGGGGCAACACAACGCCCTCGCGCGTGCGCGGCGGTGTCGGCTCGGCTGTCTTTGGCAGACTCATCGGGCGCACACCGCGCAGCGGGTGTAGTGGCCCACTTCCGGCGACTCGCTGGCAATAAACTCTTTGGCGTGGCCGCACTCGAGCTCCGCGATGGTGATGTGTCCTCGCCAGCGGGCCACACGCCCGAGGTGGATCACCTTGCGCATGTCGGGTCCGCACTGCGCTGTGTGCCGGCCGGCCGTCCGCGGCTTGAGAGCTCTAGTCATACCTGCGCCCTATCCTGAGTGGCGCCCGCAAAGCGGCGCCCATGAGGTTATGCAGGAGCGTGAAGCGTGCCTTTAGGCCCCAGCCTGGTCCACGTGATGTGTGTGTGTCCACAGTGCCGTCCCGTAATAAAACGACTATGCAGATTGGGTCACTCTTTCGTGCGGCTTGTATCGCCGCAGCAAAGTCATTGAGTGCCTCGTCGTATTCTGGCCTACTCATGGGGCTCGGCCTCGGCCGCGGCTTTCCCTTGCTCGGCCGTCAGCACGTTGTGTACGCCCACCTGCTCGACCACGGCCATGAGCTCCGGCTGGTGATACCAGTGGACGTCCACCTGGCGGAGGTTCTCCGGGTCGTGGCCTTGCTTGCACCAGACGCACACGCGCGGCGCAGCAGGGTCCGGCGCCGGCGCGTACTGAGGGGTGTGCGGCATCAAGTCGCCTTGCGCGGCCGCGCGCTCGCTCTCGAGGTTCTGGCGCATCACGCGCAACTCTTTGCAGTTGTAGCCGTGCTCGATGGTCAGCAGCAGGCGGTCGTGCCGGCGCGCGGGATCCTTCTCGCGGAGCAGCTCGTGGGCCTGCGAGAGGTTGATCTCGCGGGTGTGCACCGCCTGGGCCACCGCGTCGTCCTTCTGCACCAGCTCGACGCGCTCGTTGACGTAGTTCTCGCTCACGCGGAAGGTGCTCACCAGCTCGTTCATGGACCAGCCGTACTTCTGCGCCAGCTCCAGGAATTGCCAGCCCTCCTCGGCGGGCGTCATGTCCTCGCGCATGATGTTGGCGTGGAGCATCGCGGCGTGCGCCGGCACCTGGGCGGGGTCCACGATCTTGCACTCGAGGAAGTCCACGCCGGCACGCTCCGCGGCAATCCAGCGGCGGTGGCCGTCGATGATCTCGAAGTTGTTTCCGGCCTTGATGAAGCGGTCGAGCTCGCCTTCTACCGTAACAGCGGCCTCGCACGCCGGGCCATCGCCCAGCGGCTTCACCACCAGCGGATAGAGTTGCCCGACGGCCTTGAGCGATTCGACGAGCTGCTCCATGCCTTCGTCCGTCATGGACGCGCGGATAGGCTCGAGCGGGGGACGGAGGATCCCTCGCGGCAGTGTGCGTGTGAACGCCATCAGCGGCTCCTCTCGTCCTTCGCAGAGTTTGCGGAGGGCCAGGACGGTGGCAGCTCGGCGTCGGTGAATTGCTCGACGGGCATCACCGACTCCGGCCGGGCCACGCGGAGGGTGATGTACGGCGGGTGGACGCGCACCAGCAGCAGATCGCCGGGCACGCAGTTGATCGCGGCGAGCACCGCCGCGTACAGCGGAAACACCGTGGACTTGCCCCACTTCCACACGCGCGCGGCGTAGAGCGGGTGCGCTTTGTCTGTGATCCCGGCCATCGGTCAGAGTCTCCGACCCGATAGGGGTGTGGTTTGCGGGGGTTTTCTTTGAATTAAGGCAGGCCCGGCGAGGTTAACATAATATAACATGTTATAGGACGAGGAGTCCACGCCTCGACCCGCTCGCCGGACCTGTGATGCTGGGGGCATTGCAGAAACGCACGGTATCACAGGGTTTCTGAGTTGTCAAGAGGGTCTGAGCGATTTTGCCTGTGGAAAAGCTGTGGAAAATATTTAAGGGCCATCTATACACTGGCTGTGCAAAAACCTGTGCAAATCCTGTGGAATCAGGCCACTAGGTGTTTCTCTTTCTTTTGTAGTACTACATAATTTAAATCAACATCAACACCGTCTACGGCGACGGCTTTTCCTACCCCCCCTTGACCCCTGAACAAGAAACTGCCAGACCACCCACCAGCGCGAGGTGCACACATGGCCATCAAGGTGAAGGATCCCGGCACCACAGCAGGGAAGTGGGATAACAACGCCGGCAACGCCACGCAGAGCTATGTCGCGGGAATCAACTCGCCGAAGCAGTCGCAGTCCGCGGCGGCCGCCGCCGCGGGACCGCGCTGGCAGTCGGCGGTGCAAGATCCCGCGGCACTGACCCGCTTCACCAACCACGTTTCGAAGGGTGGCGATGCGGCATGGTCCGCGGGCGCGCTGGGCAAGGGCAAAGACCGCTACGCCGGCGGGATCCACGCGGCGAAGAACAAGTACCAGACGAACGTCTCGCCGTACCTGGCCGCCATCGCTGGCGTGACGCTGCCCGACAAGGGCATCCGCGGCAGCGCGCAGAACTACAATCGCGTGGCCGCGGTGGGCAACGCGCTGC
>Ga0137388_10001833_pt1 | contig 13140 bp, 18 predicted proteins | sample 15con2h14AmetaG_FD_104644 | JGI IMG/M metagenome (GOLD analysis project Ga0137388, IMG submission 104644) | Vadose zone soil microbial communities from Angelo Coast Range Reserve, California, USA - 15con2h1.4A metaG | ecosystem: Environmental > Terrestrial > Soil > Vadose zone > Saprolite...
GGGGTTTTGGTAGCAGTCAGACAGAAAACAACGTTTAGGAATGGCTGAGTAGTATTAGCAACAAAAGTTGCTCGTCGCTGAGCACGAAAAAGCGTCGTATCAGCGGTTTAGACCATCAAACGCCGTGAATGATAACTCTTACCAGCAGCAATGTGCAACCGCTTTACAGGCCAATTTAGAGCCTTAACGTTGGAAAATGTCCATCTGCTACGGGAACCCCAAGTATGCGGAATTGTCACTGACACAGGGTCTTCGCATCGAGCTCCGCTCACAAGGAACGCTGGTAACAGCCGTCCATGCCGGTTACATAGATACTGACATGGCTGCTGGTGTCAACGCGCCTAAGACCAGTCCAGAAGATGTCGCCGCCAGAATCATTGAAGGGATTCACAATGATCAAGAGGAAGTTCTCGCAGATCAGATGAGCCATGAGATCAAAGCGGTCCTTGCCAGCAACCCACAGATGTTCTATCAGGGATTACAGGCAGACTGGGACAACGCTCTGCAGAGCGTATAGAAAGGGAATCCATCCTGGCATCTCAACCAGTCGCCCTCGTCACGGGCGCATCACAAGGGAAGGAAACACTTTTGCGCGTGCTGCCGCAGTGGGAACAGCTACAGGCGCATATGGTCACGGGCATCGGACAGGAGCGGCTGGTACCGTTCCTGGCTCAGTTAGCCTGGACATCCAACTCGTCATTTTTTTATGCAGATAGGCGATATACGCCTGAGGAAGGCGAAGATCGACGCATGCGCCGGGTGCTTCTGACCCAGGAAGGGGAACAGGCGCTCAAGCGCGCATGGCCGTTGTGGCAAGAAGCGCAAGCTCGGATCGAGTGTGCACTTGGCCGTGAACGCTTCGATGCTCTGCTCACAGAGCTCTCGGCAGTCAGAGCGTTGATTCGATAATCCGTCTCCATGCGTGCTGTTCTTCGCAGGGGGCATTGTTTTTTTGTAAAATACGTGTACATACAATGTATCTACACGGAAAATATTGGAGCACATAATGCTTACAACTTCCAGCGCCGGCGCACAGGCCAGCCAGGTCCATCTATCGGGACGACTTCCACTTCCCCGGGCAGCATTGCACCAGGCGATTGGTCAGGAGTTCGTTAACGCTAAGGAAAGAGGCTGCCGTGATCGACAATCCCGTTGATATCATTCTCACTTGCATTGAGTTATTCCTGGTGGTCTGGGTTGCACTCGCTATGAGCTTCAACATTCGTGATGTTCGTAAGAGGAAGCGTCTACAACAGGCACGGCGACAGCACAAGGAAAGTGAGACGGTGCCAGTAGAGCAGGTGATACGCCTGGCTGAGTGGAAAATGGAACATGGGATGACAGAAAGAGAGAGTCACTGATATGGCCAGGAAAAGTACACATCTATAACTAACGTAAAGGATAAAGATCAGAGAAAGAGGTCAGATCCATGAGTGCAGAACCCACACAGAAAGCGGGGAGCCCTACAGGCACATCAGGGGCAGGTGCTAACGGCAAGTCTGTCAGCAAAGCTCCTGACTCTGCCTATAAAGCAGGGAGCCCCACAGGCACGCCAGGGGCAGGTGCTAACGGCAAGTCTGTCAGCAAAGCTCCTGACTCTGCCTATAAAGCAGGGAGCTCCACAGGCACACCAGGGGCAGGTTCTAACGGCAAGTCTGCCAACAAAGCTCCTGACTCTGCCTATAAAGCAGGGAGCCCCACAAGCACACCAGGGGCAAGTGCTAACGGCAAGTCTGCCAAACCAGCGGCTCGCGGCAATGGCAAGGCTGCCAAACCAACGGCTCGCAGTAACGGCAAGGCTGCCAAACCAACGGCCGACTCTGCCTATAACGACAAGGCTGGACAGGGTGGAATCGCCTACAAATGGCTCGTCGTCATGGTCGTCATCTTTGGTATCTTCATGAGCGTCCTTGATTTGACCGTGGTCGCTGTCGCCCTGCCCAAGCTGCAAGCAGTCTTCGGTGCCACACTCAATCAGATCCAATGGGTCGTCACGGGTTACCAGCTCGCGTTCGCAGTGATTATCCCCCTGGTCGGCTATCTTGCTGATCGCTATGGCATCAAACGGATCTATGTGACCGCCCTTGTGGTGTTCACTGGCGGCTCGATCCTGTGCGGCCTGGCCTGGAGCACCCAGAGCCTCATCTTCTTCCGTATTCTGCAAGGGCTGGGTGGTGGAGGACTGCTCCCCCTGGCGACTGCCATGATTTTTGCCGCTTTCCCACCACAAGAACGCGGCCTGGCTTCGGCAGTGCTGGGTGTCCCTGTTCTGCTCGCCCCTGCTCTTGGCCCAACACTCGGTGGCTATATTGTGCAATACAGCGACTGGCGTCTGATCTTCTACCTGAACGTGCCCATCGGCATTGCCGGCTTCCTCACGGCGCTCTTGTTGCTACGTGAGCGCCGCTCGCCCAACCCAGGGCGCTTCGACTTGCCAGGGTTTGTCTTCTCGACCATCGGCTTCGGCATGCTGCTCTATGGCATCACAGATTCCACGACCGATGGCTGGGGCTCTTCCACGGTCTTGTTCTTTGTGACTTGCGGTATCGTGAGCCTGCTTGGCTTCATCTATATCGAGTTAACCTCGGAGGTGCCCCTGCTGGATTTACGCCTCTTCAAGGACTGGAGCTTCCTCAGCGGCAACATGATTACCTGGATCATGCAGATCAGCTTCTTTGGGGCCTTATTCCTGGTTTCACTCTTCTTACAGGAAGTGCGTGGACTTGGACCCTTCGAAACCGGCCTCTGGCTTCTGCCAGAGGCCCTGGTGACCGTCGTGATCTTGCCCATTGGCGGGATTCTCATGGATCGCATCGGAGGCAAGTGGATCATTCTGGTGGGCGTAACTGCACTTGCCCTGGCTTCCTTCGGCCTGGCGCATCTCAACCTGTACACGACCTACCTGGGTCTGCAGTCTGTGCTCGTCATTAGAAGTGTCGCACTGGCCTTCACTTTGCAGCCAGCCACCGTTGTGGCCCTGTACAATGTGCCGCCCAACGCCCTGCCACGGGCCAGTTCGCTCTTCCGGGTGTTGGGCCAGGTAGCCGGGACATTTGGGACAGCAATACTGACAACCTACTTACAGGACCGCATCCCACTTCATTTTGCACATCTGGCGGAGCAGGCTACCATTTCCTCATCGGCGGCAACATTCGTCGCACAGGTCACGCAAGACTTGCAGGCGCATGGCTTCAACGCGCAAGCCGCTCACACAGGGGCATTACAGATACTGGCGCAAAACCTTCAGCAGCAGGCCACCGTCCTGGCGTTTGATGATACCTACCTCTTGGCTGCATCCATTGCTGCCGTCGGTGTCTTCATCGCCTTATTCCTGCGTGGCCGTCCAAAGACAGTCAAGGAGAGCAGCCAGACTGGCAGTTCTAAACAGGAAATAGAAGCCAAGAAAGCAGCTGTGGCAGAATCGTTGCTATGAGGTTTCAAGCTATGAAAATACGCCGGACAGTTCTTATCCCTCTAATCATTGTTGTAGTGATCATTGTCGCCGCTAGCGTCGGCGGATACCTGCTTTACACTAACTACAACTACTACTCGACCGACGATGCCCAGGTGACGGGGAATGTTGTGAATATCGATGCCATGGCGACTGGCCCACTCGATACCCTGACGGTGAAAGTTGGTGACTTCGTGAGTAAGTATGAAGTCATTGCCACCGTCAAGATCCAGGGCAGCTATGCGACCGAATCCGTGAAAGCCAAGTTCTCAGGGATCATCGTGCAGGTCCCTGGGGCGATCGGTCAAATCGTTGGTCCTGGAGTAGCCATAGCCCAGGAGGTCGATCCAAGCAGTATCAAGATCACCGCCTACGTGGATGAAAGTGCCATTAATGACATCTCCATTGGGCAGCTAGTCGATATTCATGTGGATGCGTACAGCGGGACGCCGCTCACGGGCGAATTGACTCACGGGAAAGCTTACTCTTGACAGGGTAGTTGCCTCATGAATAAAGTAACCCAACGTCTGTTTAGCTATACAGCGGAGGGGGAAAGACATGAGGTCCCACATGAGCTATCGAGCCAAACGCGAATTGTTACTGCAAATCGCCCCGCGCTATCGAGAGGCCTCCTCACGGCTCAAGGAGGTCATCATGGATGAGTTTGTCGCCGCGACAGGCTATGCGCGCAAGTATGCCATCCGACTGTTGAACCATGCGGCCGAGGTGAAACTGACCATTACGCGCCCACGTCCACCACGCTATGGTCCAGAAGTCCAGCAGGCCTTACATCTGGCCTGGACGGCAGCCAACCACATCTGTGCCAAGCGACTGGTACCCTTTTTACCCACGCTGGTGACGTCCTTGGAGCAGCATGGCCATCTGCACCTGAGTGAGCAGGCTCGTGCTGAGCTGCTGGCAATGAGTCCAGCCACCGCCGATCGGCTCTTACGACCCTATCGCAAACAGGAACGCCGTGGGCTGTCGACGACCCGATCGGGCACGCTGCTCAAAAAGCAGATCCCGATCCGCACTTTCCACGAGTGGAATGAGATCCAGCCTGGGTTTTTGGAAACTGACCTGGTTGCTCATTGCGGCAATCATGCTGATGGCTTGTTCCTGTACACCTTGACCCTGACTGACATTGCCACCGGCTGGACCGAATGCTTAGCGCTGCTCAACAAAAGTCAGGAGACGGTCATCGCTGCCCTCAAGCGCGCACATGCTTCTCGTAGTGCTGCCGTGTGCCGGTAGTCTATTCCACGAGAGCTTGCGTTCCACCTCATTTCAGTAATGATTTCCTCGATTTCCGCTAAAACGGAGATGCTTGTGCCTATTCGTTCTGGAGACATCCGAGACGCCTTACTACCTGCTGAGCATTTGTCAAAACAGAGTCGGTCTTGTCTATCCGCTCTAGAGGCTGACACTCTATCCAATGAGTGATTTTCCTGATTCATTGTTCTTTTCTCCCGTTTTTGGTAGCCAGATCTGCACTGCCGGATTGAAAGAGCAGTCAATGATAAGGAGCAGTGAACGAAGATCTGCGGAGATTTCTCCCCTCCAGAGCAAGTGGCAGAGTGCTCTGAAAACCGTCGCTTCTGACAAGTCAAGACGACGAGAGATGCTTTTCGAACAGCCAGAAAGAGAAGCGCAGGGAGTACTTGAAAGATGCATCCGAACAGCCTCACTAACACCTTCATGCGCATAGCGCATCAAACGATAGGGCAGTAAGGCGAGCAAGTTCGCCACTTCCGTCTCTTGTGGGAGTGTGTGTTCTGTATGTACAATATACTTCCACCCTTTTTCCTGGCAGATCTTTTGTGCCGCCTGCTCACGTTCACGGCTTTGGGAACGTTCCCGTCGCTCGGTGAGTGTCACCTCATGGATTTCGATGGAGTTATCAGACCTCCATACGACGAAGTCCGGCGTGTACTTTCGCTCTCTCTTGTCTTCGTTGGTGAAGGTAAATGTGATGGGTTGGCTCCGAAAGTCTTTAATGCTGCGATCTCGTTGGAATTGGAGCGATAAAATCCGCTCCTCGAATGACTCAAACTGTACGGTTTGGCCTACATTGTTGGTAAACACACCGCGTAAGTTCCGGTCGATAGCCGTGACGCGGCGTACGTTGCCTTTTGGAGGTTTGCGTCGTAGTCTCATATTTATTCCTTTCGAGCGTAAGACCCTCGGCTTCAGCCGTAGGGATGTAAGCGAGGACCGATCGCGGGCGTGATGGGTGGGATATCCCCACTTGTGTCTTTTGTACATTTGTGCTAGACTATCCACAGTAAGTCGGGCTCCGGCTCGCATGTACCGCGGGACTCGCGGGAACTCACGTCTGATGGAGGCGGATGTAAGACGAAAACACGGATAGAATCGTGGACTGCTGCCGCCAATGAAACAGAAAAGCCTACTCGTGAGAGCAGGAAGCCCCCGGCTTCAGCCGTGGGGAGATGTCACTCCATCCTTTCTAAAGGCGCGCCGTCAATGAAGATGAGCGAGCGGAGATCCGTTTCGATCTTTCCATGCCATAACTGGTGATAGAGGCCAGGTGCTACCACCCCTACGGGAAGTCCAAGTTCCTGGCAAATCTCTTGTATCAAGAGAGGTAAAGACAAACGTCTCCCATTACTCAGCTTCTCACGAGCTGCAACGACCACATCCGAGCGGAAATAAACAGTGGGACGAAACATGTACGATTCAAGAAAATTTGCAGTAATAGTCTCATCCGGGAGTGAGTCTTCCGTTTGGACCGTATAGTGCTAACCCTCCCTTTCGCAGTACTCTTAAGCGGCTTTCTCCCTACGCTGTGCGTTAGGCAGGAGCCGACGTTCCGATCGAGTTACTTCGTGGATTTCGATTGACCCATCGACTTTCCAGACCATAAAGTCAGGGACATACGTATGCTTTTTCCCTTCAGAATCTACATAGGGAATGCGTTCTGGCTGGCTTTTATAATCTTTGACCGTAGGATCTCGATCAAAACGCACAGTGAGTTTGCGTTCACCACTAAAAGACTCACATTGAATAGTACGCCCATTCTTATTGCGGATAGTGCTCCGGCTGTTTGTCCCAATGGGAGCAACTCGTCGCACATTACCATCGGGCGGTTTTCGTTTAAGCATAAACTATTCCCTCAGTGAATTCTGCCTCAAAGGCTCCGATGATGCGGTACCGCATCATCAACAGGTCCGAAATGGATAAACGCCTCTTAACGTAACAACAGAAAACGTTGTACTCTTTGGTGGACAATAGTTATCACGACGATGTACGAGGCAGACGACGCGATTTTGATCGCACCAAGTATAACTTTTAACTCCAGTAATGACTGAGGTATAGCCCTCGATCGAATTGCCTGGATCAGTTAGCGCCATCTTCCACTGAACGAATTTCACGGTCTGGATTCTCACAAACCGGCATCGTTTAGGTTTAAGTTCCCAGATGCTCCCTTGATGACGCGCTATGGAGGTTATCTCCTCTGAAACGGTATACCAGGGTCTTTCATGGAGACATGTTACTATGACGTTCGCATGGGTGACGCCTCTCCATTTTGGAGACGAAAACAGTTTACAACTGTGGTGAAGGAAGTCCGCACTAAGGAGAATTGTTTACGTTGATTTCATGAAGAGGACGAGATGAAGACATTTGGGCCTCATAAGGCACAGCCATGCAGAAGTCCTCGAGTGACCTCATCTGTTCTTATCTCTACAGGGGATATACCTACGAATCCTCACAAAAAACGCTTTTTACTATAATACAGCCAAAACTTGCGAAAGTAAAGAATAATACCTAAAAGTACTATGCAGTGTACTAGACCCTAGAGAGTTTTTTCGTGCATAGAGTGAAAAGCATCTTTCCCAATCGATTTACGATGAATGCCTCTTCACCTCGCGGCTTTTTGGCGAAGCAGTGAAGCTATGATGACAAGATTGGCACTGGTACCTCTGTGAACCGCTTCGGTTATATCCATCGCGGGTCACGTAAGAACTCTGTTGACACGCAGGGCAATGAGGCAAAGGAGATGCAGGAATGTGATCGGGTGCGTCTAGAGCATCGCTGATCACCTCTTGTAAGCCGAGACTTAAGCAGCGAGCATACTTGAAATAACTCTGAAGTGTTGCTCCTCGCCCCTGGAGATCTCCGCGTTCTATGCCCTCTACTACTGTCAAGGTTACACCGATCTGTCTTGCCACTTCCACAGCTGTCAGTCGTTTTATCTGTCTCATGTGAGCAAGACGTCGCCCCACGCGCTTGATAATACGACTGCTCTCCGCTTCCCACGGCTGAGGGGTCAGGAGGAAAACAATATCATCGTGAACTTGAGAAGCCACCTCCAGCTCCGCTTCATCGGCTACTGAAATAGCAGTACACAGTTTCAGGCTCTGGTTACATCTGGGACAGTTGCCTACTGTGAAGGGAGATCTGAAGAGAGGAATCAATTCGCTGCAGTGCCCGCATGTTTCCATTAATCGGCAGCGATGTTTGCAGCAGCAGGTGAGCATGAGAAATCTCCAGGGCAGCAGGTAGTACTCTACTCGCTGCTCAGTCAAGCAGACTGGACAATAGCGTAGGTACTGACTCATGCAACCGGATAAAAAGCGACTCATGGCTTGAGGAAATGTTGATCGTCCAAACTTGGCAGCAAGATGAAAAAAGGTTGTCGTTCGCAATGTTTCCTCGTTGCAGGCCCCTACTCTCGTGAGTTCCCCAAAGGACACAGGTGGGTAATCGGCGATGTCTCTGGTAATCCTTCGATCCTGATGTGGGAAACAGAGGGCTGATATGCCATCTATAGATGAGATACCATTGTCTGCAGCAAGGCGCATGAGGTAGCTGCTAAGTGATTCAAGAAACTCTGGCCCTGAATGGAGTGGCAATACATCAAAATAGTATGTCATGAGAAAAGAACTCGCAGAGATTTCGAGAGCCGATGGGCTGCTACGGGCAAGAGCAAGGAGGCTTTGAACTGCTGAAATAGAACATCCATCCTTTCTGCTTACAGGCGCTGTTCCGGGAGATCTTCTCCTTCCAGGTTTTTGAGGAAATGCCCTCGCCAAGCCAGCATGTACCCGTTGATGACCCAATTTTGCAGGGCCTTGTCGTCTGGATAGCTTTTTCGTGCGGCAACATACGCATAACAATCAACAGCAAAATCGATCATCGAGAGGTACTCCATCTCCTCCTGATTGGTCCTCGCTCGAGCAAGGTCTTGCTGAAACAGCATTTGCCCCTCCTTCCAAGCCAGCTGTATGCGCGGCATGACTCGTCGCAGTCTGCACCATTCATGCTCAAAGCGATGGGCCTTCTTTGCCATCTCAACTGCCCGTGCCAGAAATGGGATGAGGTGCTGCGGCTGCAATGCAGACGCATCTTCGGGGTGTGCAAACGCACTTCCTCCATTGGCCAGAAGCAGACGCACGTAGTGGACCGCCAGCGCTGCGGCAAACACGTCAGGGTCGATCTCTGCTCGACGCAGGTCGAGAAACTGCAGGTGATCCCAGTTCATACGTCTTTTTGTCCTCTCATCACTTCTCTCCGACATCTCTTCAGTGACAGAGACGCTGCCAGTTCCTGCTCTGTTGTGCTTCCTCGGTGTCGTTGGGGTTGCATTAGAGACCTTTCTCATCCAGAAAGGCGAACACCTGGTGATACCACTGTGCCAGTCTGCTCAGATACGCGGAGAAGCGCTCTTCATCCTGGCGAGAGACGACCGGGAACAAAGGGAACGTATCAACCTGGGTCATGTGACCATCGGTCTCGAGCGTGACCACATCCACAATGAGGTCGGTGGCCTGCCCCTGCACCAGTTTGCGTGCAAACGCTGTGGCTTCCTGGATGAGCATTCGTCCCTTGGACAGGAGGACCTCGAACTGAAGACAAGCATCCTGGTCGAGGAGCGCGTGCATGCGCCGTGCCACCTGGTCGAGCTGGCTGTCCGCTTGGGCATAGGCCACCAGAAACCTCAAGAGATGGGCACGCAGCCGCCGATAGCGCCGCAGCATCTCCTGCTGCACCTGCTCCATGGCCTGCAGTGCAGCATCTGTCGCCTGCCGCAGTTGTCCCTGTCGCTCCGATGACACTAGCGACCAGTTGAAGCAGGTGTACAGCAAGGGAACCGCCCCCAGGTGCAGGCACCAGACGATGCGCCTTCCCCGCGCCGTCCGCAGGGGCAATTTACGGGCATGACACCACAACAGCAGGCGACGCCAGCGAGGAATGTGCGTGTCCGCTCGCAGACCCAGCATGCGGCAGACCGCAACAACCGGGATGTAAGGTGTCCCATCTGCCGCGTACAACACCGGCACTTCAGCGTCAAAGTAGGGAAGCACGATCGTAGCTTGTTGGACAATCTGTCCTGGTTCCTCCATCATCAGACGTCTCTCTGCTTTCCAATCATCTCTCTTTCCATTCCTTCCTCCACACTTATCCAGCGTTGTTCCCAGAGACTGAGCCATGGGTTCATGGCTTCCTCTCGCCACCAATGCAGATGAGATCCTTGATCACCGCCGGACTGGTTGCCCAGCGCAAGATATGCTCCTCGTGCTCCAGCAAGCGTTCTTCGCTGATCAAGGCACAGTGTTGCTGCAGGTCACGCGCCTGAAAGGCTGGGCGAGAGAGCTCAAACTGGACCTTCTCCAAGCGCTCTTGGGGGACCACCAGACACACGTTCATGTGGTGCTTGGGGAAAAGCTCTCGCAGATCAGCGAGGCGAAGAAGACTGATCGACACATCAGTGCATGCCTGTTCAATTTCAAAGGCAGCGATCACCGCTTGATCCACGAACCAGAGCACATCGATCTTGCCGATCACCTTCTGGTATGCCGACTCGGCGAGAATGGGAAGAGAAGGAACGCTCAGATCATGCAGCTTTTCATTGTGCCAGGCTTTGCGGTGATCACGGGCAGCAATCCACACGCGGCATCCCACCTTCTGCCCAATCTTCGCCAGCAACCATTGAATATGGGTTCGACAGGCGATTCCATCATCCATGGTTTTTTCTTCAGAGAGCTGCCTGCACGGTCTCTCGGCTTGCCTCGTGAGCACATTGGTTGGCTTGTGTAGCGATGTGTGTGTGTCTGCTTGACAGGAATGGATGAGGTGCTCCTCATGCTTGGGGCTACCTGGTTGGAGGTTCTGTGTGGAGGACCATCGGCAGAGATGCTCCAGTTCCCAGCATGACATGCCAAGCCTGTGTGCAAGAGTAAGAAAACGTGTTTGGAACGCGAAATAGGCTTCGATTGGATCAAGCGATGACGAGCCAGGCTGCCCTTCACCCAGTAGCGCTTGTCGAACATCAGCATAAAAGATCGGCCAATGTTCCGGTGCCTGGATATGCCACCAGAGACTGAGGAAGAAAGGAACTCTGGCCGGTTGAATCTGTGCTCGCTGCACCCGGTGAGCAGAGATAAGCCCTTCCAAAAAGCGAACGAAGGCGTGCATACGCTGCTGTCCTTCTGGGATGTCCTCCGGGGCGCCAATGATGAAACGGAGGAGGTGGGCAAAGGTGTCATCGCTTGGCACATGTTTGACCAGTTTATTGAAAAACAGTCCACCGGACATCCCGCGGACATGGAACACATTCCACCCACGATGAGTTTGCTGTTGAAAGGTTGCATTGAACCCTTTGAGGCTCATGGCACCCTCAAGGAACGAGTTCAGTACCTGGAGCATTTCTTGCCGGACCTGTGTTCGTTGAAGATCTATCGCTTGATCGTGCTCGATTGCTGTTCTGTCTTTTACATAAGCCTTTTGTCGAGAACGCCACCACGTTATCTGTTCATTTGACCACGACATTACTCCCCCCTTACCACTTCTGGCAATTACTGACTCTCATAGCACCGGTTTTGCGTGAAACGCGCAAACCATGCATTTTCTTCAAGTTTCTGCTATATACCGGCCAGCGTCTGACCGATAGGATGAGTATAACACAAATTAGTTAGGTTGAAAAGTACCTAAAACTACAGCTTAGTCAATAAATACCAATAATAAATAGACTGTACGCATGTACGTAAATGACGGTCAGGCAAGTGTTCCAGGCTACGTATCCATCAAGGAAGCAGCAGAAATGCTTGGTCTTTCGCCTAGTAGAGTTTATGAATACGTGGAAGATGGACGCCTCTCTTCGGTAAGGGCTGCACATGTTATTCTCATACCAGTGGAAGAGGTAAAGAACTTTAAGCCCAATATTGCAGGCCGCCCACGGAAGAGCACTCTACGATGGCGTATCTCTCCTGAGAATAATATGCTGCTTTCAACCACAATCCTTGTCCGAATGCGAGGGAATCGCCTGGCAGCGTTGCTGGAGAGATTAAAGGAGTTAAAAGAGGAAGAACAATATCTGTTCCCTGGAACAGTGGCACGCTTCATTGTGAAAAGTGAAACTGTTCCAGGGCAGATAGAGATTTCCTTGATTTGGAGAAGTACCGCCATGCCCGATGAACATGCACGCCAACAGGGTCTAGAGAAATTCCGGGAAGCACTGGCTGATGTGCTAGATTGGAACACCGCTCAGTATAGCAATGGGCAGGTACTGATGCATACCTGAGTTTCTCCTGCAACGCCTACTCTATGGTCCCTGATTTAAGTAGAACATAAGCCGGAATGCACAAGCATAGCGCTAATATATCTCTTCCTCATCGGCAGGATACCGCTATGTCTAAGCGTGACAACTCCCCACGCATACATGCGGGGGCTTCTCAGGCAACGCTGCACCCATCGGTGTACGTTAGCGCCTGACGGCTGTGCCCCAGCCGAGCAACTTTGAGTATGTTCTTGGCGGCGTTGACATCGCGATCCTCAACGTAGCCACAGCAAGGACAGATATGGGTACGAACACTGAGCGATTTCTGGACAATCTCACCACACCGATAGCACTTTTGCGAGGTGAAGCGGGGGGTTTACTCGAATGACCTCATGTCCAGCACTCTCAGCCTTGGCAGTCAGGATATCGAGGAACGCGCCCCAGGAGGCGTCCATGATGGATTTCGACAGATGATGGTTCTTCACCATCCCATCAACATTCAGGTTCTCAACGGCAATATGCTGATACTGTTCAGTATATTGTTTGGCGACCTTGAAATGAAAGTCACGACGTTGCCGCTTGATCTTCAGGTGGGTGTGTGCGGTGCTCTTAGAAGCTTTGCGCCGTCGCTGAGAACCCTTCTTCCGGCGTGCAATCGTGCGTTGCTTGCGTCTGAGCGTCTTTTGACTCTTGCGATAATAGCGTGGGTTCTCGACGGTACGGCCTTGGCTATCGGTCAGGAATGATTTCAACCCGACATCGATACCAATATCAGGATGAGTACAGGCAGATGGGCTATGCTCGGTGCATGGCTCAGTCTCACAGACAATGAGCGCATACCAATGCCCGTCGGCGCGCAAAACGAGATGGGCTGTCTTTGGGGTGACTTCGATAGGCCGATGGAACTTGATCTTGATGGAACCACCCAACTTCTTGGGAAGATGCAGGTGCTTCCCATCAGAGGCAAGCGAGAAATCGGTTTTGTGTTGTCTCAGCTCGTTGGCTGACAAATCTTATGTGCCTTAGAAAAGGGTAAGTTTACGCCGCCGTGCCGATTACGGAAAAGGTTTGCCGCTTTCTACCAAAAGGTTTGCCACATATGAGAAACTGTGCTATGCTTCAAGAAGCATTCCACTTCCCCATCGGTTTGAGAGAGGAGAAGACCATGGCA
>Ga0137388_10001835_pt1 | contig 13129 bp, 12 predicted proteins | sample 15con2h14AmetaG_FD_104644 | JGI IMG/M metagenome (GOLD analysis project Ga0137388, IMG submission 104644) | Vadose zone soil microbial communities from Angelo Coast Range Reserve, California, USA - 15con2h1.4A metaG | ecosystem: Environmental > Terrestrial > Soil > Vadose zone > Saprolite...
AAGCGAAGTCACATTCGTCTCGATCTCCGTGTTCAGCCGGATCTCGTCGTTCACCTGTTGCTCGATATCGCGCAGCTCTTCCTCATCCACGTGCGCAAAGTGCGTAAAATCAAACCGCAGCCGCTCCGGCGCATTCAGCGACCCCGCCTGCTTTACGTGCGTCCCCAGAATATTCCGCAGCGCCGCATTCACGAGGTGCGTCCCCGAATGGTTCCGGATAATCCGCGCCCGCCGCTCCGCATCCGCCACCACCGCCACGCGATCCCCGACGCGCAGCGTCTCTTTTGCAATCACCTTATGCGCTACAAGTCCCGCGACGGGATAAAACGCCCCCGTCACCTCCGCGAGCAGTTGCGACTCCGAGTTGTCATAGAACGCCCCGGTGTCCGCCACTTGCCCGCCCGACTCCGCATAAATCGCCGTGCGGTCCAGCACAATCTCCCCGCCCTCCCCCGCCTTCAGCTCATTCATCTGGCCAAACGTCGCGTCGACGCGGCGCGCGCCGCGAGGAAGGTCGGGGAGGTCGACTGAGGAAGTAAGAATGATCGCTTCAATCCGGCACTCCTTCGTGCTCGTGCCAAAATAAAAATCCGGCTCCGTCTTGAAAGTCTCCGCCAGCTTCGCATACGCCGGATTCGCCGCCCCCTTCGCCCCACCCTTCCACGACGCCCGCGCCCGCGTTCGCTGCTCTTGCATCGCACGCTCGAAACCCTCCCAATCAACAGAGAAGGTTGCGTCACGAACCACATCCTCTATGAAGTCTCGAGGCAAACCATAGGTATCGTATAGTCTGAAAGCCTTATCGCCAGCGTACCGTCCAACAGTAAAAGGGGTGCCACGAAGCTGCTCTCTTGCGTGGTGCTCTATCAAAACCGGTCCGCGTAGTTCGTTCAGGTCCTCCTCAAGTTTCTTGAGCCCAATATTCACTGTACGACTGAAGCGTGTTTCCTCCTCGTCGAGAATATGGTTGACGCGTTCAGCGGTTTCCGCGAGGTCCGGATACGCACCAGCCATTAGTATCCGCACGACGTCCGACATTTTGGATAGAAATGGCGAAGGAGCCCCCAAAATACGCGAGTGTCGCAGCGCCCGACGAATGATTTTCCGTAAGACGTAGCCACGGCCTTCGTTTGAGGGGACAACACCGTCTGAGATCAGAAACGTTGCGGCGCGAGAGTGATCGGCAGTAATGCGGAAGGACGCCGCGAGATCCGGTCGAGTCGTTAGCGTTGAACTGCAGAGTTTTTCAGCACTCTCGATAAGGGGGGTGAAGAGGTCCGTTTCATAGTTGGAGATGACGCGTTGGAGGACAGCAGCGACACGTTCGAGGCCCATGCCGGTGTCGATGGACGGCTTTGGCAGCGGGGCCATTCTGCCGACTGTGGCCAAGAGGCTGGGCTCGCGGTTAAACTGCATGAAAACAAGGTTCCAGATTTCAACGTATCTCCCGCAGTCACAGGGAAATTTACAATCCGCGTGGCCTTCGTCGGATGCGGCTGGGCCCATGTCGTAGTGAATCTCACTGCACGGACCGCATGGGCCGGTGTCGCCCATGGCCCAGAAATTCTCCTTCAAGCCGGGGATGGCGAAAATGCGGTCAGCGGGAACATTTTGCCCCAGCCAAAAACCTTTCGCTTCTTCGTCGACGCCTAAAGTGATGCCTGGCGAGACTTCCGCGCCGCCGAATACCGTGACGTATAGCTTTTCCTTCGGAATGCCGAACCATTCGGGAGAGGTGACCAATTCCCAGGCGTACGCAATCGCATCCTTCTTGAAATAATCGCCAAACGAAAAATTTCCCAGCATCTCGAAAAACGTGTGATGCCGCTTCGTAAACCCCACATTTTCCAGATCGTTATGCTTCCCCCCCGCCCGCACGCATTTCTGCGCACTCGTCGCCCGCGTGTACTCCTGCTTCTCCAGCCCAAGAAACACGTCCTTGAACTGGTTCATCCCCGCATTCGTAAACAGCAGGGTAGCGTCCCCATGCGGCACCAGCGACGAACTCCGCACGACCGTGTGCCCCTTACTCTTGAAGAAGTCTAGGAATGCCTTACGAATATCGTTGCCACTCCAGGACTTCTCCCGTATCTCGTTCCCCGTCAAGTTCGCCTCAGTTTTGCAGAATTCAATCCCCAGATTATCGCAGACGCAGCAGACCCCCGCAACGAACCCAAAGTTGGGTCCTGGGTCAGTCTCCGACTACCCCCACTAATCCAACGTTAGCGGCGAGAAAGACACAGGGACATCTTTATCCATCGCTGGGCATTTTTTTGGTGTGGCAACATGGAGGTAACTGGGACCTGAGAAATCTATCCAAGGAGAATGGAATTCATATGGCTCTTCTTGACTCTATTGTAAGTGCGAATTTTAGAAGTGAAAACGCTGGCCGCGTGGTCGTTTTCCCCGGGGACCGCCGCCATCGCGGCTACCTTGTCAAGTCTCAGTCTGAGGAACTAAAAATCAGATCTTTTCTTAAAATGTTTTATTGCGCTCACGCGTCAATACTCTTGCTAGGTGGTCTCCTGGCATCGGGGTGGTCGACGGATCTCAGGCATGTTCTAGACAGGCAAGCTGAGCATGTGCTTAGAACTGAAGCTATTTTTCTGGGGATTTATTTTCTTGTGGTGGGAGTCCCCTATTTCTTGGTTTGGAGATCCTACAAGAAGGCGTTCCTAAGTTTTGTTTCGGTCGAAGATGAAGTCTTGGTATCGGGGAGGAGTGCCGGGCGGCGACAAATTTTAATTGTTGCTGGGCTGGTCGCCTCGGGGGCGATCGCCTTGGGTGTCTTATTGTTATTTTTGATTAGCCGTAAGCCATGATGTCATCGTCCGGCACTTCAAAATGGAAATTGCGGTAGATAGGGAGCAGCCATGATCTCTCCGTTTTCCAAAATGATGGACTACGCCGTTGACACACACTTCAGGAAAGATCGGAGCGGACGGTTAGTTTTTGTTCCGTTTGGCCTCAAGCGGAAGTGTTACTTCGTCGATTCTAAATCGGATGAAGATAAAATCAGGGCGCTCGTCAGGATGTATCGGAGTCTCAATCAGCTGATTGCATTCCTGGGCTACCCAAGCGTTTTTATTCCCGGGTTGATCCTGGAAGACTTCGCTGGTTTGAGTCCCCGGGGACACCGATTCGCGATTGCTTTTGGGATCCCTTCGATTTTCTTGCTGGTCCTGATCGCTGTGCTATGGATGCTTTGGAGCTTATACAAAGAAGCGATTCCGAGCTTAACTTCCTCACTGATCGAAGTCGGACCTGACCTTAAAGATCAACTCAGTGAAATCTCTCAAAGATCCTGGCGTCCACCACTCTTGGTCGCTACCGGCTTCTTTCTACTCATGGTTTTAGCTCTTTTTGCTATTTTAGCCGCGTCCCATTTTCGCAGGTGAGCTCGCCGGAGATTCACCAGCCACCCTGGGCCAAGGTGCTCTGCCCCCCTCGCACCAACCGTAGTTCACCCAACAGCCAAGCATCTGTCGTAACATAGCCCCTGCATCACACAAACGTGGAGGGGCTTCCTTGGGTGAAATGATTCAGTTCAAGCGGCCAGAGGGAAAGACCTGCCCCGGCTATCTGGCAACTCCCAAGACTGGCTCGGGCGCGCCCGGCTTTGTCTGCATCCAGGAGTGGTGGGGACTCAACGATCAAATCAAGAAGACCGCCGACCGCCTCGCCGAAGCCGGCTATCGTGCCCTGGTGCCGGACCTCTACCGCGGCAAAGTCACCAAGGCCTCCGATGAAGCAAGCCACATGATGGCCAACCTCAACTTTCCCGATGCCGCCGAGCAGGACATTCGCGGCGCCGTGCAGTACCTGAAGCAAAGCTCCAAAAAGGTAGCGGTAGGCGGCTTCTGCATGGGCGGCGCGCTGACCATCCTCGCCGCCGTGCGCGTGCCAGAGATGGACGCCGGCGCCTGTTTTTACGGAATCCCGGATCTTCGCGCAACCGAATTAAAGAAAATCAAAATTCCGCTAATCTGCCATTTCGCAAACAAGGACGGCCACTGGACCCCCGCTAAAGTGAATGACCTCGAGGCCGCGCTCAAGCAATCCAAATCTCAATTCGAGATCTATCGCTACGATGCCCAGCACGCCTTTATGAACGAAGCCCGCCCCGAAGTTTACGACCCCGCCAGCGCCAACCTAGCCTGGGATCGCACGCTCAAGTTCCTGAACCTCGCCCTTGCCTGACCCCAGGTCTCACCAGAATCCGCCCGGCCCGCTTTGGAGTGCGGCGGCTTGCCGCCGCTTTTCCTCCCTCCTTACGCCGCCCGACACTTAAATATAATACTAAGTACCCTAATTTTACTATTGACATTTAGTAATATCCGTGCTACCCTGTCTTGTGATAGTCCGACGCCAGCCCGTTCCGTCTCTTTTTCACTCCTCCGCTCTACCTGCTCCTTCAAATTCGCCAAGACCGCAAATTTCCCGCCCTTGTTTTCAATCGTCTTCGAAACCTTGCGCCCAGCCAAACAGCCATCGGTCCTTTGTTTTCATATTCTTGCGCACTCTTTTGCACATTTTTGCGTTTTTTGCACATGCGAAAATCGCAACTTCATTCTTTTCATGCGTTTGCGCACTCTTCGCCAAAAACCGGGCTACCATACCGCCCTATCTCTCCCCGCTGGCAGTTCCATTTTGGAACGCGTCCCCTATTCCAACGGGGCCTCTACATCCGGAACGTCTTCGCGCGTCAGCGCCTTCAATTCCCGCCGCACCACGTCCGCCGAAAACCCCGCCCGCAGAAGGCTCCCGTAAATGGAGGCCATTTTCTTTTCATCGATTTCGCCGCGATACGCTCTCAGCTTTCGCTCAATCCGTGCGCGCACCATCGCGCCTTCGTCGTTCTGCTCGGCCGTTTCTTTCAGTGCCTCCTCGATATGTCGGTCCGGAACGCCCCGCGCCCGCAAGTCTCGCGCTACCCGAAACTTACCCTGTTTGCGCCTCTCGGTCCGCTGCCGCGCAAATTGTTTGGCATACCGCGCGTCATCAATCATCCCGCTTTCCTTCAACCGCGCCATCACCACTTGCACCAGCAGCTTGTTATCGCTCCGCCGCTCCAGCTTTTGCTTCATCTCATGCACCGAGTGCGCTCGCCGCATCAGCGCCCGCACCGCAACGTCATACAATTCCGCTTCGGTTTCAAGTTGCCGCCGCTTCCCGAACATGCTGGAAGCATAGAAGAGAAAGTGGCAAGTGGCTAGTGGCAGGCGAGTAGGTTGACAGTCGTCAGTTGAAAGTCGAAAGGGAGAGAACAAAGGAAGGACAAACGAAACGCAGAGAGACAGAGGGCGCGGAGAAATGGCAAGGAAGGAGACTTCCGAGCGAAATTGCTGAACCGGAGCGAGCTCGACTACTCCGTGGCGGGCTTGGCACCGGGGAGGCGACCCTTCAGCAGCTTGATTTGGCCGTTGTGGTTGGCTTCGTGTTCGGTGACGTGGAACCACTTGCAATAGTTGTTGGTGGGTCCCCAAGGCCATTCCTTGTCCACGGCCATAAGCCACTTGTCGTCGCGCTTGCGGAACTCAGCAAGAGTTTTCTCGCGCGTATCATTCAGGAGGTTCAGATAGAAGTCGAGGCTGTGCCCCTTGATTGCTTCCCGGGCAGGGTCGCCGAGTGCCTGGGGCACGCTCCATTTCTCTTTGAAAGCTTCGGGCATTTGTCTGGCGGAAATACCTTCAAAGGTGTTGAGTTGATAGAAAGCTTCTACGACGGCCAGGTGATTGAGAAGAGCGCCAATTCGATTGGCTTTGGCGTCGAGAAGAAAATCGAGATCTTGTTGCGACATCCCTTTGACGGAATGCAGAACCTGCGAGCGCATGAATGCCATCATCGACGTCAATGTGCCGATCTCCGGCGAAAACCCTTTCTTGGGCCCGACGATGTGGAGATCGGAGTCATCCGAAAAGGCAGGCTGCGCGAGTAAAGTCAATCCGGGGATGCCGGCGGTGAGAGCTGCGCCTACTTTCAGGAAACCTCTGCGGCTGGGCAAGCATTCGGATGGAATCATGGCGGCCTCCGTTCACAGAAGAGCAGGCGCCGATTATTGGAATGAACCGCCGGATGATATAGCGGAACGCGTGATTAGGCAACAAGGTTGCGTAGCGAAGGCCGAGCGCCCAATGCGACGGTCTACTTGCGGGCGAAGCGCTCGAAGTCGGCCATTTGGCGCTCCATTTCCTCGCGGGCGGAGTCGGAGGCGGAGCGGATACCCTGAATGCGCAGCTTGAATTCGTCGGCGTTGGAGGCGCGGGCAAGAGCTTCGTCGAGAGTGATGAGCTGCTTCGAGTAGAGATCGAAGAGCGACTGATCGAATGTCTGCATGCCGTACTGGCTGGTGCCGGCGGCGATGGCGTCGTGAATCAAGCGCGTTTTATCCGCGTTGATGATGCAATCACGGATGTAGCCAGTGGCGATCATGATTTCGACGGCGGGAACGCGGCCCTTATCGTCCGCGCGGCGAACGAGGCGCTGGGAGACGACGGCCTTGAGCGTGGCGGCAAGCTGCAAGCGAATCTGTTTCTGCTCCGGTGGCGGAAACACCGCGATAATACGCTGAATCGTTTCCGTCGCGTCGAGGGTATGCAACGTGGAAAGCACCAGATGGCCGGTTTCCGCGGCGAGCAGCGCCGTGGAAATGGTTTCGAGATCGCGCATTTCGCCGACCAGAATCACGTCCGGATCCTGACGTAAAGCGGCGCGCAATGCAGTCGAGAAGTTTGCAGTGTCCACTTCGACTTCGCGCTGATTGATGAAACTCTTTTTGTCGCGGTGCAGGAACTCGATGGGGTCTTCGATGGTGATCAAGTGGTCGGCGCGATTGGCATTGATGCGGTCAATCATGGCCGCCAGCGTGGTGGACTTACCGGAACCGGTGGTTCCCGTGACCAGCACCAGGCCGCGCTGCTCTTCGCAAATTTTATCGATGACCGTGGGAAGGTTCAATTCGTCAGTGGTGCGAATTTTCGTGGGAATGACGCGCAGCACCATGCCGACATTGCCGCGCTGCTGAAAAACGTTGACGCGGAAGCGCCCCAGCCCGGCGACGCCATAAGCCATATCCAATTCCGCCGTCTCTTTAAACTTTTGCTTCTGGCGGTTGGTCATCATGCTGAAAGCCATGGAGAGCATCTCTTCCGGAGTGACGCGAGCCACGTCCGTTTGCGCGGCAAGCAGACCATCCACCCGCAAGTAGGGGTGATTACCGACTTTCAGGTGCAAGTCGGAGGCTTTGTTTTCGACCGCGCGACGGAGAAGATCGTCAATGCTAATGGCCATGGCGTGTGAACTCCGCAAGAATGCAGCTAATGTATGAAGCTAGCATTGGCGGGAAGGGTGGGCAAGGAAACCGCGCAGGCAGGTTGCGCGCTAGTTAACTGGCCTTGGGACGGGTGTTCTGAGTGAAAATCGGAGCTTAGGCCTTCTTCAAAAAGAGGGAATCGTAGAGCAGACCGGCGAGAAATCCGCCGGCGAGCGGGCCGACCCAGTAGACGCCTTGATGGGCCCAGTGCGTCGCGGCAAGCGCAGGGCCGAAGGCCCGAGCGGGATTCAACGCCGCACCGGTGAGGGGACCGGCGACGAGAATGCCAAGCGTAATCGAGAGGCCAATGCCAAAACCGCCGATGGAGCGGAACGCGCCTTTTTCGTCCACCGCGGTCGCGAAAACGGTCAGCACAAGGAAAAAAGTGGTTACGCCCTCGAGAGCCATACCTGCCCAGACAGGAAAATCGCGCGCGAGTTCGGGAGTGCCGAGAGCGACGGCGCGCCAGGTTTCTTCCGGGATGACAGTTTTCAGCAACAATGCGGCGGCAGTCGCACCGGCCAGTTGCGCAAGCCAGTACAGAAAGGCCTCGATGGTGCCAATGCGCTTGGTGACCCAGATGCCGACGGTGACCGCGGGATTGAAGTGTCCGCCGGAGATGTGGCCGAGCGCGGAAACCATGATGGCGATCGCAAGACCGTGCGCGAGCGCAATGCCGAGGAGGCCGAGGCCGCCGCCCGCGCCGTGGAGGTATTGATCCGTGCAGATCGCGCCAGCGCCGAAAAAAATCAGCGCGAACGTCCCGAGGAATTCCGCGATCAGCTTTTGCGACATGCTGTACATCGTTAGTCCTCCACCCCAGGAAAGGAATCGCGCTCGATTCGAACGGAGCATTCTAGCCGGAATGACGCGCACAACGCCAGCGTTCTCTGGGGATTTCGAATGCTTAACGGTAAGCGCCGTCAATTCAGCGGAGGAAGGCCAATTTTTTTCAGTAGTTCCGCGAAGCGCGGATCTGACTTCCAGGGCGAGTCCAGGTCCGCTTGCGCGCGGATCTCGTACAGCAAGGTGTCGCCCTGCTGATAGGCGAGTTCGAGCGCGGCAAATACATGTTCCTTTTCGTCCAGACCTGTGTAAATGAAGGCGATTCCTAACCAGGAGACGTATTTTGTTTTACCCTCCTCGATCAAATCGCCAAGAATCTTACGGGCTTCTTCGGTTTTACCGGCCCAGGCATAGGCACAGCCGAGGTAGCCGCGGTAGAAGGACGATTCGGGGACAAAACGAACGGCCTTCTCCATTTCCGTCACGGCCTGATCATACTTCTTCTGAGCTAGCAGAAGTTGAGAGTAGCCATGGTGGGCGACGGGGAAGTTTGGGTCCATTTCGAGCATCTTGCGATATTGCTGTTCAGATTCTGAAAAGCGTTTAGCGAACATCAAGGACATGCCCAGGTTGAATTGAAGGATGGGCGTGAACGGTTCGAGGTCCACTGCTTTGCGGGCCTCCTGGACGGCTTGGTCATAGCGGCCAGTGGCCGCCAATAAGAGAGAGTACCAGGTGTGGGCATAGGCGTAGCCCGGATTGAGTTCAATGGCACGACGGAACTGGCGCTCCGCTCCCGTAAAATCCCATTCGAACGCTAAGAGCACGATCCCCATGGAAGCATGAGCCTCGCCCAAGAAGGGGTCCAGCTCCAAAGCTTTTTCCGCAGCCTGACGAGCCTTGGCGCCAGCTTCCTTCGGCGAGAGGACGGTGCTGTTGATCGCTAGAGAGAAGTAGGAGTCGGCAAGTCCGGAATAGGCGAGAGCGAAATTGGGATCCTTAACTATGGCTTGCTGAAAATAATCAATCGCCTTGTTCACGCCATCGGTTGTTCGCCGGTTCCAATAGAATCTGCCTTGCAAATAGAGGTGATAGGCTTCGGAGTTTTGCGTGGAGCGCTGGGCAAGGCGAGTTTTTTGCGCACCTGTTAAATTCATTTTCAGATTTTCGGTGATGTCTTGTGTGATCTCGGCTTGAAGGTTGGGGATTTCGGCTAGCTTCCAGTGATACTGCTTGCTCCACATGACGCGGTTGTGCTCGGCATCCACAAATTCGGCGCTGATGGAGAGATCGTTGCCACGCTGCACCATGCGGCCGGTGAGAATCGTGTGGACGCCAAGTTCGCGAGCCACCGTGGGCGGATCGATGGACCTGCCCTTGTAACGGTAGACGGAGGCCAGCGAAACGACTTTCAGGTTGGGAAGCTGAGAAAGCGTGCTGACGAGGTCCTGGGTGATACCTTCGCTCAAGTATTCGGAGTTTGGATCGCCGGTAGCGTTCACGATGGGTAAGACGGCAACTGAATCCATCGATTTCAACTGAAGCTCTTGAAGTCCTCGTTTCGCGAATAGGACAAGACCGGCGATCAGCACGAGGGTGCCGAAAACGATCGTCACCTTGGTCGTGAGGGACATTCGCTTGCGGGGCGCGGCCGCAGGAACTTGGGAAGGAACGCGCGCGGAATCTGAATCGCGCTTGAGGCGCTTCAGGTCGGCCCCGATTTCGGCAGCGCTTTGGTAACGCAGGGCGCGATCTTTTTCGAGAGCTTTCGAAACGATTTCGTCGAAACGGGAGGGAAGATTCGAATTGGCGGCGCTGGGATTTGGCGGGGTGCGTTCTAGAATAGCGTGGAAGATGACGGCGGAGGTTGGGCCAGAGAAGGCGACGCGGCCGGTAGCCATTTCGTAGAGGACGGCTCCGAAGCTGAAGAGATCGGTGCGTGCGTCGAGCTCTTCGCCGCGAGCCTGTTCGGGGGACATATAGGCGACGGTGCCCATGGCGATTCCGGGGCTGGTGAGAGCTTCTTCGGTGGTGACTCCCTCGAGCGAGCCGAGCGTGGTTCCGGGCGCGCTGGCTTCCGGAGCGAGTTTCGCCAAACCGAAATCCATGAGCTTGGCCTGGCCGCGCGCGGTCAGGAAAATGTTGGCGGGCTTGATGTCGCGATGGACGATGCCTTTTTTGTGAGCGGCGTCGAGAGCGTCGGCGATTTGGATACTGATGTCGAGGAGCGCGTCGAGCGGGAGAGGTCGCCCGGAAATGCGGTCCTTGAGCGTTTCGCCCTCGAGCAATTCCATGACGAGGAAAAACTTTCCTTCATGTTCCTCGATGTCGTGAATGGTGCAGATATTGGGATGATTCAGAGCAGAGGCGGCGCGAGCTTCGCGGCGGAAACGTTCGAGGGTCTGGGGATTCTTGTTGAGTTCATCGGGGAGGAACTTTACGGCGACGCGACGGCCGAGCTTGAGATCTTCGGCGGCGTAGATTACGCCCATGCCGCCGCCTCCGAGTTTTTCCAGAATGCGATAGTGAGAGAGGGTTTCGCCGGTCATGGTGTGGATGGGTGCTGCGCGAAATGATAGGGGGTCGAGCAGAGGGAGTCAACGAATAGGGAAAGAAGTTGGCGGTTCACAGGAAAGAGTCGACTTCCGCTCTCTTCTCACCAGATCGTGCGAACCAGTTTGGAGCGACGGATTTCGCGGTCCGCGGTAATCAGAGAAAGCCCCTCGACGAGTGCGGTGGCTCCGATAATGCGATCTGCTGGATCTTTGGGATAAGCTGCTGGAAATCCCATGGCGCGCGCACACGCACGGCCAGTTATCGGGAGGACGACAAAGCGGGTTTCGACTTCCTGTAGGAAGGATTCGAGGCTGATACCGAGGTGGATGCGGCCCTTACTCGCGAGTGTTGTCAACTCCAGGAGCGTGATATCGCAGATTGCCACACTCTCTCCATTCTTGCGCGAAACCTCAATTGCCGTTCCGGCTTTGCCCGAAAGCTTGGTAGGATCAGACGTCAGCCAAAGCACAATATGCGTGTCGAGCAAAATCACTTGAGATTGCCCCATTCACGTTTCGACAATGCAGGGGAAACCACGTCGCCTATGATCGTGACCTTCCCGCGAAGGAAACCGAAAATATCATCGACTTTTGGTCCCACCGGAACGAGTTTCGCCACCGGCTTGCCGCGTTTCGTGATCACCACGGTTTCGTGCTTTGCCTGAACCTCGTCCATAACGGCAAGGCAATTTGCCTTGAAGACACCTGCTGCCATCGTTTTCATTCCGAAACTCCTCATGACTATGGTCATTATACCATGGTCATCTGTGCTGCAAAAGTCAAGCGCGCTCGACTGTCTTCGCAGGGCGGTGCGGACGGCGTTTCACCTGCAGACTCTTGTTGGATTGATCGTGGGTGAGTGGTCGAGGGCGCAGCCCTGCCGCGCTCCTACGGCAAAATTTGGCTAGCGGGATACGGCGGCGACGGGGGCGTTTACCGGAGTGAGCCAGTTGTGGCGATCGGGCTTGGTGCCGCTAGTGATGCCGAAGAATTCCGCCTGCAATGTGAGCGTAATTGGACCGGCGACGCCCTTGCCGACCTGGATGTGATCGACGGAACGGATGGGCGTGATTTCGACGGCGGTGCCGACAAAGAAGACTTCGTCGGCGATGTAGAGCATTTCGCGAGGGATGACAGATTCCTTTACAGGGATGTTTAGATCTTCCGCCAGCTTGGTGACGGCGTCGCGGGTGATGCCGGGAAGAATGCTGGTGGCGAGAGGCGGGGTGTAAAGCACGCCGTCGTGAACGAGAAAAACGTTCATACCTGAGCCTTCGCTGACGTGGCCGTCGGCATCGAGAGCGATGCCCTCGGTGTAGCCGTTGAAGGTAGCTTCCATGCGAATGAGCTGCGAGTTCATGTAATTCGCGGCGGCCTTGGACATGGCGGGGAGGGTGTTCGGGGCGATGCGGGTCCAGGAGCTGACGCCGACGTCGACGCCTCTCGCGAGAGCGTCAGGACCGAGATACGCGCCCCAGCTCCAGCAGGCCATGTAAATGTCAATCGGCGAATTCAGCGGATTCACACCCACCTCGCCGTAACCGCGCAGCACAATGGGCTTCACGTAACAGGAATTCAATTTGTTGAGGCGGACGAGTTCGCAGGCGGTGTTGGCGAATTGATCGACGGAGAAGGGAAGCTCCATGCGGTAAATTTTTGCGGAGTTGATTAGGCGCTGCATGTGTTCGCGCAGGCGGAAGATCGCGGGGCCCTGCTTCGTTTCGTAGCAACGGATGCCTTCGAAGACCGCGGAGCCGTAACTCACCACGTGCGAGAGAACGTGAAGCTTGGCGTCGTCCCAGTTGATCCACTTTCCGTTGTGCCAGATTTTCTCGGTCGCCTGAATCGGCATAAGTGCTCCTGTTCGATAGTGCCGCTCGCGGTGGTAAGGCTCGAATTCGCAGAATACGGTACGCGGCGGTGAGCGTCAATGCGCGATGTCCGCCAGAATACCTTTTTCCGGAACCAATTTGGCGCGTTCAGTAATTATTTTGGTGCGTGGTCGGACGGTTTTTCCCCGGTCACGGGCTTACCAGGAGAGCTGGCTCCACTGGTCCTGGGTGCAGACATCGGCGAGTTCATGGAAATAAATGCCGACTTTGCTTCGAGGAGGATGCGATCCGTCCTGTTCTCCAGAACACCTAAGATTAGAAATGGAATCGCCGTGGCCGCGACCAGCAGTTTTGCCCGACGTGGAGTCCTGGCTTCGGGCTCCCAACGAAAGAGTTGGGCAGACAGGAAAAACGTGAGGAATGCCCAGACGGCAAGGGAAAGGATTTCGGCATAACGGCTGCGGGCAGTGGCCGAGTTCACGATGGTCTGCTGAAGACCATTAACGAGGTAGGTGGCCGGAAGAAACAGGCCAAGCCGCTGAACTGCGCGCGGCAAAAAGGCCAGAGGGAGCGTGGCTCCAGACAGAAAGTTCAGAGGGAGCCAGAGGAGCTGGTTCAGCACCTGGGTCTCCTGCATCGTATTG
>Ga0137388_10001845_pt1 | contig 13094 bp, 10 predicted proteins | sample 15con2h14AmetaG_FD_104644 | JGI IMG/M metagenome (GOLD analysis project Ga0137388, IMG submission 104644) | Vadose zone soil microbial communities from Angelo Coast Range Reserve, California, USA - 15con2h1.4A metaG | ecosystem: Environmental > Terrestrial > Soil > Vadose zone > Saprolite...
CAGCGTCACCACTGCGGCGAACGTACCCAGCGAGAGGCCGAGCATCGACCGCGGCAGTGCCAGGCTCCGATTGGCGAAACCCTTGATAAGCCAGATCGCGAGGAGGAGAGCTAGAAACACCTCGAACGGCGTTGCGTAGATGCCGGCCAGTCCGGCGCCTGCCTTGAGGCTTTGAAATAGCGGGATGTGATCGGTGCCGTCGGAATACGTGCCTTCGCTGACAAGCGAGAACTGCTCGATAAGAGTGGCTGCGATAGCCAGCGCGATGACACCGGTCCAAGGCGCCGTCCAGACCAACAGGCTGATTGCGACTCCGGCCACCAGCGCCACGGCGATTCCGTTCCCGAAAGCCAGCTGGGCGACCGAAACGCCGAACGCCGCGGCAACCAGCACTGCGAGCACTGCGATGAGCCGGTGCCTCGACCGAAGTAGGTCTTCGACGGACTGAACGCTGGCGGGCGCTACGGCAGCCATCTATCCCCCCAGCGAACGGTAGGTGTACGCGAGAACCAGTGCTATCGCGATCAGCATGCTCGTCACTGCAAAAACGTCCACCCGCGACCGGCGCCAACCGATGAATATCGCGACAGCGACCAGGACGAGGCCCCAGGTCACAGGGCGCTCAGACTCCGGACAGTCGACGGGCCCAGCCTGGTACGCGAGACTTCGTCCCGTTGACCAGCACCTTTGGAGTCACGGGCAATCCGCCGACCGCCTCGATGATGCTAGACGCCGGCACCACCCTCGCCCGAACAACGAGGATCACATCTGCCATCAGCCCCGCTGCCTGGCGTCCGGCACTGTTACCCAGGAGTGGAGGTAGGTCGGCCACGATCACATGGCCCTCGGACACAAGCGTGTCGAGCACCTCGGTCTTCGACAGCTGGCTCAATGCACGAGGGATCGAGCCTTGGACCACCCCTGCTGGAATGATCGACAGCCCAGCGACAACGGGCCGGATCGTGTCAGTCAGGATCGCCCGGCCCTCCGCGAGGTCTCCCAGGCCAGGGAATCTGGCCACGGCCAGCCTCTGAGCCAGCTCGGGGTTGGCAAGGTCGAGCTCGAGAAGAATGGTGTTGAGCCCATACTCCGCGAGCACGAGAGCAGTCGCGATGGCGATGGTTGTTCGACCTTCGCCTCGAAGCGAGCTCGTGACCCCCACGGATCTCAAACCGTCCATGCCGAGGTGCTGGATCGCGAGTCGGCAGCCCTCCACGATCTCCTCGGCAACGAAAGACTCGTTGAGCGGCGTCGTCCAGGCCTGAACACGTGGCGTCGCGTACAGCGACGACGGCCATGCCGGAGCGACCGAAGCCGGTTTCGCCGTCGGCGATGCAGTCTTCGAGGCGTTCTTCACCTCTAGCACCTCGCTCAAGCCCTCGCCGACAGGGGCGTCGAGCCGATGACCGGCAGTCCAATCATTGTCTGTACTTCGTCCTGACTGTGGATCGTGGTGTCCATCCTGACCAGCAACGCACCGGTGCCCACCACCGCCAGCATGCCGGCCAGCATGCCGGCGGCGATGGCAAGGAGCTCCTGGCGTGCGAAGAGGGACACGCTCGATGGAAGCTTGGGAGCATCGACGACTCTGAACGGCTGGCTTTGCCGCGCTAGCGCCAGGTCGGAATTCGTCTTGTCGATCTGAGCCAGCAGCGCCGAATAGTTCGCTCTGTCTTGCGCCGCTTTGTCCTGGAGGATAGCGAGCTGGGCGTCAGTTGATGAAGCGGTTGAATTGTTGGCGAGACTTGGATGAGCCGCCAGGTAGGCCCGCACGGCGTCGAGGTCCGTGCTCAGCTCTTTGGCTTGGTCCGCCAACTGGCTCTTGTAGAGGGCCAGCTGCGCCTGGATCGCGGTAGTGCGAGCGGAAATCTCCGCATTGGTGAGCTGGCTGATGAGAGCAAGCGCGGTGCCGTTGGCCACCTGTGGAGTCGGAGCGTTCACCACGAGGGTCAGCTCTGACGGCCCGAGCGGGGTGAGCGTCACATGGGCGCCTAGGTACAGGCGGATCGTATCCGCCGACGCCTTCGATTCGGTGCCTCCGCCGCCGAACAGGCCTTCGATCCGAGACGTCGTGCCGCTGCCGTGCGTATCCAGGTACCCGCCAAGCGGGCTGTTCTGCGCGACGCTCACAGCGAAGCTATTGGTCTTGAGGTACTGGTTGACGATGTCGGCTTGCGTCTGGGCCGCACTCTGGGTGCCGACTCCGTTTCCGTTCACCCACAGAGTCGCGGATGACAGATAAGAGGGCGGCTGCACAAAAATGTAAGCGGCGGTACCGATCAATGCCGCCAGCAAGGGTGCCATGAGCAGGCGCTTGTGCGCGAAACAAACCTCGAGATAGCGCTTCACATCCGTCACTCTAGGGGCCGCCCTGTCGCGGCCCAATAGGAAGTTGGCCAGAGCCCCGCGCGGGTGTCCCGGATATATGGGCCGCTGTCCCGCCGCCGATCAGGCGAGTCCGCCCGGCTGCGGAATCAAATCGCGATCCGAGGTCCGGTCCAACAGACCCAGGGCTGCTGACGCGACCGCCGCGGGCTCGACGCTCCCGAGGCCTCCCAGCCCCCTGCACATCGGAGAGTCGCACCCGGACAAAACGCCCCAGCGTCCGAACTCGCACCATCCGGCTCCGTTGGCCGAAACTCGGGGCTGAATCAGCGTGCGGAGCCGGCTGCTCGTGATGCCGGTATACCGCGCATCCTCGAGACCCAGGAGCACCACGGCCGGGGTGCCGACGGCGCTCGCAACCGCGGCGGCTGCGCTGTTCACGCAGATCAGCACGTCGAGTCGCCTGATAACTTCGACAAACTGACCGAAGGTTGTGCGACCGCAGCCTCGAATTGGACTCTCGGGCAGGCCCGCCGCAATTTCGCTCTCGAGCTCGGTCTCTTTCTGAGATCCGGTGATCACGATGCTTGCCCCTCTCTCGTTCTGGAGCTGCCGGCCGACTTCGGCGAATCGTTTGGGAAGCCACTGCTGGCAAGACCAATCCGAACCGGGATGGATCCCCACCCGCGGGCCCGAACCATCGCTTAGAACAGCTACGGCCCGCGCGGCGTCGTCGCCAGTCGTCCAGACCTCCAGTGCACCGCGGTCCTCATCCACACCTATCGCGCTGAGGACGCGCCGATTCTCGTCGCGCGACGACTCAACCTCGAGGCCGGGGGCGGCTCGATGGGTGTAACTGTCGGCACCGCCGGAAACGCCGGCGACAACCGGGGAGCCCACGAGCCGCGCCAGCTTGCGCATGGCGCCGGAGCTCCGATGGAACACGAGGGTGGCGTCGTAACCCCACGTTCTGAGCCTCGCGGCCAATGCAACGAGCACGCCCGCTTTTTCAAGGCGAGCGACCCGTTGTCCTTTGTGTCGGAAGTCTCGCCATGTGATCAATCTGTCGATGTAGGGGCACGGACCCAGCACCGGCTCCGCGGATTCGAGCGCAAGCACGTGGATCGAGGCGGACGGATACGCCGCCCGCAAGCTCCGCAGCGCGGGGACCGCGGCCATCGTGTCGGCGAGGTGGCCGTAGGCGATGATCAGGATCTTTCGGTGGTCGAGCTCGACTGTGTCCATCGCAGGCGTCAGATCCGCTGCAGGTGGCCGGCCACAATGCGGTAATCGTGCAAGCAGCGCTTGTAAGCGGTGGAAAAGTAATGAAGCCGGCGCATTGCGCGCAGCCTCCGATGCGGCGCTCTACGTCCGTCTCTCATCGCCTTGTTCCTCGTCTCCTCCAGCCACTGCTCGCCGCGGTTGTCTCCGAGCAGGGTCAGCTTGCCCGCCATGCCCCCATTGCCGGTCTGGTAGTTCTGCTGGCTGCGGAAGATGGCCCAGCCCCGCCGCACTCCAAAGGTGTGGACCACCACGGCCCGGGGAGTGGTCAGCATTCGCACGCCGGCGGCTTCGAGCCTGAACTTGTAGTCGGTATCTTCGGCAGCCGGAAAGTCAGCGCCGGCACCGAGGCACTCGTCGAACGTGCCCAGGCGCTGTGTCACCTCGCGGCGGATCGCGAAGTTGGCGCCGATCCATTCCCACCCTTCCGGTCGCCGCCGCAGATCAGCGGCGGGATCATACAGAGCTTCGGTTGGCAGCACTATGGGACAGGTCGTCAGGAGGCCGAGCCGCGCTGGACTCAGCACAGCTCCTCCAACAAGACCGAGCTTCGGGTCGTCGAGGAATGCGCGCGCGAAAGTCGCCATCCATTCGGGCTCCGGCTCGCAATCGTCGTCCGTGAAAGCTATGACCGGGCCGGCCGCCGTCTCGAGCGCTGCATTGCGGGCCACACTAAGGCCCCGCCTCTCGAGCCTTGCGTACTGGATGCGCCGATCGCCCTCGGCAGCCGCGGCGACAGCGCTTTCCAGCAGCTCGTGAGAACCCTGGCCGATGACGATCAACTCCCAGTCCATCCATGTCTGCCTGCGGATGGCGCGCACAGCTGCCCCGACCGTGTCCCACCGCGTCGCTGGAACGCAGACCGAGATCGTAAGGCCGCCGGTTTTTTCAGGCACTGAGCTGGCCATATACATTCATGAGCCGGCCCGCCATTCGATCAACGGTGAAATCGGCGGCTCGCCGTCGCGCCGCACTGCCCAGTCTCTCCAGCTCTGCGGGCTCTCCGAGCAGCCTGATCATGGCTGCGGCGAGGGAACCGGCATCGCCGGGCGGTACCAGCACGCCATCCACGCCGTCCGTAAGCACCTCGTCGAACCCAGAGCCGCTCGTGGTGACGATCGCGCGACCCAGCACCATCGCCTCGAGGCAGGTATTGGCCAGATTCTCCCATCGAGAAGGGATCACGGCCAGCGCTGAGTTTTCGACGATTCGAAAGAGCTCAGGATGCGCGAGCCGTGGCATGAAATGGATGCGCGGCCAGACCGTGGCACATCTCTGCCGGGCGTACTCGGCGAACGGGATTCCCTTGTAGCCCAGGTCCTGGCCGATGAGCACGCAGTGCACCTGAGGGTGTGCCGAAAGCACATCCGGCAGGGCGTCGATCAGGCTGTCCACGCCTTTGCGGATCTCGAGGCGTCCGAAGTACACGACGTAGGGGACCTCGACAAGAAAGGAAGGTGGCGGGGCGGGGGAGGGCTCTGGCGGATCAATGCCGGTGGGGACGATCGCGATCGTTTGTGGATCGATGCTCCACCTCCGGCCGACCTCCTGCGCGAGGGCGACGGTTGGCGAGATGACGCGCCGACTCCGCCTCGCCTGCAGCTTCTCCATTTGTGAGGTGAATGTGGACCGCAGCTTCGTGCGCACCGCCGCTCGATTGATCGCCTGGACCAGGTAGTGCGGAGTCGCAAGGCGGGTCACCAGTGGCGCAGCCGGGCGCAGAGCATATACGAGCGCCTCCGCGTCCCACTCGCAAGCCTGGACGACGTCGAACGTTCCGGCTGCCGTCAGGGCGCGAGCAGCCGTCCAGGCCCACGCAAGCGAGTGCGGCCTCAGCCGGGCCGGCCGGAGTCGGTGAATGCGCACGCCGAACACCGTGTCGTCAACGGGCTCGCCGTCGTGGGCTTCCGTGAAGAGGTGAATCTCGTTTCCCAGCCGAGCGAGACCTCGAGCGGCCTTTGAGCTCCACGAGCCGACCCCCCCGCCATGGGGCGGGTGCTCTCGGCTGACTATGGCGATCCTCAATCGATCATGGCGGGCTCGGCCGAGAGCCGCGTCCTCCGCGTTCGGACGACCTCTAGAAGCTGAGTCAGCTCCTGCCTGGTCATCACCCGCAGCAGCACTGCAAGTATCGGATAAACGGCGAGCCCTACCAGAATCGCCGGTGCAAGACCCGATCCGCGAGCCGCCAACACGGCCAACCCCATCCCTGCCGCCGCGACCATCGCTCGCGATATCCGTTTCATGAAGACCGAGTCAAAGGTGTTGCGGATCACCGCGATGCCGATCGCGGCGAGGACGAGTTCCGTTACAAGCAGGCTGATCGCCGCCCCGATGGCACCGTTATGCGCCCGACTCTGGAAGTAAGGAATGAGGATCAGGTTGAGCGCCGGGTTGATGACACATGCGAGCGCCATCGCCTTCGTCCACAGCATCTGCTGATGGCGCGCGATGAGGATCTGATTGACCATGATGTTCAGGTACATGGGCGGCACCGATAGCGCCAGCAGGGTCATGACCGGGATCGCCTGCCTGAAATCGTTCCCGTACAGGAACAGGATCAAGTTGTTCGAGACAAGGGCCACTCCCAAGCAGACCGGCAGGCTCAGCGCGAGCACCACCTGAAGCGGTCCCCTCGCCGCCTGCCACAGGACGTCATCGCCCTGGGCATGAGCGGCTGCCAGCCTCGGCAGCCAGGCCGTGGACAGGATCACCGGGACGAACATCAACGTTCCGAAGAGCTTCGTCGGAAGTCCGTACCAACCCAGCACGTCGGACGGTGTCATCACGCTGAGCATCAGCGAATCGATCCATAGATAAAAGGTGAAGAAGAGGGCGAAACCCAGGTAAGGGATGCTGGCCGTGGCCAGCGACCAAAGCTGGTCTCGCCGAATCGTCCAGTCGACCGAGAAGTTCCTCCGCATCCACACGATGTGCAGGAGCAGGACCATCGCCAGGACGATCACAGTCAGGGTGAGCAAGCCGACCGCCCGGTAGCCGAAAAACACCAGTGCGACGCTCACCAGGCTGACGCAGGTCTTGGTGAGAATGTCCGAGTAGGCGAGGTACTGCATCTTCTCAAGCGCCTGCAGCCCGGCCTGGATGGGCTCGAAGAGCAGGTAAAGCACGCACACCATCCAGCCGAGAAACAAAGCCTCGATCTGTTCGGGAGTGAACTTCCCGAGGTCGGCGAACGCTCCCAGCACGATCAGCATCGGAACCGCAAGAATCGCCCTCAAGACAATCGCGGTCGAGATCAGGCTTGAGGCGCGGTTGCGGTCGATCGAGATCTCTCGAACCAGCAAGGGACGCGTGCCGAGCCCGATCAACACGGTCAGGATTCCGGAGGCCGCGACCGACAGCGTGAAAACGCCGGTTTCGCCTGGGCCGAGCGCCCGTGGCACGAACAGAGCCCAAGCCAGGCTTGCGCACCAGGTGATGATCTGGCTGCCGGCCAGAACGCCGATGTTCTTGGCCAGAACGCTTACAGATCGCCCTTCGTGTCTCGGCGGGACACCGGCTTCGATGACCGCCATCACGCGTTTCCCCCTGCAGCCGCAACCACCTCACCGGCGCTGGCCGACACGCCTGACCAGATCTCGGTCAGCCTTCGCCCGACGGTCTCCGCGCCGAACCTGCGCTCAGCGATCGATGCCACCACCGCGCGAGTGGCGTCACTTTCAAGCGCCAGTCGCAGCGCCTCGGCCAGCGCGTCGGTGCCCATATCTCCGGCGCACACGCCCAACGGGGCGGACAGGATCTCGACGAAAGGGTAGACAGGAAACGCGACCACTGGGGTGCCGGCGACGGCCGCCTCGGTCGCGACGTAGCCCCATTCCTCATAAAGGCTTGGGACCAAGAGCACGTCCGAATGACGCAGCCGCACGTGGACCTGATCGCGCTGAAGCGGGCCCGCAGCGATGACCCGCACCGATGCCGGCAGGGCGCCCAGCTCGACCCGCAGCCTGTCGGCATTGCGGCCGATCAGCTCGAGCTCAACCTCCATCCCAGAACGGGCGAGAAGGCCGACCGCCACGATCGCCGATCTGACGTTCTTGCGGGGATGGGACAGGTCGCCGCAGCAGATCGTGACCCGTCTTGCCATTGAGCGGCGGCCGTCTTCACTGATCAGGTCCCAGGAGGTTTCCGGCGCCCGGCTCGGAGGGGGACATGCAATTGCCGGCAGTCCGAGCGTTTCAAGGTGTGCGGCCAGCAGCTCGGTGGGCGCGACCACGCAATCGCTTGCCGCGTAGCCCTGGCGGTCGTTACAGTAGTGCGACAGGCCCTTGAGGGCTAGTCCGGCGCTCTTCGGAAAGCTCGCCCCGGTGTGCCGCCATGTCTCGACCAGCCTCGCGCGGGGACGGTGCGGGTAGAACCAAGCGGCCACAACGACTCGATTGGCATGCGGTCGGGCCGCGCCGGCCAGTGCGGGATGGTTGAGATGCGCAACGTCGAATCGTTCACCGAGCCGCGACAAGGTCCTTCCTAGCTCGGCCTGCATCTCCACGAGCGCGAATGTCGGCAGCAGGCGGGCCGTGGAGCGCAGCCCAGAGCGAGACAAGGGCCCTGTCGCGACGACCCGGATCCTGTCGCTGCCTATTCGGCCGCGCAGCTCAGGCGCGACGCCTTCTCCGAGCCCGATGAGAGTTACGCAGTGGGACGCGTCCGCGCCCACTGCGGCGATCTGCTCTGCATATGTGTCAACCCCGCTGAAAGTGCCGCCATGCAAAGCCACCAGGACCGAAAGCTGCCGTTTGATCACCCTCGCACTTCGTGCTCAACGGTATGGTCGTGAATGCTCCTTAGACAACAGACCGCTTCGGAACCGGCAAGGTCTCAGTCCCAACGAAGCGGGACACCGGTCCTGGGCACTTGTTCCCGATTGACGACCGGGGACACAACTACCCATGTGAAGCGCATGTGCCTCTGACCTACCTTTGCTTATCTGATGTTTGTGGGCTCGCGACGGGCTGACGCTGACGTAATAGGCGGCGAGAGCCCGATTCCCGATCGGAATGGCTTTTGGAAACGACGGTCGATTCTCATCGTCGCGCCGTCGTGGCCCCATCCCCCGACCTGGGGGTTTGCGACCCGGGTCTACCAACTGTCAAAGCAGCTTGCCAGGCGCCACCGCGTGAGCCTCCTGGCTTACGGCGCGGGCGATCCGGCGGCTGCGCGGCGCGACTCCGGCGCCATCTTCGAGTCCGTCCATCTGGTGCCCCGGCCGGCGGCGGTTCGATCCAAGCGACGGGCGCAGCTCACATCCCTTCTTTCGACCCGTTCATTTCACGGAGGCGGCCTCCGATCAAGCGCCATGGATGCTGCGCTCGCGGCGCTCCTGGCCAAAGGCGCCTTCGACCTCATACAGGTGGAATCGAGTCAGCTGGGTGGTGCGGGACCGGTTCGCGGCATCCCGGTGGTGCTCGACGAGCACAACATCGAGTACCTCTTGCTGCGGCGGCTGGCCGAGGTGGAATCGTCCGTGTCGAGAAAGGCGTTCGGCTATATCGAGGCCGCGAAAGTGCGCTGGGAAGAGGCGCAATGCTGGGCTCGCTGCGACGGGGCCGTTTTCACGTCGGCCGCGGACATGGCGATGATGCGCGGCGCTCAGCCCAAGACGCCCGCCTGCGTCGTGCCCAACGGAGTTGACACGGACTTCTTCTGTCCGTCATCCGATCAGCCAGACCCTTCGACTGTGGTTTTCACAGGGAGCATCAATTACCGACCCAACACGGACGCCGTCGCCTATTTTGTGCGGGAAGTGATGCCGCCTTTGCTGCGACTCCGACCGTCGACGAAGTTCATCGTGGTTGGCCAGGGAGCTCCCGATTGGCTGCTCCGCATGTCGAGCGCCAACATCGAGTTCACAGGGCCGGTCGACGACATCAGGCCCTACCTTGCACGCGCGTCTGTGGTCGTTGCGCCGCTGCGAGTCGGCAGCGGGACCAGGCTCAAGATCCTCGAGGCCCTGGCGATGGCGAAACCGGTGGTGACCTCGCAGACAGGATGCGAGGGCCTGAGTGTGATACACGGCGAGCACTTGGAGTGCGCGGACGATCCTCAGACCTTTGCTGAAGAAACTGCGCGCCTGATGTCCGACACGAAACTTGCAGCGGAACTGGGGCGTAACGGACGCGCACTGACCGAGCGCGACTACAGCTGGAGGTCCATCGTGAGCACCCTGGAAGCTTTCCACTCCCGGCTCATTCGCAAGGAGACCAAAGTCTGATGGTTGGTGAAACGCCCACCGCGCCTGTGCAGATCGGGGTGGTCCGCGTCTTCGACGAGGCCGCCGGTTATTACAAGCAGCTGCGTTGGGAGAAGAACCGGCTGACGCGGTTTGAAAAGCTGCTGACGCAAGAAACGATCGAACAAGAGCTTGGGAATCACCGAGCGTCGAAAGCGCTCGAGCTTGGCTGCGGTCCCGGAACATGGACCGGATTGCTGGCCGACCGCGCCGACAAAGTGCTCGCGGTCGATCTTTCAGCGGCGATGCTGGAGCAAGCCGGTCGCTCGCTTGCTCAGCGACTCAACATCGAGCTGGTTCGCTCTGACATCAGCGGATTCGACCCGGGCGCCCAAAAGTTCGACATGATCCTCAGCGTCCGCGTCCTCGAGTACGTGCCTGAGTGGCAGCAAGTGGTCGAAGGTCTTGGCCGCTGGCTTTCAGCAGGAGGAAGGGTTGTGGTGGTGACCAAGACCCCAATATCGATCTGGCGTGGAACCGGTCGCGAGCGATGGTTTGGACCTCGGACACTTGGAAGAAGACTGGCCGGCAGGAGCTTGAATCCCGATTTCTGGCAGAGGTACATCCCGATCCGCCACATGGTGCGCGCGTTTCAAAACGCTGGTCTGACTGATATCAAAGTCAGGCCAGTCATCTTCGGCCTGCCGATTTTCATGCGAGGCACCAAGCAGTATCCGCTGGTTCCGGCCTTCGCCGAGCCGCCGCTTCTGTGGGCGACGAGACACGTTTGGGAGTGGGCTTCGCACGGTTCGCAAATCAGGCGAATGGCGGCACTGCCGTTTGCCGAGTCGTATGCGGTATCAGGACGTCTGGGCGTCTGAGGGCTCGCCCATATTTCCGTTCTGGGCGAGCCCCTCATACTCCTTACAGGTACTTCGAATACGTTGCAGTCTCCGAGCCGGCGATAGTCGATCCAAGCTGTGTGACAAGGACGTTCCCAAACGTGAAGGGGTCATTCGACTCGAGGCCGACCCCTCCATTTGTGAATGTCGAGTCATTTGCCTGCAGCACCAACGTTCCATTGACGTATGCGCCGACCGATCCGCCGTACGCATACACGCTCAGGACGTACCACTTCGATGGGTCGAACACGTATGGAGCAACCGCCAGCCGCACCCAGGAGCTGCCAACCCACTTTCCGAGCACGAGCCGGTTACCGCCGGTGATATATAGCGTGTAGCGGCCGTTCTCGTTGGCGTCGAATATCAGACCGTCATGCTCGCTCGCCCAACAGCTGGGCTTGACGCTGACGCTGAATTGATAGTTCGACCATGTGGTGTTGCCGACTTGGAGATAGCCGGTCCACCCGACATGTCCGACAACGTGGCTTCCCTGTTGCTGCACCGTCCAGGTTGAGTTGATCCCGGAGCTTGTCCAGCCCGTCGGAGACGCGCCCACTGTGTCGCTCGCGAAGTTGTCTGCGAACAGCTGGCCGCCCGTGGGAGCCGGCGATGGTGATGGGGTCGGGTATGGGGATGGTGTGGGCGAGGGCGATGCTATGGGCAGGGGAATAGGACTCGGGCTTGGTGAGGGCGACGGAGAAGGAGTGGGAGAAGGAGAAGGAGAAGGAGAAAGAGAAGGAGTGGGAGTGGGAGAAGGAGTGGGAGTGGGAGTGGGAGAAGGAGATGGAAATGGCAATGGTTGAGGCGACGGCGCCGAGCTCGTCAGCTGTCCGGCAAGCCATGACTTGTAAGTCATGCCTTCGCCTGTGGTCGGCGTGCCCGCCTGCATGTCCGTGACGAGCACGTCATCCGGATTCGTCCACGCGTTCCACGTCCAGGCCACGACGCTGAGGCCGTGCGTGCTCGCCCATGGCAGGAAGGTGGGAAGGTAGGTCTCGGGCCCCGACGAAGAGTCGCCAGTCTCTCCAGTCACCACAGGCACCTGCTGTGCCAGGGGAGCAATCACGCTGTCCCAGCAGGACTGAGCAGCGCATTCGCTCAGGAGGCTCGGATTGCCACTTGGATAACTGTGCCAGGAAGCGGCGACATTGGTGTCAGCCGGGCGGTTAGCGAGCCACCCAGATAGATCCCGAGCCCAGTTGACTCCCGCGACCATGATCACATTTTGGGCGCCCGTTCCGCGGACGTCCGAGATCAACTCGTTCATACCGGCAGACTGCCAGTTGGCGGTGATCGTGAACGGCGTGCCGCCGGTTTCGTACTGGTTCAGAACGCAGCCGTTCATGAGGCATGTCCATTGGTCGGGGCCACCGACCGCGATCCAGTAGTAGAACGGCTCGTTGTATAGGTCGTAGACCACGCCCAGGTCACCGCTGAAAGTTGCGGCGACGGACTTCCAGAATGACGGTGAGTGATCCTCGTCTGGAGCCGGGTTCTGGCTCAGCGCGAGTTGGGCGCCGGGTGCAGACCAATGCAGGTCGACGATTACGTATAAGCCCGCAGCGCGCAAGTCGTGCACCAACTTGATAATCGCTGCCTGGTATGTGGCACCTCCGATCCTGGCCCCGTTGATTCCCAGCCAGCAATCCTCGTTGAGCGGGACGCGAACAAAATTGATTTGCCACGCCTGCATGGCGGCGATCGTCTGACTGCTGTCTTCCGGCTGTCCGCCAAACGGGTCGGCACTCCAGCCTTGAGCGCAGACGAATTCGGTGCCCGCCATGTTGGCCCCATGCAAATGCACGACGTTCCCGTTCGTATCGACGAGCTGGTTACCGGCGACGTGCAAACCGGCTACTGCGGTTGGCGCAGACGACTGCGATGGTGATGGCGACGGCGACGGCGATGGAGATGGCGACGGCGACGGCGATGGCGATGGCGACGGCGATGGCGATAGAGCCGGACTCGCCAAAGGGATTGGGCTCGAGGCAGGCTGAGCTGAGCCGCCCAGCAGCGTTCTCATGGTGCCGAAGCCGGCTTTGAGAGTGACGTCGTCGTGCTGAACCAGGCCCCAGTAGGCAGCGGAGTGGACTGCTGGGGGGCAGCAGGTCATGGAATAGTCGTCGCGAAGGTTGTACCAGACGGCCATCGCGATAGGACTGCTGGCGGTCAGCGTGGCGGTCATCAACGATTGCTGCGCCACGTCGTTGGTCGAGTTCTCCTGGGTGCCGTATTCGCCGACCCACAGCAGCTTGCTGCCTTGCCCGTACTGCTGGAGTAGGTTCTCGACGCCGGTCGAATCCGCGGTGGGGTTGCCGTAGTCGTGAAAGGCGGCGATGTCGAAGTGGCCGGTGGAGATGACGGTGCCCAGCCACGGGAGGTCCGGGCTCGAGGGACCG
>Ga0137388_10001854_pt1 | contig 13078 bp, 14 predicted proteins | sample 15con2h14AmetaG_FD_104644 | JGI IMG/M metagenome (GOLD analysis project Ga0137388, IMG submission 104644) | Vadose zone soil microbial communities from Angelo Coast Range Reserve, California, USA - 15con2h1.4A metaG | ecosystem: Environmental > Terrestrial > Soil > Vadose zone > Saprolite...
CATATCACCTGACCCGATTGCGGTCACACCGTTACAGCTTATCAGCGGAGAGCGCGCCATCCAAGGTTCGGCTGTAGGAACACCAACGGACTCCGAGGATACGATGAACTTCGCTGAACTAACCGGCGTGCGTCCCATGATTGAAACATTCCCCCTCGAAAAAGCGGCCGAGGCTTACGCGCGGATGATGAGTGGCAACGCACAGTTCCGCGTCGTTCTGACGATGTGAAGTTGGTCAAAAACGCGATCGAGAAACACCGCGAGCCCGGCGCGTCGCGTTGGTTGAGAGCGCCGCAGAAATCCTCCGGGAGGGACACAAAGTGTAGGCAGTAGTTCCCGATTACATTAACCGATAAATGAACAAAATGAATAGCTAGGAGAGAACCCAGGAGAGAGAGTGTGTGATGAGAGACTGCAAGGTGAAAAAAATATGACAAATACGGGATCAGAAAAGCACCAACCGAACAACGAAGAAGACTTACCGGTAGTGCTCCTACACGGTACATCGGGACACTCAGAAGACTGGTCTCAGGTGGTAGAACAGCTGACGAGCCACCGCCCGGTGATTCGCGTAAACTATGCGGAACCGGTCACCGGAACTGACTCGGGGAATGCGCCGGCGGTATCCGGTTTCGCAGATCGCGTTGTAGCAGCAGCCAGGGCTGGTGGCAGGCATCGCTTTGACCTTGTTGGCTATTCCCTGGGAGCGGCGGTTGCCACATTCATTGCCGCGGAATATGCGGAGATGGTTCGTTCATTGGTTCTTGTATCAGGCTTCAGTTATAGCGGTGATCCGCGAATGAGATTGCAGTTCGATCTTTGGTTGCACCTGGCGCGTACAGACAAGATTGCGCTTGTAAAGCTACTTCTCGTAAGCGGCCTCAGCCGCGAATTTCTGTCAGCATTTGACGAAGGTACGATCGACGGAATCATCCGGAGCTTTGTGGCGATGAGCGACTGGCCGCTGATCGAGCAGAATATCAAGGTCGACCTCGCCGTGGATGTGCGGGAACAGGCCAAGAAGATCAAGGCACCGACATTATCAATCACCGCGAAATACGACCAGATAGTGCCACCCTTCTATACTCAGGAACTGGCTGATTTGATTCCGCGCTCAAAGAGGGCCGAAATCCCTTCAGGACACTTGTCTTTTCTCGAAAAACCATTCGATCTAACCTCAGCGATGTCGACATTTCTACTTGAGAAGCAAAGGTCATCTCTCACTAGGTAGAACACTGATTCGATTCGAGTCCTCATCGTCGGAGGTGCAGTGAAATATGAAGTCTAGCAACTAACCCCCCCGCGTCCGGCTCGGAGATTACCGTATCCCTGCAGTAATTGCGTTGGGCAACGAAACAGCCACCTGGCGTAGGAACCTACTGGGCTATAGCGGCAGGCGCATTCTCTTCAAAAGCGCAGTGTATCTGGGATCGTGGTGCAGATTCTTGAATAGCGGATTGCTTTTGAGCTCAGGCAGTCCGGGGTCTCGCTGTTGGTAGGCGCGCTCCAGCCATTCAAACGATTTGTCGGACTCCCCGCGATACGCATACACCTGAGCGATCTGATAGGCCGCATAAGTACGATACTTCGCGATAAGGCGGGCTAAAGCAGCATTCGAATCCTGTTCACGCCCGAGGGCGTGATAAGCCAGAGCCTGCCCCATAAATTTCCCCCACTCGCTGGGTTCCTTCTCAATTTCTGCGAGCGCCTGCTGCGGGCTTCCTTCCGCGATGCGAATTTTGTCTAGAGTCAGATGGACATAAGTAGCCTGCGGGTCCAAGTTGAGAGCTTCTTGCAGCGTGGCTCGAGCTTTATCGTATCGGCCCGCTGCGTAGAGGAGGTATCCAAGGCGATAAACGATTGTCACGATGCGGGCCCCCAGACCCAGTATGAACCCGGTGGGAATCCATTCTTCGGGCAACGAAAGAAAATCAACCCGGCGACGTATCTCGGCGGGGGCCAAGATTTCGGACCGTTACTTCCTACGCCCGGCTCCCCACATATCGTTTCCCGCAACTTAACGCCGGATAAGACCGGTCTTCCCGAATTGGGACGACCCTTCTCCGAGTTTCTCCACATCATGAGAACAGGGGTGGATTTGGATCACGTACATCCGCCGTGCTCCTCGACCGTGACGACCAACTGCCTTCCGCCCCCATTCGACGGCAATCTTCTGCAGATCATGCCTTGGCCCACGTTCCAGAACCTGAATGAGCATGATATCCGAGCTTTCTACGAATATCTGAGTGCAATCCCCTGCATCGAGGGACCACCGCCCCCGAGCCTACTCCATAACGATTGTCAATGAGCTGCAGCCAAATCGATCGAAAGGTCTCCCCAGAGGCTGCCAGTCCTGGGGAGATCCCTCCTCAACGGGGAAATAACCGCGACCCAGATGATTTTCGAGAAGCTCGCAAGATAACACTTGAGGTTTTTGGACAAATGCAGGAGACGACCCTATTGGGCTACATCGACGGGCTGTTTGGCTACGCTATGGTTCTCACCCGGAATCCGGCGGAGGCAGCCGATCTCGTTCAAGAAACATACCTTCGTGCTCTCAAGGCAAAAGAGAGCATGGGGCCCGGCAGCAATGTGAAGAGCTGGCTGTTTACCATCCTGCGAAATGTCTGGCTGAATCAATTGCGCCATCAGCGGACTGCACCTCAACTTGTAGAGCTTGAGGCGCACGAAGGCATTGCCGACGTGGCGATTGAAAAATCCAAAGATCCTCATGCGCAGTACGTAAGCAAGATCGAACAGGAAACGGTGCACAACGCCATTCAGCAGCTTCCGGCGGAATTCCGCGAAATCATCGTCTTGCGCGAGTATGAAGAGCTTTCCTATCAGGAGATCGCCGCCATGTTGGAGTGCCCGGCAGGTACCGTGATGTCCCGCCTGGCCAGAGCGCGCTCCAAGCTTCGAGTGCTGCTCTCAGAGAACGAGCAGTTTTTTCAGGGACGTTCACGGGAATAACTGAACAACTGGCGTGTCTTAATCAAAGGCGGATAGGCAATCTATATGTGATTTTGCAGAGAGATGAACCGTCATTCTTCGCACCGCTCAGCGCCACGGTCTTGTCCGGATCACTCCAGGAAATCGCGCTCGACCGAGCGATGGCTGCTACCTGTCCTTGAGCAAGGGGAGAAATGCTGTGTGCCTGGGAATACTTTCCGAGCCTGGGTGTTCCTCACTGTGCGGCCTACTATCGGTACCCCGGATGCTACCGAATGAACTCCTGCGATAACGGTGTCAACCTCCTGCGCTATCTCGACGATGAACTCAGCGGCCTGGAACTGGAAGCGTTTTGTGCACATCTGCAGAACTGTCTGACTTGCAAGGTGCGACTTGAGGAAGAGCGAACACTCTCCACCGTTTTGCACCGATCTCGTCCGCTGTACCGGGCGCCCGAAGAGCTTCGAAGCCAAGTGCGAGAGATCCTCAAGCAGCATCCTGTGGCGAGCGGCGCACCGGGAACTGGTGAGCGGCTGATAAGAATTCTGCAGCGGCCACTCCTGAACCGTTGGCTTCACCTCCCAAGCTGGGGCATGTGGGTAAGGGAACAGAATAGATATCGCATTTGAGTTGCCGGAATAGAGCTTACAACATCTGGACATTAGGCCGCAGTGATGGTTGGCGTAACATCCCCATTTCACTAATTGACCTTGGGTCGGCCAATTCTCAGTTAGTGAAATCGCCTGGTTATAACAACTATGGAAAACTCGCGCCCTTCAGCGTAAGCTGCTACTGGTTTGCCGAAGCAGGAGAGACTCGCCTTCGTGAGGCAGGCATGGATAATGCTTCATTTCTTTCGCTGAATCCTAGCGAGCCGGCTGACACGCCCACGGTAATGTTCGATCCTCAGCCGGTGCCAAAGAGTCCGCTAGTCGCGTTCGTGCTTTCCCTCGTCTTTCCTGGAGCCGGACAGATCTATTGCGGCAAGACCGCACGCGGCCTCTGGACTTCGGCAATCTTCCTACCAGCTCTGGCGCTAACGGTCTACTTCACGCTACGGCTCGGAAGCCCGGAAGGGAGAGAGGACACTTTCTTCTGGGGCATACTGCTTCGAATCAGTCTATTTCTTTACGTGTTTGCGTTTTTGGATGCTTTCTTCACGGCTCGCGAGATGACCGCCGGCACGGATGCGTTTATCGCCGAAAGTCCTCGCGTCGCATCGATCCTAAACCTGCTGACGCGAGGCTTCGGCTATTTTTATCTCGGCCAGCGCACTCTTGGCTTTGCTGTTTTTTTCGGCCTGATGTTTTTTCAGGCACCCCTCGCGAAGACTGCCGCGGGCGGTCTGGTCATTGAGCTCATTTTGGCTGCCATGGGTGCCCATGCCTACAGCATCGCTCGCCAATCGGAGAAACAGATTCTGGCCACGGTGCGATTGCCGGCCGAACCTGCGTCTTCAAACGGATTGCCACTGGCAGTCCCCATCGGTCTCGCAGCGGTGTTGGCAGCGGGTTACGTTGCTCTGGTGGTTGCGGGACTTCTTCTGCCCGATTATTCCCACGTCGACCAATCCAGAGCGCATGTTGTGCAGGACTCTGAAGGCGTGTTCTATCAAAACCCGACCTACGACATAAGCCTGCGGGCGCCGGCCCGGTGGACGGTAAAGAATGACGCGCCGAACTACATTCTTCTTGCCGTGCGCTCTGATCGCGCGTGCAGTGTGACGCTGCAACCGATCGCGTGGTCACCCCTGGTTGGACTGGGTTCCTTCAAGGGACAGCTAGCCGATCAATTTTCAAAAGCTAAAGACCTGACCGGAGAGGTGCTCGACGAGGAGCCAGCCGTTCTTTCAGGGCTCAATGCGCGTGATATTCGAGTTTCCGTCACGCAGGGAGGACAACGAATCATCGAGCACCACATGATTGCCAGGAAAGGCATGACCCTCTACGACGTCAGCACGGATGAATTGACCCGCAATGAGGGAGATGTTGCCGAACCAACCTGTGCTCCTGATTTCAGTTTTATCCGCAAGAATCTTGTGCTTCCCCGCTGATTGAAAGCAGAGGAGTTGGCGGGGCTCAGAGGGGTTATTGGCGTTACATCGCCATTGTACGCCTTGTAACCGCAACGATTGTTCTCGGCCTGCTCTCGGCCCATGGCGGCGCCCTAGCAACCACAGATGCGCCGATCATCCGAACAGCCGATATTGGGCACGGCATTACGCTGCACTACGTGGAAGAGGGCACAGGAACGCCCCTGATCTTCGTCCACGGTTCGCTGAGCGACGGTGGCTATTGGGCGGACCAGATCGGCCCATTTGCCAGGCATTATCGGGCAATTGCGTACAGTCGGCGCTACAATTATCCGAACGTCAATCCAGCCCGCCCTGGCTACTCCGCCGTCGTGGATGCGGAGGATCTTGCGGCGTTCATCCACACGCTCCACCTCGGCAAGGTCGTGGTGATCGGTCATTCGTACGGCGCGCTCACCGCCTTGTTTCTGGCAGCCAAACACCCCGAACTTGTGCGCGCTCTTGTTTTAGCCGAGCCGCCTGCAATCTCTCTCTTGGCCCATCTGCCGGGTGATGAAACGAAGACCGGCAAGGCAATGTCTGAAGACATCCAACGAAGGATGGTCGGGCCTATGCAGCAGGCGTTTCGCAGAGCCGATCGCGACGCCGGGATCGCGGCATTTATCGACTACGTTTTCAACAATCCCCATGCATGGGACAAGATGTCGGACTCGGCTCGGGTGGCCACGCTGCGCGATGCGCACGAGTGGGATGTGATGATGACGACTGGGATTCTCTTTCCCAATATCAAGCCCTCGACGATTCGAAGGATTACCGCTCCAGTGCTGCTGATCTCGGGCGCCAAGTCGTACCCATTTCTCGGACTCATTACCGAAGAATTGGCGCGCCTACTTCCAAACCGCGAAACGATCGTCCTGCCCGACGCCGGACACCAGATGTGGTACCAAGCGCCCGACGTTTGCAGAAGAGATGTCGAGGCATTCCTCGTGCGCATTGGCATCCAGTCGCGTCTCTACCGGTTTCTGACGCCTGGCAACCTCGGATTCCTCCTGGTTAACCGGAGTAATGCAGGCTAGCAATCCCTGCCTTGGTTTGTGATGAAGAGTCACGATCGTATTCCCTGGCGACCGGCCAGTCTTACCGAGCGCTGATTGAGGACGGTGACTGGCCCGTCCGATCCCCCTTTGTCCCCCAATGCGCGGCGATTCGGAAAACAATGCAAGCAGTTGTTGAACAATCGCGATATCACTCATTGACGAGGAGCGGGATCGGCCAATTCTCAATGAGTGAAATCGCCTGATTTCATCAAAATAACGGCAAGGCGAAGCTGCCAGCAACCGAAACGATCAGAGTCTTTTCTACACAGCGGATGGCTGGTAGCGCTGAATCGTAATCGCGAACGCTTTCAGTGCATCGGAGTATCGGGCTCCCGCTATGAACGCCACGTCATTGTGATTCGCCCCTTCCACCCAAAAGGCCTGCTTCGGTTCATTCGCGGCGGCAAAGAGCTCCCTTCCGTGAACGGCATTGATCACTGAGTCTTGCGTCCCATGAATGATCAATATAGGACGATGTACCCTCTTGATCTTGTACAGATTGTCGAATCTGTCGAAAGGGAGGACTGAGACTCTGGTCATCACCCGAAAGGTGCTTGTAAATGCACTTTCAAGAATCAGTCCCGCAACCGGGCGCCGGGATGCCAAGTCGGTTGCGGGACCGGTCCCCACCGATCGCCCAAATGCAATGATCTTGGTCGGCTGGATATGCATGGTTTGCACTAGGAAGTTGTAAGCTGCATCTTCATCGTCGTAAGCATGGCGTTCAGTGGGCTTGCCCTCGCTCGTGCCATAACCCTGATAGTCATATGCCAGCACCGCAAATCCAGCTTCCCTTATTCGTTCCAGAAGAGGCTGATCGTCACCGATGTCTTCGGCGTTTCCGTGGCTAAAAAGGACCGTAAAAGTTGCGTTTGGATTCGGCAGATATGTTGCCGATATCTTCGCTCCATCCGAACTCGTGAGTTTCATGATCGCAGCGTTATCCCGGTATCCGGCCTGGTGTGGCTGAAAAATCAGTTGTTCGGAGAAAAAGACCGCAGCGAGTAGCGCGATTAGGTAAATACCGATCAAGACGAGAAGCACTCCGCGCAAGAGGGCCATCAGCATTCCGTTTCTGCACCGTGGTCATTGTACGGTGTGGTTGGCGTAATATCCCCATTACACTAATTGACCAGCGGTCAGCCAGTTCTCAGTTAGTGTAATCGCCTGATTTCGTCAACTGTCCGTAACATCTCTACGGCTTATTCACGTCTGCCGGAGGCTTCATGTATTCTGGATGCTCGCGCTCGATCTCGCTCCCAATCTCTGCCCCCAGTTTTGCACCGATTCCGGCGCAGCCGCCCATTATATCCCCCAAGACGGAGGGCATGACCGATGACAGTTTCTCCTTCAGCGCTGGTGGGGGACTTGCGTCCTTCGAGGCCTCTTTTTCTTTCTGAAAAGTGATCAGTTCGTTTATCTCTGCGTCCGTAAAATACTTCTCGTATGCGCGAACGATGACGGCTAGATAATCGTCGATGTTTGTCCGCTCAAGAAATCGCTTTTTCCATTCGTCCCTGAACTCAACGGTGCATCGTGGGCACTTCTCCACCATCTGCTTCGCGCCATCATCCACCATCTGTTTTAGATTATCCTGAATGCGTTGCCTGGCTCTGCTGACCTCGACCAGCCTTATCGCGTCCACGTGAAGCTTGGGATCAGCCTTCTTCGCAATCGTGGCGTCACCCGGCTCCGAGGGCTTGTCGACTTGCGATTGGGCGTTGGCGGAGAGAGTCAAAACCAAGAGGAACAGAGTCCATTTCCATGGGGCGAATTATAGCAACTCCGCGCTGGACTGGCGTAACATCGCGTCTCTAACAATGTCGGCGGTGTCAAGCACTTTTTGGGGCGCACTAGCCCGTGCACTCCGAAGAGCGCCATTTCGCTCTAGTTGAAGCCTTTGCTTTTGCTCTACCAACCAAGGCTCGCTCGTAATCTGGTTTCAGGTCAGGAACTCAGTCCGACCCATGCATCTCTTCGGTCACACCCTCGATCATGATTACTACTTCGAACTCCCCCGTGAAGGGGAGCGGGATGCCCAATCAATTTCTCGGTGTTCTACCGCACACCATCGCGATGTCCGGGCTGTCCCGCGTGCGAACCGAACTTTTTCAACTGCTCGTAATCCCATCCCTTGCGCCACATCCAGTACATGCGAACCGCTAGTCTCCGTGCCATCGCGACCTTGGCGATCTTTCGCCCCCGCCGCATCGCCAGGTGGAAATACTTACTGCGCCATTCCTGGTCGCTACGCACTGTGACTTGCGCCGCTTCCACCAGCAGGAAACGCAGCAGCGAGTTGCCTTGTTTCGTGATGTGCCCCAGCCGTCGCCGCTGCCCGCTCGATTCCTCCAACGGCACCAGCCCCAGATAGCTCGCGATCTGCTTCCCACACTGAAACCGGTCCGCTCGGCCGATGATCAACACGAAGGCCAACGCCGTCAGGGCACCCACCCCGGGATGCGTCTGCAAGCGCTGCGCCTCAGGACGCTTCTCCACTTCCTGCTCGATGGCTTGCGTCAGCTCGGCAATCGTCGGAGTCAGTCGGTCCAGCAACTCCAGCAGATCGCGCCGTCGCCGGCTCGCCCACGGAGATAACTCGAACGACTCTAGTTGCTCGCGTCCCGCTTCCCGCCACAGCCGCTTCTTGCAGCGCAGTCCTTCATTGAGCGCCACCGCTTGCAACTGGTTCATGATCCGCGTCCGTGCCTGCACCATCCGGTGCCGATGCCACAGCAGTTGTCGCAGATCCCGATTCTCCCCGCTTGGTACCCAGATCCGCGGAAAACGATCTTCCAGCAACAATCGCAAAATCAGTTCCGCATCCTGGCGATCCGTCTTCTGCTTGCGCACTCGCTTCGTGCGGATCTCAGCCGCATCGCCGATCCACAACTCAAACCACAACTCGCCGAGCAGTCGTTCAAACCAGCGGGCGTGCCCACTCGCTTCCATCCCTAAACGTACCGCTGCTCCCTGGGCTCTGAGATCGCGATAAAACTTTTCCGCTTCCTCACGGTGCCCCAATCGCCGTTCGCTGCACTCCCCAGTTTCGGTATCCACAAAAGCAATTTGCTGGAAACCCGGGTGGTAATCGCATCCTATAATGATCATTGTTCGGCTCCTTTCTCCCGGGGCCTTGGTTGGTTGGCACCACCAAAGTCTACTCGGGCGTGGGAGCCGACATTGTTATGGAATCAATTTCACCAACTACCCCGGCAATTCTCAGTTAGTGCAAACGCCTGATTTCAACAGTTGTCATGCCGCAAGAGCGGTCAGGTAATGCGTTCTAAGCATGGAACGCCAAATCAATCGTATATGACATGGACAGAAGCGTTTCGCAAGGGCCGCGAGCGTTGGTTGATGTGGATTGTAATATGCTCCGTTCTTGCCTGCGCCTTCCTCATCAAAGGCGGATCGCAAGCTGACTTTCTGTGGGCCGCGCTGATCGGAGCTGCGAACGGCGCAGCAGTAGGATTCGCGGTTGGCCCTGCTGCCGAAAAAGGTACCTTGATCCTCTCGGGGCTTCTAGCGGGGACGCCCTTTTACTTCCTCGGCATTTCAGTGTTCGTGATGGGAGATGCGACTCCGGTAGCCTCAGTCTTCGTCGTAGTTGGAATTGTAATTTCCTTTGCGCAGTGTCTTCGGGTGCGGAGACACGCTGATCGGCGGAATGCCTCTCTCGTAGAGAACAAAAGTGGCGAAATATCGCGATCACACTAATTGACCAGCGGTCAGCCAGCTCTCAGTTAGTGTAATCGCCTGGTTTCGTCAGTTGATTTCGTCAGTTGACGAACCGCGCCCCGGCGGCCAGAGAGCGTGTTGCGAGTCCACGGGCCCTCGGCGTATCGTTCCCAGTAGGAGAGCGTTCATATGGTGCGGACCTATGGAACGCAGTTGCGGCTGACATCACTTTGGAGTACATTCAGCCTTGTCCATTAGGCCTTCGTTGCTACAATCGGAAGGGCTGATTGGAGCCCCCGATTTCCCGACCTGGGCATCCTAATAAACCGCGTACCGAACCCGACCAAAGATAACAATTGTTCGACCGAGAATCCGGCTGAGAGAGGGTTGCTGGTTAACGCGACATGGAAAGCTGACCCACCCGGCTGACATCAACTTCACTACCCCTCAAAGAAATTCGAAAGGAGATGACCTATGGATCGCATGTTAGTGGTGGTTTTTGACAACGAAAGCAAAGCTTATGAAGGCAAGAAGGCGCTTCTTCAGTTGGACGGAGAAGGCAGCATCGGCGTGTACGGGTATGCTGTACTCGCGAAAAACGCTGACGGCAGCGCAAGCGTAAAGCAAGGAGATGACGTCGGGCCGATCGGCTCTCTGCTCGGTACATCGTTGGGAAGTCTCATCGGTGTATTGGCCGGGCCAGCAGGCTTAGCTGTCGGCGCCAGCGCTGGTCTATTGGCCGGCGGGGCGGTCGACGTAAACAACGCTGGAATCGGATACGACTTCATCGACGACATTTCGAAGGTCCTGTTGCCAAACAGGGTCGCGGTAATCGCCGAAATCGATGAAGAGTGGACGACGCCCGTGGATACGCGTATGGAAGCTATCGGCGGCACTGTCTTCCGGCGTGCTCTCTCCGAGGTGAAAGAGCAAATTCACGATGAAAATGTCGCTGCAATGAAGTCCGACCTCACCCAACTAAAGGCAGAACACGCCAAGGCCCATGCCGACCGGAAAGCGAAACTCCAGGAGAAGATCAACCAGCTCGACTCCAAGATACAAATTCAATTACAGAACGCAAAAGATCGACGCGAAGCGTCTCAACGTCGAGCACAAGCAAAAGTTCAAGTGCTCAAGGCAAAAGCGGCTGAGATTAAGGCTAAAGCGTCGTAACAAACAGCTCTCGATCTCGAAAAAAGGGAGGTGGAGAACACCTCCCTTTCCGAGAAAACGAGACAAGGACAGAGAAAATGCCGAGGTTACAATTTTGGAGCTCTAAAATCTGGATAGTCGCGTTCCTGGCCATCCCATGGATTCCTTGCGTGGCGCAGGCTCCCACCGTCGAGCCTGTTACCGACCAAGAGACAGAGCTCGGGCAAGCGATGTACGCAAAATTGAAAGACAACGTCGAAATCATCGAATCCTCTCCCCTGTACGACGGCCTGAAACCGGTGGCCGAGGCGATTTCCCGCGTGGCACAGCCACGCTACCCTCATCCGTTCAAGTTTTTCCTCGTCCACGAAGCCCAGCCTAACGCCTTTGCAACACCGGGAGGCAATGTTTACGTGGTGGACTCACTTCTCTACTTTGTGAAGAACACTGAGCAATTGGCTGGCACCCTTTGCCACGAGGTCGCCCACACAATTCATCGCGATGGCGTTGCTCTGATGGAAAAGGAACAGAGAATCCGGAGACACGAAGTCGAAGCTGCAATATTGCTAGGTCCCACGCGTGCTCACATCATCGCGATCGCCCTCCTAGGAAAGTTGCACTCGCTTGGCTACTCGCGTGATGCCGAGTCAAACGCCGATGTGACTGGCGCCGATATTTGCGCGGAGGCCGGTTACAACCCCTGGGGTTTGGCGTGGCTGTTCCAGGATTTTCAAAACGCTGACGTGAGGCAGATTCCGCAACTTCTTTCTGACCATCCTGCCAATGGAACTCGCATACAGACCCTTGAAAAGCACTTTCAGGACAACCCCTCCACTTTTTCCAAGTTCAATCGGGACCCGAAATCTGCCCACCCATTCACCGTTCCAAAGGATGCCCCTGTACAGTTCCTGCGCGCCGAGGTCAAAGGTGCTCAGTGATCTTGGATCGAGTCGTTATCTGGATCAGAAGATCAATCCCCGGGGGGTTGCAAAGCTAGCCGACGCGGGCCTTCGAAGAAACGCGCCGTCACAGCTCCAAAAATAAAGCCACCGACGTGCGCCAGGTACGCCACCCCTCCAGTTTGTGTGTGCGCTACCGCGCCTGCGTGAAACAGTTGGCTGACAAACCATAAGCCGATCAAAAGAGCGGCCGGAATGAACGTGATCCGCGCGAACACGAAGATAAACAAGACCGACTTAATTTGGTCCCGAGGGTACGTAACCATGAACGCGCCCATCACCGCTGCAATCGCCCCGCTCGCGCCCAGGTTAGGAACAGTGGAATGCGGATCGGCTGCGACCTGGGCCAGCATTGCCACCAGCCCGCCGAGCAAATAGAAAGCAAGGTAGCGGCCTCTGCCCATCGCATCTTCGATCTCGGGAGCAAACGCCCAGAGGAAAATCATGTTGCCGATGATGTGCGACCAGCTGCCGTGCATGAACATGGCTGTCAGGATCGTTACCCAGTGGTGGCCGGCAGTAATTTGCGCAGGGATCGCCGACCACTGGGTCACGAATGGTTCGCCGTTCATCAACTCGAGCACGAAAACGAAGGCGTTCACGAGGATGATGAAGACAGTGATGATGGGGATGCGCGCGGGACGCCGCGACGCATCGCTTAAGGGGATCAGGCCTCCCATATTCTCCTCATTGCTGACCAGACACCTAGCAGATTTACCGAATCACGCTGCCTTGCCGCTAGTCATGTGTGGAAAGGCTTCCTAAGAGCGTAATGCTCCCCTGACTGTTTTGTCGTTTAGACGTGGGAAAACGCAAATCGTCATGAGACTGATCGAGAGCGTGTGCCCTTGAAATGTCGTTCCAGAGGGCTCAGGGTAAATTCAGCGAGTCGGAAAGCGTGAACTGGCCGTTAATTGGTTATAAATCCCGATTACACTCACGACGAGTCTAGAGTGAAATCGCGACATGAAATTCTCACCCTGCGGCAGCTTCGGGGTGAGGATGGAAGGCCTTAATCGCCTCCTCGGTAGAGTCGTAAACCTCAAATAACCGATCGACGTGTGTGGTCGTCACCACTCGGTGAGCTTCGGGCGATAAGGCAGCAAATTTGATTTCAGCTCCACGATTACGTGCAGAGATGAACGATGCGACCAGTGTTCCCAGCCCGCTGCTGTCAATGTGTCCACTCCAAGCGAGATTCAGGA
>Ga0137388_10001860_pt1 | contig 13068 bp, 10 predicted proteins | sample 15con2h14AmetaG_FD_104644 | JGI IMG/M metagenome (GOLD analysis project Ga0137388, IMG submission 104644) | Vadose zone soil microbial communities from Angelo Coast Range Reserve, California, USA - 15con2h1.4A metaG | ecosystem: Environmental > Terrestrial > Soil > Vadose zone > Saprolite...
CGCGCTCTTGATCTGCGCGCTCGCGACGGGGGTCGTGTAGGTGAGCGCGTGGAGCCGACCGCCGCGAATCGTCAGCGGCAGCGCGTCACCGCCCTTCTCCTGGATGTTGGCTCCCATGGCGCGCAGCGGTTCCGTGACCCGCCGCATGGGGCGGCGGCGCAGCGAGGCGTCACCCGTGAGGGTCGCGGCGAACCGCTGGCCGGCGAGGATGCCGAGCGTGAGCCGGGCGGTCGTGCCGGAATTACCGCAGTTCAGGCGGGAGGCGGGAGGCGAGAGGCGGGATGCGTGAATGGTCACCCTCGCGCCGTCGCGGATGGTCGAGATCTCGGCGCCCAGCTGCCGCAAGACGCGCGCGGTGCTCTTCACATCGGCACCGGTCAGCAAGCCTTCGAGCTCGCTCGCGCCGCGGGCGAGCCCCGCCAGCATCACGGCGCGGTGGGAGATGCTCTTGTCGCCCGGCGGCCGGACGACCCCCTGTACCTTCACGCGTCGGCCTGCCGGCGCCACTGCGCCGCGCGGCTGAGCCACGCGGTCACGGCTCGGGCGTTCCCGGTCTCGAGCGCACGCTCGAGCTCGCCCAGCGGCTCTTCGAGGGAGCGGAGGGCCGGCAGCAATTCGTCCCGGTTCATGAGGAAGATCTCGGTCCAGAGCGCCGGCTCCGAAGCGGCGAGGCGCGTGGCGTCGCGTGCTCCAGGGCCGAACGTCGCGCCGGGCGGCGCGGCCAGAGCGAGGCAATGGGCGAGCAGCGACGCCACCGCCTGCGGCAGATGGCTCGTGAGCGCGAGCTGGTGGTCGTGCTGCGCGGCGTCGATGCGCACCGGATGCGCCTCGAGCACGCTCTCCCAGAAATGCGAGACCTCGCTTGCGGCGCCGTCGCCGTCGCGGGTCGCCGTGATGTACACGATCGCCCCCTTGAACAGGTCGACCCGCGCGGCGGGGAATCCGTGCGTGTGCGTGCCCGCGAGCGGGTGGCCGCCCGCGAAGCGGGGCCCGATGCGCAGCCCGTCCGCCCGGGCGACGATCGCCCGCTTGACGGACCCGACGTCGGTGATCAAGGCGCCGGCGCCGATGTGCGGCTCGAGGCTGACGAGCAGCTGCAGGTTGGCGGCGGGCGGCGCGGCGAGCACCAGCAGCTCGACGGCGCGTGCCACGTCCACCGCGCGGGAAGGAGCGTCGTCGAGCGCGCCCTGCCGCACCGCCGCAACCCGCTCGCTGGGCTCGGGAGACCAGCCGAGCACGGTCGCGATCCCGGCACGCTTCGCCTGGAGGGCGAGGGAGCCGCCGATCGCACCGAGGCCGATAATGCCGAGTTTCGCGGGGCGCACGAGATTGAAGCTAGCGGCGGCCATGCGCCCCGCAAACGACGGAGGGCGGCCCTGCGTCGAGCCGCCCCCGTATGCAATTTCGATTCTTTTCCGCTACTCCTCAGGGTCCGTTGGCACATGTAGCTCTGATTGCGACGGTATGGGGGCTGGCGTCTACGTTCTTCATCGACGCGAGCCACAGACTCGTCGCGCCGCCGCCGACAGTCCCAGGGGTGGATTCCTGAAGCAGCGTGTTGAAGTCGGCGGTGCCTGCACCGACCACCTGCGCACCACCTCCCAGGACCACCTTGCCCGCCGGGCAGTCCGCGGTCTGCTGGATGAATCCTCCGGACGCGGTGAGTAAGAAACTACTGCTCACTACTACTTCATAGCCGGTCGGCGGGTTCGCGCACACGGCGAATATCTGAATCGTATGCGGACCGGCGTCCGTATTCTTCATCGAGACGAGCCACAGGCTTGTCACGCCGCCGCCAGTCGTACTGGGGCCCGATTCTTGAAGGCGCGTGTTGAAGTCAGCGGTATTTTCACCGACCACCAGCGCACCGCCTCCCAGGACCAGCTTGCCCGCTGGGCACTGGGCGGTCTCCCGGGTGAATCCTCCGCTGGCAGCGAGTGAGACCGTGCTGCTCGCCACTACTTCGTAGCCCGAAAGCGGATTGGCGCAGACGGCAAAGATGCCGATGCTATGTGGATTGACATCCTCATTCTTCATCGACACGAGCCACGCGCTTGTTGCGCCCCCTCCGACGGTACCGGGGCCGGATTCCTGAAGCCGCGTGTTGAAGTCGCCGGCGCCTTCCCCGACCACCAGCGCACCGCCTCCCAGGACCACCTTGCCCGTCGGGCACTGGGCGGTCTCCCGGATGAATCCTCCGGCGGCAGCGAGTGTGAAATTGCTGCTCGTCACCACCTCGTAGCCTGAGATGGTCGATGTCCCGGTCGCCGTGAAGGTGACCACACCCTCCGGCACGGGTACATCGGTCGCCTCGACCGGGGCCACCGGGAAGTCGGGCGCCGGACCGATGCCCGTCGCGAAGGCTTCCAGCGTGTTCGTTCCGGGACCGATGACCCAGGAGTCAACCTGGGCGATGCCGTTTGCGCCCGTCACCACGGTCGCCGGTGTGACACTCCCCCCACCCGACGTGATGCGAAAGTGGATCGTCGCGCCGGCCACCGCGTTGTTGCTGCCATCGGTCACCAGCACCGCCGGGGGCGTTTCGACCGGCTGGTTCGCCGTTCCCGTTTGGTTTTCAGTGCCCTCGACGGGGGCCATCTTGGAGGGGAGTCCCCAGGTGACGTCGCTGAAGCAACACGTGCGCCCACCTACGCCTAAGTGCACCATAGCCGCGAATGCCGGCCGCGGGGTCACGAGGGCAGCCAAACGATTGAAGGCGCTGCGCCAGGCGGACCCCGTACGAGCTGCAAACCGCGTCGCCTCGCAGGGTAGGAATCCCGCCGAGGCGTTCGCGAGGGCTCGGAGGCCCCGCTCTTCGTCGAACGCATGCAGCTGCAGGAGCCGTTTCTGCGCGTCGCTCAGTGTCATCGGAACTTCGACGCAGATGGCTGCGTCGACATCGATGTTGAAGCGGCCGGGATTGTTGGTCCGGGAGCTGAGCGGCGGATTGGCGATGAAGCTAAAACACCCTTCGAACTGCGGTACGTCGAGTTGGGCCAGGCACGGCTGTCCGGGGGCCTGCACGACCTTCGCGATCGTGACCGCGATCTCTTCGCCCGCATCGAGCGCTCCCGGCGGAATGGAGACCCCACCCCCCGCTTCGCTGGAGATGATCGTGGCGCCGCCCGCATTCACAAGTTGCGTCGTGCAGTCGTCGTTGAAGGTGCAACGCTCACCCTGTTCGATCCGAAACTTGATCGGCAGCGTCCGGCCGTCCTGAAACGGCACGACCTCGCCTGTCCGGAGGTTCTTCATGCCCTGGTCCACGGGGTCCACATCGAGGGACCCCAGGACACTCTTGCCGGCTGCGCCCCGCACCCGGATCCGGTAGAACTTGGTCGGGTCGAGCAGCGTGGGGGACTTCGTGTCCCAGTTGAACTGATACTGCTGGTTGCTCAAATCGAGCGGCGCGTTCACCGGGCCGAACACGAGCGCCTCGCAGAAGGTTGGTGCAGGCCGTGGGTCGGCTTTGAGCCGGCAGACTTCCACCGTGGGTGTGAGGGTGGCGTCGAACTTCCCGGCATCGAAGTGAGGGTCGTTGACCGGATTGGCCACCAGGGGGGGCAGGAAAAAGAAGTCCGGGTCGCCGTTGTGCGCGCCATCGAGAATCAGCGCCATGGGACGCCCGATCGGGGGAGACTGCAAGGCCTGCCTCTCCGTACACCCTGAGATGGCGGCGGTGGCAATGACCACGCATACCCAGCGTTTCATGGGAACGGCTCCTGTCGGGGGCGAGACAGCCGCACGCCGAAGCTTTTGAGCCATGCGACGGGCAAGATTCGGACCGAGGTGGCGCCTAGGATTAGCCGGGAGAACCGCTTCCCGATTCGCCGGACCGGCCGCCTGGCAACCAATTGTGTGGCAGAAGTGTGACAAACGCGACCGGTCTAGCGAGCTCCGATGAGCGCCTTGAATCTCGGATCGTCCTGCAGTCCGCGCCACCACCAATGGACGTTCTTCCGAAACCCCTCGCGGTGTCGCGGGTTCGCGACCAGGTACTCACTCAGGAGCTGCACCGCCTCATCTTTGTCGCCCAGCATCGTATAGGCAGCCGCCTGGGACCCTAGGACCTCGCGCTCCGGATCGATCTCCGGGGTGCTACGGGAATGCTCGAGCACATGCCGCGCGCTGTCTTTGAGTCCTGCTCGGCCCAACACCGCGGCGACCCACACCCGCTCGTATAGCCGTTGGAAGGCTCGATCCCTCTCTGGACTCAGCTGCACCGTCTCATCCGCAAGGCGCCACGCCTCAGCGACATCCGGCTCCCGTGCCTTGGTCAACAGGAGCATGAGCTGACACTCGACGAACCGGGGATCATTCGGAAATCGACGGTGGCCCTTCTCGCACCAATCGATGGCCGGCTGGAACAGCTCGAGGTCATATGAGGTCGCGTACAGGCGATCCAGAATCACGTCGGCGCCGTCCAGGTATGCGTCGCCCTCGTACGCCGCTCGAGCGGCCCGGTTCGCCGCCACGAGGTCCTCATCGTCGTAGTAGAGGCGCGACAACACCCTCCACGCACCAACTTGATTCGGGTTCAGCCTGGTCGCTTCCTCGAGGTCACTCCTCGCCGAGGCCAGCAGGCGCTCGGCCGCCCTGGCATCGGGCTCGAGTCCACGCACGTAGCGTGTGAAGCGGATGGTGCCCCGAATCTCCAGGGCGTCAGGGTTTTGGGGCTCCATCTGGAACGCGCGCTCGGCGTGTCGCAACGCCAGCTGTAGCACCTTGTCGATCTCATGAGCATCCCGCGCGCCTCTCGACCGCACATAGCTTACCCGTGCGCGTTGTAGGATGGGCTCTACCCAATGCGGGTCGGCGGCCTCCGCCTCCTTGAGCAACGAATCCGCCCGCTCAAATCCGGCGAACGCCTCGTCCACGTGGTCCGTCATGAGGCTCGCCTCGGCGTCCTTCCTCGCCTTCTCCCCCCGCTGGAGCAGCGACCACGCCGCCACGTTCCGGGTCCCGGCCCGCTCTTCGCGAAGGCGTACTTCCTCGCCAAGTCGCTGCCGCAGAAATTCGGCGACCTTGCTGGCCAGGCTGTCTCGCATCACCAAGAGGTTGCCCGCCGGCTGCTCGAAGCCAGCCCTTGCGTAGTCCGCCCCGCTCGCACCATCGATCAACCGCACGGAGACGTGGTAGCGATTGCCGGTTTCTTCGACGTCGCCTCGGACGAGGGTCCCGACGCTCAGCGCACGGGCCACGCTGTCCGGCGTCACCTCAGCAGTGCGATACGATGCCACGCCGTTCTTCGAGATGATCGTGAGGGCGGGCACCTGGCTCAGGGCGTTGATCAACCCCTCCGTTAGACCGTCCGCGAGGTATCCCAGCTTCTTTCCCGCGCTCAGGTCCTCGAAGTAGAGCACGGCCACGTGTCGAGGGTCGAGCCCGCCCACCGCCGCCCCGCGCCCGGCGCGGGCGGACCGGGTGGCGAGGTATGCGGCGAGCGCCGCGACGACGACCATCACCGGCGCGATGCGCCAGAGTGCGCTGCGTCGCTTGCCGGCGCGCTCGAGCGTGGCCCGACGATGCGCCCCGGTCGCGGCCGATGGCGTGTTCACCGCCTCTGCGAACAGGGCCGCGGTCGGATAGCGGTCGGCCGGGACCTTCGCGAGCGCGCGCAGTACCGCGCCCTCCACCGCGTCGGGAATGGTGCTGCGCACGATCGACGGCGGTGACACGATGTCCAGCGAGTGGCGCGCGATCACGGCCTGCGCCGTGGGGCCGGTGAACGGCGGTTCGCCCACGAGCATCTCGTAGAGCACGCATGCCAGGCTGTACTGGTCGCTGCGACCGTCGATCTCAGTCGCACCGGTCGCCTGTTCCGGGCTCATGTACGCCGGCGTCCCGATGATCGTGCCGGTCTCGGTGAGGTGCCGGCTTTGGTCGGCGGCGCTCACCGCGCGCGCGATACCGAAGTCGGTCACTACGGCGGTGCCGCCCGACAGCATGATGTTCTCGGGCTTGATGTCGCGGTGCACGACCCCGCGGCTGTGCGCATATGCCAGCGCGCCCGCCACCTCGGTGGCAATCCGGATCGCGTCGTCCTGCGGGAGCTGTTTCTCACGCGTCAGGCGGTCGCGGAGGGATTCCCCTTCGACGTAGGGCATGACGTAATAGAGGAAGCCCGCCGCCGCGCCGGAGTCGTACAGCGGCAGAATATGGGGGTGTTGTAGGCGGGCGGCGATTTCGATCTCGCGCAGGAAGCGCTCGGGGCCGAGCGCCGCCGTGAGCTCCGCGTGGAGGACCTTGATCGCCACCGACCGATGGTGCTTCCGGTCCTGCGCGAGGAACACCGTCGCCATGCCCCCCCGACCCAGTTCCCGCTCGACCGCGTAGCGGTCAGCGAGGGCTTCACGGAGAGACTCGAGCAGATCGGGCACAGGATGTCGGGGCCTAGCTTACAACGCGCCCCAGCCCCCCGCCAGCATGCCGGCGCGGCACCGCCGCTCTTGTCCCGCCACGGCTCGTTCCCCTATTTGTAGCGGTCGCATGACCCATCCAGCGCCGGTTCGCCCTTCGCCCGTTCCGAGCATCAGCCGGCTCTTCGCCGCGGCGTTCCTCGCCATCGCGGTCGCCGGTCTGGCGGAGCGCGTCGCCATCTGGCGCAGCGCGCGACGCACCCAGGCCGACATGATCGAGCTGAGCCAGCGCCTCGAGCAGCTGGCCCGCCTCTCTCCCTCGCCCGCCCGCGAGCCCGAGATCGTGGCCATCCGGGACCTCGCCGCGGAAGTCGGCGACAACGCGATCCAGGCGGCGGCCCAGACGACGGTGATCTTCGTGATCGTGCTCGTGGTGCTCGGCGTCGGGCTCTGGTACAACCGTCGGCGCCTCGCAACTCCGTTCGCCCACGTCGTCGGGGCGCTCCAGCGGGTGGCGGCGGGTCACTACGACGAGCGACTCGACGAGGACCAGCCCGAGGAGTTCGGCATGATTGCGCACGGCGTGAACCAGATGGCGGCGGCGCTCAGCTGGCGGGAGCGGATGCAGGATCAGGCCGGGCGGCTGCTCACCGCGCTGAACGCGCCGCCGCGCGAGGCGACCGCGGGGGGGAGCTTCGGTCCCGCGCTCGACGTGATCGCGGGGGCGACCGGGGCGCCCGCGCTGGCCCTGTACCAGCCGCAGTACGACACCAACGAATGGGGGCCGACGGCGGTGCGCCGTGCCACCGCCCGACCGCTATCTCGCGACGTCGTGCGCCAGCTGGTAGGTGACACGGTCACGGTCATCTACTATGGAAGCGCCGCGGCGGGGCCTGTGCGGACGCAGCTGCAGCTCGCCACGGCGGACGCCGATGCCGCCGGGGGGCTGGCGCTTGCCCCCCTGCGCTCCCAGGGTCGGCTCGTGGGCTTGCTCGTCGCAACCGTGCCCGGAGAACTCTCCGCCGACGCGCGCGTCGCGCTCGAGCACGCCGCGCCGAACCTGGCCATTGCCTGCGAGCGCGAGTCCGCGCACCAGCATACTCGCCGACTGGCGGTGGAGTTGCGCCACGCCGCGCAGCGCCTCGAGTCGCAGAACGCCGAGCTCGAGGACCAGCACCGGGAGCTGTCCCGCCTCAACGCCGAGCTCGACCAGGCGGGCAAACACAAGGACCAGTTCCTCGCGAACGTGTCGCACGAGCTTCGCACACCTTTGAACAGCGTGATCGGGTTCAGCGACTTACTCCTGACGATGGCGACACCGGAGAGCCCCCTCACCGAGACCCAGCGGGACTACCTGGAGACCATCGCGCGCAACGGCCGCCACCTGCTCGAGCTCATCAACGAGCTGCTGGACCTGTCGAAGATCGCGGCCGGCCGGATGGAGCTGCGGCTCGAGCCGCTGGAGCTGGGCGCGCTGCTTCAAGAGGCCGCCGGCACCGTCCGTGCCCAGCTCGAAGCCCGGCGGCACACGCTCGTGATCGAGCCTTCAGCCGACCACCTCGTGGTCACGGCGGACCGGGGGCGCCTCCGCCAGGTGCTTCTCAACCTGCTTTCCAACGCCATCAAGTTCTCGACCGATGGCGGCCGCGTCACGCTCAGCGCGCGGCTCGAGGACTCTGGCGCCGTGCGGGTGGCCGTGAGCGACACCGGCATCGGGATCGCCCCGGCGGATCAACGAAAGTTGTTTCAGGAGTTCGTGCAGGTCGACGCGAGCGAGAGCCGCCGCTACGAAGGGACGGGCCTCGGCCTCGCGCTCTCGAAACGCCTGGTTGAGCTGCACGGCGGCACCATCGGCGTGGACTCGGAGCTCGGCAAGGGCAGCACCTTCTGGTTCACCCTGCGGCGGGCCGAAAGCGGGCCGGAGCATCCGTGATGGCAACGATCGTGGTGGTGGAGGATCAGCCTGACAACCTGAAGCTCATCACGGCCCTGCTGACGATGAAGGGTTATCGCGTCGTGGGACTGACGTCAGGTGAACCCCTGGTCGCCACGCTGTTGGCCGAGCAGCCGCCCCCCAAGCTGGTACTGCTCGACATCCAGTTGCCCGGGCGCGACGGCTACAGCGTGCTGGCGGACGTGAAACGAATGGAGGGCGACCACCCGTGGAAGGTCGTCGCCCTCACTGCCCACGCGATGCCGGGCGACCGGGAAAAAACGCTGGCCGCCGGCTTCGACGGCTACCTCTCCAAGCCGATCGACGTCCGCACGTTCCCGGACGAAGTGGCTAGACTGCTTTCTTCATCCTGATCGAGCCGTTGACGGTCTTGAGGTGGACGTCACGGCCGCCCCGACCGAGCGTCCCGTGGATATTCCGTCCCGCGAACTTGCCGTTCACCGTGAGCGGATAGTCGGTCGTGATGGAGCCGTTCACCGTCGTCGCCTCTACGTCGGCGTCGAGTTGCCCTGGGAGTTCGGCGGTGACCGAGCCGTTGATGGTCCCGGCGGACACCCCGCCGGTGTCTCCGAACGCTTCCATGCGAACCCTCACATCGCCGTTGATCGCCTCCGCCTTCACCGGGCCCTTCGCCGTGACCACATCCACGTCGCCGCTCATGGTGAAGACCACCAGCGGGCCACGTGCTCCCGCTACATGCACGTCGCCTACCATCGTGTTGGCGCCGAGGCCCGCATTGCGCGGCAGCCGCACGGTGAAGTCCACAGCCACGTCGTTGTGACGCGTCCCTCGCAGTTGCATGTCACGTTGACCCGGGCCACAAGCGGTGTCGTTGTCCCACACCGCGCAGACGGCAACGCCGCCCTCGAAGGGCACCGCTACGAGGCGCACACTCGCGGTGTCGGAGGAGCGGTAGGACTTCACGGCGGTTACCTGCAGCGAGTCGCCGCGAGCCGGCTCGACGGTCACCGAGCCGCGCGTGTTCCGGATCCACACCCACTGCTTCGCGCCGAGCTTGGACCGGTACGTCCATGTCGTCCCGGTCGAGCGACCCGGGCCGCCGTCGTCTCGAGCGAACTCGCTCCGCAGATCGCGCAGTGCCATTGGCAGCTCGTTCATGACCCCGTGGCGCACTCGGCCCGCAACGTGGTGCACGAAAAAACCGATCGCGAGCACGGCGCAGAACAACGCCGCCCCGCGAATGATCTCTTTGCGCCAGGTGTCCCAGAATGCGCTCACGGCCCCTCCCTCCAGCGGATAGGCTCCATACTGGCAGGTCCTACGGCAGTTGGCGAGATGGGGTTTCGAGCGGGCGATGGCGCCGGACGGAGCGGCGCCCCCCTCGAACGTTCAGGAAACGGCGCGGAACCTGGTCGGGTGTGCCTCGCTACACCGCACGGTCGGCCGGCTCAGGACTTTACCCTGGGATGCCGAAGCCCGCGCACCACCGCCGCGGGATTCAACCGTTACGGGATCGAGTACGCCGCCGTACCAAACGCCATCGAGCGAATTGGTGGCGGGGACCACGGTGGCTGGCTCGGTTGCCGGCTGACGACCCGCTCCCAACGAGGACACGGCGATCTGAGCCGCGTAGCCATACCCGGTGGTGAGAAGAATGCCGAGCAGCAAAGCGTAAACGCGCATTGAGTGCCTCCCGGACTACTGGTGTTTACCGCACGCTTCGACTTGTAAGACGTACGGAGGCCCCAATTGGTTGCACCGGGGATGTCAGAGGGGTGTCAGCCGGCTTCCGACCACGCCACGTCGAACTCCTCACCGCACCGCCGGCAGGACATGCGGCGCGGCCGTCCCGCGAGAGATTGCCGCTCACGACAGCTCGGACAGACGGCGTAGCGATCGTTGCAGCCTTCAGGGAGGCGCACGGCGTCGCTCGGCCGCGGGACTACACTCCACCTGCGGGGCGGCCGCTCGATCACCTGCAGGAACGCGGACGGGATCTCGAGCAGGCGGCCACCGACCTCCAGGACCGCCCGGAGCGGATCGAGCCGCGTGATGCGGTACCACGCGCCGCGGCGAAGCTTCACGTTTAAGTCGGCCTGCAAACGAGCCCACATTCCAGCCATGGCCTCACCTGGGTGCGTCGCGCACCTCATTGTTTCCAAAAGCGACGCCCGGCGTCAAGCCCCCCCCCAACGGACTCTCCGCCCCGGATGTGGCCGCACGATGGCCGATAGCCTACGCACCGGAGGTGGATCCGTGGTTTTCTCGCTCCTCGACTTCAGGCGAAAGACCCGCAGCCAGGGATTGCTCCGCGTCGGTTTGACGTCGCTCCTAATCCATACCGCGATGATCGGAGGGGTAGTGTACGCAACGCTCCACGCCGCTCCGAGCGACACCCGCGTCAGCATGGACACAACGGTCGTCCTCCTACCACCCCAGCAGCAGCAGAAGCCCGTTGATCCACCCCCGGTGCAGCTCGCCGACGCACTCAAGGGGTTTCAGACCGTCGCCGTGCCGGCGCAGATTCCGACTGACATTCCGCCGGTGGACCTGCAGCAGCGGTTCGATCCAAAGGATTATTCCGGTAGTGGCATCGAGGGAGGCCGCGCGAACGGTATCGCGGTCAGCGGGAGTGAAGTGTATGCGGAAGCCCTCGTGGAGGAGCGCCCGGAACTGCTTTCTGCCCCGCCCCCGATCTACCCCCAACTCTTGAAACAGGCGGGAATTCAGGGCCGCGTGATCCTGCACGCGATCGTCGATACAACGGGGCGGGTCGAACCTGCGTCCGTCAGGATCATCAAGAGCCCCAGCCCCGCGTTCGACCAACCCACTAAGGACTGGGTTCTGAAGGCCCTCTTCCGTCCGGCCCGGCTGCACGGTCGAGGCGTACGCGTGTTTATCAACCTCCCGGTCGATTACTCGCTCACGCGGTCGTCCGGGTCGCCGTAGGGAGTCGCCTTCCAGGGGACTTAAGCTCGTGCGGTGACTCGCTCGTTACCGGTCCTGCACCGTGCGGGTCGTGGCTCCGTGGCACCTATCCCACTATGTTTTGGACATACGACGTTTTGGATACACGACGCCCGGGGTCAAGGCGCCGCAGGCGGAGGTGGACCTGTGGTTCTCACGCTCCTCGAATCCCAGTGGAAGACCGGGAAGAAACGCCTGTTCGGCGTCGGTTTCGCGTCGCTCGCGATCCATTCTGCGATGATCGCCGGGGGCGTGTACGCGACGCTCCACGCCGCCCCGCGCGACGACCAGGTCAGGATGGACACGAGGGTGGTACTGCTCGCACCTCAGGAGCAGCAGAACGCGACGGGCCCGCCGCCGGTGCAGCTTGCCGACGCGCTCCAGGGGTTTCAGACCGTCGCCGTATCGGCGCAGATCCCTACCGACATGCCTCCGGTGGACCTCCAGCAACGCTTCGATCCCAAGGATTACTCCGGTAGTGGCGCCGAAGGCAGCTGGGCCAGCGACATTGTGGTGAGCGGGAATGAAGTGTATGCGGAGGGGCTAGTGGAGGAGAGGCCGGCACTGCTGTCTGCCCCGGCACCGGTCTATCCCGCGCTCTTGAAACAGGCGGGGATTCAGGGCCGGGTGATCCTGCCGGCCGTCATCGATACGACGGGGCGGGTTGAGCCCGCGTCGGTCAGGATCGTGACGAGCTCCCACCCGGCGTTCGACCAACCCACCAAGGACTGGGTCCTCAAGGCCCTGTTCCGGCCGGCCCGGCTGCATGGGCGGGGCGTGCGCGTGGCCATCCACCTGGTCGTCGACTACTCGATCACGCCGTCGTCGGGGTCGCACGCGATCACCACGTGGTCGGGCTCGCCGTAGTGCCGAGGGCAGGACTCGAACCTGCACGGGGATTGCTCCCCAAGGGATTTTAAGTCCCTTGCGTCTACCGATTTCGCCACCCCGGCTGGACTAAAATACCCGCTCACGCCGCACGCCGCCCGACGGATGCACCACGTCGATCGCCGGCTCGCGTCCGTACACCACACGGAATGCGCGCCGAATCTCGCGCGTTACCTTCGCCTCATTCTTCCCGCTTCTCCCTCTGCCCTTCCCCAGCAGCACGAGGACCGCGCCGCCCCATCCCGCACCGGTGAGTCGGGCGCCGAGCGCGCCCGCACGCCGCGCCGCGGCCACGATCGTATCGAGCTCGGGCGTGCTGCAGGCATACAGCCGTCGACAGGATTCGTGGGACTCGTACAGCAGCTCGCCGAAGCGCTTCAGGTGCCCGCGGGTGAGCAGCTGCGCGCCGAACCGAGCGCGCGCGGTCTCGCCGATCACGTGCAGCGCCCGGGAGCGAAGCGGCTCGGGGAGCGCTCGTTTGAGGCGTGGCAGCCAGGCCGCCGGCCAGCTCGCGAGCCAGCGAAGCTCCGGCAATTCGAGCGTGAGCCGGGCAACGGCCGCCTCGCACTCGGCCCGTCGCTCGTTGAGGGCGCCCGCGGCGAGCTCCCGCCGTAATCCCGAGTCCACGAGCAGCAGGCGGCCACGGATCGGGATGTGGCGCGCCGCGAGCGAAGCGCACTCGAGCAGCAGCGCCCGACCCGGTCGCGCGAGCGCCGCGCTCATCTGATCCATGATGCCGCACCGCACGCCGACGTGATCGTGCTCCGCACGAAACGCCACGCCCGCCAGCTGCCGCGCCTCGAGGCGGGTGCCCCCGAGCAGGCTGAGCGCCTGGGCCGCAGCCACCGTGAGCGCGGCGGACGACGCGAGGCCCGCGGCGACCGGCACGTCGCTCGTCACCGCGATGCGAGCCCCGCCCTCCAGCGGAGCCGCGCCCAG
>Ga0137388_10001861_pt1 | contig 13063 bp, 10 predicted proteins | sample 15con2h14AmetaG_FD_104644 | JGI IMG/M metagenome (GOLD analysis project Ga0137388, IMG submission 104644) | Vadose zone soil microbial communities from Angelo Coast Range Reserve, California, USA - 15con2h1.4A metaG | ecosystem: Environmental > Terrestrial > Soil > Vadose zone > Saprolite...
CATCGAGTTGTTGCAGCATTTGCTGGCGCTCGACTCCTCGATAATCGTACTTCTCTTAACGGCGCATGGTTCTATCGACTCAGCAAAAGAGGCCTTACGACGCGGCGCTTTCGACTATCTGGAAAAGCCCTACGACAAGACCGCCTTACTGGAAACAATCAACCGGGCGCTACAACGGTTGGATGCGCTTGACACCGAGATTGTTTCGGCATCACCCAAGATGGAGTCGGTTAAGCGCATGATCCTGAAAGTGGCGCGCTCGAATTCAACGGTTCTGATTCGCGGGGAATCGGGCACAGGCAAAGAGTTGATTGCGCGCGCGATTCACAACCAGTCGCCCCGCGCACAGGACATGTTTCAGGCCGTCAACTGCGCCGCGATTAACGAGAACCTGCTCGAATCAGAGTTGTTTGGTCACGAGAAAGGTTCGTTCACCGGCGCGCATGCCGAGAAAAAAGGACTGTTCGAAATAGCGGATCGGGGCACGCTGTTTCTGGACGAGATTGCGGAGCTCGACGTCGCCATGCAGGCAAAACTGTTGCGCGCTTTGCAGGAACGAAAAATAAGGCGCGTCGGTGGCACGCATGAAATCAGTGTTGACGTGCGGGTGATTGCCGCCACCAATCGCGACTTGCGTGCGATGGTTGCTGACGGCAGGTTCCGCGACGATCTTTACTACCGCATAAATGTTTTGTCAGTTGATGTACCGCCGCTGCGCGAACGTCGCGAAGATATTCCGGTGCTCATCGATTATTTTGTTAAGAAGCACACGCGCAACACGTCGCGATTGGTGCGCGGACTGACTGCGGAGACTCGCAAACTGATGATCGACTACAGTTGGCCCGGCAACGTGCGCCAGCTCGAATCGGCAATCGAACGCGCGATTCTACTTTGCGAGGGCGATCAAATCACCGTCGACGACCTGCCGCTCGAAGTGCGACAGGAGTCCCGGCCGATTGCTGAAGGCGCATTCAAGCTGCCGCCTGAGGGAATCAGTTTCGAGGACGTCGAACGCGATCTGATCATGCAAGCGATGGAGCAGACGGACTACAACATAACGAAGTCAGCCAAGCTTCTCGGTCTGACCTTCCGCACCTTGCAGTATCGGCTGGAAAAGTTTGGCATCAAGCGTCCCGAAGCAAAGAAAGAGGCCGCTGGATGAAGCTCATTCTGTGTCTTCTAACGTTGTGCATTTTGCTTGCCGGATGCTCCACGCAGTCTAATACTTCAGGGACACCTGCCTCGGCGTCTCCAGTCGAAGCGAAAAGGATCACATCGACGGGCGTGGTACACGCAACCGCGAAACCTGTAGACGTCTCGCCGGGAGGCTCCGGTGAATTGATCGTGGCGTTAAAAATCGAGAACGGCTACCACGTTAACGCGAATCCGCCTACATATCCGTATTTGAAGGCAACTGAGCTGGTAATTCCTTCAAGTGAAGGATTTTCAGCAGGCCCAGTTTCGTATCCCACCGCGATTACAAAGAAGTTTCCTTTTGCGGACAAACCCCTGGCGGTCTACGAAGGAGATTTGGCACTTAAGTCAACTATTAGAGCGGACGCTTCCGCGCCGAGGGGCGAACATTCGATGGCGGCAGTATTGCGTGTGCAGGCTTGTGATGAGCAGGTTTGTTATCCCCCAGGCCAAATCGATCTGCGGATTCCGGTGCTTATGAAATGAAGCGCGGCACATGAAAACTTTTTGGATGATTGTCGCTGGTATTTGCATTGCAGTAGCTGCTTTCTACATGCTGCGCGGAGATTTCAACACCGCGTTTGTCGTCGCGGCACTTGGCATGATTTTCTGGTTTCTTAACTACCGCGCGCAAATGAAAGAGGTGATCGCGACGGCTGATTTGGAAGAAAGCAAGGGGGAAGACTCAAATGAAAATTAACATCAATCGCCGGTACCTAGCGCCGTTGGCCGCAATGGTAGTGTTTATGATTGTGTCAACCTCTATGGTTGCGCAGTCCTCAGAAGAATCCGCAGTGCGCGCCGTTGTCCAGCAGGTATTTTCGCAACTGCAATCTCATGATTACAGTTCGGTCTACGATTCTCTTCCCTCTTCCACGCGAACCCGCATGTCCAAGCCACGTTTCATCAGCGCGCTCCAGCGGGCGCAGGATCGTTACGTGCTCGATCGAATTGGAATTGGGAAGGTTCGCGTGGCCGGCGATCTCGCGGTGGTCGATACTGAACTTTTTGGCCGCATTAGTCAGCCGTTTCCAGCCGAAGGCAAGATCGTGGTGCAACAGTACCTGGTGCGTGAAGATGGTAAGTGGCGCGTCGCAACGGGGGACAACGGAACTATTCAACGATTTCTCAAAAGCAATCCGAGCTTCGCGCGCAAATTTCCCATTCGCTCGCCCCGCATCTACGTGAAGCAGAATGATAAGTGGGTGGAGTTTAAGGGGGTAGGGTTTAAGAGGTAGGTGTTGCTTGGCAGTTAGTTTGTTCTGTCCTGGTATCGAAACTAAACCCCCGACGCCCTAACGTCCCGCGCCTTGCGCCATTCCCCCTAACGTTAAGTCGTCAAATGAAAGCTGGGCATCGTCGACTGGCTCTTCATATTCGCCGTGCCGGATTCGTGAGCGCGGCACGTCCAGCGCCTCGCGCACGGCGTCAAGGTGGAAACGAATGATATGCGGCGTCACGCGCACCGAGGGAATGCGGCGCTTGCGGGCCAGGCGCCGGATAGTTGACTCACTAACCTGCAATATCTTGGCAAGCTGACGAGCCGTCAGAAACTCTTCACGTTCTTCCATGTCGCAGTTGCCGTTATCCTATAGCAACTTCAAATGCTGAACCAAATATAAAACAGATGGTGAATGGTAAATAGTAAATGGAAAAAGCAGGCACCATACGCCCCGAGGATTAGCGACAACTAGTTCCATTTACCATTTACGGTTTACTTATTTCGGCTTGAGCGTCAGCGCAACGCGATACACCGCAGCGCCATCAACCTCAACATCTTTGCTGACTGGGTCGGAATCCTTTGCTGTGGGCGTGACGCGATAGTTCGCAGCGTTCGGGGTGAGACGGAAGACAAATGAGCCGATCTCGTTGGTAACTCGGCCATCAATTTTCTTTACATTGCCGTCAGCTTCAATTCTCGCGAGTTCCACGCGCACGTTGGGAACGCTGCGGCCGCCAGGATCAAAGACGCTGCCACGAATGAAGGCGATCGAACCTTCATCGATGGTGAGTATCAGGCGGTCGCCCAACGAACGCGTCTTGCCTGCTTTAACTTCAATGTTTTCGATAGTGCCGACACTTAAGCCAGGTTTGCGAAGTGTGACACCATACAGCCCAGGCTTGAGCCGGTTGACCGCAAACTCTCCGGCCTTGTCAGTAACCACGCGTCCGACTTCGCGCTCTCCTTGTCTGACAACTACAGTAACGCCCGCCGGCGTTCCTACTTCAACACGAACCTTGCCTTTGAATCCGCCGGTTGACTTCTCCTGCGCGACCACCTGTAGGGCGGCGATCATTAGAATGCAGAGAAGCATGAGATGCGACCGGATTAGTTGCATGTCTTGATAATAACACTGCCCGCGCCGCCAGCCGATGTTGGGAACGTATGGTTGATGCTTGCTCAATATGAACCTGTTGCCTGCGGTAACCTAATAACGTTTAAGCTTGAACCGCTTGGCGCGGTGTTAACAGCGCACGTATAATCCGGTTCAAGCTCGTGCCGGACAAGGCCGCGAATGTTTCAGTTTTACCAATCCAGCACATCCCGCATTCTGTCGCTTTTCCTGCTGGCGACCCTCGCAATTGTGCTCCCATGCCGTGCGCAGCAATCAGATTCAAAAGCCGTTCGACCGCGTCAGGTATTTCCGAAAAATGAACAGACGCCGGATGAAGTTCTAAAGATTGACACCGATCTTGTCTCAGTCGACGTAAGGGCAAACGATTCCGAGGGTCGCCCGCTGCGAAATCTACGGCAGGAAGATTTCAAAGTTTACGTTGACGGAATCGAACAGCCGCTCGCTTTTTTCCAGGTTGAGCGGCGAAGCGGCGAGCCACGCCCATTAGCGATGGTATTTGCGCTCGACATTTCGGGCAGCATGACCGCGGAAGAAATGAATCGGCTGCGACGCGCGCTCAATGCGTTTTCCCAACAGTTGTCAGACCATCCTGCGCTTTACGCGGTGATGTCGTTTGGCATGAACGTGAAAACCGTGCAGAAGTTTACTTCCGAAGCGGACAAACTCGACCGCGCCATCGAACGTCTCGCGCGAGAACCAAACGGATTATCAACCCATACTTACGATGCCGTTGACGACGCTATACGCATGCTGGTACGTCATGCGCCACGCACGCGTGAAGGGCGTTTGATAAAACGCGCGGTGTTGGTTGTGACCGACGGCTTTCCGGTTGGCGACACAGTTTCGGCGCCGACCGTCATCGAACGCGCAAATGCCGCCGAAGCAAGTATCTATGTAGTCACGCTTCCTTCTTATTCGCGGGTAATGCCGGTTGCGGCCCAAAATCCGCTGCCGACGCCGCTCGATGTTAGTGGGTTAGCTGAATTGACTGGTGGGAGAAGTGTGTACGCTGAGGAAAAGAATTACGAAGCGCTGTTTCGCGCCCTGGCAGAGGAAGTAACGTCGGCTTACGTGCTCGCGTTTTATCCTCCCGAAGAAAAGCGACACGATGGCCGATTTCACACTATCAAAGTCCAGGGTCCCAACGGGGTAATGCTGAACCAAAGTCGTCCGGGATTCCAGACCGCAAGACAGTAGGCAGAAAGCAGAAGGCAGAAAACAAACCGCAACGGAAGATGCGGGCTTTCTGCCTACTGCTTTCTGCCTTCTGCCTACTTCCCTTCAGAACTCGTCTTCATCCTCGTCATCGTCCAAATCCTCTTCTTCGACCATGTCGAGCTCTACAGGATCCAACCCGACTACTTCCAGATCCGTACCGCATTCCTCACACGAAACGAGTTCGCCTTTATCTGTGTCCGTATCTACGTGGACATCCGCATCGCACTCGGGACATGTTCCAATCGGCACTTCATTACCCTCCGCAAGAATCTTTTGCCAACGAAATGTCGCCAATATCTTCGGGCGACTATATCTTGATATATATGATTGCCCCAACAATCTAACTTCGCTTGCGCCTTTTTGCAATACTCTTTTCCACTATTTGAGGTCAAGAAAAACGAGTAATATGAAGAAACCAGCCTCGCCGACCAGGGAAGTCTATTTACGTTTTGAGTTGTTCAGCCGGTAATAGTCAACTGTGGATTTCCACAGCAGCGTATTCAGTGGCAAGCGCCGCGGCCGGACGTGTTAACATGGCGCCCGACTGATTAGCGCCGCCTCGTTGACGTTCGATCCAGAATCGATAATTCCCCCATGCTCGCGTTCCTGAAGCGTCGACAAATTACATTCGCATTAGCGCTTTGGTTCGCGCTGGTCCTTTTGGTTTCCTACTTCGTGCTCGGCAGGAACCGCAAAAGCGCCGCTGTCTCTGGAGCGGCACCCTCAGCCAAATCTTCCGCCACAACTTCGCCACTGGCCCACGCCTCCCTTGACTCAGACAACGACGGCCTTCCAGACGCGGCAGAACTCCAAAGTTTCATGGATCGCGAAAATTTCCGGCAGTGGTTTACGCTGATTGCCGAAAGCCAGTTCTACCATCTGAACGACCAATGGAACGCGGAACAACGCGACTGTGCCGGCCTGGTGCGGTTCGCCTGGCGTGAAGCACTGCGCCATCATGACCGGACGTGGTTTCAAAAAATGGGACCAGGCTATCAGGCGGTCGCGCCAGACGTGGGTAAGTACTCTCTCGAGCAAGGACCGCTTGGCGAAAAACTTTTTCGCACCAGCTTCGGGGTCTACAAAGATGGCGACTTATCCACTGGCGCCTTTTCCGACTTTGCCGACGCGCGCACGCTCAAGAATTTCAACGTCAAATTCATCAGTCGCGATCGCCACAATGCCGAGCCGGGTGACCTGCTCTTCTTCTATCAACCCTGGGTGCAAAAGTTTCCCTATCACGTGATGATTTTTCTCGGGCCGGCAAAACTCAGTAACGAGCAGGCAAATGATTGGGTGGTTTATCACACCGGCGCATCGCCTACTGACGAAGGAACTGTAAAGAAGGTTGAGCTTTCAGTGCTCGATCACCATCCCAACAAACGCTGGCGGCCGGTCGAAAGCAATCCCAACTTCCTCGGCTTCTATCGTCTTAAAATTCTCGACTAGCCCAAAGGAGGCTTAGCCGTGTTAGACACGAATTCTCGTTCTTATCGCATCGTGATTACTTCGCTGGTTTATGTCGTAGCGATTGCGGGTGCGCTGACCATTGCGACCTTACGTTCTCGGGCAAAAGCAGGCGCCACAGCGACGACGCCCAGCGAGGAAGTTGAAAGGCCGCTTTCCAGTAAACCCTTCTTCTCGCTTTCGACGCATCGCACTTATGGAACGAACGACAACGCGCGACTTTGGGTTGACTATCAGGCAGTGGACCATCTCGACTTTCGTGTCTATCAAGTAAAGGACCCGCGCAAGTTTTTTACTGATCTGAAAAACCCGCATCAGGTAGGTGAAAACGAGCAGGAACAGGTAGCCGGCTCAGTGCCGCATCGCAAATCGTTTCTTGAGCGCGTGCGTAATTTCAAGCGTTGGGCCTACACGGGTATCAAGTCCTTCGTGCGTGGACAACTGCAACACGACTCGCGCCAGGCTTTCAATCAAAAGTTTCGTGCTGAGAAAGAAGTTGTGCGCACGCCCTTGAATGTTTCCGATTATGCGCGCGTGCCGCTGTTAAATCCTGATTTGCTCGTCAGCAGTTGGCGCGAGCCCTTGCCGCCACTCGAGAAGGAGTATGACCAGCGCATGATCCCGCTCGGCAAGCGCAGTCCCGGCGTCTATCTGGTTGAGGCCGTAGCCAACGATTTGCGCGCGTACACCGTCGTGGTGGTCACCGATTTGACGATGCTCGATAAGACCACGCGTGACGGCGAGATGCTGGTCTACACGGTGGATCGCAAGACTGGCGAGCCACGGCCAGGCGCGCAGGTCGAGATCATAAAAGAAAAGAAAGTGGTGGCCACCGGAACGACCGACAGCCAGGGCGTTCTGCGCACGAAGGTCGAGAAACCAAAGCCGGCAGAGGGCGATGAAGCGGCTGATGCGCCTGCGGCCGAGGAGGACACTCAATCCAATTCCTACCTGATACTCGCAAAACAGAGTGGCAACTTTGCGATTTCGGATCTCGGATCGCTGTTCTTTAGCGGTTACGAAGGCGAAGAGGATTCAGAAAACGTCAAAGGCTACATCTACACGGACCGTCCGGTGTACAGACCGACGCATAAAGTTTCATTCAAAGGAATCGTGCGCGCGATCGATCCAACGGGCGCTTACAAGCCAGTTGGCGACAGCACTATCAACGTCACAGTTACTGATTCAAACAGCGCGAATGTGTTCACTAAAGAACTGCCGCTCTCTGCACGCGGCACTTTCAATGGTGAAATGGAAATTGCGGAGTCCGCGCCGCTGGGCACGTACCAGATTGCAGCTGAAATTGAAGGCGGGAGTGCAAACGGAAGTTTCGAAGTCGCCGAATATAAAAAGCCGGAATACAAAGTAACTGTTTCCGCGCCCGGAAAATTCATTCAGGCTGGACAGAAAACAAACTTCTCGGTCGATGCCAAATACTTTTTTGGCTCGCCAGTGGCAAATGCCGACGTGCATTACTACATCTATCGTTCGCGCTATTACCCCTGGTATTTTGGTGAAGACGACAGCGAAGACACTGGCGACGCCTCTGATAAGGAGGATGAATACTCATCTTATTACGGCGGCGGCGACGAGATGGTTCAGGAAAGCGATGGCACGCTGGACGCACACGGTCATCTGAATGTTGAGTTTGATATCCCGGCAACCGACGAGAACGATACCAACGATTACAGCTACCGGCTCGAAGCCCAGGTAACCGATTCGGCGCGACGCACCATTGAGGGCAGCGCCAGTTTCGTGGCCACGCGCGGCAGCATGGTCGCAAACGCAGACCCAGATCGCTACGTTTACAATAAAGGCGACGTCGCCAAGATTCGAGTTACGACCAGCGATTACGAGGGCCGGCCCGTTTCTGCCAAAGTACAACTCAAGTTTGTCGAACGCACCTGGACCAGGAAAGAAAAGAAAGAGGACGAAGAGTATTCGTATCCCGAGTATGAAATGCACGAACGCGAGATTGCTTCGGCAGACGTGCAAACCGATTCACAGGGGCAGGCCAGTTACGATTACACCACCACTGAAGATGGAAACCTCTCCATCAAGACCATCATCGACGAGTCCGGTAAAAAAGTAGCTTCAATCGGCGGCTATCTCTGGGTTACCGATCAGCAGTATTCGTGGACCGACTCGGCTTACTACAGCGAAGACTATAATTCCATCAAGCTCGTTCCGGATAAGAAGTCGTATCGCGCCGGCGAAACTGCGCATGTGCTCGCCATCCTGCCGACTGACAACGCTCATCTTTTGGTTAGTACGGAATTGACTACCGTGATGGATGTTCAGCACGTGAACTCCACCGGAAGATCGATTGTGCTCGACATTCCGATCAAAGCCAACTATGCGCCCAACGTTTTTCTAAATGTTTCCTACGTGAAGAACGGCGACATGTACACCAGCGACCAACGCCTGGTCGTGCCGGCTCGCGACAAGATGCTAAACCTCGAAATCATCTCGAACAAAAAGGAATACAAGCCGCGCGAGGCGGCGTCATACACGATCCTTGCGCGCAATGCCGATGGCGCGCCGGTATCCGGAGCAGAAGTGAGTCTGGGCGTGGTGGATGAAGCCATCTACAGTGTTGCTCCCGATTTTGCCGGCAACATCAAGAATGAGTTCTACGGCATGCGTTACAACACGGTCGAGACGCATCTCTCGATCGCCTATTCGTTCACGGGCTTCGCCGGCGACAAACCGCTCTACTTCGCGCGCAACAAGCCAACCTACCAGCTTGCTGACTTCAAGAATGAAGGCGAGTTGGTCCAACCAACTATCAGAAGAAATTTTAAGGACACAGCATTCTGGCAGCCGGACGTGATCACCGGCCCTGACGGCAAGGCGACTGTGAAGGTCACGCTGCCAGACAACTTAACCACCTGGCGCGCTACCGCGCGTGGTGTAACCGCCGACACGAAAGTCGGCGCCACGAAGTACAAAGTGGTGGCGCGCAAAGACGTAATTATGCGACTGGAAACGCCACGATTCGTCACCCAAGGCGATACGGTCACCTTGTCAGGCATCGTTCACAATTATCTGAATGCCGACAAGTCAACCCAAATCTCGCTCGAAGTCAGCGGCGCGCAATTGCAAAATGCAGCCACCAAAACCGTGACCATCAGCAAACAGGGCGAGCAGCGTATTGACTGGCAAATCACCGCGCCCAACGTCGGTGAAATCAAACTGCTGGCAAAGGCCCTCACCGACACTGAATCGGATGCTGTTGAACTGCCGCTGCCGGTCGTGCCGCGCGGGCTGCATCAGGTAAAAAACGAGAGCGAAACATTCTCGGATGAGAACACCGACCAGACTTTTTCGCTAACCATGCCCACAGACGCTGATGCGCGTGCGCGCAGTTTGCGTATTGAAGTTGCGCCGTCGGTGGCCGGTACGTTGTTTGGCGCGCTCGACTATTTGACGAGCTACCCCTACGGCTGCACCGAACAAACCATGTCCAGTTTTCTTCCGAATGTGATCGTGACGAAAGCGCTGAAAGATGTGAAGACCTCAACTATCCGCGGATCAAATGATCTGGAAAAGAAAGTCCAGAAAGGCGCGGATCGTCTTTACGCTTATCAGCACGACGACGGCGGTTGGGGCTGGTGGAAAGATGACCAGAGCGATCCTTTCATGACGGCTTACGTTGTTGATGGTCTGACACTGGCAAAAAACGCGGGCTATGAAGTGAATGAGGATAGGCTAAGCCGTGGACGCCAGAAGCTAAAAGAAATGGTCGAGGCGGGAAAAACAGAGGCCGGCACGACCATTGATCTCGAAACGCGTTCATTCATGGTCTATGCCCTCGAAGAAAGCGGCGGCGCTGACAGCCAGCAGGTCGAAAAAATCTTCGGCGAACGCGGCAACCTGCAACCTTATGGCCGCGCCTTGCTGGCACTGACACTCAAATTGAAAAAAGACGAAAAGCGGGCAAAGGACATTGCCGCGGAAATCGAACGAACGGTTATTGCCGATAATTATTCCGCACACTGGGAGTCGCGGCGGCGCGCAATTCTCGACTTTGCTGAAGAAGACGATACCGAGGCTACAGCACTATCGCTGAAAGCCCTCGCGCGCATCAAGCCGAACAGTGATCTGCTGCCGCGCGTAGCCCGCTGGCTGGTTTCGGACCGCCGCCACAGCTACTACTGGGAATCGACCAAGGACACCGCCTTCGCCATCTTTGGTTTGATCGACTATTTGAAAGTTAGTCGTGAGCTTTCACCCGATTACGATGTCGAGGTTTACCTGAATGGTGAGAACGTAATCACGCAGCACATTTCGTCGGTTGCTTCACAAACTATTTCACTCAATCGCAAGGCGGGGGACGTCAGTGGCACTAATGATGTGCGCATCGTGAAGCGCGGCAAAGGCGTGCTTTATTTTTCTTCGTCGCTTGATTACTACACCGGCGAGGAAGATGTGCCCGCGCGAGGTTCCGCCGATCTCAATGTGACTCGCGAATACTTCCGCCTGCGCCTGGTTGATGATGGCAGCAAACTCAAATGGAAACTCGATCCGCTGAGCGGCGACATTCATTCCGGTGACATGCTGGTGGTGCGTTTGAAACTCAACGGCACAAAAGCACGCCACCTGATGCTGGAAGATCCTATTCCCTCGGGCGCCGAACAAGTGGAGAGTGTCGGCAACCTGAATCTCGATTACACCTCGGGATACGATTGGTCGGATTGGTACAGCTCGCGCGAGTTTCGCGATAACCGCACGGTGTTCTTCCTGGATTACTTTGACGGCAGCACAACTTTCCAGTACGCCATCCGCGTACAGGTGCCGGGACAATTTCGCATCGCGCCGGCGCGCGCGGAACTGATGTATCGTCCGGCCGTGCAATCAAACACCGCATCGGGACGAATGAATTTCCTGGAACGCAAATAGGTCGGCCCACATTGGCCTAAAGGACAGAAGAAAATGCTAATAGAAACATTTTCATCGATAGTGACTGCCGTGCGAAAAGTTTTCGCAAACTGGCCCGCGCTTTTGCTGGTGGCGACCGTTTACGTTGCGCTGCTGGTCACACTCTACTTCTTCGTGGCGGTCAGAGAAGCGAGCGTCGCGCAAGTGACCTTGACCTTTGCGCTTGCCCTGGTGGCGCCTATTCTTTTCTTCGTGCTTCAGGCGATGATCGCGAGTGGGTTTTCTGACGCCAGTCAACCGGTGAGCGCCGGCCTGCTGGCAAAAAGATCGCTGACGGGGTTTTGGAAATTCATAGTGATCACGTTGCCGCTTATTGCGCTGGCAGTCCTGGTGATTTACCTGCTGGCGAAATATCAGTCACATCTTGCGGCCGCACCCGACGGCGCCACGCAACTTCATCCCATGGCAATGTCGTCACGAACGCATGAGGCGGCGCGCCCCCCGATCAACTGGAAAGGCGCTGCACTTTCCACCGTAAGATATTTGGCACTCGGTCTGGTGTTGCCGCTCGCCGCTATTCATTTATGGCTGGCCACTGCGCGCGATGGATTGCTGGCGGCCATCAAACGAACCGGACAACTGCTTGCGCGCGCTTTCGCGCCGCAATCGGTGTTGATATATGTCGCCGGCTTTTTGATTTTCGCGGTGCTTCCTTATTTTCTATTGTTCCGCACTACGCCCAACAAACATGCATGGCTGGAAATTATTCTGCTCACCATCCGCCTCGCCGCTGTTTTCGCGCTTACGCTCCTGGGTTGGGTCATAACAGTTAAAGCCATTGCACTGCTTAATATCCGATCACCCAAATCGCCAGAGCCGGTTGCAAACGAGGCAGTCTAATGTTTGCCTGGCGCGCATTTGCTGCCCGCGCAGCGAACGAGTGGACTGGCGGACACTCTCGCCGCGCTTTGCTCGCCGGCGTAGTGTTTTTCGCTTTAGCGGTTTCAGCATGGTCCATTGCGCGAGTCGGCACTTTGTCGAATGCTGGATCAGTGACGGCTGACGACAACCAGTTGGACCAGCGTCTGCAACAGGCCGCAACGCTGGCGCTCGGTGATCGACGTGGCGCGATTATCGTTATGGACCCGCAAACAGGGCGGATTCGTGCCGTGATTAATTCGGAACTCGCCTTTCAGGAAAGTTTTCCGCCGGGCTCGACAATCAAGCCCTTCACTGCCCTGGCAGCCTTGCGCGCCGGATTGATCGACGAAGATGCGCGCACGCTGTGCCACGAAAAATATTCACACGGCAAGTTTCATACAACTTGTTCCCATCCGCTCGACCTGCCGCCGTTGAATCCAACTGAAGCAATTGCCTATTCATGCAATTACTATTTTGGGAGGCTCGGCGAGCGGCTTTCGGAAAAAGACTTCTCGACAACGCTGAACGATTTTGATTTTGCTAGAAAGACCGCCGTCAATATTGCGAACGAGTCGCCGGGAAAAATGCAACGCTCGGTCTGGCAACCGCAATCGGCCATGGGCGAAGGCGAGTACCTTGAAACTACTCCGCTGCAACTAATCAATGCGTACGCCGCTTTGGTGAATGGCGGCCGTGTTTTTGTGCCTCATCTTTCTGCGGCGTCAAACGCTGCTCCGGAAATTCAAAACAACGTCACTATTAATGACGTAGAACGCGAATTGATCGTTAAGGGAATGCGGGGCGCCGTTCGTTATGGCACTGCCGAGTCTGCGAACCTCTATTCGCTGCCACTCTACATTTTTGGCAAGACCGGCACGGCAACAGAAATCAACGGCTATCGCACGCATGGCTGGTTTGTGGGCTTTGCATCACGCCCGAACAACAACGGTAACGACGCGGGCGTGCCTGCTCCTGACAAAGTTGGACTCGCCGTGCTGGTTTTTCTTGCAAGAGCACACGGCGTC
>Ga0137388_10001869_pt1 | contig 13035 bp, 15 predicted proteins | sample 15con2h14AmetaG_FD_104644 | JGI IMG/M metagenome (GOLD analysis project Ga0137388, IMG submission 104644) | Vadose zone soil microbial communities from Angelo Coast Range Reserve, California, USA - 15con2h1.4A metaG | ecosystem: Environmental > Terrestrial > Soil > Vadose zone > Saprolite...
CGGCCAGCTCGCACCAGCCGTGCGCCGCCGCGGCGGCCGCCCTCCACCCGAGCCGGCAATGATCAGGCAATCGGTGCTGTCCCGGACGGCGATCAGGCAATACGTCGCATCGAGCGAAGCCCCGACTGCCCGAGCGAGACCGCGGTAGGTCGGTGGGATGCGCATGGCCCGGTCGAGGGCCAGCGCCCGGTCGAGGGCCCGGTTGATCTCGTCGAACAGCCCTTGCACGCCGGCCAGACGGCCCTCGTAGTCCCGCAACGCGCTCAAGAGATACGAGACCAGCCGCAGGCGACGCAGGTCATCGGCACCCAGCGTCCCCCTGGCGCTGCTGGCGAGTCCGGCCGTCCCTACCGGCCGGCCGCCGGCCAGCAGTGGGACGACGACGCAGGAGAGGATCCCCCGAGAGCGGCACCATAGCGCCCAATCATGGCCGGCAGACTCCTCCCCTAGAACGAACGGCTCCTCCGGCGGCCGCGGGAACTCCCCGATGCCGGCCGGGTCGACGGGACAGCCATCTGATCGCACCAGCACAGCGCTGGCGACGCTGTCCGCCCACCCGACCCAGCCCAGGTCGGCGGCCGTTTCCTCCAGAGCGCCCAGAAGGGGGGCGGCGTACGGTGACGGGTTTTCGCTGGCCGCGACCGACTCCAGGCGCGACTCAGCGCCGACCGCTGGCGGCCTGACCGCAACCTCGCCAATTCGGTTTCCTACTTCGACGACTCGATCCCCTAAGTTATCCAAGGACGAATCTCAGCGACTACTCAGGCCTGGCAGCAGTGCCTGTGGCCTCAGACTAGAGGGACATTCTCTCTATGTCAATGTCCCATGATTACAATGGTGCCTTTTAGGGGTGCGATGATACCATCAACAGGCGGGTGACCCATGCGGGTGGGACAAAGTCCCACATCGGCGCGAATCGGGCTACCCGGAGAACACCAAAGGGCCCCGCCTTCCAGGCCCTTCCGCGACGGTCGCGCTCCGGCATGCTTTCTTAGCGAGAGCGGACAATTCGCACGCGCCGGCGCCGGTGCAGGCCGGTGCCCACCTTGGGCACCACGCTGATACTGCCGTCCTCCTCCAGGACGCACTCCCGCACCTCGCTCACCTTGTCCACCCCGTGCTCCCGGAGGGCCATTTCGACGTCCTGGACACTGAGGCCCTCCTCCTGCAGGGCCTTCGGGAACCATTCCCCATTCCGGCCCAGCACGGTTGGCTGACCCGAGACCAGGCGGTCGACGACCGGGATGCGATTCCGGACCCAGGCCAGGCCACGGTTGAAGAGGAGCAGCGTGGCGATGATGATCACCCCGCCCAGCACCGAGCTGTCCGGCCCGGTGATGGCCGGCTGGAGGGCGTTGGCCACCAGCAGGATCAGCACCAGGTCGAACATGGTGAACTGGCCCACCTCCCGTTTGCCGAAGAGCCGCAGCCCGATCAGGAAGGCGACATAGATCGCGATGGCTCGCACGATGAGCTCCCACCAGGGGACGGCGAGCTGCAGGAGGTGCTCCACGCGTGTGAGTCTACGAAACCAGGTGCCGGAAGGCGAAGTCGAGCAGCGTGGTCGCATCGCTGAAATGCTGGGTGCTCCCCAGCACTACGACGATGACGGTATGCCCACCCCGAGTGGCAGCCGCCGCCAGGCAGTACCCGGCGTTGTCGGTGTAGCCGGGCTTGACGCCGATGGCGCCCGGATAGGTTGAGAGCAGCCGGTTGAGACTGGTCGGCTTGAACCATTTGTGGGTCGAGGTGGCGGCCAGGGTGACCTGCCGGGTACCCACGATGCTACGCAAGTCGGGATAGTCGAGCAGCAGCGTGGCGGTGATCACGGCCAGGTCGTAGGCGGAGCTGTAGTGGTTCGGCTCGTCCAGACCGCTCGGGTTCATGAAGTGGGTATCGCGGAGGTGCATCGCCTGCGCCTTGCGGTTCATCCGATCCAGGAACTGGTCGCGTGGCACCGGCGTCTGCGCCAGCGTCTCGGCGGCGTCGTTGCCGGAGTCCAGCAGCATCCCATCTAGCAGCTCGCGCACAGTGAGCTGCTCGCCCGCCGACAGGCCCATGTGGTCCGGGATCACCTGGGTGGCGGCCGCCGGCACGGTGAGCACCTGGTCGGGCGCCGCCAGGTCCAGCGCGACCATGGCGGTCATCATCTTGGTCAGCGAGGCGTCCGCCACGCGGGCATGCGGGTCCAGCGCGTACAGGATTTGCCCGGCTTCGACGTCGACCACGATGGCGTGCTGGCCGTTGATGACCGGCGCTCCGGTGATAGGATGGGCGGCCAGCCAGCTCCCCGAAAAGGGGTGCGGCTTGACCGCTGGCGTTTTGGGAATTGCCCTGGGGCTGGTCCCCGGCACCGCGGTTCTCGCCTTGGAGCTCGGTCTGGCGGCGACCGCCGGCGTGAGGGCACGCCCGGTCTTATGAGTGCCGGTCGACGCCAGGGCGCTGGTGCCGAGAACGAGGAATCCCGCGACCACCAGCAGCAGCTTGGCCAGCGGGTGCCGACGCCGGGGCGCCAGCAACCGTCGCGACTCGCGGGTGCGACGCGATCCGAGGCTGTAGCCAGACGTAGGGTAGGACGATCGCCTCAAGAAGTCCGCTACATGATGCCGAAGCCCTCCCGGGCTGTCAAGCGACCGGGCTGGCCCTCCAGCTCCTTTAGGCGGCGTGGAGGAGGAGGCGAAGCCCAGCCGCCACCGCGGCGCCCGCGATGACCGAGGCCAGCAGAGGCGCCCGCAGGGCGGCCAGCACAGCGGCCAGGGCCGCTGCCGCCGCCTTGACGTCGAGATGCCAGCCGCCGCTCACCAGCTGGGTCATGACCAGGGCGGCCAGCAGGGCCGGCGCCAGGCCAGTGGTGCGCTGGGTGAGAGCCTCCGGAATCCGCGGCAGGATGGGCCCAGTGCCGCGCAGTGCAAACGTGGCCAGCGCTAATCCGCCGATCAGCAGCCAGGTCACTGCGACACCAGCAGACCAACAACCGCCGCCACGGCCAGCGGGACGCCGGGCGGGGTGAAGGGTGCCAGGATCAGGCCCGCCGCTCCCCCAGCCACCGCAGCCCGGATTGCGCGCCGGGTGGTCAGCATGGGCCACAGGAGGGCCACGAACAGGGCCGGAAAGGCCGCGTCCAGGCCGAGGCGCTTGGGATCGCCGAAGAGCGGTCCGAGCAGGACCCCACGAAGGTCCCCAGAATCCAGCACCCGTAGAGGAGAGCTCCGGTCGTCAGGACGGTTCGGGTATCGGGTCGGCCAGCCTCACCGGCGGCCACACCAAGAACGTAGCTTTCGTCGACCACCAGCTGGCCGAGCAGCACGCGCCGGAGCGGCCCGCCGGGAAGCACCGGCGCCACAGCGGCACCCACGGCGAGGTACCGAAGGTTGAGCAGGGCGCCCGCCAGGATGGCCGCCACCACTCCCCCACCCGCTGCCAGGATGGCGACGGCCGCGAACTGGGCCGAACCGGCGAACACCAGGGCCGACATCAGGACGGCCGCCCAGCCGGGGATTTGCACTTGCCGAGCGAGGACGCCGAAGGACACGCCGAAAACGCCGACTGCCACCGCGATGGGGGCAGCGGCCAGCAGCGTTCGCCGCATCAAGCCCGGTGCCGCGAACCAATCCGGTAGTTCGCGATGTTGCGCACCTCGTCGCGGTTGGCCCGCAACTGACTGCCCGGCCAATCGGCGGGCTGGCCAGACTGGGGCAAGCCGAACAATCGATAGAGAGGCAGAAGCTCTTGAAGGGACGGGTCCGGGCGACGGCCAATGCGGACGGCCAGCACGCAGACCGCTACCGACCCAGCTCCCACGACGATGATCATGACCAGCGCACCCATGGCATTCTCTCCATGTTGGCCACTCCTTCCGCTAACCGGTTTCCAGTCTACACCGGTTACCGAACGCTGTCCAGCGCCGATCGGGTAAGCAAGAAGCGGCCGTCGGCGCGGTTTCCCTTGTGTGGCCGCCGTTGATAACGTTCCGGCCGATGAGGCTCCGCGCGCCCAGGTCCGGGTCCCGACCGAGTGGCTGATGCCCCTCCTTACCCTGGAACTTGTTCGCGAGGCCCAGCGCCCGGACACGCACGCCAACCTGACCAGCGAGTGGCTGACCATGATGGGCATCGAGATTGTCGTGGACCGGAGCTGGATCCGGGAGCCGTTCTGGGCGCAGATCAAGGACGCCATCGCCGGCGGCTTTATCTATAAGAAGTCGGCGGCTCACCTGATCGTCCGCGGTGACCGCCGCAGCGGGCGCGCTCGCCGCTAAGCCGAGGCTCTACACTCAAGTCGTACCGAATGTTCGGTATAGCCCGTTGTAGGTGGAGAGAATGCGGGACGTGCGCCCCAGCCTGGTCGAGGCCTCGTTCGAGATCGAATTGCAGGACCCGCGGGTGGTCGCCGACCTGATTGCGGCCATCCCCGTCGGGCTCGCCCTGGTCCACCCTTTCGACCTCCGGATCATGGCGGCCAACCCGGCCATGGCCAGCGCCCTGGAGGTGGTCCCGGAGGCCTTGCTCGGCGGCCGCGTCGTCCAGGTGCTGCCCGAGAACCATCCGCTAGCCGATCCCACTCACTACCGGGAGGTCACCGCCACCGCCCGCCACCTGGAGGGCCGCCTACAACATAGGGACCGGACGTGGCGCTGGTTCCTGCGTCCGCTCCGCGGCAGCGGGCTGGTCTACGTGCTGGCCGGCCTGGTGGAGGTGGGCCACGACGTCGAGGTGGACGAGCTCCGCGAGATCAACCAGGTGAAGACAGACTTCCTCAACCTGGCTTCCCACGAGCTGCGCACGCCGCTGGGGGTCATCAACGGCTACGCGTCCCTGCTCTCCCAGGGTGGCCTCACCGAAGAGCACCAGCGGCTGGCCGGCCTGCGCATCTACGAAAAGGGCCGGCAGCTCACTCGCCTGCTCACCGGCCTCGGCCAGGTGGCACGCCTGGATGAGATCCGCACAGCCCCTCGGGATGAGCCGGTGGACCTGACCGCGCTCCTGGTGGAGCTGGTGGCCGAAGCCGAGCGACACTACCCGGATCTGGCGATCGAGATCGAGCTCAACGTCCCTGAGGCATCCACCCGGGGCAACGCGTTCTGGCTTCGCACCGCGTTCCACGAAGTGTTGGACAATGCCGCCCGCTTCCGGGGGACGCCCGGCCGGGTTGACGTGGCGCTGGTGGAGCTGCCGGATGCCTTCGTGGTCACGGTACGCGACGATGGCTTCGGCATCGAGGAGAGTCTGCAGCCCTTGCTGTTCCAGCGGTTCACCCCCATCGAGACGGACACCAACCGCCACCTGGTCGGCCTGGGCATCGGCCTGTACCTGGTCCGCGAGGTGCTGGCGGCGCATGGCGGGCGGATCCAGATCCAGAGCCACCCCTCCACCGGTACCACCGCCACCCTCCAAGTGCCAAGGTAGGGAGCGACCATGGCCACCACGACGCAGGTTGCGCTCAAGGGCCCCATCCAGGACCGCGCCGAGGAGGTGCTCACGCCGCGGGCACTGGAATTCGTGGCGCGACTGCAGCGGGAGTTCGGTGCTCGCAGGCTGGAGCTGCTGGCCTTGCGCGACCAACGCCAGCAGCGGCTCGATGCCGGAGAAGTGCCGCAGTTCGTCTCCCCGAGCGCCGGGCGCGACTCGGAGTGGACGGTGGCCAGGGCGCCCAAAGACCTCCAGGACCGGCGGGTCGAGATCACCGGTCCGACCGATCGCAAGATGTTGATCAACGCGCTGAATTCCGGGGCGCGCGTGTTCATGGCCGACTTCGAGGATGCGAATGCGCCCACCTGGTCAAATCTGGTGGAAGGGCAGGTCAACCTGATCGACGCCATCGAACGCCGCATCGGGTTCACCAGCCCGGAGGGCAAGGAATACCGGCTGACCGACCGGGTGGCCACGCTCGTGGTCCGGCCGCGGGGGTGGCACCTGGACGAGCGGCATGTCGAGGTGGGCGGCCAGCCGGTGTCCGGCAGCCTCCTCGATTTCGGCCTCTATTTCTTCCACAACGCGGAGCGTTTGCTGAACAAGGGGACTGGGCCCTACTTTTATCTCCCCAAGCTGGAGAGCCATCTCGAGGCGCGCCTCTGGAACGAGGTCTTCAATTTCGCGCAGGACGCGCTCGGTCTCCCACGCGGCACCATCCGGGCCACGGTCTTGATCGAAACCGTCCTGGCCGCGTTCGAGATGGAGGCGATCCTGTACGAGCTGCGCGACCACTCGAGCGGCCTGAACGCCGGGCGCTGGGACTACATCTTCAGCATCATCAAGAAGTTCCGGAACCGGCCCGATTTCGTGCTGCCGGACCGCGTCCAGGTGACGATGACGGTCCCGTTCATGCGCGCCTACACGGAGCTCCTGGTGAAGACGTGTCATCGGCGCGGCGCGCACGCCATGGGCGGCATGGCGGCCTTCATTCCCTCCCGGCGTGACCCTGAGGTAACGCGGGTCGCACTGGCCAAGGTCAAGGAGGACAAGGACCGCGAGGCCGGTGACGGCTTCGACGGCACCTGGGTGGCCCATCCCGATCTGGTCTCAACCGCAACAGACGCCTTCGATCGGGTGCTGGGTGATCGACCGAACCAGCTGGAGCGCCAGCGGCCAGAGGTTTCTGTCGCCGCTCCCCAACTCCTCGATGTCCGCGTCCCTGGCGGGACGATCACCGAGATTGGGCTGCGGATGAATGTGAGCGTAGGCATCCAGTACATCGAGTCGTGGCTGCGCGGCGTGGGGGCGGCGGCCATCAACAATTTGATGGAAGACGTCGCGACCGCCGAGATTTCGCGCTCGCAGGTCTGGCAGTGGGCCCGGCACTCGGCCCGGCTGAGCGATGGGCAGACGGTCAGCGCAGACCTCGTGCGCCAGATCGCCGACGATGAGATGGCCAAAATTCGCGAGCGGCTCGGGGATGCCGGATGGTCGAAGAGCCGGTTTGCGCAGGCGCGGGCGGTTTTCGAAGAGGTGGCGCTTTCCTCGAGCTTCCCACCGTTCCTCACGCTGGTGGCGCAGAAGCACCTCGACTAACAGGGTGCCGTCCTAGGCGGCACGTTCGGAGTGGACCTCGACATGGTCCGCGCGGTCAAGGTTCCAGTCGCCCCGGCTCAGCACGCGAACGATGATCCCACTCTCTTCCGGCGCCAGGACCACCCGACGGCGGAACCGCCAGTCCTCAATCCATTCGGCGACGTGCCGCCCACGCACGACTCTGGCGGCCTCGCCGGGGCACGTCAGGTGGATCCGAACCGTGATCCAGTCGCCGTCGTCATCGGTGCCAGCCGCCACGATCAGGCGTTCCCCAGCGGTGACGGACCCGGCGGAGACCCGCCACCCTTCACCCCGCTGGCGGCCGATGTGGTCCTCTTCGAACTGATAGCAGTCCTCGGTCAGGACCTGCCGGCAGGGCTGCAGATCACGATCGGCCCAGGCTCTCACGAGTAGCGCCGAAACCTGCCTGGTCCAGTCCAAAAAGGGCGCAGCCGTGAACGCGGGATCCCGATCCGTGATGGCCTGCAGTCCGGCGGCGACTGGATCGATGGGCGGACCCTCGCGTTGGCGGCCCTCCGTTCGCGGCTCCGGACGAGCCGCCGACAAGAGGACTCCGAATCCCATCTTGAGGACTGACGGCAGGCTCCCCATGAAATTCCAGAGGAAGACGCCGAACAGACGCGTGCCAACCACGAGAATCACGAACATCAGCAAGATGGCCCATCCGGCAGCGTCGTCAGGAGTGGCCGGGGCGTCAGGCCGCAGGCTGCGCTTTCTCCATGTGGATCGCCACGTGATCCATCCGCTCCAGTTGCCATGCGCCACGCCGCACGGATAGCGGGATCTTGGTCCCAGGCGGGAGCCCGAGCGTGATCGGTCGGACGAAAGTCCAGTCCTCCGCCCACCCGCCGATGCGCCGGCCGCGGACGAGCTTTCCGGTGCCGCGTGCGCTCGTGATCTGGAGGCGGACCACGATCCGATCAGCCTCCCCATCGGTGGCGGCCAGCATGACCTGGCCGTCGGTGAAGCTGATCGCGGATGCCAGTCCCCGCCAGCCGTCGATGATGCCGCGGTCCATCTCGCCCTTCTGCCGCTGCCAGCACGGGTCGGTCATCACCCCGCGGCAGGCCTCCAGGGTTCGGTCCACCCATGCCTGCTTGACTGCGGCACAGACCTGCTGAACCTGCTGCAGGAACGCGCCGGCGTCGAACGTCGGATCGTGCTGCCGGATGCCCAGCAGCCCGGCCGCGACGGAGTTTCGCGCAGCCGCCGGAACTGCCGAGGCGGCAGGCTGGGAGGACTCGTCCGGACCCAGCTTCAGCAGCCGCTGCAGAAAGAGCCAGGCGTGGCCGACGATTTCCCAGAGGATCTCTCGGAAGACGAACCCGACAGCCCCCATCACCATCACGATCAGGAGGTACTGGCCGGGGAAATAGTGCTTGATCAGCCAGTAGACCACACCCTATAGACGGGGCCGGAAGCCGGGTATTGCTGGCCGGCACTGCTATGCTGGCCGCGCCATGGCCGCCGCCATTCGGCAGCCGCCTGCCGACCTGCTCCCGGTCCAGCGCCAGGCGACGCCGATGTATCGGCTGGCGCGGGTCGTCCTGACCCCGGTGATGCACCTGCTGTTCCGCTTTGAGGTGACCGGCCGAGAGCAGATCCCGACCGATAGGAATTTCGTCCTGATCGCCAACCACCTCAACTGGCTGGACTCGTTCACCCTCCTGATGGTCTTTCCGGCGGAGCCGCGCGTGCACTTCCTGGGAGACACCACGGCGCTGGTGACCCGAAGGTTCCAATGGTGGGTGGTCCGGCAGGTGGGCGGTTTCATCCCCGTCGACAAACAGCGCCGCGCTGACCAGAACCTCTTCCAGCACGTCGACCGGTGCTTGCAGCGCGGGGGCGTCGTCGCCCTCTACCCGGAGGCGCAATATGGCCCGCGGGAGGGCGAGGTGCTGCCCTTCAAGAAGGGGTTCGCCCACTTCGCCATCGACAACCACGTGCCCGTCGTCCCGGTTGGGTTATCGGGGACCAAAGATGTCTGGTTGGGCAAGACGCTCAACGTGGCCATCGGCCGGCCCATTCCCCGCGAGGGCCGCACAGTCGATGACCTGGTCGCGCTCGGGCACGACCAGGTCGCCGCCCTGATCCATCCCTACACCGAGCCCGGCGGGATCAAGCTCCTGCGCCGTTTCCTGACGACGCTCTTCTAGCTCGTGCCGCGCTCGCCGACCGTGACTTTGAGGTCGCGCGTCTCGCCGGCGCGCACGATGCGGAGGGTCTGGGTGGACCCAACTTCCAGCTGCCGGAGCGCATTGAAGAGCTCATTCAGGTGCGGGGTCGGCTTGTCGGCCAGGGCCACGATGATGTCGCCCTGGAGAACGCCGCCTTTGGCCGCCGCGCTGTCCCCCTCGACGCTGAGAACCAGCAGGCCGCCCTCCTGGTTGACCTTCGCCTGGACTGCCTCGGCCAGCCGCACCGGCTGGGTGCCGATGCCCAGGTACGGCCGCTTGATCCGGCCGTGCGTCTTCAGGCTGTCGACGATCCGGGTCGCCGCCTCGATCGGGATGGACACGCTGATGCCGCGCCCATAGTGCCAGCTGTTCAAGCCCACCACGCGCCCCTCTGCGTCGACCAGCGGGCCACCGCTGAATCCCGGGTAGAGAGTGGTGTCCGACTGGATGACCCGGTCCAGGTCGCCGCCTCGCCAGTTGCGCCACGCCGAGCCCAGCGAGCTGACCATCCCCATGGTGGCCTGCAGCCCATTGGGCCGGCCGATCGCCAACACCAGATTTCCAATCTTCAGGTCGGCCGAGGAGCCGCGCGGAAACGCCGGCGCGGAGAGCCCCTCGGCCCGCAGCACGGCCAGATCGCTGCCCGGATCGCGGCCTACCACGGTCGCCTTGACGGTCTTCTCTCCAGCGGTGACCTGGATCTCGTCATCGTTCTCGACCACGTGGTCCGCGGTGACGATCAGGTTGTCGCCCCAAACGATGCCGCTTCCAGCGCGTCCGCGACGGGCGTTGATCCGCACGACACTCTGGCTGGCTCGGTCGACGGCGCTGGCCAGTTCGGTGGAAAAGTCTTTCAGTGACGCTGCCATGAAACTCAGTCTCCTTGATGGGTCGGTGGGTTCGTCATTCACAGGCTAAGCGCGAAACGCCGGCAGCACATCAGGCGGAGGGGGAGGTCCGAACCTACCCGTTTGGCTTTTCCCCCCTGATGGTGAGGGTCAGGGAGGGGGTCATACCGGGAGCAGGCCCAGCCGGATGGCTCGAGCGACCGCTTCGGCGCGGGTCCGCGCATCGAATTTGCCCAGCAGCGCGGTGACGTGGAACTTGACCGTGTGCTCGCTCACGCCCAGCCGCTCCGCCATCTGGCGGTTGGTCAGGCCCTGGGCCAGCAGCTGCAGCACTTCGAGCTCCCTTCGGGTGGGAGCCTCGATCATGGTGCTGGCCGCGGCCCGTGCGTCGGCTTCTTGGGGGAGCAGCGCCGCCAGATCCGGGCGAGCGATGGTGATCAATCCGCGCGCCGCCGCCAGGATTGCCGCCCGGAGGGATTCGGCGTCGATGCTGGAGGGCAGCAGGGCCGCGGCACCCAGGTGCAGCGTCGCCACCTGGTCGGCCGTCTCCAGCGCCAGCACGACAATCGGAAGTCCGGGCTGCGCCAGCGCCAGATCGCGGATCGGCTCCAGGTCGGCGGGATCGCCGTGGCCGGCGTCCACCACCACCACGTCGGGCTGCAGCTGGCCGGCGAGCGACGCCGCCTCGCTCAACGGTCCTGATCCGACCACCGTCGTCTCCGGCATCGGCCAGATCAGGGTTTCGAGGCCGCTCCGAGCAAGCGGACTGGGGGAAACGATCAGCAGCCGCACGGGCGCCATTGCCTGTCTGATACCCGTTTGGAGCGACGGGTAATCATGGAACACGAAACAATAGCGCCATGCAGGCGGGGTTACGCTCAGTCTCAGCCTATTACGACGAGACGTGGCTGGAGTACCGAATGCTCTGGCTTGACCCCAGCAACTACGCGGTTCACTTCGGCTACTGGGACGCCCAGACGCGAGGCCACGCCCACTCCCTCATCCGGATGAACCAGGTGCTCGCGGACGCCATTGGCATCCAGCCTGGGCAACGAGTCCTCGATGCGGGGTGCGGGGTCGGCGGAAGCGCAATCTGGCTGGCCAAGACCCTGCATGTTGAGGTCGTGGGTATTACGCCGGTCCACAGCCAGGTGGAGCGGGCCCGCCGCTTCGCCGCGCAAGAAGGCGTATCGGACGTCGTGGTCTTTGCTGAGCAGGACTATACGCGCACGACTTTTCCGAATTCCAGCTTTGATGTCGTCTGGGCGATCGAGAGTGTGTGCCACTCGGCCCAGAAGGAGCAATTTTTTCGCGAAGCGCGTCGGGTCCTGAGAGCCGGTGGCAGGCTCGGAATCGTTGAGTACCTGCGGCATCGCCGTCCCTACCCGCCCGCTGACGAAGACCTCCTCCACAGCTGGCTCTCGGGCTGGGCGATTCCGGATATTGCCACGAGTGATGAGTTCCTCGGTTTCGCGTCCGGCGCGGGGTTCCACCAGCTCGAACTCACCGATATTGCGAGCTGCACCGAGCCGTCGCTGCGGCGTCTGTACCGGATGGCTTCGGTAGCCTATCCCATCGCGGTCGTGCTGCATCGGCTCCGGATTCGCTCCGGGACCCAGCACGGGAACATACGCGGCGCCCGAGACCAGTTCCGTGCGCTGCGACGGGGGTTGTGGTTCGAAGCGATGCTCACGGCGACGGCTGGGGCCTGAGCTCAGACTAATCCCCTCCCCCTCGGGGAGGGGCAGGGGAGGGGTCGGGGGGGGTTCACGCGAGCTCACCCACAAAGCGTGTGATCGCGCGAGACGCGTCGCGCTCGATCGGCGGCCCATGCCCGAAGAAGGCGCGCTCATAGGAAAGGCCGAGCAGATGGCGGGCAGCGAGTTGCGCCTTGCGGTGGTTGTGGTTGACATTCCAGGGTGGCCGGCGAAGTCCGCGCTCGTTGTTCAGCACGTCGCCCACGAAGACGGCCGATTCCGCCTCCGAGTACAGGCAGATGCTGCCCGGGGTATGGCCGGGGGTATGGATCACGCGCAGGCCGTGCAGGGTGTCCCCATCCTCCAGGCGCCGACCGATCGGACCGCCCGCCGTGAGAAGGAATCGGGCGAGGCGAGCGGGTAAGCGCTCGATCGCGCCCCACAGATTCATCAGCTCCTTGGGGCGGCCGGATGCCAGGTAGGGCGCATCTGCGGTGTGAATGGCCAGCTGGGCGCCGGTTTGGGCGCACAGCCGGGCCGCGCTCCCCGCGTGGTCGACGTGATGATGGGTCACCACCACCCACTTCAGGTCTTCCGGCCGGAAGCCCCGGCTCCGCATGAATCGGAGGATGGCGCCGTCGCTGCCGACGTAGCCGGCGTCGATAGCGACCAGACCGTCAGGCTGTTGCAGCAGATAGGCGTGGGCCGCGCGGATGCCGGGGATGGGCAAGATCATGCGGGGGGAACCTCGACCAGCAGGATCTCGGCCCCATTGGGCCCACCGGTGATGGTCAGCTCGGGCACCTCGGCGATCTTCGCGGCGCCGCCCTCATCGACCGACCCGCCCTCGCCCGGCGGGACGCCGGCGATGGTCGCCTCGCCGTGGACGACGAAAAAGTAGGCGGGGAAGCCATCCCGGAGTCGGTGGCGCACCGCGGCGCCGGGATCCAACAGCGACGCGTACACCGCAGCATCCTGGTGCACCGTTACCGCCGAGTTCGCGCCCGGCGCCTGAGGCCCGCCGAATCCCGGCGCCGGCACCAGCACCGCGCGCAGCTGGTTTCGCCGCTCGGACTCCGGGTAGCTCATCTGCTCGACCGAGGGTTCGAGCCCGCGGCGCGCCGGAATGATCCACATCTGGATGAACCGCATTGGGTCGGTTTTCGAGTGATTCATCTCGGAGTGCATCATGCCCGAGCCCAGGGTGGCGCGCTGCACCGAGCCGGGAGGCAGCACCCAACCGTTCCCTCGGCTATCCGCGTGCTCGAACATGCCCTCCGCCACG
>Ga0137388_10001879_pt1 | contig 13012 bp, 10 predicted proteins | sample 15con2h14AmetaG_FD_104644 | JGI IMG/M metagenome (GOLD analysis project Ga0137388, IMG submission 104644) | Vadose zone soil microbial communities from Angelo Coast Range Reserve, California, USA - 15con2h1.4A metaG | ecosystem: Environmental > Terrestrial > Soil > Vadose zone > Saprolite...
CTTTTTCAAAAATCCAAGACCTTTCCTTTCTGCATCTTGTGATCATATGCCCCGCTTACGCGACTGATAGACGTGTAAGTCAAACAGTAAAGCAAGATTAAGCCATTAAACTTGACAAGTAATGAACATAATTATATTATTAATGAATTATCATATACTTAAATTATAATAATCTAAGACTATTAATAATATAACTAAAAACCTTGAAAAGTACTATGTTATTACAACTTATAGTACTTTATTAAGGTTTTAATTACATCTATTTTCCATATAGTTAAAATCTTACTTAAATAAAAAATTAAATCTAACTTAAGAGATATATAATTGAATTAGTTATAGCAAAAACTATACCTAATAACAAACTAACTAAAAAATATACGAATATTCGTATATTTTTTATACATAATTAAATTATGATAATTTTACAACTTTGGATACACCCAGGTACTTTTTATGGGATCTGTGCCCCGCATAAACTGCCTCCTAGCAATTGTCCCCTCAAAAGAAGGTTAATGATTAAATTAGATATCTTGCTGCTGCGAAGCAAGCAAACAAGCAAGCAAGCAAGCAAGCAAGAAAGCACTAATGCTCTCACGTAGACTATGTCTACCAACATGATACACTAAACAAAGGTGTTTCAATTTTGCAATAGCTACCTTATACACTAAAATTCAGAATATCATATTCAATAACTAGCAACAGTAAAGCTGCATAGGGTCTTCTCGTCTAACTAGAGGTAAACTGTATCTGCACAGTTATTCCAATTTCACTGAGCCAATCATTGAGACAGCTGTTGTATCGTTAAATCATTCATGCAAGACCGCATTTAACGGCCAGGGTATTCCGCTACCTTAGGACCCTCAACGATAAGGCCGCCATTGATCGGGGTTTCCTTCAAAGCCAAGCTTATATTAGTCAACTTAACAAATCCGTTAACCAGCCGACATTGGGCAGAAATCACACTCAATACTTTGATTTATTATCTTACTGCAGAGTGCTTTGTTTTAATTAAACAGTCGTACAACACTATTCCATGCTTCCTATTCTTTACCCGATATTAATCAGGAGGAATGGCTCTCCTTATTCCGAAGTTACGGTAGTTAGTTTGCCGAGTTCCTTAATGATTGTTCACTCAAACGCCTTCGTATTCTCTACTAGCTTACTTGTGGTAGTTTCTAGGTACGGTTTTTTTTTATTCATCATTGCTCATCTTTTTAGTTTATTGAAATGATAAAAATTGTTACTGTTTTTCCAGAACCTTATTCACTTTAATTTACATAATATTTAATTTTTTCCTCTACTTTGTATTTTTTTAATTATACTATATAGTAGGCCTGTATTATATATAAATTAAGAAGGTTGTTACTTTGTAACTAAGATTTTCTCATCGTTTAATCCTTTAGGTTGGTAAACTTAGAGGCCGTTACTTTATAAAAGCCATAAGCTTTAGGCGAGGGTTTCCCCTTTTTCGTTACTCATGTCAGCATTCTCACTTGGGTTATCTAATATTTATTCTTAAAAAGAATAAGTCTAAGATTTACCCAACGTTCTGCTACCCCATTAAATATAATAATATTAATTATTAATAAATATGGACAAGGTATCGGTATATTGTTTAGATCCGTTAAATTTTCGGTGCAACTATCAATATGAACCTAAATTCACTAAACTAGTGCTCTGTTACGAGATCTTCAAAAAATGGACCGCTTCTAAGCCTATTTCCTAGTCGTATTGGATAGAAACTTCCTTAATTTCACTTAACAATAATTTTGGAACCTTAACTCTTGTTCTGGGCTGTTTCCCTTTAGACATACAACCTTATCGTACTATGTCCGATTATTCAATATTCATCATTACCATTCCGAGTGCGAATACTCACCGATAAAATCATCACAATTGCCCGATATATGCAAAATTACCCTTTATTTTGCTTTTACAAAATAACAAGATAGAAGTTGCCTGAGATCACAGTTCTGTACCTGCTATGATGTAACTTGAATTACCTACTTATATAGGTTTCGCAGAAAACCAGCTATCCTAGTCAGTGTTGTCTTTCACTAACTTACCACAGTTCTTCGGATATCTTTACAACGATAACCCGTTCGGGCTTTTATAACCCTGACTGTAGTAAGATCACCAGGCTTCGGGTCTAATTTTAGATACTACTTCATTATTTCATAATTGGTTTATCTAGGCATTGCTGCTCGCATCTAATATTAACTTGCTGACCCATTATGCAAAAGGTACGCTCTTATTTTTTTATTTAAAATTTAATCGAGCTGCTTATAAAACTACTATTTCAAACCTTTCCTTCACAGTACTATACGCTGTCGCTTATATATTATATTTAGCCTTAGAGGAAGGTTCCCCTTTATCTTCAAACAGGTTTTGCCCGTTTTACTTATTTAATTTATCAGTGGAATCTATATCTTTAATTTTCCAAGTAATGTTAATATTTAACATTATTACAATATATTAATTAATATATTCTGATATTAATATAGGCTGTTCTACTTTCATTCACACTAATCGTAGAATCTCGTTTGATTTATTTTCCTAAAGTTACTAAGATATTTCAATTCACTTCGTTTATTATTGAATTTATCTAAGAGTTCATGTGTTAACTACTACTCTTCAAACACAAATTAAATATACTCCTCTCTTTAACATATAGCCAGGCATCCCTAATAGTTTCTTTATATACTTCCCTATGTAGAACATAGAAATACCAAATGAATATCGCTTCACATTACTAATATAACCTTAATATATAGGACTTAATATACTAAAAAATTTTTTTTTCTTTTCGGATTATTATGATTCGAACATAACAATTCCTCAACCCAAATGAGGCGCCTAACCAACCTGGCTCTAATCCGTATTTTATTATTTAGATTAATTTAAAAAAAAATATAATATTCGTTTCTAACGGATGCGATCTAGACTAAACAAGTTTTAAGCTTATCTTTCAGAGAGTATGAGATTCGAACCCATGAAAATGCTTTGGCAAATAGGATCTTTAATTAACTTAACCTATTTATAGCTTTTATTGTTATGTATATTATTAGTTATTAGATATTTTTTTAACAATATTTTTCCCTTACTTTTATATCTATATAATGTACGTTCACTTGTCTCTAAGTATTTAGCAGCTTCCTTATTATTAGGAAAATAATTTATAACATTTGTTTCGATATTCGTAATTTTTATATGCATAAATTTAACTAAACGATTTCTTGATGTATTACCTAATCTTTTAATTTCTTCAGACTGTTTACAACCTAGATCTGTTTCAGCTGTTTTTATATTACATTCCGATTTAGAAAAGTAATATTTATTATTATATAATTTACCTGATTTAATATAACGAAATAAAGTAGTATAAGGTATATTACATCAAGCAGATGCTTTACTTATATTATCTCATGTTTTAAGTAATATATGATTATGGTCATAAATTGATACTCTATTATTAAGAGCTTCAAATACATAAGTAAATCCTACATGAAGTATTTTATTGTTTAATATTTTACGCATAGTTTGAGTACTTACATTTAAATATAAAGCTGCATTTCTCATACTAGGAAACTCATTAACAACATTATTTGATTGATCAAATACCTTAACCTTTAATCTTGAATAATTTAATAATAATGGGTTTAGTTTAGACTCATTTGTATACATATTAGGTATTATGTCAATCGTTGAATTATATCTTAAAGCTTTTCCTATTTTTATCCTTGTCTCATAGGTAGAATTTTTGCCATATAATGGGTGATTTACTCCTGTATTGTTAATACTCATAATAGCCCTAGTTTTAAGTGAATGCTTAAACCCTAAAAAAGAATGGGCTATTTTTAATATATTATACTCTGGCTTTAAAGTATCTAAATAATATTGTTCTCTAGCTATTAATAAGTTAGGTTCACAATATTCAAGAATATCCAAACTAAAATTAGAATAACCATACTTAAGTATAGCCTTATAGATATACATATTCGATTTCATTAATTGATTAACATTAAAATACCCTCGAAATCTAATACTTAAATTATTAGATGATCCTATATAGGATTTAGAATTAGTTAAATTTGTTATACGATATACACCGCATTTTCTTTTATTATCTGAAATTATCCTGGATTTATTTATATCCATATAATTATAAGTAATTATAGGAATAATATTATTATTTTCCATATTATTCGTTTTTATTGTATTAAAAAAGAGATTAAATTCTCTAAAAGTTTATATTATCTTGTTTAAGAAACATTGAAACCTTGAAATTTATTAAGTTTTAAGGTTTCATTTCAGGAGGCGTAGGATTTGAACCTACGAAAAGTATTAGTTTTAAGTATTTTCGAGATACCCGCCTTTAACCAGACTCAGCCAACCCCCTTATAATTTAAAATATATTATCTCTGCCAAAGGTAACCTTTACGGTCAGCGGAATTCGAATCCACAAATATTATTCGGAAAATAATGGTTTTACCCTTAAACTATAGCCGTGGTTATTTTTTTTTTAGATAATTTTAATAAAATATACTCTTTATAATTTATCCTTGCTGGTATAATATACTATTGTTGAATATTAGTATATTTTGCTGCAGCGTACTTATTATAAGTACGCTTAACCAGTTAAGTTTATTATAACCTAAATTTACATTATTTCAGAAAGTAGGCGATTCGAACGCCTGAAAAATGAACTTTTTAAAGGTACTCCATACCCACGCTTTCAACCACTCAGCCAACTTTCTTATTAGAAAAATTTGTGCAATTTTATTATAAAAAAAAAGATATAATTAGCCAGAAGATATGGGAATCGAACCCATGAAAGTAAATACTTACTTAATAAGATTCAAGCCTATCGCTTTACCATTCAGCCAATCTTCTTTGGTTTTTAATTTGGGTCATGCATCAATGATGCATGGTCCATTAAATCTATAAAGTTTATAAAATTAAAAATGAAAAATACTAATAAGAACAATAAAAAAAAAAATTATATAATTTTCTTATAAATAAGTTTAATAAACTTAATTGTTATTCCAAAGAGCTGATGTCGGATTAGCAGATAAAATAAAAAGGCAACGATTATTTATACCATTACTATGATACCCTTATCTTATTAATTATATGTAATTTTTTTAATAAGTTTATACAAAAATAGAATCCCCCTCCCCTATTATTTTAATCTACTGATTATATTTTTGCATTAATATTTTACGTAAATATTGTCTGTATAAAGGTTTAATATTCTCAGGTAAAACGTATAAACCTGCATTACCTTTCTCATTTTCTATAGCCACTTGTATACTTAAACTTTCTAATTGATAATCTGATAATTTAATAGATTCTCTATAAGCAGTGTAAAACTCCTTAAATTCGTTTTTATACCTGATTATATTACTATCCCTTTCTTGAAAAGCTAAATCTTTAGCTGAAGCTTTTTGAGATGTAACCGAATCATTAAAATTCACAAGACGAAGACTAGAGTTAGTCTTACTACTAAATTTAATTTCCTGGGTAGGTTTAATTTCACTAATATTAGCAGGTGTAATAGGAGTATTAGATAAAGGAGAAGATTTCACAGGACGATAACTAGAATTACCCTTATAACCTAATATTGTTTTTCCATAAGGTTTAATTTCATTAACCTTAGAATTCATAAACAATTTATTGTTTAAACTATTATAATGTAATACTTTTATAGCTTCTTTTATTCTTAAAAATATATAAGGTATATTATAATCAAAACAATTAACAAATTCGTAAGCTAAAACTAAAGTAAACATAAATATATAATATATAATAGGTACATAACTTAAAAAACCTAAATAAGCATTAGCATTATAAATATAACCAACCAAAACTCTAGATACAAAACCAACCATAAATAAAATTAAAATTTTATTTAAATTAGCCTTATTTAAACTTTTACGACGTAAAGCACTAAAAACATTTCTTTTATTGTTCTTCATATTATTTATTTATTATTATTGTATTAAAAAAGAGACAAATTTTCTCTATTTTGCATTAATTCCTAACCACAATTGACCGCTCTGTCAACTTTTCCTTGAATAATATCAATAAATTACTAATATAGTTAAAGTATTTGTAATTATCCTTGCTTACTTAACAAAAAAAAGTAATAGCTAGAGTTATTTTTATATAATTCTTTATTAAGACTTTTAATTCTTTTCTTTTCCGCCAGCCGAATTCAAATCGACACAAACCGTTTGCTATATTAAGTTTTATAAAATTAATTATTTATTATCCCAAAGAGAGACTATTCGAACGTCCAACGATAAGTAATATTGTCCTCTAAACATAAATGTTACCTATTATTAGCATTATTACTATCTTGATTATTATTAGCATAATTGTCATTAGTATTACCTTGATTATTATTACTAGAATTACTATTAGCTTGAGAATTATTTTGAGAGTTATTAGCACGATTTAGAGGATTATAGTTATCAGTAACAGGAGGTTCCATAGCTGGAGGATTATTAGTAGCACTTCGTACGAAATTAATGTTATAATAAGAATTATCAAGTATAGGAGGCAACTCTAAACTTGCTTGATAGATACGAAGATCCTCTCTTATTCTATTATTTCCTATTTGAGAGGATGAATTTGCATCAAAATTTATTTCTCCACTGTTCATTAATCCAGCACGTAATCTTCCTTGTGCTATATTATTAGCTTGTTCTCTCCTTATTCTAATCTCTTCTCTTCTCGCTGAAGCAGAATCACTATATTGTTTTTTAGGCAATGTTTTTTTAGACCCATCGTTATCATTTTTTTCTAGTATATTAGAACTTTCTTTGATAAATTTACTCTCAAAAAAAGTTGTTTTATTATAATTTTTTGAATGTGATTGATTAAGATCCATAGTAGCTTTATCTGGACTAAATAGATGTCTAGCACCTTTAATAATAGAAGATACTTTAATATCCTCAAGTTTATATAAGAATAATCGAGTATTCATGGATACTAGCATTCTAACAATAAACCCTATTGTGTTAATAATACTAGTAAATAAACTCTTTATTCAAGAAAAGGATGAAATACCTCTAAAATGAAAGTAATCTACAAATTCATGTACTAAAACTATAAAAGCAGACATACATATATAATATATAATGGATACAAGGCTTAAAAAGTCTAAGTAAACATTAATATTAAAAAAATAACCAACCAAAAATCTGGAAACAAGACCAACACTAAAAATAATTAAAAATTTTTTAAAGCTAGACGTATTTAAAATTAAAACACTCAATATTTTTCTTATATTCTTCATATTATTTATTGTTATTACATTAAAAGAGGCAATTCCCTCTAACAAAAAGTTAAAGATAGACTTTAACTGAATAATAGATATTCTAATATTAGCAACAGTCATAATATAACTGGAAAAACTAAAAAGCCACTTAAGACATATACATAAATATCTAACATAAAACGTCCTAAATCAAAAGAAAATTTCACATTTTTCATGCTTTTACTTAAATTAATGTTTAAAAGAGGCAAACCATCTAAAAGTTAATATTTACCATGTCGTCATCCAGACTTTATACTTATTTAAATTTAAATATCAGATATTTAAAAATAACTATACTTAATCAAACCTTCTTACTTTTTTTGGTATGGAAACTGGGTGTTTAGGGTTAAGCATATTGGTAACTCTACGTGATTCATGAACTCTACTCATATTTTTAAAATCTTGAATACGCCTTGACATATTTTCAGAACGTATTCGTTCTTGACGTAAATATTCATCATTGCTTTTAGCAATATGATTTTTAATACTTACTTTAACTTTATTGAAAATACGTCTTTTTAATGTAGTCTTGCTTGTATCTAAAGGTAAACTATACCCGTTACCGTGATAATACCCGTCATTGATTACTTCACTACGTGTGGGTGCTATTTCACCTAATTGTGTGGACTCCCTTATATATTTATATATTGGATTACCTTGAATATCTACACCTACATATTGAATATTATCGGGTTTACCGTCCAATTCGTAGCGATAACCTTGCATTGTTTCCTGCAAACCTTCGTTGTATGGTTTATATATGGGTCTACCATCACTATAATGTGTAGAATATTCTATTGGGATATTCCTACCTTGATAATTAGTTTCTCAATTACATGAATAATGATTATTTGCTTGATTAAAATCATCATTAGCTGGAATTAATCCATCATCACATAGATGAATTTCACCTGTACTATAGTAAATATAACTTAAAATTATTAATATTAATAATTTTAAGGAAAGATCTTTTATTTTTGTGTATGTCATAATTTGTTTTAATTGAAAGATTTAAAAGAGACAGTATCCCTAAAATAAAAGAATAAGTATTCTAAACTACAATATTTTATTACTATTATTTTTTTCTACTAGGGTTAAACATACTGTTAAGTCGATTAATGTTATTTTCATTTTGTAATTCCCTTGTCTGTTTAATATCAGACATAAATATAGTACCATCAATTTTTGATTTCTGTCTAGCCTGTTGAGCATTTAGACGTGACTTTTCAAAATCCTTTTTAATAGCCAACTTTATATCTTTTCATACTTTTGTTTCTGGATTTCAAGAGGTTTTAAATTCAGTGTAAGTACCGCACTTACCACTGTTTTTACCTGTAATACATCAAGATATTCTTCGCCTAATTCTATCTGTTAAGGATAATCTAGTTAAATTTAAATCTGGAGATATTACGTAATCATTGTTATGGTTATCATTGTTTGTATTATTAACGTCATTTATTGAACCACTATCACAGAGATGAGCTTCTGACAAACTATCAGAAAAAGATACTAATAACAATATTATTATTAGGAGAATAATAATATTTCATAAGGTATTTTTATATTTCATTGTAAAGTTTATTTTTATTTTTAAAAGAGGCAAATTCCTCTAAAAGGCAAGGTATTTCTTATTCGAAGTCTAATAACTTTAATCTTATAAGTATTAATAAAACATAACCATGTAAACTTGTCAATATAATTCTACATATAACATTATTAATAGTCGTAATACTAAGACTAACCATAAACAAGAACGTAAGACATAGAAAATGTATAAGATCATTTTAAATTGTATTAAATTATAAAAAGAGGAATTTACCTCTAAATAAAAAGTTACTATTTATCTTATTAAAATAAATATTTTAAATAACTATTTAAAATACTTAGACATAAATAATCCAAAACCAATTATATTACAAAGATTTATATTCTTTTAAAAATTCATCTTTCAATATATCAAACTCAGGAATATTAATACAATGTTTACTTATAAATAGATAAAATTCAACTTCTATGTTATTAGGCTGCTCAGCTTCGCAGACAAAAAAGGAAGAGCTATATTTATTCTCCTTTATTGTTTTTAAGATTGACTGGTATAAACATAGAATATTGTATTTATACATAGAATCAATATAGTTGTTAAATTTATCATTTTCTATATCTGTAGCTAATGTTATGTCCTTATCGCTAAAAAGATTAAAAAATAAGCTAGTATAATCGATTTTTTTTACTTCATACCCTTTAACAGGGTATGGGTTATACAACAACCCGTATTTGTTAAAAGCATGAGCATAGTAAATATCCCTATCTAACCCTACATTATTATAAAAAGTCTGTAATTCTTCAAAAAAAATCGATAAATCGAAAGTATTTTTATTAAAAGTAAAACAATTTTTTGGTGAAATAGGAAAAGTATCAAAATTTGTAAGCATTAAAAAAATATTAACTAAGTTAAAAAGAGACCAATTTCTCTCATTTTTTGATTCTGTTGCATTATAATTTCCACTAAGTCGTAAACAATTGATTCATATTCTTTTAGGCGATCGTTATTTTTTAACATAGTTTTATGAAAACTAACACTATTGTCAGCTATAACATTTTGGTTATTTAATAAAGATTTTAATTCATTTAAATCGTTTTCATTTATATCTACAAACTTACTAGGAAAACTACAGGAATTCTCCTTAAATAGTTCTATAAACGAACTAAAAATAAATCGCTTAGTAGATACTTCATTAAACTCTTTATAGTCTTTTATATTTTCATGAGCACAATATAGAACATTTTCGTCAATAATACTAATGTTATACGTTTGATATACTTCTAAAAACAATATAAATGTAAAAAAGACTAATATTAGCATTAATAATGCTAAAGAGAGATATATAAACATGTTTGTAATATTTAAATCTTGTTTATACTTATTTTTATTTTGAAAAGCATCAAAATGATATATAAAATAAATAGTTTTTAACTTGTTTTTCTCACAAAAAACACTTGTATTAAGCACTTGTTTAATAACAGCAAGTACATTTGTATAACCCTTTACTCTAAAGGGTAAATTATTAATTAATGTAAAAGATTTATTAGAAGTATGGTTAATTATAATAGTTAATCAAATCTTGGAACTTCCTTTTTTTGTTATTACTTCACTTATTCAAAATTTAGTTAATAAAGATCAAATATTATTAAAAATAAATTCACAGTTAAGGTTATTATACATTAAATTTTGCATATAATATTTATTTTTAATGCTTTAAAAGAGGAAGGCGCCTCTAAGTAAAATAAAGGAACATTCTATCATTGTCTACTTTATTTTTATTATATGTAATAATTTTATTAAAAAATACAATAAAAAGAATACTCTAACTAGGTTTTTAGTACTTTATTTACAGTAATAAGCCAGTCTTTTACCCAAAGAGTATATATAAAGTACACTTTTAGGGTCTTCGACCTTATTTACATGATCATTAAAATACTCTAGAAAAAAAATATTAATACTACTGTATAAATATTCACACAATATCACAGAATACTCATCAGATGGTGATTGTAAAGCATAACCTGTAATTATAATACACTCAGGTTTAATAGTCACCTTTAAATGTGTAAAGTAATTTACATTATTATTAACCAACTTTGATAATAGTTTACCCAAGTCTTTGGCTAATAAATCTTTATGGCGAGTTAGTCTTCATTTAAACCGATTAAAACTCATTATTTAAATACATCTATATTTTTATAAAAAAGAGACAATATTCTCTAATTACATTCTAATCTTTTAAATTACTATCTAACTTAATGCTTACAAATTTGTTGGGGCTAGATCTGTCCATATAAGATAGATATCTATCTTTACTCATAACATTAAAGGAGTTTAAAGAAGAAATTAGGTTATAATCAAAATTAAACATTGCCATTAAGTAAGTGGATAATCTGAAATCTAGCGGGCTAAGAGCATGGGCTTTCTGCGAGCCACCTCTACCTATATTTATATCCCGGTTATTAATAGCTGCAAATAGATTTTTTATGTCAAGTCAATTACCACCCCTTACAATAAATAAACTATCTTTATTCATATCCAAGAATTTACAGTCTTCATGGTTTAATAGCTCTACGAAATTCTGAGGACTAATTTCCACATAGCTAATTAGACAATGTTTTTTGCTATAAACCGTATTAGTAATAGTATTAATACTAATACTAAAAATGTTTAAGTAGTCTATACCCATACAACCTAACCTTAAACTCATTTCATCTAGGCTAATAAATCGTGACTCTTTAATTATAACCATCTTAGTTATTAAAGTGTTAAGATTATCCTTATATAAGCTTCTATTGTGCGTAAATACAAACATAGTATCTCTATTCTCTAAACTAAATTCTAAATCTTCTGGTACAATATCACATTGAGATTCGTTCGAATCCTTATTAGCATTAATTTCTATTGATGATTCAGTAGAAACATCAACACTAGAAACATTATTTTGTGTTGATTTAAGCTCTCCACGATTTTGTAGTAGTGTCTACAGTATTTATATAACTAAACATATTATTGTTCATATTTATTGTTTTTTTTTATTTATTGAAATAATGAAAAGAGGCAGACTCCTCTAAGAGGTCTTAGTACATAAAATACTTACTATACTAATTTATAAAGATGATAGGTAATGAGTACAGTTAACCAGATTTGAACTGATAAAGATCGCGTGGAAGGCAACCGTTTTGCCATTAAACTATAACTGTTAAAAAAAATAATTTTTTTTTAATTTAATTTGTAAAATAGTAACATGATGTGATGTTATTTATACCTTCTTTATATCACATCACATTACTAATATGTCCTTACCTTAAATTTACAGGCTAATCTTTTAATTTATATTTATACACTAAATAAAGATTTTTTACCGTGCTATTGTTCTTAATATGATGTAAAAGATTCGTATGAGAAATACCAAGGCCTTTAGCTGCAGCACGAACAGAGTTATATTTTTTTATATTATTGTTTTCTTTATTAAGAACAATTGTAGTATGTCCAGCACAATAACGATTTTTAAATTTTTCTAGCGTTTTTAAAGAATGCTTAAACCCTAGCATTGAACCAGCAGTTTTGCATATGTTATACTCTGGCTTTAGTAAATCTATATAATGTTGTTCTCTAACTTTTAAGTATTCTTTATTACAATACTCTAATATTTTCAATTTAAAATTACAATAATTATATTTCAATAAAGCTCCATATATACGGCTATTATACAGTACCGTTTTACCTTTAAGATAGTTTATATTGTAGTAGCTTCTAAGTCTATTAGTTATGTTAATAGAACTTCCAACATAACTTTCATTGTTTATTTTATTAACCCATATATATACACCACTTTTATTGTTATTTTCTATTAAAACTTTTGATTTACTTAATAAGGCATTTTCATATATAATAGGGAATTTATATTTAGAATATGAATGAATATTTTTTATATTTAAATATAAAAAATTAACATTGTTATTCTTTATATTCTTAGTGTTGTTATACATTAGCATGGTTTTGTTGGAATTTAAATGTTAAAAGAGGCAATATCCTCTATAAACTTATTAAGCTATATGCTTGGAATAAAAATTAAGACCTGTGGGATTTGAACCCACATATCTAAGATTAAAAGTCTAGTATTTTACAATTAACCACTCAGC
>Ga0137388_10001881_pt1 | contig 13008 bp, 12 predicted proteins | sample 15con2h14AmetaG_FD_104644 | JGI IMG/M metagenome (GOLD analysis project Ga0137388, IMG submission 104644) | Vadose zone soil microbial communities from Angelo Coast Range Reserve, California, USA - 15con2h1.4A metaG | ecosystem: Environmental > Terrestrial > Soil > Vadose zone > Saprolite...
TGGCCACCAGCCAAACGGGTTTTCCCCTTGTCACCTGTCTTGGTATAGACCTTCGTGATACGCATGCCTACTCCCTTCTTCATCGACCTTCAAATACAGGATAGATCGCATCCATATTCACATACTGCTCTAAATGGTCCGCCCAGCGATCCAGTTCAGCGCGCAATTGTGTCGCGACGAGTTCAGACTCACGAGGCGAAATGGGCGGGAGTCCCTTCCGGCCACGTACGCGGTTCAACCAGCCCCTGCGGAACCCCGCCTGATCGAACAAACCATGAATGCTGGTGCCCCAGATACGACCATTCGCACTTGCAGCGCCTTCATCACCCCTCGCGTCGCCTTCCCAGATTTCAGATACTTCCATTTGAAAACACGGGTTAGCGGTTCCACGACTGGTCCGCCCCATGTGGATTTCATAGCCACGGACTGGCGCGTGATGTTCCACGCCCTCGAGCAGCGGCGTGGCACGAACTTGCCGGCAGATTTTTGGCGCATCAAGCTCCGTCGTCACATCGAGAAAACCTAAACCTTTTGAGGTTCCTCCCCGCTCCAAGCCCTTGGGATCGGCAATCTCTTGCCCAAGCATCTGGTACCCCCCGCAGATTCCAACCAGCTCGCCCCCTCTGAGCACATGCGATTCCAAGGCTCCCGGGAATCCTGAAGTCACCAGATAGTCGAGGTCTGCGAGCGTATTCTTGCTCCCAGGAAGAATCACTACGTCAGCTCCTCGGACATCGTCCGGCGAAGCGGCAAACCGAAGCGCCACATCCTTCTCAGCAGCCAACGCATTAAAGTCGGTGAAGTTGCTCATGCGAGGAAGCAGGACCACGGCTACGTTTGCGAGATCAGGCTTGAACTGAACCGATCGGGAACAGGCCAGATCGAGGCTATCTTCCTGATCCAGCCGAAGGTCCCTTAGGTAGGGAAGTACTCCCAAAACCGGCAGTTCTGTGCGGGCCTCAAGCATACGAACACCATCCTCAAACAGGCGACGATCTCCGCGGAACTTATTCACGATCACACCGAGCACTCTCTGTCTTTCATGAGGGGCTACCAAGTCAAGCGTCCCGATGATCTGTGCGAAGACCCCGCCCCGATCGATATCCGCCACCAACACGACTGATGCATCGGCCAACTCGACAACAGGCCAGTTCACCATGTCCCGATCGCGAAGATTGATCTCCGCAGCACTCCCCGCCCCTTCGATCACCACACACTCGTACTCGCGGGCCAGTCGCGCATAGCAGTCTCGAACAATGTTAAAGAGGGTCTCTTTCCGCTCAAAGTACGCGAGTGAATCCAACGCCTCGTAGACCTTGCCTCTCACGACCACCTGAGATCGTGAATCCGACTCGGGCTTCAGCAGAATCGGATTCATATCTACCGTCGGCTCGATCCCGCAGGCCTGAGCCTGCAGCGCCTGCGCTCGGCCGATCTCCCCCCCATCAAGCGTCACAAAAGAATTCAGCGCCATGTTCTGCGCTTTGAATGGCGCGACCCGTACACGGTTGCGAGACAAGAGTCGGCAAATCCCAGCGACGACGAGGCTCTTCCCCACATCGGAGCCGGTTCCAAGAATGGCAAGGGCTTTGACTCGCGCACCGGAAATCGTCATAGATTCTTCACACGGCTGTATGGTTTACGACGAGCATGCCAACGCACATAGCGGGCAAGCCCTTCTGTGACCGCCGTCCCAATCACTCGCCCGACAAGTTCTCCGAGGATCGTGTGGGTTCCACTGTACCGCATAGGAGGCCCACTCCCACTTACAACCACGACCGCATCTGTTCCGGTTCCAGTCGCCCCCGAGCGGCCGGTCCAACTCTTCACCTTGGCACGTAACAGGACAGCAGTCTTAGCTTCGGTCGCCACCTGCACCATCCCGACCATTGCCGCAGCAGACAGACGAGCATTGGTCACGAGAATCAGATTGATCGTGCCAGGATGAGTCTTGCTGTTGGTATGCTGTCCCAGTGTAACCGGCTCCCCCGCCCGCACGGCATTCGAAGTCCCAACCGTGACAAATCCTTCGACCCAGATTTGGCCACAGGCCTCTCGCACCGTGACTAAGTCCGCGAGCGACACGGCGGTCATGAGACCGACAAATTTATCGCGGATGCCGAGCGAGGTGGCCAGCTTGTTCAGCGTCCTGGCAGGATCGGCGCATTGCGCGCCTGCATCCATGCTACGATCATCTCTGCCAATCGGCTTGGCCGCTACTTGATGGTTCAAGATATATCTGGCCCGCGTGATTCCACCGGCCCTGGGAGCGGAGGAGAGAACTGACCGGACGCCCCCCAGGTCGACGATGAGCGTGGTTCGCCTGACTCTAAACGCGGTCTGCATTGCGCGCGTGCTTAGCCTCCTCATGACTGTCTCTTCGACAAGCAGGCGCCAAGGGCCGCAAGCAACTGTCGATTCTCGTTGGCGGTCCTGATCGCCACACGAATCATCTGCGCGGTCAGGCCTGGCAACGTCGAACAGTCGCGGACGAGCAGCCTCTCGGAAGCCAATCGGTCAGTCACCTCGCCGGCGCAGATCGAGGCAGGAAGCTCGATCAGCACAAAATTCGCAGCTGATGAGTAGACGCGCAGGCCGGACAAGGAGCGAAGCCCGCGCACGAATCGGGACCGTTCTTTCTTCATGAATATACGGCTTTGTGTCGCAAAGGCATGATCGTGCAACACCGCGCGGGAAACCTCTTGGGCCAGTGAATTGACCGACCAGGGTGGCTGCCGATCTTTCAGCCGGTCCACGACCTTGCTTGCGCCAACCAGATAGCCGATTCGCAGCCCCGGCATGGCATAGAATTTTGTCAGACTGCGCAACACCATCATGCGCGGATGCTCACTCAGCATAGAGACGACAGACTGTTCCTGACAATAGTCGATGAAGGCTTCATCTACGATCAACCAGCCCTGTCGTCGATCAACAACCTCAGCAAGCTCGCGCACAGCCAGCCGGTTCATCACTTGGCCGGTCGGATTGTTGGGATTGCACAGAAACACGGCATCGAATTTCGATTGTTTGGCAGAAAACTGCCGTAGGACATCATTCAACGGAGGGCGAAAACGTTCCGCTCGTCTAGCGTGAACGTACTGGACCGAGCTCTCTGCGTCCATCAACGCGCGCGCATACTCCTCAAACGTGGGACCTATAATCAGGGCGGCCTTGATCGCGAGCGCGCGGGGCAACAGATGAATCAGTTCAGTCGAGCCGTTGCCGACGAGGATCATGTCTGGATCGACACCGCGCTGTCGCGCCAATTCTTGTCTGAGCTGCCAACAATCGGGATCTGGATAGTGCACGATCTGCTTGAGCGCCGAGCGAATCGCGCGGAGCACCGCTGCTGGAGGACCCAGCGGATTGATGCTGGCGCTAAAATCCATGATCCGCTCGACGGGAATTCGTTGTTTCTGAGCGACCTTGTAGACATTCCCGCCGTGAGTGGGTTGGGTCATCCCTTCACCATAGAAGCCACCCCATGCCCAACAGGACTCCTGTGAAACTTGTCCAGAGCATGAGCGTTAATGCCATGCCGATGTGAGCCCTCTTCAGAGGCTGATCAGGATCGCCAAGACATGGGCGTTCAATAGGAAGACCGTCATAGCGATTAGTCCCGCCTAGTTGCACCCCGAGCGCGCCGGCCATCGCAGCTTCCGGGCGTCCGCTATTCGGGCTTGGATGTTGTCTGCCGTCACGAAGCAAGATTGTCCACGCGTGCTGCATTGCGGGCCACGATCGAGAGACGATTCCCGCTGAGAGAACCAGCAAGAGCGCAGTGATCCGAGCCGGAAGAAAATTTGCCACATCATCCAATCGTGCCGACGCCCAGCCAAACCACCGGTATCGGTCGTCCAAATGGCCGATCATCGAGTCCAACGTGCTGACCGCCTTATACGCAAGTGCCATTGGAGCTCCCCCGAGGATCAGATAGAACAGCGGTGCAATGATCCCGTCAGCCGTGCTTTCCGCAATCGTTTCCACCGTTGCGCGGACGATATCAGATTCAGCCATCCCCTCCGTATCGCGTCCGACAATCTTGGCGACTGCTGACCGAGCTTCCGTCAAAGAAACGGATTGGAGAGCCCGTTGTACGGATACGACATGGTCAATAAGATCCCGAGCCGCGAGAGTAGTCCAGGCCAGCAGCACAGTGACCGCACTCCCCCACAAGGGACCGATCGAGTTACCAAACCAGATGAGCAGCGCCCCAGCCGCATAGGCTCCAGCGGGCAAGGCGACAGCCAGCAGCACCCCTGCCATCCGTTGCTTAGCGGGAGACAGGAGGAGCTGGTGGACGCGCCGGTCGTACCAGTTGACAAGAGATCCCATCCATCGCACCGGGTGTGGGAACCAGTGCGGGTCTCCGACGGCCGCGTCTAAGACGCAGGCCACCGCCAATTCGCCTCCGGTCATCGGAAGAGCACCACGGGAACGATCAAGATAAAGAGAATCTCTGCGACTTCGTTCATCGCCCCAAGCAAGTCACCCGTGACGCCGCCGAACATGCGGTGAAACCAGGCCGTAGAAAGGCGAACGAGAGCCATGCCGATGAAGAGACAGCACAACGCCGGCCATGGTCCCAACAACAGCGTCAACACAACTCCTACCGTAACGGTTGCCACGCACAGGTGTCGCCAGGACAAATGTGCGAGGAACGGTTGGGCCAGTCCTCCTTCCGACCGTGCATAGGTCACATGGAATGCCCCTACGACCATGGCCCACCGACCGACCGCCGGCATGCCGATCAGCAACGCGATATGCTCGCCCGCCGGCAACGCATTGAGCCCGGCGTATCGCAGGCCGAGCGCGAGAAACAGTCCCGTTGCTCCAATCGCACCGACGCGCCCATCCCTCATAATAGCCAAACGAGCCTGAGCGGTTCGCCCGCCCGCCAGGCCATCCACCATATCGGCCAGACCGTCCTGGTGGAGTCCGCGCGTGATGCTGATAAGCAGGAGCATCAATAACACACTCGTGACCTGGGTGGAGAAGACCTGCGCCAGGAGCAGATCTGCCGTGACCAGCAGCGCGCCAAGGAGACAGCCAACGAAGGGATACCAGCTCATGGAGGCAGCCAACTCCTCCGGCTTGGCATCGTGCGTCGAACGACTGAGTGGAATCGCCGTGAGGAACTGCCAGGCGAACATAAACGTTCGCAGCATCGCGGTCATGTGTTGCGCTCCGATACACCGGCTTCGTCGAACGTGGCCATCTCCGTGAGAATCTTGATTGCGACAAAGACCAAACTCATGCCCAGACAGGCGCCGGTACCTTCCCCCAGACGAAGATCGAGATCGAACAGCGGCTTCAATCCAAGATGATCCAGTATTGCCTGATGGCCTCGTTCGACCGACCGATGGGACGCAATGAGATAGTCTTTGCAGCGCGGCTGCAGGCCCACGGCGATCAATGCAGCTGCTCCGGCGATGAACCCGTCCAACACGACCGGAATGCGAGCCGCCGCTGCGCCAAGCATCAGCCCGGCCAACCCGCCGATTTCCAACCCACCCACTTTGGCGAGCACCTCCATCGCGTTCGTCGAATCGAGCCGATGGATATCGAGCGCGCGCTGAATCACGTTGATCTTGTGTGCATGACTGGCGTCGTCAATCCCTGTTCCTCGTCCTGTCACCTCGGAGACCGGCAGGCGCGTCATCACGGCTGTAATCGCCGAACTGGGGGTCGTGTTGCCGATCCCCATCTCCCCGGTCCCGATCAAGCCAATCCCCTGTTGAACGGCCTCGGTGGCGAGTTCGATCCCTACTTGTAACGCTTGCTCCGCTTGCGTGGGACTCATCGCTGATTCCACCAGAAGATTCTTCGTTCCTCGCATGACTTTCTTATGAATGAGTCCTGGAGCCGCTTCAAAGTCGAAGGCTACACCGATGTCCACGACGCGAACTTCGACGCCAACATGGCGCGCGAGCACATTGACGCCGGCGCCACCGCGCAGGAAATTCAAGACCATCTGAGGAGTCACTGCGGAGGGATAGGCGCTCACCCCTTCCGCCGTCACACCATGATCGGCGGCGAAGGTATAGACCGCTCCACGCGGGACCTTCGGTTTCATCTCACCTGTGATCATGACGTAGCGCGCGGCTAATTCTTCGAGTCGGCCCAGGCTGCCGATCGGTTTCGTCAATCGATCAAGGCGCGCCTGTGCCTGTGCCAAGAGATGAGGGTCGGTTGGTTGAATCCGGTCAATGGTTTCATGAGACAACATCCTCGCCACTCCTCTTACTTCAATCGCAGTGGAAGGCCGCTGATCGTCAGATAGACTTCATCTGCTTCTGCTGCCACCTGTTGATTGACCCGTCCGGCCAGATCGCGAAATGCCCGAACAGCCTGCGTGGCCGGCACAAGCCCCAGTCCCAATTCGTTGCTCACGATCACGACACGGGCCCGCGTCGTCCGAATGGTCTGAAGCAGGTCGGCGGTGGCTTCAGAAACAGCCAAGTCAGACAAGCGCAGCCCACGCAGATTACTCAACCATAACGTGATACAATCGATCACAATCGATTGATAACACTTGCTGTTTTTATTTACCCATGCGGCAATATCAACAGGAACTTCCACCGTCTCCCAATCAGCCGAGCGTGTGGCTCGATGCCGTTCAATCCGCGAGGCCATCTCCCGATCCAACGCCTGACCTGTCGCCACGAAGGCTCTCGGTCCTGCCTGACCTGCCAGATCAAGCGCCGCCTGGCTCTTGCCAGACGCAGCGCCGCCGAGCACGAGAATCAGCTTCGAGCGTTCCTTGCGCGCCTGCTTCATGTGATCAGCCCGCCGCCTTCTTCACGTCACGTTGCCAGAGGAATTCCGGCTCCCCTTGGGTCTTGGCTGCCCAGCGTGCCGGAACAAACAAAGCATCACTCAGACGATTCACAAACGTGATATTCACCGTACCCACCAGCTCTTCCCGCGAGAGGTGCACGCACACCCCCTCTGCCCGTCAACAAACCGTTCTCGCCTGATGGAAAAAAGCCGACACCTTTCCCCCACCAGGCAGAATGAACTCTTTGAGCAGAGCCAAATCTTTTTGACAACCATCAATCATCTTCTCAAGCTTCTTCACGTCGTTCCCTGTCACCTGTGGCATGTTCTTGAACTCTTGGTCCGGGACTGTCGCAAGTATCCCGCCGAGATCAAACAGTTTATTCTTGATCCATTGGAGATCCTCTTCGAGTTGTTCAGCCTGCATATGCCCCCCCGACCATCTCGGAATTCATCACCCGGACAACCACGACCACCGCATTCAGCTCATCGAGGGTGCCGTAGGCCTCAACTCGGAGACAGTCCTTCAATACCTGCGGCCAGCCTTGTTTTTCCCGCGTCCCCGGTTCTCGTGTAGACCTTCGTGATGCGCATCACCATTCCTCCTGTCGCCCTGTATTGTGTTTCCCCACGCCTCATAGTGAATGAGTTGGTCAACCGGAATCCTGGCTCGCCACCCCGCCGTTTCCAAATCGGGCTGTGTCGCAAAGTCGGATACGTAGCCGAGACAAAGATAGGCCAGTACTTTGACCGGCCTGGGGATACCGAGCACCTGTTTCAATGCTCCATGGTCCAGAATGCTGACCCATCCAACCCCGATGCCTTCCGCTCGTGCGGCCAGCCAGAGATTTTGGATGGCGCAACAGGTGCTATACACATCCGTATCGCGCACAGTGGAACGCCCCAGCACGTGACGGCCGCCCCGCTGGCGGCTACAGGTCACACCGATATTGATCGGCGCTTCCTCGATTCCTTCGAGCTTCAGGCTTCGATAGAGCGTCGCGCGGGCACCTTCATAGTGCATGGCCGCCTGAGCATTCGTTTTCTGGAATAGTTGCTTCACGGCGCGCTTCGTCGCGCGTTGACGGATGACCACAAAATCCCACGGCTGCATGAACCCAACAGACCCGGCGTGATGCGCCGCAGTCAAAACTCTCGCAAGAACATCGTCCGTGATCGGCGTCCGCAAAAAATTCCGGCGGACATCCCGCCGCTCGAAAATCACACGGTAGACGGCCGCCCGTTCATGGTCGGAAAACTGCCCATTACCGGGAATCAAGATGTCAGGTTGTAGGCTCATACCACGCTCCTTGAGCAGAGACTCACGATGACGATTATGGGATGTGCCTCACTAGGCACCTGTCGGACTAACCGGCTTGATGGGAAACGCCTCGAGTTCACCAGCGCTGACCAACTGCAAGCAGGCAGGACAGAGGCAATCTTGAAAACGAGTGGCAATCCAGTCCATTTGCTGTTCGGTAATTCCCAACCCGCCGCACCAACATTGGTACCCGCCACACTCGAACGTCTGTCTGCAGTTCTCGCACGTCTTATTCACTGCACCTCTCAAAACTCGACTCCCGGTTGTGCTTTAATGCCCTTTCGAAAGGGATGTTTAATCTGCTTCATCTCAGTGACGAGATCGGCCTCCTCGATCAACGCGTCTTTAGCCCCGCGACCGGTGATCACCACATGCTGCATATGAGGCCGGCCGCGGAGAACCGGCAATACGTCCTCGAGTCGGACATAGTCGTGCTGGAGGGCAATATTGAATTCATCGAGAATGACCATCGCATACGAGGGGTCGTGCAAGAATCCGCAGACCGCCTCCCAGGCATGTTGGGCGAACTTCGTATCCCGCTCACGATCTTGGGTTTCCCAGGTGTACCCTTCGCCCATGCGGAGAAAGGTGACTCGATCACCAAAGGACTTGAGCGTCCGTTCCTCTGCCGTATCGATCGCGCCCTTGATGAACTGCACCACAGCGACCCTCATGCCATGGCCGAGACATCGTAAGGCCATACCCAGAGCTGCCGTGGTCTTCCCCTTGCCGGCGCCCGTATAGACAATCAACAACCCTCTCTCTTCTTGTGCCGCCTCAATGCGCCGATCCACTGACGCCTTCAACCGTTCCATCTTGGCTTTGTGTTCGTCCTGCTCCGTCACTTCACACGTCCTTGGTTCACCGACAATCGTGGAGAGGTCCGTCGAACCGACGACACCAGAGATTTCGCAATCTGTGGCTGGCTAGCAAAATGCAGATGGGCATAGAGTGCCAGAGTATTGCCCACAATGAGCCCATCTGAGCCCTTCGGCTCCCCTCGCGCATCACGGAGTACACAGGCATAGTCGAGCCTTCCCTTTGGAACCAGCGTGGAGTAATGAAACTCATGCCCGCGCGCGGTGGTGCCAGACACACCGAGTATGCAGCCTTGTGAGAGTTCCACCGTCCTATACCCCAAGGTCAGACCCGGCTTCTGCATGACCGCTTCAGCGGGAAACAGCCCGACCATCTCATGCGATGTGCCGGCGAAGTCGCGGATGCCTTGCGTGAGATACATCATCCCACCGCATTCCGCATAGATCGTCCCACCTCGCTCAGCAAATTGCCGGATTGCCGTTCGCATTGTGCCATTCCCAGCCAAAGCCTCGCCATGCAGTTCTGGATAGCCCCCGCCGAGATACAGCATATCCACGTCAGGCAACACCCGATCGGTCATAGGCGAAAATTTCACCAACTCCGCCCCCGCTGCTTCAAGCAACTCAAGATTCTCTGGATAGTAAAAGCAAAACGCCAGATCCTGCGCGACACCGATTCGAACCGTACGACCGTGGTTCCTCATCACGGGCTGAGGCGCCGCCGCCGGCAGCTCTCTGCACGAGCGGGCCAGTGCCTCGATTCGATCCAGGTCTACCGTTTCTGCCGCTGCCTTAGCAAGGCGACCATAGAGTTCACCTGTCCCATGTTCCATCGCCGTCACAAGCCCGAGATGGCGATCGGAGATCGTCACCGCCTGATCCAGTTGTAAATACCCCACCGCCACCACATCGGTCTCTTGTTCCACTGCTTCCTTAAGAAGCTTGTAGTGCCCTTCGCTGTTGACCCGATTGAAGAGTACCCCCGCGACCCGTAGTGCCGGATCGAACTTCGCATACCCCGACACCATGGCAGCAGCGGAGCGGGCCATGGCACTTCCATCAATGACGAGAAGCACCGGCGCATCCAATTGCTTCGCCAATTCAGCCGTACTCCCGATCTCGTTCACCGGCGAACTGCCGTCGAACAGCCCCATCATCCCTTCGATAATGGAGATGTCCGCGTCAGCAGCGGCCCGCGTAAAGATGTCGCGATTGACGGCCTCCCCCAGCATCCAGCCATCTAAATTACGAGACGGACGACCGGTCACCGCGCTGTGGTGACCGGGATCGATAAAATCCGGCCCCGCCTTGAAAGGCTGCACCAGGCGGCCCCGAGCTGCCAGGGCCGCCAGGATCGCCAAGGTTGCGGTCGTTTTACCGACTCCGCTGTGTGTACCGGCAATGACTAATCGTGGAACGTTCATGCTAACGAGAAGCCTTTAAAAGGTGTATTTGACGCCTCCATACACAGACCGGCTTGGAGTGCCAAAGAACAGAATTTCTTCGTAATGTGCATTGAAAAGATTGTCAACCCGACCATAGACCTGCCAGTTTTTCGTGACATCGTACGTCGTTGAGGCATTAACCACATTAAAGGAGCCTAGTTGCTGAGTGCGAGTATTGGCCAAATCGTTATTCCGGGCTCCCACGAACCGGTAATCTACATTGATCCGTAACGGTTCAATCGGTATGTAAGTTAGACCAAGCGTCGCTTGATCGACTGGCCAGCGAGGAAGTCGCTTATCGCCTCCCAATGGGTTAGTGGGAGTATCGAACGCACGAGTCATCGTATAGGTGTATTGTCCTCGCACATGCAATCCCTCCATGATCGTCGCTTTGAATCCCAACTCCCACCCCTGCGACTTCGCTTCCGCAACATTGATAGGACAGAGCCCGAACGAAGACGCGGGACATAACGGGGTTAAACTGGAGGCAAATTGGATTAAGTCCCGAAACCGGTTCCAGAAATAGCCAGCGTTGAGTTGTAGGCGATCCTGGAAGAAACTCTGATCGATACCGACATCCATGCTTTGGCTCTTCTCCGGTTTCAGATTCGGATTGCCGAATCCTTGGAAAAACAGATCATTCATCGTCGGAGCCTTGAACCCAGTGGCATAGCTGCCACGAAACTTGGTGCCGGTTTCCTTCAATAAATAACCACCGGTCACCCGATAGGTCGTGGCATCTCCAAAAACGTTGTAACTATCTTGGCGGACCCCGCCCGTCACGAACAGACGATCCCAGAGATTGACCTGGGCCTGGGCAAACCCGGCATTCGACGAGATGAGTTTATTCGGCTGTGAAGCTCCAAAGGATCCGGACGCATTGCCCTGCTCTTCCCGAAATTGGTAGCCAGCGGTTAAGAGCAGGGGTTTGCCTACCTGGAAATTATGTTGCCATTCCAGTCGGCGGTTCAGGATTTCCAGATCACTCGAAAATGGGGTGAAGCAGGCGTCAAAATTTGGGAAGCAGGAATTGGGGTTGGCGGGGATAAACTGCCTTGTATTGAGATTGTACCCGGCATTGCCGCTTACACTCAGCAATCGTTCATTGGCCTGTGCCAAAGTCAGTTTTTGGGTCCACCACGACGTCAGTGGTTGCTCATAAGTGCCACTGAGAATTAAATTTCGATCAGTTTGTCTAGCACCGAACACGTCTGCCGGCGCACCGCTGTCCGCAAATCCGTCGAAGCTGACGTCCGAGTTGTACCAACGAACGTTGAACTCTAACCGTCCGTCTTTCGGCAATGAGACGCCGAGCTTTCCAGAACCCTGCCAGTTATGAAATCCATCTCGCTCAAAGGCCCCACGCCGGTAATTGATTGCCGAAAAGCTGCTGGTGTCCCAGCGGGACAACGATACGGCAAAGTCGAATGGGCCCTTTGCACCAGACGCCGAAGCGCCTTCACGAAGCGTTGCAAAGGAACCATATTCCATGAAAGAATTCAACGAGGGTGTGCCGGCCCCTTTTTTTGTGTAGATGTTGATGACCCCGCCGACGGCATCGGATCCGTAAAGCATGCTTTGCGCCCCACGGAGGATCTCGATGCGATCAATGTTCTCTGCCGTCAGATTCGCAAAGTCGTACGCACCCGTCGTTGGACTATTGACGATTACACCGTCAATCAGCACTAAGGTGTGTCTGGCAAACGCTCCGCGCATTTTTACCGTGGCTTCAGTGCCAGGGCCACCACTTGAGGTTGCGAATACACCCTGCGCAAGCCGCAACCCGTCGATTACGGTCTTGATCTTTTTCCGCTCTAATTCCTCTCCAGTGATGACCTGTACCGCGCTGGTGACTTGATCGATTGGAAGAGGCGTCTTTGTCGCACTGACAATCACCTCCCTGGTTTCCAGAACCGGTTCGGCGTCACTCGCCTCTTCACCGAAAGCTGTCATAGACCATATGACGGGGAAACTGAGAAACGCGCACAGGGAGAACAAGACGGATCGATACCGGTTACCAGACTGCATGCTAAACCTCCCTTTGACTCGAAGGGCTGTGTAGAAACATCTGTCAGCTGGGTCTCCTGACTCGCGGATCGTCGTTCCCCTGCGCCTTCCCGCTTGAGGACGTTCATCGTGAATCGTTATTCGTTAATCGAGGGAACTTTTCCCATCGTATAACGTTTCACGATTCACCTGTAACGCCTCATGGCAGTGGCTCTTGTGCAGGATCACTCCCCGCTTACAGTGGCGGCACCGTGATGGCTTTACACCATCTTCCCCGTCGCTGATGATTTCGCGCTAAGCACTCCTCCCGGTTGCATAACAATATGCCCTGAACGATACACGAGAGGATCGGGCACGAACCCTTCCCGTTACAGATGATCTCTGAGATTCGTCATTGAAATATAACTGGGCATCGTGACCCTGGGTACGCCTGATTCTGGATGACGATCGATCAAGACGTCACATCCATAAACAGATCGCAACACGTCGGCATCAATCACCTCCTGCGGCGTGCCGAGGCGGAAGAGCACTCCGGCCTTCAGCATCAGAATGCGATCGCAGTATTGGCTCGCCAGATTCAGGTCGTGTGAGACCAGCACCACCGTCAAGCCACGTTCCTCTTTAAGCCGGCGCACAA
>Ga0137388_10001883_pt1 | contig 13006 bp, 10 predicted proteins | sample 15con2h14AmetaG_FD_104644 | JGI IMG/M metagenome (GOLD analysis project Ga0137388, IMG submission 104644) | Vadose zone soil microbial communities from Angelo Coast Range Reserve, California, USA - 15con2h1.4A metaG | ecosystem: Environmental > Terrestrial > Soil > Vadose zone > Saprolite...
CTACTTTCCTCCACCGAGGTGTGACATGACAGACGAAAAAGAAAAATTGCTTGCAGCGGCGATATTGCAGATTGAAAAAGACCACGGTAAGGGTGCGATCATGCGGCTGGGCAGCCGGGACATTCTGGTGCCGGTCAGCGTGATACCCAGCGGGTGCCTTTCCATCGACGCTGCGCTGGGCGTGGGCGGCTTCCCGCGCGGGCGCGTGATCGAGATTTACGGTCCGGAATCCGGCGGCAAGACCACCATGACGCTGCACGTCATCGCCGAAGCGCAAAAGCTCGGCGGGCAAGCGGCGTTCATTGACGCGGAGCACGCACTCGATCCCACGTATGCGCGCAAGCTGGGCGTGGACGTGGACAATCTGCTGGTGTCACAGCCGGATAACGGCGAGCAGGCGCTGGAGATCGCAGAAACGCTGATCCGCTCGGGTGGCGTGGACATTGTCGTCGTGGACTCGGTGGCGGCGCTGGTCCCCCGGGCCGAACTCGAAGGCGATATGGGCGACCCGCAAATGGGCCTCCAGGCGCGACTGATGTCGCAAGCACTGCGCAAGCTCACCGGCATCGTTTCGAAGTCGCGCACCTGCCTGATTTTCATCAACCAGATCCGCGAGAAGATCGGCGTGATGTTCGGCAACCCGGAGACCACTACGGGCGGACGCGCGCTGAAGTTTTATGCGTCGATGCGCGTGGATATCCGGCGCATTCAGGCCATCAAGGAAGGCGACAAGGTCGTCGGCTCACGCACGCGCGCGAAAGTGGTGAAGAACAAGGTGGCGGCGCCGTTCCGCGAAGCCGAATTCGACATCGTTTACGGCGAAGGCATCTCGCGCGAAGGTGATTTGATCGATCTGGGCGTCGAAAAGGGCGTGCTTGAAAAAAGCGGCACGTGGATCAGCTTCGATGGCGAGCGCATGGGCCAGGGCCGCGAAAACGCCCGCACCTTCCTGAAGGAGAACACGGACATCCGCGACAAGTTGGAAAATACGCTGCGGAAGAAGCTCGAAATCCCCGTGCCGGGCAATTCGCATGCGGCTGCAGGGACGAACGCTGCAGCTCACGCGCAACCGGAAAAGCCGCCGATGAAGGCTTCGGCGGCTGTCGCGGGCTCGGACGCTTCCAAAGCGCGCCCCGCGCGCTAGTTTCTATGGATAGTCTGTTCTCGCTGAGGGCGGACTTTAGTCCGCCCTCAGCTTTTTATTTACAGATACTGATCTCGATATAAAATCTTCACCCATGCCGTTTCCACAAGATCCCATTCGGATCGAGTTCGTGCTCAGTTTTGAGGACTGGCTGGAGGCGCGCGGATACCGGCCACAGAACGAAAAAGAGAGAAAGACCTTTCACGCCGACTATTTACTTTTCTCAGCGGAACGCCGATCGTTTGATGCCGATGGACACGGTTGGATTTACACTTTTTCTGGAGGCAAGGCGGAACACTCCTGGACTGACATGATGGGTCTCGGCATGAACGGCCACACCACTGTCTTAATGACGATGCGGGGCCACTATGTCGTGCCTCACTGCGCGCTGAAGAAAAACGAACTGGAGCGGCTAAGGACCTGGCTGGAGGCAGTGATGAATGACTCCATCCCGCTAGATTCACTGGCCGACCCGGATACGATCCACTAGATACGATGTAGCGTTGGCTGTCGGACTGACATCTTTATCTCTGTGCCCCAATTCAACATCTGAGGAGCCCTTCCCTTTGCCTCACCACAACGATGTCATACGCGAATCCTTCACGACGCAGGCGGAAATGTTTGCGGCGAATCCATGGGTGACGGATGAAGAGCGCATCAAGAGGCTGGTGGCGGCAGCGCGCCTCACCGGAAAGGAACGTGTGCTGGATGTCGCCACCGGTCCGGGGTACATCGCGGAAGCCTTTGCGCGCTCTGCGCGGGAAGTGATTGGTGTTGATTTGACGGCCGCGATGCTGGCAATCGGCACGGCACGTACGAAGGAGCGCGGGATCTCGAACGTCTCGTTTCGAATCGGGGATGTGCAGAACCTCCCCTTCGAAAAGGAAGAGTTTGACGTTGTGGTGTGCCGACTGGCGCTTCATCACATGCAGAATCCCGCGCAAGTTGTGCGAGAAAAGGCGCGGGTATGCCGTCTCGGCGGTACCGTTCTCGTTGAAGATATCTACGGCAGCGAGCATCGCGAGCGCGCGGCCTACCAGGATCGCTGGGAAAAATTGCGTGACCCTTCGCACGTTCGAACGCTTCCGATCAGCGAGCACTTGAGGCTTTTCCGCGAGGCCGGGCTGGAGACCGATCACATCTTTACGTTCCAAGACCTTTGTCCCGAGGTGGAACGTTGGCTGGCCACCACGAAGGCACCAGCCGAGGACGCCGCTGAAGTGCGGCGGCTTTTCGAAGAGGACCGCCTCCAGGATTTGAGCGGCACACGCCCCTTTCTGGATGCGCAGGGCCGGCTGCACTTTCATGCGCGAACCGTCACCCTGACCGGGCGAAGGTTCAGGCCACTGCCCTGACGGTCAGCTATTCAAAACAAAGCACATAGCCTCGTACTAGGGCTAGGTGTCTATTGTGCGAAAAGGGTACAAAACCCTATAATGAGTCTCATTCTGAGAGAAACTGCTTCTCTTGGATGTAGAGACTTTCAAGCGCGCCGGCGCTAAGACGCAGCAAATGAGTGGTGCCCTGGATTGGCTGGTGGGATGCAATAAATCCCTGGAGGGCGTCCATCGGCAATAGGCGCCGGTAGCGGCAACGAACGGTGTTTGAGAATGCTTGTTGACCCTGCGGACAGCGTAAGGTAATACTCTGACCCCGGTGATTTTTTACGGCGGGGCAGACCAGGACGGGTTAACCGCTTCGCGGTCACCCTGAAGAGGCGGAAACGGTGAAGCAGTTTGGAAAAGCCACTCTTGCGATGTTACTGGCGACAGTCAGCGCCGTGCCTTTGCCGGCGGTGCCCGGTGCGGGAACGCCGGTAAGGCGCACTCACAAGTACGTTGCGCGTTATCGCGGAGTTCCCACGTTTGCGGATTCTTCCAGCGCCGACGACGGCGCGTACGATGATCCTATTGTTCGCGCAGCCGCGGTTTCCGCGCTCGGCCGTTACAATGGGGCGGTCGTGGCGGTCGACCCGAATACCGGCCGCATCCTTACGGTTGTGAATCAGAAAATCGCCTTTGGCGATGGCTACATTCCTTGCTCCACGATCAAGCCGGCCATCGCGCTTGCCGCCCTCGAAGAAAATGTCATCACCCGCGACACCATGCTCAAGGTTGGGCGCCGCAAGTACATGAACCTGACGGAAGCGATGGCGCACTCGAACAATGTGTTCTTTGAGCAGCTCGGGTCGCGCATGGGATTTGAGACGGTTTCCAAGTACGGCCGCCTTCTCGGCCTGGGAGAACTCGCTGGGTACAACCTGCCTGACGAACATCCGGGCTCGTTTCCGATCGCGCCGCCCTATGGCGGAGTCGCGCGTATGTCCAGCTTTGGCGAGGGGATTCAGGTAACCCCGCTGCAACTCGCAGCGCTCTCCGCGGCGTTCGCGAACGGCGGAACTCTTTATTATTTGCAGTACCCCCACAGCCCGGAGGAAGTTGAGAATTTTACCCCGCGCGTGAAGCGCGAATTGAACATCGGCCCGATTCTTCCGGAGATCCGCGAAGGCATGCTCGCCGCGGTCCTGTATGGCACCGGCAAATCGAGTTTCGACCGGGGCGGGGATGAGATGCCGCTGGGCAAGACGGGAACTTGCGACGACCACACGACGCCGTCGAAAATCGGCTGGTTCATCACCTACGCCGACGACGCGCATCCGAAGATTGCGCTGGCCGTCTTGCTTCGCGGGAATACCCGCCGCGTGAAGGGACCGACCGCCGCCGTTGTTGCAGGCCGGATCTACCGGAAGCTCCGCGAGCAGAATTATTTTGCGGATTCCGGCCACGCCGTGGCCGTCAACACCGGCAACTAACTCAACCTTAGAATTCTTAATACTAGAAGCTGTCTCATAAATGCTCGGACATCTCTGAAAGGACAGCACTTACGGAAGCAAACCTCTTGAAACTCAGCCAAATCATCATTTTCCGTCCGTTTTTGTTGCAGCGGTTTTGTGGTAGGAAAACCACAAAACTATTTATGAGATAAGGTCCAGTTGGGTGTGGTGAAATAGTTTTCTCAAAATGAGCAATAGTGTAGTGCTCGCAGACTCATCTTTCTTGGCATTCCGAGCTAAACCCCTGAGATATCAATGGTTATGGCTGGAATGAGAAGGGAGGGAGCATTGCTACACTCTGATAGGCCCGCCAGGAATCTAGAGTCGGGAGGCCAGGGTGAAATTTCTTCGAACGGCAGCGCGCCGCTTTGGAATCGCCGGCGAGCTCCTATCATTCTTCTGGACTAACAAGCGCTGGTGGATGATTCCAGTGGTCAGTGTCCTGTTCCTCTTCGCCGTCCTACTCATCCTCGCCCAGAGTTCGGCGATCGCTCCCTTCATTTACACCCTGTTCTGAGGTACCCAAATGTTGAGGCGCCTGTGGCAACGATGGAAGAAGATTGCCCATGTCATTGGAGATTTCCAAGCTAGGGTACTGCTGACGGTCATATATGCCGCTATAGTCTTGCCCTTCGGAGTCATCTTTCGGGCTTTTGCGGACTCCCTACGCATTAAACGGCCGCCGACTCACTGGCTGGATTACCCCCACGATTCTGCCGACCTGGACTGGGCACGGAGACAGTCCTAGATGGACATTCTCGGAATCTCCTGCTACTACCATGACGCTGCGGCTGCCCTTCTTCGGGACGGACAGCTAATCGCTGCCGCTGAGGAAGAGCGATTCACCCGCATCAAGCATGATTTCCAATTTCCTTCACAAGCCATCAATTTTTGTCTCGAGACCGCGGGGATCAAAGGCGCTGATTTGGATTACGTCGTTTTCTTTGAAAAACCATTTCGGAAATTTGACCGCATCCTCATGACGGTTCTTCAGACTTATCCTCAGTCTTACAAAGTTTTCCGGGAATCTATGATCACCTGGATGATTGACAAGCTGTGGGTGGGATCTAAAATCGAAACTGAGCTAGGGGTTCCCAAAGAAAGAGTCCTCTTTGGAGAACACCACCTCTCCCACGCCGCCAGCGCCTACTTGTGCTCTCCGTTCGACGAAGCTGCCATCTTAACCGTTGATGGCGTGGGGGAGTGGATTACCGCGAGTTGCGGCGTTGGGCGTGGCAATGAAATCCGACTTTCAAAGCACATGGAGTTCCCCCATTCTCTAGGTTTGCTGTACAGCGCTTTCACAGCTTTCCTTGGTTTCGAAGTCAATGAAGGCGAGTACAAGGTCATGGGGATGGCGCCCTACGGACAGCCGCGCTATCTCGACAAAGTTTGGAAGTTGGTCCGCCAGAATGGTGATGGCTCGTTCTCCCTTGATATGTCCTACTTCTGCTTCCACCATTCGACCAGCCGGACATTCAACAACCGATTTGTAGATCTCTTCGGCGATCCTCGCCCGCCGAGCATGCATTTCTTCACCGACTCCACCGGCTACCCCGCGTACTTCGGTGACAAACCGGCCGATTATGGAGAGCTCGCACTTCGTAACCAGCATTATGCTGACATTGCTGCCAGCATCCAACGCGTGACAGAAGAATTGCTTTTGGGGATGGCAAGATCTCTGTATGAACAAACCGGCCTCAAGCGGCTGTGCATTGCCGGCGGTGTCGGTCTAAACAGCGTGGCTAATGGCCGCATTCTCCGGGAAACACCGTTTGAGGAACTTTATATCCAGCCCGCTGCAGGTGACGGTGGCGGAGCACTTGGCGCCGCGTTGTGGGCCCATAACACATTACTTGGGAAACCGCGTAAATTCGTAATGGAACACGCTTACTGGGGGCAGTCCTACTCCTCTTCTGATGTGTCTGATTTCCTTCGTCAGAACAATATCCCCTTTCGTGAATTGGACGACGATGAGCAGTTACTGGACACTGTCGTCGGACAATTGACTCAAGGAAAGGTCTTGGGCTGGTTTCAGGGGCGCTTTGAATGGGGACCCCGCGCACTAGGCAACCGCAGTATCTTGGCTGATCCCCGAAATCCAGCGATGAAGGACATCGTCAATACGAAGATCAAGTTCCGCGAGCCTTACCGTCCTTTTGCACCTTCTGTTCTCTCCGAATGCACCGAGAAGTATTTTGATTTTCCGAATGCCCAGCATCATTACCCGGCTCGCTACATGCTTTATGTCACTCCCGTCAGGCCTGCTGAGCACAAGACGCTTCCTGCCATTACGCACGTAGACGGCACTGGCCGACTGCAGACCGTCTTTCGCGAGCAAAGCCCACGCTACTACCGGTTGATTGAGCGTTTTGGCAAGGCCACTGGCGTGCCCGTCTTGCTGAATACATCCTTTAATCTACGCGGCGAACCCATTGTTACTACTCCCGCCAATGCCTTCAATACTTTCTCCAAGAGCGACATGGACAGCCTCGTGTTGGGGAATTTTCTGGTTGAAAAGTCATCTTGATTTGCGTTGTCGGCAGGATTTCGCGGGGTAGTCTCCAGAGTTTTTCGCACATTTGGTGAAAGGTAGATCTGGTGGTGCTCGGCTCCCCCTGCGGGGGGAGCCCAAAGTTTTTTCGCGGGCACTCATGCCGCTTCGCGCGCTTTCGCTAAGCGGTTCATATCCAGGTACGCCGCGTGCCCCACTTCGTGCCGGACACATGACGCAAATCGCGCCGCGGCCAGCATCAGCGCGGATTCCCCGATCACAGAATATGGGCGAGCCAACTGTGAATCATGATTCAGGCTTGAAATCAAGCCTGGGCAGTAGAGTCGCCGGAGCCGGGAGGGAGAAAATCATGTGGGGCGAGGTTCATTTGACGATGAGGAAATCCCCAATGGCCATGGCGTCAACCCCGGCACAGTAGAAGCTCCGGATGGCTTCGCGCGGATCGGAGACAAGAGGCTCGCCGAAAAGATTAAAGGAAGTATTGAAGAGGACTGGGGCGGGGGCACGCTCCCCGAATTTGTGGAGCAGGCGCCAGAAACGGGGGTTGGTTTCGCGTTCTACCACGTGAACCCGGACCTGGCGCCCCTCAAAGGCGAAGCGCTCCAACTCGGCCGGGGCACCCTGCTTGAGTAACCCGAGAGAAGCCATGAACCTGCAATTTGGCGAACATTCGAAAAGCTGCGGAACGACTTCAGCAGGGACAGAGAAGGCAAAAGGATGAAAGTCCTCGCGATGCTTTACGTACCGGTTCACATTCTCGATGACGTATTCGGAAAAGGGAGAAGCCAGGAGGCTGCGATTGCCGAGAGCGCGATGCCCGAATTCGGTGCGGCCCTGAAACCAGGCCACGATCTTGTCGCGCAGAAGAAGCTGGACGACTTCGGCGGAAAGCTGTTCTTCTCCGGAAGGATACTTGTATATGATTTTGCAATTGTCTAGGACATTTTTGATCTCCGAAGAAGAGAAATCCGGGCCCAGATAGAGATGATTCATCGGCTGCCGTGCGAGGCGGCCAAGACTTTTGCGAGCGAGGAGCGCCGCGCCCAACGCCGCACCGGAATTACCAGCCACAGGTTGAACGTGAACGTGATTCAGCCGGCTGCGGGTTTCCAGGGCACGGACGAGAAATACATTCAAGAATAATCCTCCGGCGAGGCACAAAGACTCGACCGAGAGCTGTTTGCGGTAGCGTTCCGTGATGGCGAGGATGATTTCCTCAAGCACGTCGCGCGCGCTGCGTGCCAATGAAGCACGCAATTGCAGATCGGCGGCAATCGATTTCGAATCAAGTCCTGCATCTCGGAGAAACTCGGCGGCAAAACCGCTATCCTCATCCGGCTCTCCACGGAAGTAGCGTGTGTTCAGTGCCGGCAGGCCAACCGGATCCCAACGGAAGATTCTTCGAAAAGCGGGAAGAAAATCAGGTTTGCCGTCCTTGCTCAACCATTGCACCTTGTGCTCGTCGCGGTGAGGGCGGAGACCAAGGAGGTGCGTGATACGGGAAAAAAACCAGCCGAGAGAATTGGGATAACGAAGCGGGTGGATGAGGTGAAGCTCGTCACCTTCTCCCAGATAAAGCGATCCGGAATGCATATCGCCGCATTCATCCAGGGTCAGAACCAGAGACCGTTCGAATGGCGAAGTGTAATAGGCGCTGGCGGCATGACACAGATGATGTTCGAGAAAGAGGAATGGAGTGGAGGCGCCATAGAGCCGCCGGATCTGACGAACTTGGGCGGCCTGTCGAAGAGTCTGGCCGAGCGTTTGAATCCAGCTGCCGCCGCCGGACCCGGTAAACGTGAGCCTCAGACGGATTCGAGCCTCCCGCAAGGCGGAGATGGCCAGACGTCGCGGGAAGGCAGCAACCTGCACGTCGCCGATTTTTGCGTTACACTGCTTGAGGCAGCGGGCAATCGCCAGCCGGGGAATGCCTCCCATACCGGCCGAGCGGTTGAGTTTCTCCTCTTCGATGGCGGCAACAATCGAATTTTCGTCCACCAGGACGGCAGAAGAGTCGCGGCCAAAACTCCAGATGCCAAGGGTGAGCATCGCGTTAGAGTGCCAAGATTCTACTGCGTTGGGAGCAAAAATGTTTCGGAAACTTATCCGACGAAGCAATTTCCTTCGCTTTTGTTACCCTCGCGCTCACCGCGTCTTTCGGCAAGCAATGATTACTCGGCGCGCAGACAAACTATGGATCAAAGACTATACTAAGGCGCCTCGGTGTGCCGACGTCGGATCAGATGTCCGAAGAAAATGAATCACTGTTGCTGAGTTATACTTCGTCGCGATTGCGGAAAGCAATCCCGAGATTCTAAGTATGTCGCGTCCTGAGACCAATCGGTCAAAGAGCCTCTTAGTCGCCTATCTTGGCCACCTGCTAGTGCCCCTTTTGATAGCCCTCGACGAGGTAGAGTTTATTCTTCTCGAGGATGTCTATCGCGAACGCCCGTTTGTCGACAAGATCGTGCTTTCGCTCTGCGTGGTGTGGTTCGTGGCCGGTCTGGGGGCCTTCTTCCTGAACCGCGACTGGCCGCGATTTTCATACCGCATTCAGAAGCCTCTGATCAGCTTCTATACGATGTTGTTCATGTTGGTGCTCCTTGAGGGTTTCGTGCGAATCGCATTACCGCCGCCTCCAACCATCCCGTCGCTTTGGCCACCCAGGACCCAATGGTTATCCCATCCCACCGCGTGGGGTGTCACAGGAGTGCCGGGAACGACGAGGTTTACAACGAACGAAATTGGCCTGCGCGGGCCGTCGCTGCCGCGCGAGGGAAAGCCGTATAAGATCGTCACGGTCGGAGGAAGCACGACCGAGTGTTTCGTTTTGGACGATTCAAAGGAATGGCCGCATTTGGTAATGGAGGGCTTGAATGATCGTCAGAAGAATCTGCCCGTCTGGTTGGCGAATGCGGGCGCGAGCGGCCACACCACCGTGCACCATCTGATGGTTTTAAAGTCCCTGCCGATCTTCAAGCAAGTGGACATGGTCATCCTGCTGTTTGGACTGAACGACCTGCAAACGAGCTTGGCTTACGACGGAGGTCCTTCGCAGGCTCAGTTGGAGCTAGATACCGAGGCATTTCGCCAAGTCATGGTCAGCTACGGACAGCGTGCCGTGTATCACCCTGTGTATAAGCGCCTCCGATTGTATCAATATGCCGCGCGGGCCAAGGCTAGTCTGCTCGGCAAAGTTAGGCGGCCAACTATCGGTGCGCCGAAGGAGTGGCTGGAGATGTGGCGGCGCCGGCGCGCGGCGGGGAAGCTTGTTCCGCTGCCTGATCTTCGCGTCGGCTTGGACGAGTATCGCCAGCGTGTGCCTCGAATTGTCGATCAATGCCGGGCGTTACAAGTGCGCTGCCTCTTCTTGACTCAGCCCGTTCATTGGCGAAGGGGTTTGACCCCAGAAGAAGAAGCATCCCTGTGGACCGGCTATATTGGACCTTTGAGACCTGAGACACCTGGGTTGGGGTACGTTTCCGCCCCAGAGCTAGAAACGGCCATGAACGCCTACAATCGTGCCTTGCTAGAGATGTGCCAGGAGGAAGGTCAGGAATGCTTCGACCTTGCCAGCACCATTCCGAAAAATGCCACCGTTTTCTATGACGATGACCACTACACAGAAGCGGGCGCACGCATCGTAACTGATCGCTTGTTGGATTATCTTCTCGCGAATCCGCCTTTTTCGAAGCAGGGCCCGTCGAGCGCCGTTTTAGGGGCAAAGCAGTCAAACTAATAAATTGTGGCGAGGTTCGGCGGTTTGACCTCGATAGGAAATCAGTTCTTAGGAGAACGGAGGCCTGGTTATTTATGAAATATCCAAAGTTGGCCTATTACTACTCGCACGCGGCCTTGCTCCTGATGAACTCGTTCATTGCCATAGTGGCGCTGAATGTTCTCCTCTATGCCGCCTTTCTGTTGAAAGCACGGCCTGTACATCAGAACGTTGTCGAGCAAAAGTACGGGAGCAAGTTACTACGCGTGTATCCTGAGCTGGACGCCACTTCGATTAATCAACTGCTAAGCGAGACGTGGAGCAGGCCGTTTATTTACGAACCATACGTGCAATTCAAGGAGGCTCCCTTCAAGGGCAAGTTTGTCAATGTGAGTGAAGCAGGCTTCCGCGTCTCAGAGAACCAGGGCCCCTGGCCTCCCCCCTCCGACGCAGTTATTGTCTTTGTTTTTGGCGGCTCCACAACCTTCGGCTACGGACTACCCGACAATGAGACCCTGGCCTCCTATCTCCAGGACTCACTCGGGAGACGAATTCCTCGCCAAGTTTACATATACAACTTTGCAGGCGGATCATATCAGTCTTCTCAGGAAAGGATCCTTTTTCAGGAGTTGCTCGTGAGAGGGCTGCGCCCGAACATGGCGATATTCATTGACGGTCTGAACGATTTCGCCTTCCGCCACGTTCCCGCGTACACGGAAGTGCTCCAGCGTCTTTTCAAACCTGATCATTCCCCAAGTTGGCGGGACGGCGTCCCTCTGCTTGTCCAGGATTGGCCGATGGCCCGATTAGCAAGGGGCATCCGCGATCGGATGCGCCGGACGCCCCTTCAGCCTCCTCAGCACGTCGACTCTAACATTGATGAGGTGGCGGATTCGGTTGCGCGCCGGTACTTTGCCAATAAGAGAGAGATCGAAGCGATCGCAAGAGACTACGCCGTTCAGGTGGTCTTTGTATGGCAGCCCATTCCTTTCTACAAGTACGACCAGCGATATCATCTCTTCTCTCGGGAGGCCGGCGTGAACCGATACGCGAGCGCCGGATACGAACGGGTAAGGCAGATTGTCGAGGCTGAAGACGAAGGCCCAGACTTCCTCTGGTGCGCCGATATTCAGGAGCGGATCACGGAACCCCTCTACGTCGATTACATTCACTTCACTGCGGCGATGAGTCGCCGACTGGCCGAGTACATTGGTGGCCTGCTCACCCAGCGCAAGCTTCTTCCATCTGAGGCAGCCACCAGGTCGAAAAGGGAATGAGGTGCAAGCTGTGCTCCTACTGATAACGGGCTCGTGTCTTCCTTCGGCAGCAGTGTCGACCCTTCCGCAAAGCCAACGTGTCCCTCGCCAATTCACTTTCAGCCGCCAATTGCTGCTCTATGTCCGCAATCTCAGTAGCGGCCTTTTCCCGAAGGCGTAGTGTCTGCTGAGTCATCTCTTTTTTAGACAGGCACCAACGGCGAGCGGTCCATTGGCAAGGGCCAGGAGCCAGCGGGATGTGATTCCACTGCGATACCGCGTGCTTCAATCAATAAATGATCGGAAGTTTCGAGAAATCGGAGGCGGTCTCATCGGTTACCCGGAGGACGACCAAGGTGCGGTCATCATGGGGAGCAGTATCGGTGCCGCTGTGATTGTCTGTCTCAGCGAGGATGCGATCGGCAATCGCGCGAGCCGAATCTCCGTGCGAAATAGCGGACAGGAGAGCCATCAACCGATCGGGACCAAACTCTTCCTGAGCGGCATTCGCGGATTCCAGGATGCCATCGGAAGCGAAAAGAATGACGTCTCCCGGCTCCACGTCGATGGTCGTCTCATCATATTGGGTATCGGGAATGAGACCGAGCGGCACGCCTTCCAGACGGATGGCCTGCACCAGACCATTGCGGACCAGAAGGGGATATGGCCCGCCAGCATTGGCGAGCGTGAGTTTCCGCCTCGATGCGTCGTAAACGGCGAATAGCATGGCGATGAATCGCGAATCAAGCCGCGCGCCGAGCAGCCGCTGATTCAGAAGAGCGAGCATGCAAGCCGGCTCCCAAGCATGATCGACGACGATTTCTCGAACCGTGCCGATCGCCAGGGATCCGTACAGCGCCGCCGCGGTCCCTTTGCCGGAAACATCGCCGAGCATGAATCCGAGGCGGCCTTGTCCATAGGGCAGAAAGTCGTAGAAGTCTCCACCCAATTCCGCCGCAGGAACATACCCGGCTGCCAAATCGAGGCCCGGCACTTCGCGCGCGCCGGTGGGCAATAGTTGGCGCTGAATCTCCCGCGCGGTATCGAGATCATGCCGAAGACGCCGTTCGCTCTCGCGGGCTTCTTCATAGAGGCGGGCGTTTTCCAGTGCGACAGCCACATAGGAGCCAAGAGTAGTGAGCATACGTTCATGTTCCAGAGTGAATGCGTGCGGCTCACTACTTTCGAGATCGAGCACTCCGATAAGGCGGTCGCGCAACAGAAGCGGCACGACGAGCTCGGAACGCGCTACGACACCGCTGTCACAGTGGATGTAACGCGGATCTTCGTTGACGTCATTGATCCGCAGGACGCGGCGCTCACCTGCGGCGGTTCCGGTGAGCCCCTTGTGCAGGGGGACGCGCATGCGCGCGGGAATGGAATCGCCGCAGCACATGGCGAACACGCTTTCCAGATGCTGGGTCTGCTCGTTCCAGAGCATGACACTGAAAACGTGATATTTGACGATTTTCCTGATGCGCTCGGCAACGCGGCGGAGTAGTTCTTCGCGGTCAAGGATGGAAGTGACTTCGCGGCTGAC
>Ga0137388_10001896_pt1 | contig 12973 bp, 16 predicted proteins | sample 15con2h14AmetaG_FD_104644 | JGI IMG/M metagenome (GOLD analysis project Ga0137388, IMG submission 104644) | Vadose zone soil microbial communities from Angelo Coast Range Reserve, California, USA - 15con2h1.4A metaG | ecosystem: Environmental > Terrestrial > Soil > Vadose zone > Saprolite...
ACTGGCGCGCTTCGATCTGCGAGGCATTCCTCCCATGTCCGCCGGCATGCCGCGCATCGAAGTCAAGTTCCTGATCGATGCCAACGGCATCCTGCACGTCTCAGCACGCGAGCAGCGCAGTGGCAAGGAAGCAGAGATTCAGGTCCAGCCTAGTTACGGCCTCACCGACGAACAGGTCGAAGGCATGATCCTCGATTCGTTCGATAACGCCGAAGAGGATTTCCGCCGCCGCCAGCTCATCGAAGCCCGCAACGAGGCTGCAACCATCCTCGCCGCCCTGGACAAGGGAAAAAAGAGTCCGGCGTGGGGCAAGCTCACCACCGACGAGAAAAAGCGGATCGCCAAGATGGAGAAGGCATTAACCGCGGTAAATGCCGAAGACGATTACCAGGCGATCCGCAAGGCCATCGACGCCCTGAATCAGGTTACGATGCGCCTCGCTGAAATGATGATGGACACAGCCGTCTCGACGGTGCTGAAAGGAAAAACGATGGACCAAGCGGATGTAGGCGAAGGCCCGACCGCGCCGCATCCTGTGTCCAAAGCAGAGTTTGAGTAGCGTAGCGCCGGCGTCTCGCCGGCTGTCGTGAGGGCGTCTCGCCCTCGCAGCGTAAGAACTGAGGAGCCTATGGCTGACGAGAAAACACAAGGCGCCGGCACCGCAACCGAAGAGGCGCCCGGCGAAAACACCGTGCAGATTACCTTCCTGCCCGACGGCAAGACCGTCCAGTTCGAGCACGGCAAACTGCCGTACGAGCATCACGGCAAAGAGGAGTCGCTGCTCGACATCGCGCTCAATTTTGGCATCACGCTCGACCACGCCTGCGGCGGCAACTGTGCGTGCACAACTTGCCATGTGTGGGTGAAGGAAGGGGCCGAGAATCTCTCCGAGATGGACGACGACGAGGCCGACCGTCTGGACATGGCCGCCGATCTCCAATTAAACTCGCGTCTCGGCTGCCAGGCGCAGATCACCAAGCCAGGCAAGGTAGTCGTCGAGATTCCCGCGTGGAATCGGAATTACGTTTCGGAAGAACACTGAGAAACAGTTTCGAGTTTCCGGTTTCTGGTTTCTAGAACCGCGCGCGGCGGTGCCCACTGGAAACTAGAAACCGGAGACTCGAAACTCTGTTTAGGAGCCCCATGCCCAAATCGCTCACCTGGGACAATCCCGAAGACATCGGCATCCTGCTTTCAGAAACCCATCCTGAACTCGATCCACTCACTATCCGCTTCACCGATCTGCATCGTTACGTGACCGAACTCCCCGGCTTTGCCGGCGATCCCAAGGCTTCCAACGAGGGCAAGCTCGAAGCCATCCAGATGGCCTGGCACGAGGAGTTCCAGGACCGCACGCAGGGTTAGCTCGCGCAGGTGCCGCCTTCCCGCGTGCAAGGACTGGACAAGAGTTTTACAGGACGGTGACAACTCTGCTTTCCGCGTGACTACTCTGCGTGCATCATGACGCCTCGTTCCTGGGCGTAGGCTTAGGGTTAGAATCGAGTGACAAGCAAGATTCGCGGGATCTTCACCTGCAACATCGATCTGCCCGGAGGTGGCCTGATGCGATTGAAACCCTTCCTGCTCGACGCCTGGCTTGACACCTACGAACACGGGATCGAATTCGATCTCGCCTCGAGCACCGGTCCGGTTTGGACGGCCAACGAACTCCTTGATCTTGCCGGCGGGCAGGCGCGTGAACGATACCTGAATCACAAGGTGGTCTACAGCCGCCCCGCAGGTGCCGACACTTTGCGCGAAGCGATTGCCGAGATGCAGGGGGTCAGCGTGGACTGCGTGCAGGTGTTCACCGGCGCATCCGAAGCGTTGACCGTTCTTATGTGGCTCGCCGCCGAACCCGGCGCCAACGTGATCCTGCCCCTGCCCGGCTTCACAACGTTCTCGGCGCTGCCCGAGTCACTGGGCATCGAGATGCGCTTCTACCACATGCGCCGGGAGAACAACTTCCAAATGGATCTGGACGAGATCAAGCGCCTCGCGGATTCGCGAACCAAGCTGATCCTGGTCAACAGTCCGCACCACCCGACGGGCGCCACCATGAGCGACTCTGAAATGGAGGACCTGCACGAGTTCGCGTCGCAGCGGGGCATTCAGCTCGTCAGCGAGGAGGTCTATCATCCGATCTATCACGGTCGCGAAACTCAATCGGCCGCGCGCCTGCCGCACGCCACGGTGATCAACGACCTGTCGAAAGCCTTCCCGCTCGCCGGAGCGCGTACCGGATGGATGATCGAGCGCGACGCCCGGCGGCGCGAGCAATACTGGACGGCGCGCGCCTACTTTACGGTCTGCAACAATACTCCTGGCGAAATCCTTGCGGAGATCGCCATCCGCAATCACGCCTTGGTTCTCAAGAAAACTCAGGACGCCGCCAGCCGGAATCTCCAGCAACTGGATCGCTTTATGGCCGCTCATCGCGACGTCCTCGGCTGGATCCGCCCGCAGGGCGGAATGACGGCCTTCCCGTGGCTGGTGAGCGGCGAGGACACCCGTTCCTTCTGCCAGGCTGCCACCCAGCGCGGAATCCTGCTCGCGCCCGGAGATTGTTTCGACGTGCCCTCGTATTTCCGTCTCGGTTTCGCCGCGTCCGGAGACAACTTCGGTAGAGCACTCGACCGCATGGAAGAGTTTGTGAAGAGCTGGTCCGCGAAGATGGTCACAGCCTGAATAGTTTCTAGTTTCCGGTTTCTAGTTTCAAAAACCGAGTGTGGCCGTGCCCACTCCAGATGGACGTCTTCCCACTTGCAAGGAAGGGACAAAAGTTTTACAGGACGGTGACAACTCTGCTTTTCGCCTGACTTACTCTGCCTTCATCAGGACCTCGAGAACCCACCAGGATTTCTCTTGGCCCTTCTCTCTCCGGCCAACTGAAGAGGGCACGGCAACCCGCCGTGCCCCATTTTTGTGAGCAATCGAGTTTGCCTTTACGGGTCGCTGACAACTCGATAGCGGTATTGTTTTGAAAGGGCTGAGAAACTCGAAGGGTTTCTCTTTTGAAAGGGCGCGGCTTTAGCCGCTGGGGGTCGCATCAAGCCTGCGAAGCAAGTCTTTCAGCAAACTGTTCAGCCCACTGGCGTGGGAACAGCCTCTTCCACATTGGCTTCGCGCAGGAATTTCGCCGACTCCTCTGGCGGAGTCGGATTGATATAGAACCCCGTGCCCCATTCGAAGCCGGCCGTCTTGGTCAGCTTGGGCATGAACTCCATGTGCCAGTGGTAGTGGTCGTTGGTCGGATCCTGCACCGGAGAGCTGTGAATCACCAGGTTATACGGCGGGTTGTCGAGAACGCGGTCCGCCCTGATCAGCAAGTTCTTCAGGGCTTTCGCCAGGTTCTCGAACATGTGCGAAGACGAGTTCTCAAACGCCGACTCGTGCTGCTTGGGCAGGATCCAGGTTTCAAACGGGAAGCGCGGAGCATAGGGCGCCAGGGTCACGAAATTCTCGTTCTCTGCCACGATGCGAGTGCCGTTGTCCAGTTCCTGGCGGATGATGTCGCAGAAGACGCAACGTTCCTTGAACAGGAAGTACTGTTTCGCGCCTTCCAGTTCCTGAACCACGTTGATCGGAAGAATGGGCAGCGCGATCAGCTGCGAGTGAGCGTGCTCCAGCGAGGCCCCCGCGGCCTCGCCATGATTCTTGAAGAGAAGGATGTATTTGAACCGGCGATCTTTCTTCAGATCGAGGATCCGGTCTCGGAAGGTCCACAGAACATCTTCAATGCGTTTCGGAGGCAGAGTTGCCATACTGGCGGTGTGGTCCGGAGTCTCGATGATGACTTCGTGGGCTCCGACGCCATTCATCCGGTCGAACATTCCCTCGGCCTGGCGATTCAGGTTGCCCTCGATTCCGAGGGCGGGAAACTTGTTAGCCACGACGCGGACGGTCCAGCCCGGAGTGTCGCGCTGGGGAGCAGGTCCTCCATTGGGGTTGGGACGGTAAGCCTGAATCTCGGGAGGTGTCTTGCTTTCGTTGCCATAACAAAAGGGGCAGAAGCCCCCTTTGATCTTCAGATTTTCGCGAACAAAGTCGGTCGGGCGCTTCGCCCGGTCGGTGGAGATAATCACCCAGCGGCCGACAATGGGATCTTTTCTCAGCTCAGGCACGTATTAAACCCTTTCACGACGCGTACACAAAATCCAAATTCTACGCTGATAGAGAAGCATTGCGAAAGACCTCAATCTGTGGCGGGCCGGCCTTCGACGGATCAAAGTATACGCTTACTATATCGAACCTCCACTGGCACAGAGGTGGCGCCTGCCGCAAATAGTCACGCGTGACCGCCGCGATTTCACGCCGCTTGTGGCGGTCGACGGCCGCCTCAGGCGTCTTGACATGGCGTGAGGTGCGCGTCTTAACCTCTATAAAACAAAGAATTTCCTGCTCCCAGGCAATCAGATCAATCTCGCCCTGGCAACGCGGAGAGCGGAAGTTGCGATCGATGACGATGTATCCCAGCTTGCGCAAATGGAAGTAGGCCTCCTCTTCGCCGCGCTGGCCGACGTGCTGGTGTGTGGGTCGCTGGTCGGGCGCCAACGTTCGTTCCGCCAGCCAATCCAGACTGCGGACAACTGCACGGGTCAAACTGCCGGAGGACATTGATGCTTCCTCTATCCGTTGTACATCGTCGGCATGTGGTTAAGGTGTGAGATACCTCACAGAAAGCCCGATCGTGCGGGCGGGCGTTCCCAAATCAGCACTCCTCAGGAAGCAGCACCAGGGGAAAACTTGCTTCGCAATTTCGGATTAACCACTTTGGGACGTTGTTCCGCCCCATCGTTGACACTGACCAGGGTGCGGAGTAGCGTTGGCCCAAGTTCGCAGGCAGATCACAGCTCAGTCGGGAGGGCAGCCATGCGGTCGAAGCTATTGTGGGCGGGGATGTTGGTGTGTCTTGCCGCCGGTTGCGCCGCGGCGCAGGATCCCACGAAGGTTGAGCCCAGACATTACAAGCTGGATTTCGAAAATGAGCGGGTCCAGGTTGTCTCGGTGCACTATGGGCCGCACGAGAAGTCAGCGCTCCACGATCATCCCGGAGGGGTGGTGGTGAGCATCACGGAAGCGCATCTTCGTTTCACCGACGAAAGTGGGAAGGTGCGAGAGGTCTTCGCCAAGCCCGGCGAGGTCCGCTGGTATCCGCCATTCAAACACCGCGTGGAGAATCTGGGTGACACTGCCTATGACGGGGTCTACATTGGCATCAAGGGCAAGCTCGCGGCGTTGAGCGCTTCGCGGGAACCAACTACTGCGATGGATGACGAGACCAGGAGAATCCTGGCGGAATACGCGACATCCGTGACCCGGTAGCGCAACCAAGCCTTTCTCTGCGTGCTCCGCGGCAGTTCTCCGCGTTCTCTGCGATTGAAGGTTTTGATCTACTCGCCAGCGGGGAAAGGCTCAAATCGCAGAGGTCGCCGAGAACTGCCGCAGAGCACGCGGAGAAGTCAATTCCACAGGGAACCCTTGTCCCGTTCAGGCTCACTGGAAGAATTCCGTCATGTCGGGCGCGGTCGCGGCAGCGCCGGGAAAGTGATCTACGCCGAGGGCGGCCAGCATGAGGCGAAGAGTGCTGGGATGCTGGTACAGCGTCTGCGAGACGAAGTTCTTTTTTGATTTCGAGCTGACGATGATTGTGGCGACGTGACCGCCGCCGTGAGCGGTGTCGGCCTGTTCGGCTTCATCGAATGTGATGATCAGCAAGCCGGAACTCTGAAAAGACGAACTCGAAACCAGTGGGCCCAGGTTCTGCTGCAACCACCCATCGGCCTGAGCAAGTGAGCCATCGTGGCCGTCGTTAAGGACATCCGGGATGATGAACGAATATTGCGGCAGCGTGTTGTTGGCCAGGTCAGAGGCAAACTCCGAAAATGACACAATGTTCGAGGTTTGCGGCGTATTGCCCTGCGTGTCTGAGAAGTAGGAGAACGGGTTGTGGTGGCGCAGATACGGGAAGACGTCGGTGCCGGTGTATCCCACCGATGGGAGGCCCTCGGCATAGCACTTCCAACTCTTGCCCGCCTTGGTTAATTCGCGCACCACGTTGTCATCCTTGATGGTCCCGGTGAAACTGTTGTCCATGGCTTCCATCTGCCCCGTGGTCAGCATGAGATAGTTCGGCAGGGATGGATGGGCGTTGCCATAGTACTGCGCGGCCAGACCGTATTGCTGTGCCAGTCCGTTCAAGTAAGGCATGGCGGAATTCCCGATCACCTCGGAGAATCCGTGGTTCTCCTCGACCACCAGGACGACGTGGGCAAACGTCGGATGATTGGCTGGAACCCGAGTTTGCGTATGCCCGCCTCCGCCACAGGCGACACTAAGACCTGCAACCAAAACCAGAAACAACAGAGAGCAGAATGCGGAAACCCCAACGGCTCGGACGGGTCGCAACGTGAGACTCCTTCTGGCCAGGGCAGAGGTCAATGTGGAAGCGGCATCCACTTCGTTGCTGCTAGGCCGCGTCGCGTTGTTCCACAACATTTTCCTTTACCTTGATTTCCAGGTACGGAAGTTGGGTTCGTCGTTTTGAGCTGTTTTTATGGACTTTTTCTAGGCCGCGCGATCGGCAGACTCACTCAGCGTGAGCAGGAGAACAGTCAAATCATGAATGCGCTCGCGTCGTCGCTCAAAATCGTTCCATTCCCGTTGCGAGAGGCCGCCGAAAGTCTGGGCTTTTAAGGTCTCCGTTTGTTTCTGGAGTAGCCCCTCAAGTTCATCGCGTACGCGGTCTACGTTCTTAACATCCATGATATATAGCCGGGACGAGTGGTATCTCCAGACTACGCACACGCGCCAAAGTGTGCCATACGCTATGTACCGTACATAGCCGGGGGTGGCACTCCAGTAGGCCGTCTTGAACTAACTAGTTGAAGTGGGGGGAATTACGGTATTTGGACACGCGGAACAAGAAGAATTGCGGATAGCAAAATCCTTCACGATCAGGTAATCTGCTCGTCACTCCAAAAGGATATCGATATTGCATGAGGCACGAAAACGAGCAACCGCAGGATTTTCAAAAGATGTGCAAGCAGGCGGAGCGCGATCACGAATCGAAGAAGTTAGTGGTGCTGATCGAACGCGTGAAACGCCAACTGGAGAATCGTGAGCGGGCACCTGGAGTCCAGGTCGAATCGCCAAAACCTCCGGTGCCGGCGGTCTCGGGAGGCGCCTTGCAGCGTATGCCCAGCCGCTCCTCATTCTTCGAACGGTAGCCTCCTTTCGCGCAGCTTTTGCGCAGATAAAAATTCAGCTGCGTCTTAGGAAAACTTTCTTCTTTCCACAACTTTGATTTGCGCTAGAATGGCGGGGCATTTTTCGGTGAATTCGCCCCGGCTAGCGGCTTTCACCATTTACCTTCCCCCGGAGGTAGTCGATGTACCGGCCCTATTCGAGTTCCCTGGCGGATTCTCGTCCATTCATGGACGTGGAGTCTCAGCTTCGCGGCCTGACCCAGGATTACGTCACCTCCTTCAATACCGGAAATTACGATCAAGTCGCTGCCATGTTCGCACCCGATGGTGTGTTGATGGCGCCCAGCCGTGAGGCTGCGAACGGCCAAAAAGCTGTGGAGCGTTTGCTGCGCGAGTTCGGCGACGAGGGCTACAGCGACATGCGTGTGGAAACTATGCGCGTCGAGAACTCTGGTGACATGGCGATGGAAGTTGGACGCTACTCGCTGACCATCCGGCAGTCCAACGGTACACTCACGCCCGAGCGCGGGAAGTATGTGAAGGTCTGGCGGAGGCTTGGGGCGTGGCTGATCCTGGCCGATTCCTGGAGCAGAAACCCGCCAGTGAGCCAGTAGGTCTGAGATCCGCAGTCTTCACTTGCCGTGGCGGGAAGTCGGGTTTAATCTCCCAACAATGAATACCGGTCGCGAACCGATTCGAGCCCAGACCGACGATGCCTCCGGCGTCGCCGCATCTCCGGGCAAGAAAGTAACCAACCTAAGCGCGGCCAGTTTCTGTCCCAACTGCTCGGCGCAGCTCAAAGAGAGCCGGTGCAAGATGAGCTGTCCGCGCTGCGGCTTCTATTTGAGCTGCTCGGACTTTTACTGAACGCCTGACTTGTCGCCCGTTTCTATTACACCGAGCGCCCGCAGGATTTAGTCGTCTACGGCGGAACCGGCCGCGCCGCCCGCAACTGGGAGTCATACCACGCCATCATCGCAACTCTGAAGAAGCTGGAGAACGACGAGACGTTGTTAGTGCAGTCCGGGCGGGTTGGCCCACCCTTTGGCGTATCTGTTTCTGGCACCACCACGACTGAGGCTGCCCCATCCTTGCGTTTTTTGCAAGGGTGGGAATCTCTGCTCTAACCTTCATATGTTCTTAGATCGATGCCGAAGAACCCCTTGCTGAATGGGTCCGCCGTCCCCACCCTTTTCGCAAAGTGCGTGCGCGAAAAGGATGGGGCAACCTCGGCAACACTGACGGAAAGGGTGGGCGTCCCAGACCGTCCCATTTTCGCTGACGTAGGACATCCGTTAAGACGGGCCGCATTGCGTGGCACCTCCCAGAAAGACTGCTGTGCCGACCCCGCTCGCGTCGGTGAAATCAATTCCATGGCAGCTTTTGCCATCCGGATCTTGAAGGATATGGATATGGCGATCCAGCGTGGGCACCTGTGACGGAATCCGCTTCCATCCATCGGGCTCTTGCACGTAGATCACATCGGTGCCGTGGGGTTCAGGCAGATCAGCCGCCGCAGTGATGTGGCCGCCGATGACGATGATGGCCAGAACTTGCTTGCCATGGCCCTGCCGGTAGAGTTGAGCCACCTGGTAGTTGCCATCAATTCCAGCATTGCGCAACAACTGCACAACACGGCTGGATACGGCACTGGCGTCAACAGGCCGAACCTGGGCCACGTCAGCGACCTCGACCTCCGGCGAAGGTGGCCTGTCGCTCTGAGGGATGACCACAGCAACCGTCAACTCCTGGTTGCGCGTAACGAGATCGAAGACTGGCCCAGGAATCAGTATGCCAACCATCACAAGGAGAGCAACGGTGAGCAAGACGTTCCGGGTCCTGGAAGTCGTTGTCAGCAGCATCGCACAGGCGCCAGCCATGGCACCACACACCATCATTTCAATGTCCATGCTCCAGACGATTTTCAGAAAAGCGAAGTGCCCAAGGGAACGAAAACTTCTTAATATTATCCAGCGATCCACACGCACGGCTAGATAGCCATACGTTAAACCAACGGCAGCACCCGCCATGCCCGCTGCGCGAGCATCCCAATTCGACTTGCGTAAAGGCCATAGAGCAGCTAACAGCCCCACGAAGATCGGCAATAGAACGCCTAGCTGGAGGCACCTCTCTAGCCTGAATCTGTGGCCGCTGGCCCAAAGACCTAAAACGTAACTACCATAGGTGACGAAAAGAGAGACAGCAACCGTTAGTATCGCCGCGAGGGCAAAACGAAATAGGCGCGCCATGTCTCCTCCAGCACTGGGCTGAGTCTCCTCAGTATCTCCGTTTCTTGCAACACGCGTCGGTAAATGGCCAAAAGTCGTTTTTTTTAGCCTTAAAATGGAAGGCCCGATCGTCCCCCTCCATGGCGTAATTCCTTGATTCACACCAACTCGAAAACGCCCCTTCCTTACCCCTACAACAGTCTTGTTCGTTTTGGTCCTTTGTTCCGCCGCTTGGGTTGGGAATTTTGTTGGGCGGATTGCTGTTGCCCTCGCAAACAAATGTAGTATCCGAGCCCCATCCATTCCCTAGTGCATTGGCGGGTTGGCTGTGATCCACCCAAGGAATTACGTTCTTGACACCAACCGTTCACAGCGCGAGAATGCCCCCTGCTCGGCTTGGGGCTTCCAACGCGGACTTTACTCAGCAAGTCCGTAATCAGCGCGTCCATCAAGTTTGACCCACTCCACACGGATAGATTCTGTCCGAGCGCGGTGCCTGCCCCAGGCATGTCTACCACCAATCAGAAAGGAGACTGAACATGTCCACTAGAAATCCAGTTCTATGGCTGTCACTAGTTGTGCTGAGCCTTGCCATCGGAATACGGGCAGAGGACAAGGAGGACAAGGCAAATTGCTCAAACGCCACACTACGCGGTAGTTATGGTTTTCACGCTACCGGACATGTGTTCGCTGCGGTCGCCCGGTTCACATTCGACGGAAAAGGCGGTCTTACGGGAACGTTGTACGGAAGAACCCCCGGCAACCCATTCGGGCCTGTCGAATTTACAGGAACCTATTCCGTAAGCCCGGACTGCATTGTGACGGACACCTGGCTCGACAGCACACACGTGTCCGTGATTGTGGATGGAGGCAAGGGATATTTCATCCTGAACACTACCCCATCGAGTGCAGATGAGGACACGGTTAACAGCGGGGAAGCCCGAAGGCAGTGAGTCCAATGAATCTGGAGGGTCGTGAACCATACGGCCCTCCAATATTTCCTGCCATAGACTATGTTTCTTGGCTTGCTGACGAAACTTGGCGTGGCTGTTGAAAAACTCCTTGCTCCGAAATTCACGAAAATGAAATCGCGTCAGAAGTGAAGGGAACGCGTTGTGCGCGATCGGCTGATTAATCTTAAAGTGTTAAGAGTTCTGCCCTCAGGACGAGGTTAATGAGCGTTATGGCGATTTTGCAACGATCACCCAAAGGAGAAGGCCTTAGCCTGAGGTCCCGCTAGTAAATTTGGTCCTTGGGAATCCTCATCTGTGCTAGTCCGAAAATGAAGGTAAGGCCGAGGTCGTGTATTGCGCCCTTGGCGGGAGTCCAACGATCCACAACGTGGTATTTGCCATCTTTGATGCCTTCGATGATCCATTGAGACCCATCACAACCTACCGTTTCGGGGGTCTCATGCGTAGGCAATTCCCAGAACTGAAGTCTCTGAATCGTGGCGAGAAATTTTTCCGTTTGTCGTTGCGTCAGCGGTCGAGACGTATTTTCTATGAGTTTTCCTGGCTCGTAGCCACCAGCGCCACTCGACAGTTTCGTTGTAAGTTCCCCGCTCGCATTAGCTTTAATATCGACGCGCACGATCACAGGGTGATGGAAGGTGCGGAGCCACACAAATCTATACGATTCCGCACTCGACGCCCTTGCCATCTGGAATAGCGACGGTTCTTCCAGCGCTTTCAGGTGTTTGGAATACCAGTTCGAGCGGAATAAATCACCTTGAGCGTCATCGTCCAGGACGCCCTGCGGAAAGTAAGGTTCCTGAGCAACCGCCGCAACTAACGCACAGAGCAAGAACAGCAAAGGAAATGTTCTTCCACGCATCGACTTACCCGCCGCGCTCAGGATGCCGCAGTCTACTTCAAGTTAGACACCGCAGCAAGAAATCAGGGTTATCCCTCACCCCACCCTACCTTTTTCCCATTTCTGCAATCACAGTCTTTTTTGTGACGCTCATCACCTCGCTTAGCCCAGCCCGTCAGGTATGATGACTTCGGTTTCCCAAACCCTCCGAGCAAACGCTGTTCCCAGGTCTCCTTATGCATGGGATATGTTTCGCTCGATGGATCGCGCTGTGGCTATTGCTCGCGACTGTTGCTGTTTCGGCTCGCGGCCAAACCGCCGGCGATGACCAATCCGATTTCGCCGGAACCCGCTTTGGTTCCCGCGTCGCTCCCCCTTTCTCTCCGGGCCGGGTCTGGCGGGACCCCGCGCGTCCGCGCCCGGTCCCCCGGCCTCCGGCCACCATTGGCCTTTCGCAAATTGCGCGGGCCGCGGGAATCATCTTTTCCGGAACCGTCACTTCGATCTCGCGCGCGCCCGCTTCCGGCAGCCCCGCTTACCGCAGTGACGTCCCGCAGGTCGTGGCCGTCACCTTCCGCGTGGAGCGCAGCTTCCGCGGGACCAGTGCCGGACAAAACCTCACGGTCTTTGAGTGGATTGGCCTGTGGACCAGCGGCCAGCGCTATCGCGTAGGCGATCGCCTTTTCCTCTTCTTATATCCGCCGAGCAAACTGGGACTTACAAGTTGCGTCGGCGGGACCATGGGGCGGTTCGTCGTCGACCCCCTGGGGTACGCTGTGCTGAACGAACAACATTTGGCAGCCTTTGGGGCGGATCCCGCCTTAGGGGGGAAGTCGCGGGTCAGTATGCCCGACTTCGGCCTGGCGGTGCGGCGTGCCAGGGGGGAGGAATGAGCACAAGAGCAGATGTGACCAGGACAACTTTCATGGCGCTTACTACTCGCTCATTTCTCGTCCGCCTGACCGTCGCACTCGGGATCGTGCTGCTTTTCGCGCTGCTCTCGCGCGCGGGCGGGCCGGAATACATCGCTGGGACCAGCTATTTTCTTCCCACGAATTCCGGCCAGCCCCTCATCTGGTCACAAGGTTTGATTGCGTATAATACCGATCAGGGCGATCTTAGCCCAAGCTTGCCCAGCACTTCGGCCGATGCGCTGGTGGCTGATGCCTGGAGCCAGTGGACTTCCGTGTCGACCGCCGCAATCGCCGCGACCAGCGGCGGCCATCTCGCCGAGGACGTGAACGGTTCAAACGTCATACTGAATGCGGATGGAACGATCACGCTTCCCCTCGACATTCAACCCGGCGCGATCGGCACACCCGTGGGCGTTGTCTACGACTCCGACGGTTCGGTTACAGACGCCTTGCTCGGCGCGGGTGCCGGCAGTTCCAGCCAGTGTTTTTTCAATGCGGCCTTCGGCGGTATCGATAACTTCACCCAATCCGCCACCCTCCAGCACGCCCTGGTAGTGCTCAACGGCCAATGTGCACAGCAGTCTTCGCAGCTCGCCGACGTCGAATACCGCCTGGTGCGCGTGCTGGGCGGCGTTCTCGGAGTGGGCTGGTCCCAGCTCAATCCGAATGTGATCTCCGGATCGCAAAAGCCAACATCGGACGATCTCGCGGGATTTCCCGTCATGCACTACCTGGATCCGCAGAATTGCGTGCCCATCACGTTGTGTTTTCCCAATCCGTATCAGCTCACAATGGACGACGCAGCGGC
>Ga0137388_10001897_pt1 | contig 12968 bp, 7 predicted proteins | sample 15con2h14AmetaG_FD_104644 | JGI IMG/M metagenome (GOLD analysis project Ga0137388, IMG submission 104644) | Vadose zone soil microbial communities from Angelo Coast Range Reserve, California, USA - 15con2h1.4A metaG | ecosystem: Environmental > Terrestrial > Soil > Vadose zone > Saprolite...
ATGCAAAAGGTGGGAACAGAGCGATTCGTGTTTCAGGCGCAGGTAAACGGAATCCGAAGGACCAAGCGATTCACCGGGACGCCTCAAGAGGCGAAGGCGGCCCACGCCGCGTTCCGAGCCGAGCTGCTGAAAATGTCTCAGGCGTTGCAGACGAGCTCGAGCAGCGGATTGCCCGGGCCGTGCAGCTTATCCCGCTGTCCGACTCTGAGTGAGTGGCTCACCGGGCGATACCCCCGTTGGCAGGAGCGAGCTCAAAACGAGTGCAGCCGCCGAAAGTTGGAATCCCCTAAGCGCTATCTGTTGGCGTCGGATTTGGCTGAGAGGCGCCTCGAAGAGGTAGACACGGCTGCCATCAATGCGTACGTCGAATGGCGCCTTCAGGTGGGGCCGCTCACATTCGCAAAGCGGAAGGACGGCGAGAGGTACCAAGCTCGCCAAGACGCCATCGGTGCTCAGACAATCAACAAGTCCCTCAAAGTGCTCTCCTCCGCTCTGCGACTTGCTTTTGACGAGGGGGTCATCACCCGGGTGCCGAAGATTGCTTACCTACCGGAGGATGATGCGAAGGCAATTGTGCCTCCCACGACGGAGCAGTTCCGAGCGCAAATTCAGGCAGCGGAGCAGTTGCGAAGTGTGGCTCCCCTTCTGCCGGAGGTCATCGAGTTGCTCGGAGAGTTTGGCTTGCGGGCAGGAGAATTGTTCCGCCTGCCGTGGGCGTCCATCGATTGGACGCTGGGCGAAGGAGAGAATCGAGGTGCAATCCGAGTGGAGGAACAAAGGCGAACTCGGGTTGTCGGCGACAAGCCGTGGGTCCCGAAGAACAAAAAATTTCGCATCGTTCCATTCACGATTCGAGGGCGCGCCATTCTTGAGCAGTTGCACTCTGCCGCCAAGCCACGCGCCGATGAGCTCGTAGTTCCCAATCGCAGCGGACTTCCCTATATCCGTTTCGACGACGGTCCTTCGAAGGGCGGTGGCGCAGGAATCTGGGAGCGCCTTCGAGAAGTTTCAGGAGTGGACGGAGTAGCCATGAGTCATCTCCGGCATTTCTTTGCAGTTCAGAATCTACTGCGAGGGGTACCCATCACGGTTGTGTCCGCGTGGATGGGGCACAGCTCCATCCAGCTAACTGTGAAACGCTACGGCCGCTGGGCCCACGAAGCCAAAGAACAGTGGCGGTGGGCTGCCCTTCGCGACGAAAGAGACGGAGCAATTGCGAATGCTCCAAGACATTTGAAGTCGGTGATGTAATCGCTGCCATGATGGTTCCCCCGAAATGACCTAGCAGGCCGCAGGCCAATTACATCGCCACGCAAGAGCGGCGAGGCGACTTTGATTTCTTCGCGTGGGCTCGGTAAGCCACAGCAGGCGAAGCGGGGACCACGAATTCCGGGGGCCCGCAACATGAATTTCTGAGTACCTCATTCCGTTCAGTACCCGAATACCGATCGGCCATGCCACGCGAAGCTGAAGCGGGCGGAGGTTTAGCTTTCGATATCTCCAACCGCCCGAGGCCTCCGCCCCGAAGGCCTGGAAAGCTAGCGCCCTCGGAAACAGCCAAGTAGTATCCCGTTAATAGGCCAGAAACTTGAGCACACAACCAATCCCACCGATTTACGTCGAGTTGACGTCACCTGCCTTCTTCATCGATTCGTCCCGCAACCGAACTGCATTGCAGGACCGCATCTGGATCCTTCGAGTCCGCCCGAACGGTGGAGGCACATTGTCACAGCGACCATCCGAGCTTGGCGGCTCGGAGACGGTCACGCTCGAAATAGAGCGAGCAGAAATTGTGGACATAGAGACCCGGCACGGTGCTGACTCGCGCACAGCGCCGAAGGCGAGGTTGAACTTGGCTCATTCAATCGTAGTCGATAGCTTAGACTCAGCGCGCGTCTGGCTGGAGCGAGACTAATACCGCTAGGTTTTCTTTTTTCAAGGCGCACCCGACTACTATTGGGTTGAGTACACGAGGCGACTCGCTCATGCGCATCCTTACTTCCGGCGTCGAACGGTCGTGGAGATCCTCGTAGGCCGCTTCAGTCCGATGCGACACTCGCGGCCATCGGGAAGCGGCTGGACGACGCCGGCATCCACTGGGTCGTACCTCGCTCCGAGGATTCCAACCTTGCACGGCAGAAAGTCGTCCGCGAGAACGTCGCCGACGTCGCGAATCTGCCATGCCTGCAGTACAGAGGTTGGCAACCAGACCATCAATAAGGCGCTGAAGCTACTGTCCTCCGTACTTCGCTTGGCGCACGAAGAAGGCGTCATTGATAAACTGCCTAGAATCAATTTCCTGCCCGAGGACGATGCTCGGGCAATTGTTCCGCCGACCGAGGAGCAAAACCAAGCGCTCATTCGCGGTGCTGAGCTACTCCGCCCCGTCGCTCCGCACCTGCCTGAAGCAGTCGAGTGCTCGGAGAATTTGGACTAAGGCCGGGCGAGCTGTTTCACCTGACCTGGGGTTCGTTTGATTGGAGCCTAGGCAATGGAGAAAACCGGGGAGCGCTTCGCGTTGAGGAACAGAAGCGTACTCGAATACACGGCGGTAAGACCTGGGTGCCGAAGAACGGAAAATTTTGCTACATCCCGTTCACATTGCGAGGGCGGGAGATTCTAGAGCAGCTCCGAAGCAAGGCCTCGGATGCCACCGCAAACGAGCTGGTCATTCCAAACGAAAACGGCCTTCCATATCTCCGTCTCGATGTTGGCCCGATGAAAGGCGGCGGTGCTAGCGTCTGGAAGAAATTGCGAGAAGTCTCTGGCGTCGAGGACGTGGCGATGCCGGGACCTGCGGCACTATTTCGCGGTCCAGAATCTGATTCGTGGCGTGCCCATTGCGGTGGTATCTCGATGGATGGGTCATTCCTCCATCGAGCTAACGGTAAAGCGGTACGGCCGCTGGGCTCGCGAACAGAGGGAACAATGGCAATATGCCATGCTGCGGTCGAAGGCGACCGTAGCTGTGGAAACTCCACCGCGCCATCTTCGCCCGGTGCCATGACAGCTCCCAAGCTGAAAAAACTCCGATGGCCCGCTTCAGTTCTTTGCGTGTGTCTTCACGGTGCTGGCGCTGCAGCCCTTACTGCTCATCGCGCCGGCAGTGCTGAGTGGATGGTTACTGGGGATGGTTTGCGGTGGCCAGCCCTGCGACCGTGATACTGCGTGCAGCCCTTAGACTGCGTCCGGAGGATGAGTAGCACCGGCTACTATCTCGCTGATCGGGCTGGTATCCTTTCAACATGCCCCTTCCCATGTCGAAGCCCGTGACCCTCGTCAAGAACCTTGGTCAGGCCAACGAGACGAGGCAGACCGTGGACTGCTCCATCCAGGACAAGAAGGGGTTCTTCGCGGCCAATGCCCCCGTCTATGAGGGTGATGTTGTTGAGGTGGAGGATCCAAGAGGCGGAAAGCGCCAGCTCACCGTTGCGGAGGTCAAGATCCAAGGTCATGGCACCGGCCTCGACCACCTTGAGGTTGTCTGGGGCAAGCCACCGCAGGTCCTGCAGGCACCCATCCGCCGACTTGGGCCCGAGAACTTCCATCCAGAGATTACCAAGGCCTGCGGAGACCTCTTCGCCGACGGGTACTACGCCGATGCCATCCTCAATGCCTTCAAGGCACTCGAAGTACGAGTCCGGTCGCTCTCAGCACTCGACCTTACTGGCCAGGATCTCATGGCCAAGGCGTTCAACGAGGCGGCGCCGCTCATCAAGATTACTAGGGAGCCAGGCCAGACCGGCGACAGTGAGCAGCGGGGGTTCAAGTTCCTTTTCATGGGCGCCATCACCGGGATCCGCAACCCGAAAGCGCACCAGTTCATAGGGCAGAACGATCCACAACGAACCCTTGAGTATCTGGCCTTTGCCAGCCTACTAATGCGCCGCCTCGACGATGCCGTCGTTACGCATGGAGGTGGGTCTCAGAAGTAGCAGTAGCGGTTACGCCTCTAGGTCGTCAGCGCTCGCGTCGAACTGACTACCGCTGCTAAGGACGGTTGTCGTGATGACCCAGCCCAGCCTCTCAGCCGCTGCTTACAGAAATGATGGAGAATTAACCGGCACACCGCTTTTGGATCGCACGGCACCAATCGTCCGCTGGCCTCCGCTTGAGGGCACAAGGACATCAGCCTTCCCTTCCTCCAGCATTTTCCAACTTCCTTCCAAGTCTGGTTCATGGCACTTTGTGGCCGAGAACGTCGCGAGAAACCGTCAGCGGAAGTGCAGGAACGAGTTGGAACCCCCGTGAAGCAGTGAACGCTGGAAAGAACCGCGACAAGAAGTGGAACATCCTTGCGTTCGGGTTCGAGCGCCGTGGATATGAACAACTCCCGGGCACTATGCCGGGCATTATTGAGGACAAACGGTTTGTTCTCCAGTTCGAGCGATTCGATACCGATCAGCGTTTCGAGGCATACGATGGCGTTGTCCTTTTCAAAGGAGCGTTTGAGGCGATTCATCGCGCACGGACGTGGGATGATAGCAGTTACCTTACAGTTAACTGGGATCGAAAGGCGCTTACGCAACGCCGGATGGAGCTAACGTCTCTTCTTCAGAAGCCTGGCTTCGTGTGCTTCCTCGTTGACTCCCGGTTCCTGGATTATACAGAGGAAGGGGATACCAGCGACAGCGATCTGGCAAAGGTGATCCTGAAGGACTTCTCTATTTATAGAGAGAATTTTTCTACCGCCCAGCCATCACCTGACGGCGTTAGGCCGGAGTTTGGTTCGTTCCTCGACAAGTACGGCGCTGCTTACGCTTACTACACGACCTACGCCGCCAAAGAGATCGAAGGAATGCTATTCCCGATCGCGCGCACTGGGGGTCGCTTAACGGGTTTCGCGCTCGCGGACAGGCTCTTCTTTCTTCCTTGTCATACGCCGAAGGCTGCGCACCTGAAGGATTTCCTGACGGTTCTCGCAAACGCCCTGATCGACTGCAGAGCTAAGCTCGCGTTTGAAATCCCTCCATGGCTTCAGGAATTTCGTTTCCCGATTGAACGTCAACTCGTTGCAGAGGAAAAATCTATCCAGGCTCGGCTCGCGGAGATTCGTTCGTCGCTGGATAACTACGATCAATTCAAGGTGTGCCTCTGCCAAGATGGACCGCAACTCGTAAAGAGCGTTTCAACTGTGCTGACTAAAGGATTCGGCTTTCGGCTCGCTGATGCAGATGATGAATTCATAGAGGATCGATGCATCCTCGGTTCTAATTTGAAGCCCGAAGTCCTGGTCGAGATCAAGGGAACAACCAGAGGCGTTAAGCGGGAGCATATCAATCAAGCAGACTCACATCGCGAACGGCGCAACCTGCCAGCCGATTTCCCATCGATCGTTATCATCAACACACATGCGAAAGAGTCGAAACAGCTCGCGGATAAAGATCGTCCCATTGCAAATGAGCAGATAGTGCACGCGCACAAATTGCGAGTTCTTGTACTGAGAACGCTGGACCTTGTTCGTTTATATGCACAAAAGGAATCAGGTACGCTCGATTCATCAAGGCTGCTGAACCTTCTGAAGTCCGAGTCGGGTTGGTTGAAAGCCTCCGAGTCCGGATTTGAAATCGTGCATGAAGTGAGTGGCGACAAGGCCGCAAGCGTCGACTCGAAGGACCCCGTTCCAAAGCCGAAATAGTTGAGCAGGTCGTATTTTTGCGTTGCAAGAAAAGGCTGCCCGCCTTGCCAGGAGCGATCACTGGCTAGTCAAAGTCGGGCGTCCGGGATCGGGTATTGTAGTGTTCGCTTGTCGCAGTCAGTCATGTCATCAGCATTATTAGGCCCTCGAAAAGGTGGGCCTCAGGCGCGCATTGCCTAACCATCGCGTTTGGTGCGCAGGCCAACTCTCCTCTTCGGGCGCACCGGCCACTAAGTATCACTGCGGCTCGATCCTCGGTCCGATCGGCTCGAATCAACCGGTTGATTGCGACCCAAGTGGCAATGAATGTAGTCCGAGCCTACAGGCTGTGAATGATGTTCCTTTGTGAATTCGTCCACTGCTGCTCTCCCGCTAGGATTTTCGCAAAGCGTCGAGACTCGTTTTGATACCAATTGTAGCGATCGGTTCTCCCGCTGAACTCACGCGAGTCGAGCAGTACGCCCATGACCTTCGTGGAGAGATCGCACTTTTCCGGTTCCTTGTCCTTGCGACAGACGTCTAGGCACTTTCCCCAGTCGCTTAAACAGGCGTCCCATATGCGGACCTCTTTATCGTTGGTAACCGTCCGTGATCGACGTGGTTGACTGCGCGTGTCGCTCAGCGGGTGGTGATCCCGTGTGAAGAGGTTTAGCCGGAGGTTCCCCAGTTCCGCGGCAGGAGCTCATCAATCAGAGACATCGGATGAGTCCGAATCCGGCTTGCAGACGTCTATGCCACCTACGCCTTACCGCAACCGGGGCACGATTGCGTGTTGCACAGACGGCCATAGAGGTCGCGGTACGGCGTGCGGGCATACATCTCATACGCAACGCGCAAACCGCATGCCGGACATTTGACAGTTACCATGAGCCAGATCCACACGGAAATGCCCCATGCGCTGAAGATCACCATGAGCCGCCATGAATTGATTGGAAAAATAGCGCTCCAAAGGCCGATTGCTCCAATCAGTTCGAGCACGATAAAGAGCTGCCACTTCCAGAGCTGATGCGTTAGCCGAAACCACCCGAACTTGATCTGGGCTTCCAAAGTGAATCTCCTCTCGCGGCTAGACAAAGATGGCAGATAGCGAGTCTCCTGGGCCGCTTGAGTGTAACCGTCCGCCCTTAGGCTTATTGCATGCGAGCGACGGCTGGCAGTTGGCGCTATGTAACCGTCCAGTGATCGTCGACCGCGGGCGTCGCTCAGCCGGTGGTGAAGGGATTTTAGCCGGACGGTCCCCAGTTCGACGGCAAAAGTTCGTCAATGCGAGACATCGGATGAGTCTGGATCCGCATCAACAGATCCGCGATGTACGCAACCGGATTGACCGACCGCCTACCTTGCCGATGTCCTTGTCCGAGTGCATGAGCACTCCAATTCGCGGATCGACGAACTGCTGCCGCACAACTGGACTGGTCCACCCGCTCCAACGCTCTGATAGGAATCAGCCTCGGGACGATCAACACTGGGTCTGAGACGAGTCAGACCGTCGGGAGGCGCATGCCCACCGGAGCAATAGACGGAGTCTTGCTGGCAACCGTGGACTGGGTACTCGACCTACTCGTCAGTGGGCGTTACGAGGAGCTTGAGCGCATCTCTCGAGGGAACCGCCTCACCGCCAGTGAGATCCGAAGCGCAGTGGACCAGTACGGGCGAAAGCTGATCAAGCCGCCGAAGGGGTACGCGCCGAACATCATCGAGATTCAGAACTCTGCTCCTCAGCAGTGGGCCGTCGTGATCGACCTGTGGACAGACGAGGAGGAACAGCGATCAGACCTCAGCCTTGAACTCACAGTCACCGCAAGTCCGGCTGAGCGCTACGAAGTCGAAATCGACGATCTCCACGTCTTGTAGCGCGGCGCTTGTCAAGACGCCATACGCCGGACGGTTACAGTAGCGAGACCTGTTGGAATTCCGTGACGACTTCGATGTAATTCACGACGCTGTTGTCTCAGCAAATCAGCCCAGTCGACACGCAAACTGGAAAGACTTCGCCTTTTTTGCGTAATCTAGATGAGAGGTTCGACTCGTTGCACTCGACGATTGATTGCGGACTTGCCATTCTTGCTAACCACGGAATGGAGCAACCGCTTCAGAGCAATGGGCTCCAGAGGTCAACATCATGAACGGTGGAAGGTCCGCGCGATTCGGCTTTCGATTTTCGGACCTACTCATTATTGAGCGCGTCCTCCAGTACTTGATTCAAAAGCGCAGTGCCGAGATTGAGGGAACCCCAGTTCCGCTTCCACCCATCTTTTGGGTCGAATCGCCAGCTCCGGCCGATGAAGCTCCTGATTGGGACATCCAGCAGCATGACCCAGGATCCACAGCGAAGATCATCCTCGAAGAAGTGAAGAGTGGCCCCTTAGCAGCCAGCGATAGAAAGAAACTATGGAGTCGTCTTCGACGAACGATTGCGAAGCTGGATCCTACGTCATCTTACGAGATCATTCCGCAGCTGACCACGAACCCGGATAATCCTACAGAGCACGCGGATCGATGGACGGAACTTCCAACACTATCCTCAACGGCCAACGCTTCAGTGCTGCCCGAAGCAGTCAGCTCCGCCAAAACTTTAGCGGAAGAAGCCATGTACTGTCTGACCCACAACCAAGATTTGCGTTCAGGGAACGAGAGTGCTGTCTTGTCAGTCGAGCACGCTCGTCATGTAATGGCCGCGTTTAAATTCAAGGACGACATCGGCGCGAACGACCTTGATGGGCGCGTTGAACAGCTGGTGGCCGAACTCACGGGTGACCTCGGCGCAACGCAACAGATCTGTGATGCTCTATCGGGCGGTCTCTTCCGTAGAGCGTCGTCCACGGACTTAGGCATACGCCGCTTTGGTCCTGAGGAACTCTGGTCCGAGGTTGACGTTCTTCGACACCTCGCGGAGGTCTCTCAAGAGGATGCGCGATTATGGCAAGCTTGGTGGACCCTCTCGGAGCAAGTCCCGCCTGTGGGACCCTCACAGGGTTCGCTGGGACTTGAGTATCAAGACTGGCGCGGAGTGCAGCCGTTAGTGGCGGAGGCAGTGGCGCACCGTCCCCGCCTGTTAACGCTCACCGCTCGCGGCGGCTTGGGCAAGACGATCGTTCTAAAGTATCTTCGGCGTGAGGCCGATGAAGATGGGGCGCAGACTCTGTGGCTCTGGGGGCGGGACCTTCGGGGAAAGACGCCAGGGCAGGTCCGGAGGGCACTGTCGCTCGGCTCATTTGTGGCTCGCTCTCATGGTAAGCGCCCGGCCGTATTTATCGATGGCTTTGAGAATGCCGCCGATGACGACCGCACTCTGCGAGATCTTCTGACCGCTTTGGACGAATGTGACCTTGGTGACGCTGGAACTATCTCCATCTCAGTAAGGGCATCGACCTGGGGGAAGCTGGCTGGCTCAGAAGAATCCGTATCACGGTGGGTCAAACCAGACTTTCGCGACTGGGATAAGGCTCTGGTCGCTACTCTCGTTCGCGCCTCACAACGTCCTCAGATCAGCCAGGCATTATTAGAGATTCTTCGAACCCCGCTGCTCCTCGACATTTTTCTGCGAACCTTCGGTACCGAGCAGGAAGTTCCCCCGGCTCTTCAGTCGAGGCATGCAGTTTTGCTTGCGTACTTTGATCGACGCGTGTGGCCACCAGATAGACCTGGATCAGCAGAAAGGCGGCGGTGCCTGCACGAAGCTTGCGAGAGAGAAGCTAGGGGCCTTACTGAGCACAGCCTACTCGGGACAGCAGCTCATGATCTCGAGTCCGAAGGTGTTCTCGCTTTGCTGAGGGGACTTTATGTTTTCCGCCATCCATTGTTGCGCGATTTTGCGATGCTCTTTTGGGCGCGCTCCGTGGGGCAATCGGCTGCCGACATCGCTCGACAACTTTCATCGATATCAAGCGGCTTAACTCGTTGGGGGGCACTCAGGGCAACACTTGAAGCTGCGCTGTCACCGCGGGACGAATCATTGCCCATCCCGAACCTTCAAGAGTTGATCGCGGAAATGGAAGGAACCGATCCTGCGCTCCTGATCTCAGCTGCTGAAACCCTGGGCGAAATGGATGATCCACAAATAACTCCGATGACCACGATCTTGAGCCAGTTCCGAGATGCCAGCCTCGCCTCCCGCTTTCTCCAGCGCATACTCCAGATCGCCAGGCTCTCTATGAACGTAGGTTGGCTTCGGTGGCTAGCGGACCTACCGGACGATCTAGATTGGGCTCGGAAAACCCCGTGGGTCGACTCCGAGTTCATCGTCACTGCGTCGGATCTGCTGAGGGCCGTTGGCCGTTCAAACCCAGCTCACATGTCGGCGGCAGTTGCGGTCGCTAAGCGAATCCGATCCTGGAGCGCCGCCGCGAAGTTTCAGCCCAAACTCGCCGAGTACGATGGGCACCATCTCTTACAGATGTTGCCGCTTGTAGCACGGCTTGACCCATCTGCGGATACCCTCACCTGGCTGTCCACGCATGCTGCCGGACCGTGGAAGGCTCGATGGGGCGTCCTCGAGGCGCTCCCAATTCTCCTGGTGAGGGCCGTCCGGAACAACTTAAGACTTGATGGCCCTACCCTTGTGTCGTGCTACTGCACGGCGGCAGGATTTGATCTCGACTCAGCCGGGCTCCACGATCGAGTAGGTGATCCGCCGTGGCCAACTCGCGACTTCGAGCGCACCCAAGTGGCTCTGATTGGCGAGAATGCAAAGGAACACCATGGTCTCTTGAATGACGCGCCGCAACTGTTTGTCCCCGTCGCCATCGACATAGTCAGTGGGCTAGCGACCGATGAGCAGCGCCGCCGCGAGAAGGATTTGGAGGAGAGGCTGCGAAAGTTGAGGGATATTGTTCCAACGCTGGTCCCATCCGAGCCGGTTGCCCAGCTTGAAGCGAAGTTACGCGAGTCCAGCGGCCGAACCTTCACGGTTCAGGAGGCCACGAGCGGTCTCGTCGACGATGCGAGCGTTCTGATTTCGATAGGCTTGGATGAAGTAGACCACATCATCGCGGCATTGCGTCATCGAATCATTCAAGATTTCGAAAACGATGGCGAGTTTGTGTCGGGCGTCTACTGGCCTGCCGCCAAGAATGGGCATTCTTTGGCTGCGTGGGTCCTTTTGCTTGACCTCCTGACACAGGATCGTCTGAGAAAACCTGAGATCGTCGACGAAATCCTGATGCAGCGTGCACTGTTTCAGGTTCCAAATGCGTTTGGACACGTGTGTGAGGCCATTCGCCAGCGTTGGGCTCATCTCAACGATTCGAGCCGACACACGATCCTTAAGCACATTCAAGAAACGGTACGTTCACCAATGGTGAATGGTCCCTACGGCGTGGCGCCGCTAATGTCGGCTATCCCCGAGGTTGATCGCCCGAGCTGGTCAGCGCCTTTTTTTGAGATCTATCGACTTCAAGGAATTCAGCCGGAATGCCGGAAGCCAAGGCAGCTCCAACATGGTTCATTTACGTACACACCAACACCCGACGAGGGCGAACAAGGGGAGGTGGCCTCTCCATGGAAGAAACTCCAAAGCTGGATTGGTCGGCTTGGCGTCGATGACGACGCTGTTCTTGCGAATGCGATGCAGGATCTCAGGTCTGCCATTGCTGCCGGGCTGCCAACAGTGTCCGACGCTCAGGCTGCGGATGTCGCAGCGGTGCTGCGTGAGTTTCTGCAGCAACTGAGTGGCCGCCGCTTTTTTGGCCGACCCCTGAGTCCGGATCTGGATTTGTCGGCATCACAGGCGCGGGAGCTCGCCACATGGACCATTGAATTCGCGCGTCGGCATAGCCCGGAATCGCTGAATTCGGACAAGACCCCGGTTGGCGTGGGTAACGCTCCGGCAAATGCAACTCACCCTTGGGTAATCGCGCTCGATATACTGGACGACCTGTTAGCGCACCCATTGTTGGAGGCGGAGAGTGGATTTAGTGACCAGCTCTTCCAGGATATTGCTCGAATCCCACCACCCCTATCTCCGACGCTCACTTGGCACCTCTTGCGTGGGCTACGACCTTGGCATTGGTTAAGGGAGGGCAGTAATGGTCGCGATCTCTTGGGTCGGATTCTGCAGGAAACGCCGGCTGATGCAGGCGTACTCGAACAAGGCTTCCGCCATGCAATTCACTTCGAGCGCGAGCAAAGTGAAAAGCTCTTTCGAACCTGGCTCACTGTGGATGGGGCCGTGTCGACTGACACCGGCCTGGACAAGTTTGCCAGCGAGATTGGCGAACTCTTCGGACGAATCATATTCGACGAGGGTATTCCCAAAGGTCCGCAAGTGCTCACGGACGAATTCCTCCGAGTTCCACCGGCTTCTGGGATTTTGGGTCGACCCGAGAATTATGTCAGCTGGGCGCTAGGTCTCATCTTTGGCGCAAAGGAGGCAATGGTTCGACGCCATCTTGGGGACGAGCCAACAGTGATGAGATTCGTGACGCTACTGGAGCGAGTCTTCCATCAAATCTCCCAGCTAGACCACCCGGACCTTTACCGCTTTATTATCTTTGCCCTCCACCCGCTCGAGCAGATTCAGGATCCCGAGCTGTTGAAGCGGTTTTGGTCAAGGTTTCAGCAGCTCGCTTTACGGATCGTTGAGATCGGCAAGCCCGGCGATGCCTACGTTCTGTTTTCCCAAGTGCAACGCCACCCAATCGTCGCCGCCGTTGGACCTGCCCGACTGATGCCTCTCATCGAGGCATTAGGTGCGCGAGTGGAACAGTTGGGACAGCGGATAAATGAACCTCTCGTCGGCCAACATAATTGGGCCGATGTGCTTAAGCGCGTGGCTGAGGAATATGGCGACTTGGTAGCTGCGAGCGATCTTCCTCAAGCAACCAAAGACCGACTTCACAGGATTTTTGAACGATGGGCCGACCTAGGAGTTGCATCGGCCATCGAGGCTGCCCGCAAGATCCGCGGAGCTTCTCAATGACGAAGCGATGCACCTACCGGATGCCTCGAATGTCGACCTTCTCGTCCGGGTATGTTTTTAAGTCCTGCGAAGCAAGATGGGGTAAAGCTACGCGGGCATGATTGAGCAAAGACGACAAAAAGACCCGTGTTGGCTTGGCGGGCGTGTCTTCCGTGGGGCGTGGCCAATTGGGAAAACCCCTGGGCCAAATGGCCCCAGGGTTTCCGATCCCGAGGGCGCAAACCTCTAAAAGTGCATCAGCCGAATGCATCAGTTTGGGCTCTTGTCGCTCGATGGTGGGTGAGTTGAAAGGAAAAAAGGCATAGCCCGGGGTGGTCCCGGCTACGGTTTGGGTGTCGAGACCAAACCCGAACCGGAGACCCCAAGCTATGCCCGCTAGCAGCCTATTACGCCGCATCCTGTTGCCCGAAC
>Ga0137388_10001920_pt1 | contig 12880 bp, 5 predicted proteins | sample 15con2h14AmetaG_FD_104644 | JGI IMG/M metagenome (GOLD analysis project Ga0137388, IMG submission 104644) | Vadose zone soil microbial communities from Angelo Coast Range Reserve, California, USA - 15con2h1.4A metaG | ecosystem: Environmental > Terrestrial > Soil > Vadose zone > Saprolite...
GACCGCATCGGGTCGGGCCGCCTCCAGCGCCTGCTGGACCTGCCCCACGTTCATACGGGCGAAGCGTCCCTGCCGCAGGTAGCCGCCCGCCGCAATCAGTTCTTCGTGCAGGCGTTGATTATCGCCGCCCAGGAGCAGCAGCCGACCGTGCGCGATGACGGCGGGAGTGTCCAGCACGATGCTCGGTACTATCCGCGCCGTCACGCGGTAGAGTTTGCGCTGGCTATCGGGCAACCAGACCTCTGCACGCAGCAGGCGCAGCGACATTGCCACCAGCCGGTGGTTGAGGTGAGCCAGCACGACATCGTCTCGTCCACTGGCGGCATCGTTGTCAAACACGATGGGCCGGTCAAGGTGCGTGAAGGGGTGTTCCAGACCTTCTTTGCATGCCGCCCAGCTTCCGCGTAGTGCAGGAACAGTGAACACTTCAATGCTCGGCTTCTCGCCGTTGGGGTCGTGTAAGATCATGCGCGAGAGGGGCGGCTGCCCGGCCAGTTCCAGGGCGGTCTCAACGACTGCCCGCACATGCTCCGGCGTCAGGTGCAGCTCGACCCGGCTTTCCTGCAACTGGTCGTGCAGCTTGTCTATCTGCTCTTTTAGCCTGCGCTCGAACTTCAACAGGCTGCGCAGTGGCGCGGCCTGTTCCTCGGCGGTACGCGTCTCCAGTCGCCGCCTGCGCCCAAGCATGGCGTCCTCCACCTGTTCAGCAATCACAGGGCCGACCTTGCCCAGGTCCTCACGAATGGACTCGACCTTGCGCACGGCTCGCATCAAAAATTCCAGGTCATCATCGAGCTCCCCAACGTTCAGCTCTTCCCCAAGCGGGGCATCGCGGAACTTGCTGCTGACAAAGTGGTAGATGTTGACCTCGGAGGCGCGCTGGCCGTGACGGTCGATACGCCCGTTGCGCTGCTCCAGGCGATTGGGGTTCCAGGGTATTTCGTAGTGAATGAGGCGGCTGCAATGGTTTTGCAGGTCAATCCCCTCGGAGGCGGCATCCGTTGCCAGTAGGATACGTACCCTCGATTCGCGAGGGTCTGCCTGGAAAGCGGCCTTGATTCGTTCGCGATCTTCGGTTTTCATGCCCCCGTACAGGGTGAGCAGGTGCTCCGGTTCGGCCAATCCCTCACGTTCCAGCAGGTCATGCAGCCACTTCTGCGTGGCGCGATACTCGGTGAAGATGATCACGCGCTGCATCGACCATGCACCCCCGGGCTTGATCGTGCGGTGCAGCCAGGCGATGAGTTCGGCGGCTTTGTTATCGGCACGCGTGCGAGCCCTTGCGGCCCATTCGCGCATCTGGACGAGCAACCGCTTTTCGTCGGCGGATGGCTCGCGGAAGAGCGGCGCGGCAGCCTCCAGGGCCACGGCGTTGGCCTCTTCCAGTTCATCGTCGTTGTCGGTCTCCTCCTCGGCCTGCTCTACCTGGCGGCGCAGGATGCCCATATTGGCCCTGAAGGCTGATGTACTGCGTCTGCGGGCGTTGGCCAGCGAGTGCTCGTGCTGCCGCAGCGTGGTGGCAAAGGCCTCCGGCGAGGAAAAGAGGCGTTTCTTGAGCAGCTTCAGCACAAACTCGGTGGCGTATTTCTCCACCTCGTCGGAGGTTTTCGCCAGCCGCGAATGCGTGTATGCCTGCAGGAGGCGATGCGCTTCACGCTCCTCCGCGTTGTAGTTTACTTCGATGGGTTCCAGCACGCGCCTGGGGAAACGCGGTGTGCCATCCCAGCGCGGCGGCAGTTCGGATTTGAGGCGGCGGATCATGACAGCGTGCAGTTGTTCGCGGTTAACCTTGACCCCCCTGGCGAAACGCTGGTTGTCCAGCAGTTCCAAGAGCGCCGTAAAGCTCTCGGAGTAGCCGTTATGGGGTGTTGCCGAGAGAAACAGCTTGTGCTCAAAGTGCGGCGCGAGGCGGCGCAAGGCAAGAGTGCGCTGCGAGTCCGTGGCGTACTGTCCCTTCCCGGATGGAGCGACGTTATGGGCCTCGTCGACGATGAGCAGGTCAAATTTGCGCGGGTAGGTCGGCTCGCCACTGGGTGGCAGCACTTCGCTGAAGAGGCGCAGCGGACGCTCGCGCTTGAGGAAGTCAATCGAGGTGATGAGGCGGGGAAAGTGCGTCCAGGGGTTGACGTGCAGCCCCCGCTGGCGACGCAGATCTTTCAAAAGCGTGCTATCGACGATGCGAAATTCCAGGCCGAATTTGTCGCGCATCTGGTCGCGCCACTGCACCTGCAGCGCAGCTGGGCAGACAATCAGTATTTTGCGCGCGCGATGACGTATGATAAGCTCCTGGCAGACCAGGCCTGCCTCAATGGTCTTGCCCAGGCCGACATCATCGGCGATCAACAGGTTTGCGCGCGGCATCTGGATGGCCCGCACGACCGGGTCAAGCTGGTAATCTTCCATCTCGACACCGCTGCGGAAGGGAGCTTGCAGGGCCTTGATGTCTGCACTTGAGACGGCTCCCCAGCGTACCGCGTTGAGAAAGGTATCCAACCGCTCGGGAGCATCGAAGCCGACGGGAACGGGGAGTGCATTCCTTTCGGTGACTTTGACACCCGGCTCCACCTCCCAGATGACCTGCAGTTCCTCGCCGAGATCGTCATCCTCTACCGAGGCGAGCGAGACCAGGTGCTGGCCCTGGTGATGGTTGTGCGATTGAGACACAGTAATCAGGCTACCGGATTTAAACAGATCGGGTGGTAGCACACTTTGAGCAACATCCACTACGACATAGCGGCGTTGCCGGACATCCACCAGTTGTCCTGGCTCAGGGACAGGCAGGACATGGCTCATAATAAGAGGTCTCCTCACTAGCACAATAGGCTGGGCAATGGAACAGCCCCCATTATACAGCTTATGCAGTGGTTGTGCTATAGCGATAGGTAATTCTGGTATAAAGTAAAAATCTATCTATGATGCTATGCATCTCTGCCGGTGCATACGCCCATACACTGTGTTAACTTGGATGGTATGTCATTTCACGATGGACACATCGCAGCAGCCACTCCGCCGCTGCTTGCCGGCATCGGGGGCTTGATCTGTGGAGTAGTATTGGGAGTGCACCACAACAGAGAGAGGCGCGCTGATTTAACAAATCCATTGCAGCGCCTTAACAATAGATTTGTTATGCAGGTGTATAATGTACATTGGCGTTACTAATTGATGAAGTTACTACGATGAAGTTACTATCAAGGAGGACCTGTCATGGCAAACTATCTCTTACTCTACAGCGGCGGCAGCATGCCAGAGAGTGAAGCGGAACAAGCAGCAGTCATGCAAGCGTGGACGGGCTGGTTCGGTGCGCTCGGCAGCGCGCTCGTAGATGGCGGCAATCCCACTACCGGTCAGGCCAAAACCATCGCGAGCGATGGCACAGTCAGTGATGGCTCGGCGTTGGGCATGGCCAGTGGCTACTCGATCATCAAGGCTGACTCGCTCGACGAAGCAGTCGCGAAGGCCGAGGGGTGCCCAGTTTTGCAGGGCGGCGCAAAGATTGTCGTCCTGGAAACCTTCAACGTGATGTAGGCGCGAACACCGTCGAAGGGATGGGATTCATCCCGCCCTGGTGCTGGAACGATTCGTGAGTGGCACCAGGACGGGATGATCAGGGAGTCACGGTAATCCAGGATCTACGCATCTAGACAGCAACCTCTTCCTGCGCTATACTGCTGAGCGGAACAATTGTCTCGCTACCTTCTGGTGAGGACTATTGCCATGCAGCCAACGATCACACGAGAGCAGCGTCAAGCCGCGAAGCGACAACTCATCGAGCCGATTGCACAAGGAACTTCAGTGCGACAGGTCAGAGCAGTTGCAGACGTACCCATGCATCGAACAACCGTGTATCGGCTGCTGAAGCGTGTACGTACGGAGGGCGAAACGGCTTTTTCTGATGGACGACACGGACACCCCATCAAGCTGAGAGGTGGAGCTGTGTCCCTTCAATGATCGGCAATTGAACCGAGACCTGGCGGTGATCTGTGCGCGAGTGAATGCCGCTTCTCCACGTCTGCCAGGTGGGCGTCATCTCCTCTTGACGGTCAGTCCTCCTGCATGTGACCACCTTGCTCCGCAAGAGCAGAGTAAGGGGTGATGCGAGCACCCTCTGGCCAGCGCCTGATGTGTTCATAACCTCTTCTTCCTCAGGGTTTGAGGCCAAAGCCTCTCCTACAAATCCAGACCGGGACGAGGAGGGCAAGATGTCCAAGGTGAAAGGGGAACGTTGATGAGATCAAGAAAGAGGACTGCCAAAAACTCGCCATAGGAGCGTATACTCTGTATGCAAACTCTCCATCATGTGAAGACATAGCTCTCTGCTACCAAAGGAGTTTCTGCCATGGCTAGGTGCCCCCGTAGGAGTATGTGTGGCGTACCATCTCGCTCCTCTCTCATGCTCGTGCTGCTCCTCATCCTCCTCGGCCTGTTGGGTGGGTGCGGCACATCGACTACGACAGGCTCATCGCACCCATCCGGGTCCACGCTGACCCCCACACGGGAACTCAAAGGCATGATCAGTGAATTCCCGATACCCACACCCAACAACCAGCTTGGCGACATCACAGCCGGGCCGGACGATGCCGTCTGGTTCACCGAAGTTATCCCCAACGCTCAAAACAGCAGTGTAACCATTACCGGCAAGATCGGGCGCATCACCCCGGCTGGCCAGATCAGCGAGTTCCCACTGTCATCCAACAGTTACGCTAGGGGCATCACGGCCGGACCGGATGGCAACCTCTGGTTCACCGAACCTGGCAAGATCGGGCGCATCACCCCGGCTGGCCAGATCAGCGAGTTCTCGCTGTCGTCCAACAGCTTCGCTAACGATATCACGACTGGTCCAGACGGTGCCATCTGGTTCACCGAAATTATCCCCAATCTACAGAGCGGCACGCTCGTCGGCAAGATCGGGCGCATCACCCCGGCTGGCCAGATCAGCGAGTTCCCAGTTCCAACACGCAGCAACTTGTTGGGCATCACGGCCGGGCCAGATGGCAACCTCTGGTTTACCGAACTCCAGAGCGGCAAGATCGGGCGCATCACGCCTACGGGCACGATCAGCGAGTTCCCGCTGCCATCGGGCAGCCAGCCTACCAGCATCACGACCGGACCGGACAACGCCCTCTGGTTTACCGAAGTGGTGAGCATTCCGAACACCAAAGGGGAGAGCGGCAAGATCGGGCGCATCACGCCTACAGGCACAATCAGCGAGTTCCCGCTGCCACCCAACAGTTCTTCTGACGACATCACGGCCGGACCGGATGGCAACCTCTGGTTTACCGAACCTGGCAAGATCGGGCGCATCACGCCTACGGGCACGATCAGCGAGTTCCCGCTGCCAACATCCGAGAGCACTTCCGCCTTCATCACGACCGGGCCGGACGGTGCCATCTGGTTCACCGAGCGAAGCAGCAAGATTGGGCGTCTCGCCTGATGCTTGCCTCTCATAGTATGCCCATGCAGGTGGGTGCCGTGGGTAACAAGTCGCGTGTTGCTTGGTGAGCGACCCCCCGGTTGGGCTTCTTGCCACCTGTCAGTGGTGTACCACATACTCTCGGCAGCAAGCGCTGCAAGAGCGGGACGACGCATAGCGCTGCTGGTGATCATCAAAACGAAATGTACTTATCAGTAATTTGTTCCAGCAATATCCATTATTGTAACTTTCAACGTATTACTAGTATGGAGTGCTGATACTGCCGGGCCTTTTGAGTTCCGGCTGCAAACTGCCTTGTACCTGCACGTTATCACGTGTATATCAGCTCTGTAATTGTGGCAGATCAAGCGGAAAGTTCGTTATAGAGATATGTTTTGAAGTGTGATCTATCACATAGAAATATCTTGACGTAACGTTATAATAAGAAGAAAGTACTGATAACCTCTTGGATTATATGAAAGTTCGTGGTAAAATCTGTACACTATGCTTTGGCATCTATGTAAGAAGCACCTTTTTTCTTATCTCTTGATTGTTATACGCCCTCTTTCCTGCAATTTATCGCAGGCACATAAGAAGGATTCTCCGGCTGAAGGTTCGGTTTGAGCCTGTAAGAGGTATCTCTTGCGGTGTTCTGGGAGCGAACGTCCTGTTCGCCATGCCAATCAAAGTACGAGAGAATGGTACTCGTTCCGTAGAGTGGAAATAAAGAAACTATAAACGACGGATGTGAGATCACGGAGTAACCACAGAAGGGTATCTCTTGCAGGTAAAGAAGCCTGGGGGCTAGTAACCAACCCAATACAATGATCTGCACTGCGCGTCTTGGTCCTGGATGAGGTGAAGACATGGACGGCAAGGGTAGTCGTGGCCTTTCATCAGGGAATGATCGGCAACGGCAACATAAGCTTTTAAAGCTTGGAAAGAAATGCGCAAAGTATCTAGTAACACATAAACAATCTCTACTCGCAGTTATCCTGCTCACTGGCCTGGTTGTACTCCTTTTTGGCGTTTTCAGCCAGTTGCAAGTGCCCTCCACTAACGCACCGCCGAGTGGAACGACGGCCGTTGACTACAGTACCTTAGTAACGCAGGTCAAAGCAGGAAATGTAGTGGCGGTTACTATCCGGGGCAATGAGGTGAATGGGTTGCTTGCGCAACCCTTACAGCAGGTTCAAGCGGGAACGTCAGCTAAGGCAACCATCACCCCCAGTCAACGCGCAGCGGATTTGGCTGCCTTGAGTCGTTTCGTTGGCGCGGGGTCTGTCTGGGCAAACTTGCCACCCGCGTCCGCCATCGATCCATCTCGACTCATTTACACGCGTATTCCTGCTGGCGGTGATGCAGCTCTCACATCGTTGCTCTTGAGTAACGATGTCATCGTGAATACACTTCCTGTTCAGCAAACACCTGCATGGTTATCGCTCCTCTGGAGGTTTGCACCTTTTGTGCTCCTGGTATTGATCTTTGCCTTGATCCTGACTCCGCGCAACGGTGGGCGATCGACCCGTGCGCTCGATGAGCGCATCTCCCAAATCGGAAAAAGCCGCGCTCGCCGTTTCGAGCGTGCGAAAGAGGGAACAGCGCCGAGCCGCGCACCCGAAAAATCAGCTAATGCCACCAGGCCTGTTACCTCTCCCACAACTACTGCTCGTAAACCTTTGGAACCGGTAGTAACCTTTGCCGATGTAGCAGGCATCGACGAAGTGCGTGCAGAGCTTGAAGAAATTGTGCAGTTCTTGCGCAATCCAGATCGCTATGATCGCCTGGGAGCGCGCATTCCACGTGGCGCCCTACTCGTTGGACCACCTGGAACCGGCAAGACACTCCTGGCTAAAGCCGTTGCAGGTGAAGCGGGCGTGCCTTTCTTTAGCATGAGCGCTTCGGAATTCGTAGAAATGTTTGTGGGAGTTGGCGCCAGTCGCGTGCGCGATCTCTTTAACCAGGCTCGACAGTCTGCCCCGTGCGTCATCTTCCTGGATGAAATCGATGCCGTGGGACGCAAACGCGCCATGCGCATCGCGGGCAACGACGAACGCGACCAGACGCTCAACCAGTTGCTCGTAGAACTCGATGGGTTCAATACGCGCCGTGCGGTGGTCGTAATGGCGGCCACTAACAGGGCTGATATCCTGGACAAGGCCCTGCTGCGCCCTGGCCGCTTTGACCGTCACATTACTGTCTCGCTGCCCGACCGCGTAGGCCGCCAGGCCATCTTAGCTGTGCATACCCGGCGTACCCCTTTACATGAAGATGTCAGCCTTGAACGCCTGGCTCGCCTCACTACTGGTATGAGTGGGGCAGACCTCGCCAATCTCGTCAATGAGGCTGCGCTGGGTGCAGCCCGCCGGGATCTTGAGCATGTGACCCATGAGTGCTTCGAAGAAGCGCTTGTTCGCGTTCAACTAGGTGCCCTGCGACCGATAGCCATGAGCGAAGCTGAGAAACGCATTATAGCCCACCACGAAGGGGGACATGCGCTTGTCGCATACCACTTGCCCCAGGCCGATACAGTCAACCGTGTCACAATCCTGCCGCGTGGGCAGAGCCTGGGCGTTACCCAGTTCATCGCCGAGGAGGACCGTTACAACTACAGCCGCGAAACGCTGATGGCCCGGATCACTGTCGGCTTAGGTGGTCGCGCTGCCGAAGAATTAACCTTTGGCCCGGAACGTGTTACAACAGGTGCAGAAAACGACCTGCAGGTGGTCACAGATCTGGCGCGGCGCATGGTAACGCGCTGGGGAATGAGTGAACAGGTCGGTGTGGTCTTCGCCGATTATCAAGCAGAATCCGCAGGCGCTGGCTTGAACATGCGGCGCATCGAGCAAGATGAGGTACCTGCAAATGCCCATTCGCTTATCGCTGATTCCAGCGGTCGTTTGAGAATCAATGGCGGTGACTTGCCTGTCCGCCAGCACTCATTTGCGATGCTTGCCCCTGGCGCAAATCGTGCCAGTAGTGCCACGATGGCAACAATCATCGACAATGAGGTACAGCGCATCCTTACCGAAGGATACGCGATGGCACGCACCCTCTTGAGCGAACACAATGATCAACTTACTTTGCTTGCGGATGCGCTCATGACCCATGAACAGCTCGACCGCAAGCAGTTTGAGGCGTTGTTGCAAGAATGAATCACGCTGAATGCACCTGATTCACTAACTTTGGATATCAGCCAATTCTGACATGACACCAGCGAGGGACATCACTTGCCGGTGTCATGTATTCCTCAACACTCTAATTCGAAAGGTGCATATCCCATGATCCCGCACGACGACTTCACTCCCTACGGTTATCTCGACAACCCGTATCACTCCTGGAAACTCAACCCCAGCGGCGTCTTGCGTTCCCTGGCCCCCCTCGGTATGGGCTGGCACGTGCCCAATCTCGGTAGCTACGTGCGCAACCAGTTTCAATATACCGCACACCTCTCCATTGGTCTCAAGATTGACAGGACGATACTGGTCACTCCCGAAGACTTCAAACGTCACGGCTGCACCATTGTCAGCCATCTGCATACGAAAACTCGCTTTGAATATACCTGCACTATACCCGGACACAGCCTGACACTCACCGCACGTTATTTTCTCGTTGATGAACACGCGCTGGGCTGTATCCTCACCTTCTCGACAACTGCAAAGCACCCCGTACCTGTGACCTGTTACCTGATGCATCAGCACACGCATAATCCGCATACGAGTCGGCTCTGGGAGCATGGCCTTTACGCGATAAACGGACCCCAGGAAGGGGTCTGTATGCTCGGCCTTGCCAGTGAGGGTGATGTCTTCGTTCATGGCGCACGCTCAGCCAATGGTGGAGAACTTACTTTTGGTGAAATGGGCTATGTCATAGCCCTTGAAGACGCTGCTAGCTGGGCGCGTGGAGTTTCGGTCCCTCGCCCCAACGTCACAGAGCATGGGGAAAGCACAGGCTGGCAAGTGCGTACCGTCCTTTTGCCCTGTACCATCACGTTAGGAGGCGATGGTGCAGGACAATCTGAGCGCGTTATCAACGCAGTGCTGGCGCGTGGCGTCTCGCAAGACCAGTCGTATCAGCGCTGGGTGGATGGCATTGAGTCGATTGCGCAGGCTGAAGCAAGACATCGTGCTGATGATGAACAGTTCTGGAGCCGCGCTCCTCAGCTCTCTGGCGATTGGCCCCCAAGCTGGCGGCGTGGCTTTGTCTATGATCTTGAAACGCTGCGTATGACTATTCGACGCCCCGCCGGGGTCATCCCCAATTCCTGGGATGGCATGCAAATCCAGGCTCCCCGCACAGTCCTGGCCGAGGCAGCTATGGATACGCTCTTCCTCAGTTATGCAGACCCCGCATTAGCGGCAGAAGTCATTTTGGGCCATTTCGAATCTGCTCCACATCCACAGCAGCCATGTATGCGCGAAGATGGCAGCTACAACATGGTTGCCGACGATGGACAAATCTGCGGCACTGCGCCTGAGTGGGGCTTTCCTCTTTGGTGCTGCGACCAGATATTTCGTCGTACCGGCGACCTGCACTGGCTGCACCGGCTCTATCCCAAAGCCTCAGCCTACCTGCGCTGGTGGCTCGATCATCGCCGCGACGCCGAGGGCTGGTTGGTCTATGCCTGTTCCTGGGAAAGTGGTCAGGATGTCTCCAGCCGCTTCGGGCCACAGCAGACAGGCGGCACAATTATTCAGCATGTGCGCCCCGCGGATCTACAAGCCAGTATGGCCCAGGGTGCGGAGATACTCACTCGCTGGGCGAACGTCCTCGACTCAATTGGGAGGGAAGACAAGCAAGAGATACCTGTGCCGGCGGATTACGCATCCGAAGCTGGGTTCTGGCAGAGCGTTGCCAACGAGTTTACCGTGAAGACCCGGCGGATGTGGCACGATGGCTGGTTCCGCGATTATGACTCTACGACCAACGAATGGTCAACCCAGCAAGACGCGATGCACCTCGCCCCTGTGTTTTGCGGCGTAGCCGACCGGGGACAGCTTGAGCAATTGCGCCCTTTCCTGGCGCAGCCTCCCATGCATAGCTCAGGCTGGGCCCCGCTCTCCTGGCCTCCCGTCGTCATGACGCTGGTAGGAGCAGCCACAGCAGCACAGATGCCTCTGGATGCTGCCGAGCTAGCGTATCGCTTCATAGACGCCTCTTACCGTAGTACGGACAGCCGGGAGTTGGACGAGTATGGCGGGTTGCCCGGCGTCACGCGCGAGTATCGCCGGACAATCACAGTCGGGAAATGGGGAGCCATCGACTATGTCAATGCAGGGATCGAGGGGTACGGCTGGGGCGCTTTGAGTATCCACCTGCTCATGCGCTATCTGTTGGGACTTCGCGAGGAAGAGGCTGATAAGATCAACATTGCTCCTGCGCTGCCTCAAGCTCTGCGGCGTAAAGGGGCCACCTATCGCGTCGAACCCATCCCGTGGGGGAACTATGTGTTAGGGATCGAATGCACGGTACGGGATGCCAAAGGCTACCTCGTTCGCCTGCGCTGCACGAAGCGAGAGAGGAAAGAAACAGCGCAAGCTAGTGGGGACAAGGGCTGGCAAGAATCCACAAGCGTGCAAGAAGCTGAATGGGAAGGAACGTGGGGCCAAGGGCGCACCCTGCACCTCCCGCACCTCACCATCTCTTCCATTTGAACAGGAGCCGACAAAGAAACATACCCGAAGTTCACATTTTTTCTAACCGGCACCATGATGGATCCTCCTGGTGGAGAGATCCCGTATTGACAGGTTACACAGAACGAACTATGCTATCTGTGTAACACCTGTGTAACTGGTCTAACAAGAGGGCAATGGAAAATGACACGCGGCATTCCGAAGGCTCGTGATGGCTCTTTGCACCAGCATACTTTGGAGGGAACCTCTACCGATCCCATCACGATTGGGACGGCTGCATGGTATAGCTGGTTGGAGCAGCATCGTTCGTTTTGCTTCGAGGCTGGCCGCATGACCTTTACGGCGCGGAAGGAACAGCGACCGGGGGGCTGGTACTGGTATGCGTACCGGCGCAGTCAGGGCAAGCTGCACAACGTCTACCTCGGCAAGACAGAAGAACTGACTCTCGAACGACTCAACGCGACCGCAGAAACCCTTGAGCGAGCAGGAGAAGCCCTCGAGGGTGGAACCCAACGACCCCCGCGGGGATTTGGAGACAATGCTGTGCAGGTTCAGCAGGCCTCCATCATCGCTTTTCCAACGACGCGCGCTGTAGCTGAGCAACTCAGTGAGCCTGAGCCAGCGCCAAAGCATAATCTTCCCGTACAGCTCACCTCGCTGATTGGACGCGAGCAGGATGCAGCGAGTGCAGTTGCGCTCTTGCGAAAACAAGAGGTCCGCTTGTTGACGATGAGTGGGACTGCGGGCATTGGCAAGACGCGTCTCGCTCTCCAAGTCGCGACAGACCTGCTTGAGGACTTTGCTGATGGCGTCTCATTCGTTTCCCTGGCACCGATTAATGATCCCAATCTGGTGCTCCCAACGATGGCTCAAACACTTGGCCTCAAAGTGTCTGGGAACGAGACAATCGCTGAGCGCTTGAGCGCGTTTCTGCAGAAAAAGCATCTCCTGCTCGTCCTTGACAACTTTGAGCAAGTGATGGCCGCTGCCTCCCACTTGCTGGAACTCCTCGCAGCCTGTCCTCAACTGAAGTTGCTCGTCACCAGCCGTGAGATCTTGCACCTGCGTGCGGAACAGCAATTCTCAGTCCCTCCTTTGGCCCTCCCAGACCTCACACACCTGCCAGACAGCGACACCCTCGCACAGTACTCCGCAGTGAAGCTCTTCATCCAACGTGCGCAGGCCGTCAAGCACGATTTCCAGGTAGCGCCGGCAAATGCGGCTATCATCGCTGAGATTTGCACCCGCCTGGATGGGTTACCCCTGGCCCTCGAGCTGGCTGCGGCGCGCATCAAGCTCCTGTCCCCGCGAGCGTTGCTGACCAGGTTGGATCGTCGGTTCCAGGTGTTAACAGGAGGAGCACGCGATCTTCCTGAGCGCCAGCGAACGCTGCGCGCCACCATCGAGTGGAGTTACGATCTCCTGAGTGCTCAGGAACAGCGACTCTTCCGCCGCCTGGCCATCTTCGTCGGCGGCTGCACCCTCGAGGCGGTGGAGGCAGTCTGCCGCGCTCGTGACAATGCAGAGACAAATGTGTTTGAAGCGGTCACGTCGCTCATGGACAAAAGCTTCGTGCAACTGAGAGAAGAGGCGAACGACGAGCCACGCCTGCTGATGCTCGAGACCGTGCATGAGTACGCATGGGAGGCGCTAGCTGCGCATGAGGAGGTGGAGGCCATGCGACAGGCACACGCGGACTACTACCTGCGGCTGGCAGAAGAGGCAGAGCACGGACTCCTCAGCCCAGAGCAGGAGCAGTGGCTGGAGCGACTTGAGCGCGAACATGAGAACCTGCGGGCTGCCCTCTCCTGGCTGATCGAGCAGGGTGAGTTGGAGA
>Ga0137388_10001921_pt1 | contig 12876 bp, 11 predicted proteins | sample 15con2h14AmetaG_FD_104644 | JGI IMG/M metagenome (GOLD analysis project Ga0137388, IMG submission 104644) | Vadose zone soil microbial communities from Angelo Coast Range Reserve, California, USA - 15con2h1.4A metaG | ecosystem: Environmental > Terrestrial > Soil > Vadose zone > Saprolite...
GAGCGCCCGGCTGTCATCCTGAGCGAAGCGAAGGATCTCTTCGTCCGGCGAGCCAGGCCCTTCGCGGAGTTTACCCTGAGCGAAGCGAAGGGGCTCAGGGTGACAAGCATTCGCTCCAAATGTCTACTAGATCGATAGCGCTGGTACTTTTCTGCCACCCCATCAGTAACATATGCTGCCAGCAATGAGTGCCTGTGATACTATCTCCATTGTCCTATCAAAAACGAAGATACGTGTAATACGGATGTGCGACTCGTCATAGAAGAGCCGCGTAGGGGCGGGAGCGGTGGGGACGGGTGGTAGGGATGCGTCTCCTTGCGTCTCACCTGACCCGCAGGGTAGCTGCGCAGCAGCGTTGGTGAGACGGATTGGTGCCAGCATCGCCCCTTGCCGGTAAACAGTGGTAGCTTTGACTGCATCTTCGTAATAAGCCAGGAGTGTTGTCTCATATTCTAAGGATACCAGGATGCTTACCAGCGATCGCGCCAACCAGCAACTTGAAATGTATCGCCTTACTCGCCTGCTGGGTGAGAGCGGATCATCCGCAGTCTACCTTGGCGAGCACCTGGGCCTTCATATACCCGTTGCCATCAAAGTGCTGAGTGGACGTTTTACCAGGAGCGACCAGGAAAAATTCCTGGCCCAGGCCCACATCCTTAGCCAGTTGGAGCATCCCCACATCGTGCACATCTACGATTTCGGCATCGAAAAGGGCACGCCCTTTCTCGTCATGAGCTATGCCCCTCATGGCAACTTGCGCCAGCGCCATCCCAGGGGTAGCCGCGTACCCCTGGAAAGCATAGTATCCTATGTCAAACAGGTAGCCAGCGCGTTACACTACGTCCACTACCATAAGCTCATCCATCGCGATATCAAGCCGCACAACATGCTATTGGGGCCGCGCGGTGAGATCCTGCTCAGCGATTTCGGCATTGCTGTGACATCCCATAGCATCGATGTCAATCTTCCAGGCATGCCCGATTTCGAGGGCACCGTACTCTATTCGGCCCCGGAGCAGTTGCAGGGCAAACCACGCAGGAGCAGCGACCAGTACGCGCTGGGCATCGTCGTCTACGAGTGGCTCAGCGGGGGGTGGCCTTTTCATGGCTCTTTTTCCGAAGTAGCCCGCCAGCACATCTCTGATCCGCCTCCCTCTTTAAAAGAGAAGGGCATAGATATCGCGCCTGCTGTCGAAGAAGTGGTACTCAAAGCCCTGGCGAAAGATCCGCCCAGGCGCTTTAGCACTGTGAACGAATTTGCCAGAGCACTTGAACAGGCCAGCCGTGCTGGGTTGGCGCTCAGCGTCCAGGCAATCCCCCGGCGCCAGTTTATGTCACCGCTTCCCTTTGCAGTGAAAGCACCAAATGTCTCTGAGAGCCGCGCTACAACAGACCCTACTAGCGCGGTGCCGTCTCACCTGGTTTAAATAAAGGAACGCACCATGGCAATTCCAACCATCAAAGCTACCGATCAGGCTCTTCAAGCCACCCTGTCTTTACTGCAGGACTTATTCGGCTCCTCTCCTCAACGTAATTTGGCCGTGCGACTATGGAATGGCACCACGTGGAAGCCCGAACCGCAATCAGGCGAGCCGGCACGCTTTACCATTGTCCTGCAACATCCAGGAGCGCTGCGGAAAATGTTCCTGCCACCCAGCGATCTGACCCTGGGGGAGGCATATATCTACAACGACTTTGATATCGAAGGAGATATTGAAGCGGTTTTTCCACTCGGGGATCAATTCATGGATGGAGGCTGGGGAAAGGCAGAGCAATTGCGCTTTGGAAAACGCCTTCTGAGCCTGCCTAACACAGACCAGCCGCGCCCGGGCGATGCAGCAGCAAAATTGCGCGGGACGCGCCACTCGAAAGAGCGAGATCGACAGGCCGTCACCTATCACTACGACCGCTCCAACGATTTTTATGCCCTCTGGCTGGATTCGCGCATGGTCTACTCCTGCGCCTACTTCGCCACGCCGGGTGACGATATAGACACAGCCCAGGAACGCAAGCTCGAGTATATTTGCCGCAAGCTGCGCCTGCGCCCCGGTGAGCGTTTGCTGGATATCGGCTGTGGTTGGGGAAGCCTGGCGATCTATGCAGCACAGCATTATGGGGTAGAGGCGTATGGCATTACGCTCAGTCAGCCGCAGGCCGGGTTAGCACAGCAGCGCATCCGCGAGGCTGGATTGTCGCAGAAATGCCGGGTGGAAGTGCGCGATTACCGCGATGTCACTGAGGCCAACGCGTTCAATAAAATCGTCAGTGTAGGCATGTTTGAGCACGTAGGAGAAGCCCTGCTGCCGGCATACTTCAAGCAGGCCTGGCGCTTGCTGCGTCCAGGAGGCGTCTTCCTCAATCACGGCATTGCCAGCAACCTTTCCGTCCCCACACAATGGAAAGCAAACTTCACCAGCCGTTATGTATTTCCTGATGGAGAGCTGGTACCGGTCAGCAGCACACTGCGTGTAGCGGAGGCGAGCGGCTTCGAGGTACGCGACGTGGAGAGCTTGCGGGAACACTATACGCTCACACTGCGCCACTGGGTGCGCCGCCTGGAATCTCGCGCCGACGAAGCGCGTAGCTTCACGAACGATGTGACCTATCGCGTATGGCGCTTATATATGGCAGCATCCGCCCACGCATTCGAGACCGGTAGAAATAACATTTACCAGGCGCTCCTGGCGAAACCCGAGCATGGTGACAGCCGTTTGCCCCTGACACGCGCTGCTTGGTACACATCATAACAGCATGCTCTCCATCCTTAATGAATGTTGACGACCGAATGGGGTCCTGTAGGGACAAGGGGCGGATGTGGGGCAGGGTGGGGGCCTGGTGCTTGTCCTGGTGGCAACGCGATCCAGTGGGGACTTTGTGGAGCACAAAGGTCGCACCCCAACCAGGACAAGCACAAGGCCCCCTCATCCACTCTACCCCGCCCCTTGTCCCTACAGGACCCTGGGCCGCAAGCACCTCAATGGATAGGATTCCCCGATTCGGTCGTCAACATTCATCAAGGGAATACCCTTCCCGTGAAAGCGAGGGAGCTGAGGAGAGGCAGGGCAAGAAAGATACGGGGTATCTTTCCAAGTCCTTTATGGTCGCCCGCCGTCCCCCTAAAGCATGGAGATCCTTAGGAGTTAGTAATATGCCCGACTCCAGTACTCGACAAAACCAGCTCGCAGCAGCACTGCAGGCAATGAAAATTCCTCCACGCATCCAGCTTCGCTGCTGGACAGAAACTGATTTTCCCGCTATTCAGCGTCTCTCCACTCTCCAGGGATGGCCGACATCTCGTAACAGACCTGCAGAGGCCCTCTTTGCATGGCAGCATTCATGGCCAGCCCTCGTCATTACTGAAGAAGAGAACGTCATTGGCTTCGTACGAGGCTTGACCGACGGAGAAATCACAACATATATTGCAGAACTTCTCATCGACCCCAAACACCGGGGGAAAGGTTTAGCTCGACTCCTCTTAGATGCTTGCAATTTGACATGCCTGCTAGCCAGCAGCGAGGCAACATACGTTTTCATGACGGGACTCATTGCGCTTTCATGACACTTCCTCCTTATACTAGGACCAGAGAGGGGGAGGCGCTTCAGCTGCGGAGTGGCCCCAAACGCTGTCGGCTGGGCCTTTGCGTGAGGAAATGCCCTCAAACTCTCGTCGTTTCAACAGTGGTTAACCAGATTCGGTATCACTTTGTTGCGATGTTTTCTGCACCACGTTCAAAAGGAGCGCGTTTCTTGTAGTTTCTGCAAAGCAAAATCGGTTCAAGAGAGAAAAGGAGCATCACATGGCTAACACACCACCCCAGGGGTATAAGGAACTTCCTCGTAGTGAGCGGAAGCCCCTACCAAATTCACGCCCGGTCGGTCCCGTAGATCCCAATGAACCTGTAGAAGTCACTGTCTATCTGAGAGCCCCTGCTACAAGCAATCTGGCCAACAAAATCAATGAACAAGTCCAGCAGCAAGGCCGACCTATGAGCAGGCAAGAGTATAGCGCTAGCCAGAGCGCGTCCCCTGACGACCTGGCGAAAGTTGAGGAGTTCGCACGTAAAAATAGCCTCACCGTCGTCGAAAAGGACCCTGTTGGTCGAAGGGTTGTTCTTGCAGGCACAGCAGCCGCGATGAGCGCCGCTTTTGCAACGAAACTCCAGCGTTATGAGCACCCGGGCGGCACATACCGGGGCCGCACTGGCCCGCTGCATATTCCGAGCGAACTTGACCAGATCATTGTGGGCGTTTTCGGACTGGATGATCGTCCCCAGGCTCGCCCACACTTCCAACGTTTTGACCGGGGAGCAGGCGGTAAAGAGGCGAAAGCTGCCACCATTTCCTATACTCCCTCGCAACTTGCCCAACTGTATGACTTTCAAGCCGGTGCCACCCTTAATGGAAGCGGCCAATGTATAGCTCTCATCGAACTGGGTGGGGGCTACAAGAACCAGGACCTCCAGACCTACTTCCAGCAGTTGAACATCCCTCTGCCGAAGGTTACAAGTGCGTCTGTTGATCATGGAAACAATCATCCTGCGGGAACACCAGACAGTGCCGATGGCGAAGTCGACCTGGATATTGAAGTTGCAGGTGCGATTGCACCAGGCGCGCATATCGTCGTCTATTTCGCACCTAATACCGATCGTGGTTTCCTTGATGCTATCACCAAGGCTATACACGATACCGCCAATAACCCATCAGTGATCTCGATCTGTTGGGGCTCCGCTGAAGTCAACTGGACGGGCCAGACAATGCAAGCGATGGACCAGGCTTTCCAGGCAGCCGCTGCATTGGGAATCACGGTCTGCTGTGCCGCGGGCGATAATGGCTCGGGAGACGGTGTAACCACCGATCAACTGGCGCATGTCGACTTCCCTGCTTCCAGTCCCTATGTCCTGGGCTGTGGCGGGACGCGGCTAGAAGCGGCGAACAACCAGGTCACCAGCGAGGTCGTATGGTCAGCCACCGGTGGCGGCGTCAGTGATTTCTTCACCCTTCCAACCTGGCAAGCCAATGTAGGAGTCCCTCCTTCGGCAAATCCTGACCATCATGTCGGTCGCGGGGTGCCGGATGTCGCAGGGGATGCCGATCCCCAAACGGGTTACAATGTCTATGTCGATGGGCAAAGCGTCGTGTTTGGTGGAACAAGTGCCGTTGCGCCTCTCTGGGCGGGCTTGATCGCGCTTATGAATCAGCAACGAGGGCAACCTGTTGGCTACCTGAATCCGAAGCTCTACCAGAATTACCAGAAGCTCATCCAGGCCAAGGCCTTGCGGGATGTGACCAGTGGCAATAACGGAGTCTATACCGCTAAGCCAGGATGGGATGCATGCTCGGGAGTCGGCACGCCCGATGGAGCCAACTTGCGCGCTGCACTTTCGGGAGCCTAATAATCCACATTGACAGCATAAACCTCTAACGGTAAGGGCCGTAGGGGCCTCAGCGAAGCGCGTATCAATACTCCGTGCCCAACGCCGATGATGGGTTTTAAGCAAATACCCCGGATACCAGTAGGTGCCGATTTATCGCGCACACCGCCGATTTATCGGCCTTTGCCGGATGTTCCGGTATCCCGCTTCATTTGTTAAACCTCATTATCGGCCCTACGCTCGTTGCCGGATGATGTTGTTAAACCGCATCATTGAGGCAGAGAAACATCTATGATAGCGCAAGATTCTTCGTGCGACGCTCTCACTCATTCAATACTGGCGCTTCCGTATGACGGGAAGAAAGAGGATGGGCTCCCCAGGCAGAGCGTTTTCCATCGTGTTGGGTTGGACGCACCCACAGCGAGACATGCGCTGGCTGCATCGTCTCTTCCACCACTGCCACCAGGTGCTCACGTAACTGGTCCAGGTCCACCTCCTGGCGCAGCGTTGCACTGAAGGCTGCCACGATCTTGGCAGCGTCATATTTGCTGCGGTAAAAGCGACGATCAATGACTCGTTGAAGACGATGGCGCAAGGGCTGGAACAGAGCCGCGATAGCCAGGGTGGAGATGACGATGGCGACACTGCTGTCCTGGCTAATGATGCCCCGCAGCAGCGCTTGCAGGCCAATCACCAGACCAACGTAGACCCCCGCCAGGATGACCGTGAGTGTGCCATAGACCAGCGTGCGGTTGATGATGATGTCGATATCCCACAGCCGGTAGCGCAACAGGGCAATCCCGATGGAGAGGGGGAAGAGGACAGGCAAGATAGGTGTAATCGATCCGACGACGAGTTGACGGAGCTGGGTTAAGAGGCCAAGCGCTGGGAAGTAGGAGGGGAGCACGAACACTAGAAGGCTTGCCACACTCACCTCTCCGACGACGACGGTCGCGGCGAAGACCACCCACTTGATCTGCTGGCGTTGGACCGGCGTGGACATCCGCCGATAGCGGTACAGCAGGGCGAGAGCCAGACTGCAATAAAAAGCGATTCGCACCAGGGCATAGAGCGGGGACAACCACCAGTTCCAGGGATAGACAACACGGGGGATGAGAACGGGCAAGAGTGAGACGGCGATCCACCCAAGGGCCAGCCAGCGTGTGAAGCCGGGGACAAAGCGACCATCGGGAAACGTATACCAAAAGATGAGAGTAGCCCCGGCCAGGAGCGCCAGGAAATCAATGGGAATCCACCAGACTCCGTAGTGCAATAACGTGCCTGGAAAGTGTGGAATGAAGAATCCCGTCGTGAGGACGAGTTGAAGGGAAATCAGCAGGATGGCCCGGTCGGTGGACTTGCGCCAGAACAGCACGAGGCTGACTGCGAACCACATGCTGGTGTTGGCGACAAGCAGGATGGTGGGGACCAGGCCGTAGCTGCCGACCATGAGGTTGGCGCAGAAGACCACGAGCGTGAGGACGAAAATGGCAATCCAGACCATCCTGGCAAGGATGAGCCAGTGCCCGTGCAAACGTGTGTCTCCTTGACTTTGTCGGTCAGTACCCACACGTGCCTCTCTTGGTGCAGATAGAAGATTCATACCAGCGCCCCTGTTCAAACCCATAGGCCAGATGGTGAACCAGAAAGAAGCATACGACGATCTTGTCTACAAACTCTGGCTTACCCAGATAGTATATTACCATACGCCGTCTCAAAAACGTTACAAAAAGCGTTACGAACTGCCAGGCTGAGTGATCTTTGAGGCGATTGTTTCTCATTGGAATGCTCACATCTCTCTCCAATTTAGATCCAATGAACTCATGCTACCCTTATCACTGTCAAAGGAGAAGACCCTCTCCTCATAAATGAACCGGTGAAAACAGAAGAACACCATAGGAGGTTACCAATCATGAATGACGTAGCGACCCTTGAAACGTATGAACCGTTGACGAGTGAACCGTTGGTTGTTGAGCAGTTGCCGGTGTCCACGAAACGGACACTTCCCGCAGCTCCGTTCCCCCGTAAGTATATCCTCAGTGTGTTTGTCGATCTGCAAGACGCCAGGCAAGCAGCACTTGCGCTGCGCGCCGCTGGGTTCGACGAACGGGGCATCCACGTCCTGCAGCGCCGCGATTTTGTGGAAGCGGTGGCACAGGACCAGTCGCCTTTCAACCTCGTTACCTCAATGGACTACGATATATACCTGCGCGAGGCGAGCCGGGGGCGCTCGTTCCTGGCGGTGCGTCCTGCCAGCTATGCCCAGTTGAAGCAGATCCGCGATCTGCTCGCTCCCCATCACGCCTACCTCGCCAAATATATCGATACCTGGACGTTGACTGAGCTTCTTCCGTAACCATATCGGCCGATCTGTGTCAAAGCGAAATCACAAAAAGTCATGTTATGAAGAAGGATGCTCGCCTGGAACAAGAATGTGACCACGAAGTTGCTGCAAGCAGAGGAAAGTCGCAATAAAGAGCAATCCCAGGTACGCAACACTTTCGAACCAATCGAGGGGGCCAGGATGACGAGCAGGTAAGATGACCGGGTCGTAGTAAAAGGTGCCCAAAGCGATCAACCCGAGCGTGAAGAGCAGCACAAGCCACCAAGCCCAGCGCTGATTGGTGCGCACAAGCACGGTCATGCCAAAGCCAATCAGGTAAAAGAGAACCAGGGCTGGGTTAAAGGTATCGAATGATGAAACTCCAGCCTTCGCGCTATCTCGGTACACCTCATAGCCTAAAGAAAGCGTAAACGTCGTGAGCAATATCCAGAAAGCCTGAATGTGATACCTGCTGATCCTCTTTTTGTCCTTGTTCACTGCGAGGTCCATTTCCTCAGGTGTTCTGCTGTTCCTCTTTTGAATTTGCATAGGAGAACTTCCCTTCAGGTTTGCGCAGCCACAGCGAGACAAATGTCGGCTGCATGGTCTCCTCGACCACTGCTATCAGTTGTGCGCTTAGCTGGTTCAAGTCCACCTCATCGCGTATGGTCGCACTGAATGCGGCGAGCGTGCGAGCTGCGTCATACTTGCGACGATAGAAGCGCCGGTCGATGAGGCTTTGGATACGATGACGCAGGGGTTGGAACAACGCAGCAATAGCCAATGTTGAGACGACAATAGCCACACCGCTCGTCTGGCTGATGAGTCCACGCAAGAGCAATTGCATCGCGAATACCAGGCCGAAGTAGACCGCAGCCAGCAAGACAGTCAGGGTACTATAGACCAGCGTGCGGTTAATGATGATATCAATGTCATAGAGCCGAAAGCGCAGAATGGCAAGGCCAAGGGAGAGCGGGACGATGAACACGACTAAGATATAGGCAGGTGCAATGACAAGCTGATAGAACGAGCCAGCTTGCCCAAGTGAAGGGAAGAGATACAGTGGCATAGTCAACCCGACTACGATGATACCTGCCACACTTCCACCATAGATGACCCACTTAGTCTGCTGACGCTGTAGCGGGCTGGAAGCATAACGATAGCGGTAGAATTGTGCGATTACCAGCAAGACTACCTCTCCAAGCCAGACCAAATTATAGACCAGATACATGAAAGAGACATCACGGAAGAAGAGAAAGGTCAATCCCGCTACAACCCAGCAGGGGAGAAGCCAGCGCGTCCATCGTGGCACAAATCGCCCATTAGGAAAGAGTGAGCCGACCAGGAAAAACGCTCCATTTCCGAGTACATTCAAGACGATGGCGAGCATTTGCCATGCAGAGTGGCTCCCCAGTAATGTAAATGTGACGTACAAGGTGCCTAACGCCACCCCTCCCAGCGCAACCAGAAGCGCCATCCAATCATCGGACTTACGCCAGAAGATCACTGCACTGATGGCGATGCAGAGGAACGCTAAGGCTATAGTGAGCGCGAGGGTAAAGGTGGCATAGGCGCTAAGGGAGAGGCCAAGCTTCTGGATGCCCTGTGCGGAGTCAGGGGTGGGTTGCGTGGGAGCACACGTAGCGCCTGTGCAGACGGTCTGAAGGAGTGCATAGTATGCCGGGAGAATGATACTAAAGAGCGCCACTATCAGGGTGACCACCGCTACCCATAAGACTCGCGCAAGGATGAGCCTGGAGCCAGATAAGCGCGTAGTCGCGGTGCTGGAGTTAACCGACCCGCTTTCGCTCTTTCGTTCAGTATCAGCTAGTTCATGCATCTTTCCATCTCCAGGAGATCAACTCTTCTGCTTGAATGGATCAACGGCAGCAAAAGATGAACGGGAAGAGATAGACACTGCTATCCTGCCTGCAAGTTCTCCTGAAATATTACCATATCTTCGTCTCAAAAACGTTACGGCAAGCGTTACGAACTGTAGAGGCCGAGTGATCTTTGAGGCGATTGTTTCTCACAGGAAATGGAAAGTTGACGCATCAAAATCCTCTTGCAACCCCTTTTTCAACAGGCCTGCTTCCAGCCTGTTGAAAAACCTAAAATGGAGGAGCATAGCCTACTAGAAAGCAAGAAATAGGTCAAATGACACTCCACCGATGACTCCCCTGGGTATATGCTCTCTTCTATAAAGAACAGTCGTATGCGTGCAACGACTCTGCTGATCTACGCTTCTTTTGAGCGTGGCTTTTACGCAGGCTGCCTCTCACGCGAAGAACTCTCGATGTGTTCTTAAAGGAGCTTCTGCTATGACTACAGGCCTCTCTCCCCGTCACGTACCACCTCGCAACGGGTTTCTCCCCGTGGTGGTGCTACTGCTTGTCGGTCTCTTCGTTGGGTGCGGCGCTTCCACTTCACGCCCATCCGGGCCAACACCGACCCCCACAAAGCAACTGAAGGGGACGATCACCGAGTTCCCCATCCCAACAGCCAACAGCTTCACGCTGGGGATCACCGCCGGACCCGATGGCAACCTCTGGTTTACGGAAACATTCATCAACAAGATCGGGCGTATCACTCCCAGCGGCACCATCACCGAGTTCCCTCTTCCAGCATCCCCCAGCGCCCCCAACGCCCCTGTGGCGATCACCGCCGGACGCGATGGTAACCTCTGGTTTACGGAAGGTTTTGGCAACAAGATCGGGCGCATTACTCCTGGCGGCACCATCACCGAGTTCCCCATCCCAACATTCGTGAGCGTCCCTATGGCGATCACCGCCGGACCCGATGGCAACCTCTGGTTTGAAGAGGGTGGGAGCTACAAGATCGGGCGCATCACTCCCGGCGGCACCATCACCGAGTTCCCCGTCTCAACAGCCGGTTCCCTTGGCCTGGAAGTTGGCGACTTTCTCCACGGCCCGGGGGGGATCACCGCCGGACCCGATGGCAACCTCTGGTTCACCGCACTCACTTGGAACACGATCGGGCGCATCACCACCAGCGGCACTGTCACCGAGTTTCCTCTTCCAGGCACAGATCTCCATCTCGGTCCTGGGAGCGGCCCCTGGGGGATCACCACCGGACCCGATGGCAACCTCTGGTTTACGGAGAATTTTAGTGACAAGATCGGGCGCATCACTCCCAGCGGCACCGTCACCGAGTTTCCTCTTCCAGCATCCCACAGCGCTCCTGCGGAGATCATCACCGGACCCGATGGCAGCTGCTGGTTTGTGGAGGCTGGGAGCAACAAGATCGGGCGCATCACCACCAGCGGCATCATCACCGAGTTTCCTCTTCCAGCATCCCACAGCGCCTTTGATGCAAAGTTAGGTGCAGGGATCACCACCGGACCCGATGGCAACCTCTGGTTTACCGAGGATGCCGCCGGGCCCAATGGAAGCAACCAGATCGGGCGCCTCATGTGAGGTGTACGATCAGCCACACCCTGTCGATGCGGGTGAGTAGCCACCTATGGGCTCTCACCCGCATCGAGGTGTGAACAGACCGGAGTTCCCTCAGCCAGGACCGGCCCAAATTCCGCTTTGAAATGCTCTGAGGCTTGCTCCTGGTTCGGAAACTCCCCCGCTAGTGTCTCGACCTTGGCCCAGAGCCGCCTGGCTCCGTGGGCGGGAACACAACATGCTCGTTTGACGTCTTTTCTAGAAGGACTTTCTTTTCCAACGCTGAGCGGTCCGGCTGCTCGACATCATATGAACGGCGAAAGGAATAGGGAACTCCCCTTGCCTTTCTCCCACATCCTCCCACTAAGCGCGTTAGGGACTAGGTATGCTGGTTCGTCCGCAAAGAGGATCCATTGGGATGGGATCAATCGCCCCTGTAGCAGCAGATCATTACACAACAATCCTCATGCGCCGGCGGCGCACCACCAAAGATGAAAATGGGTATTTTCAGAGGATTCGTTATGGTGTCCGCTATCAGGACTGATTCTGTCCGCAATTCGAAGTATACTCCTCTTGGATGCAGCAACAAGAGACAAATACATACCTGGCCAATGCGCAACGCTTGGTCTCATTGCGGATGTGGTTTCAGCAGTCGAACCGCACCGGAAAGGAAACAGGATGAAAAACACCTTCATGATGCTTTGGGCGCCAGGTCCAGCCTGGGTTCCAGGCAAGACCGTGCGCAACCAGCCCTATTGGGCGCAACATGCCGCCTTTATGGATCGGCTCTTTGAAAACGGAACAGTGGTGCTGGGTGGGCCCTTTGCCGATGCAACGGGGTCACTGGTGATCGTTGAAGCAGAGAACGAGCACGAAGTGGCTGACTTGTTTGCGAGCGACCCGTTTGTGGTGCATGCTATTTTTGTCCTCAGCAGCCTCAAACAGTGGCTGCTTTTTCTGGATGCGCGTCGCGAGGGATGAAGAGCAGTTCAAGTCATCTGATAGGACAGCTCTCAGAGCTGTTCTGTACAAGGACAGAGTCATCTCTTGGCTGATGAGATCCATTTGGCCGCTAGCAGCACATCGTTACACAACTATCGGTATGGCGTCTCCTAATTTTTAACAGAAATAAAAACTTGACAGCCGTCCTGGCCCAAATACCAGAAATTTTTAAAAAACACCCCAATTTTAAAAAGCAAATAGATTATAAGTCAGAGACAGGGTTTAGGTTCGTATTTCACCACAACGACGATAAAAACAGAGAGATATTTATTACAGTCTTAGTTTTTGAAATGCCTATATAAACGGTACCTCAAGAGGTTACGGTTGCGAGAAGCCAGCAGAAAGACCATTGTCTTCAAGGCGGTACAGCCACACTAACTGGTGAAAGAGGGGGAAAAGTCCGACGACCCGATCTCAACCGAAGAACCTATTCCTTTCTACAAATCATATGGATTTCGATACGGGTGAACTGTAGTGGCATCCCTTGCGGATGCCAGGCTTTCACCCATCAAATCAACATTGACAGCCTACCACCCGTACCCACACCCTCATTTGCAAAGTTACCCAAAATCGTGCTATAGTCTCATAGGTAACTTTGCAATCTGACATACTTGCTAGCCAGCAGCGAGGCAACAATGGCACGTGCAACGCCCCTTGTGAGCGAAAATGTCCTCACCTATCATACCGGTTTGGGAGACCATACACTCCCTATTGGCAGCCCCGCGTGGTGGCGCTGGCTCAACGCCGAACACACCACCACCTTTCGC
>Ga0137388_10001930_pt1 | contig 12843 bp, 15 predicted proteins | sample 15con2h14AmetaG_FD_104644 | JGI IMG/M metagenome (GOLD analysis project Ga0137388, IMG submission 104644) | Vadose zone soil microbial communities from Angelo Coast Range Reserve, California, USA - 15con2h1.4A metaG | ecosystem: Environmental > Terrestrial > Soil > Vadose zone > Saprolite...
GCGCGGGATCGGACGTGCTCGAGCGCGAGCCGCCAGTTCGCTCCGGGCGCCACGGCGATCTGGTTGCGTCCCTCGCCGTCCACCACGATGAGCGCCGTACCCGACGCGGCCTCACGCGTCACACCCACACCGTCGACACCGATCCGCTCTGCCTCGAGCGCCGCGCGGATCTCACGGCCGGAGCCGTCGTCACCGACGCAGGCGATGAAGCGCACCTCCGCGCCCAGACGGCGGGCGGCGACGGCCTGGTTGGCGCCCTTTCCCCCGTGGTTGACGAGCAAGGTGCCACCGCTGACTGTCTCGCCGACGCCGGGCAAGCGCGACGCCGCGACGGTGAAGTCGACGTTGGCCGAGCCGACTACGAGGACGCGCCGCGCGGTGGCGTTGCCGGACACAGGCGATCCAGGAACAGGCGGATGAACCGGTCGCTGTCGACGCCCTTCGCGATCCGGCAATTCGGTGCTCCACTCGCGCGGAGCGTCTCGCCGTCGGGCCCGATGGCGAGGCGCACCGCCTCCCACTTTCCGAGCGACGGATCGATCGCGAGTCCCACGGCCAGCGGGTCGTGAAGCGCCATCCCGTCCTCGCCGTCGCCGTGAGCGATCCGGAAGCCGCGCTCGCTGAACGCCTGGATCCGCGACGCGAGCGCCCCCTGTGAGCGCGCGAGCGTCGCCCGCATTCCGGCGCGCGGCAGCACCGCCTGGCGCGTCGCGTCAAGCGGGACCAGCTCGAGCGGTAAACCGGCGGCGAGCACACGGTGCCCGGCCTCGGGGTCGACGAACATGTTGAACTCGGCCGTCGGAGTGACGTTGCCGGGCACGTCCACGGCGCCCCCCATTGCCACGATCCGTCCCACTCGCCCGACGGCGACCGCGTCTTCCTTGAGCGCCAGCGCCAGGTTGGTCAGGGGTCCGAGGGCAACGATCGTGAGCTCTCGCTCGTGCCGACGGGCCGCGTCGACGATGACACTCACGGCGCCTGGCGAATCGGGCAGGCATTCGACCTCGGGCCAGTCGGGCAGGTCGCCGAGGCCGTCCTCGCCGTGATACCGGGTCGCGGTCGTCAGCGCCCGAGCGAGTGGGCCCGTCGCGCCGGCGGCCACGACCGGTCGTGGGACCGGCTTGCGAAGCGCCAGCAGACGCAGGAGGTTCATGCTCGCCACGTGCAGCGTCACGTTCCCCGCGACCGTCGTGATCGCCTCTACCCGGATCTCGGGCGAGTTCCAGGCGAAGAGGAGGGCCAGGGCATCGTCAATTCCTGGATCCGTGTCGATCAGGACTGGCGTCACGGAATCTCCTCAGGGCTGTCCCGCATCATATTAGAATGAGGTCCAGTTTCAGGAGGAGGCGTGGATGAACGTCCAGATCAGATACTGCGGCGAGTGAAACTACCTGCCTCAGGCCTCCAGTTTGCAGGCCGCCATCAAGACCAAGTACGGAATCACCGCAGTCCTCAAGGAAGGGTTCGGCGGGATCTTCGAGGTGTCGATCAACGACGATGTCGTCTACACCAACGAGACGACGTACCGGTTTCCGACGGACGAGGAGATCTTCGAGAAGATCGACGCCGCTAAGAAGTAGCACGCTGGAGTAGCTCCTCCCGAAACCGGGGATGGGCGACCGCGATGAGCGCCTCGGCCCGTCCCCGTTCCCCTTTTCCCCGCAGCGCCGCCGCGCCGTGCTCGGTCACGACCCAGTCCGCCAGCGCGCGCGGGGTCGTCACCGCCGCACCCACTTGCAGGGACGGGACGATCCGCGACACCGCGCCGTCGCGACCCGTCGACGGCAGGGCGATGACCGCCACGCCGCCCTGAGAGCGCGAGGCGCCGAGGACGAAATCGAACTGGCCGCCGATCCCGGCGACCTGACGCGGCCCCAGGCTCTCCGCCGTCACCTGTCCCGTCAGATCGATCTCGAGCGCGGAGTTGATCGCCACGAAGCGGTCGAGCTGCGCCACCGTCTCCGGATCGTGAACGAAGCCGGAGGGCTCCATGTTCACGAGCGGGTTCTCGTGAAGGAAATCGAAGAGGCGGCGCGTCCCCATCGCCTCGCCGATGTCCATGCGCCCGCGGTGAACGCGCTTGAGCGCGCTGGTGACGACGCCACGCTCGACCAGCGCCACCGACGCGTCGACCAGCAGCGAGTGCAGCGAGAGATCGCGATGGTCCCCGAGCGCCTCGAGCACGGCCCGAGGGATCGCGCCGACGCCGACCTGCACCGTGGCCCCGTCGGGCACGAGCCCGGCGACGTGGCGCCCGATGGCGCGCTCGACGTCGCCGATCGGCGTCGGGGGATAGGGCGTGAGCGGCTCGTCCACCTCGACCCAGCAGTCGATCTGGCTTCGGTGGAGGCAGGCGTTGCCGAGCGTGCGCGGCATCGACGGGTTGACCTGCGCGATCACGAGCGGGGCGCGGCGCGCCGCCGGGAGCGCGACGCTGACCGAGACGCCGAGACTCAGGTAGCCGCGCGCGTCGGGCGGCGCGCAGTGAACCAGGACGCAGTCCGGCGCCCAGGCGCCGCCCGCCGCGAACTGCGTGACGAGATCGAAGTAGCGTATCGGGACGAACTCGACGCGCCCGCGACGCCGCGCCTCCTCGAGCCGCGGCGACATGTGCCACGTCGCGAAGCGGAGGGCCGCGTGCTCCGGCCGCGCCCAGGGATAATCGCCGAGATGGATGCCCCCGAGCAAGGCGAGATCGCGCAGCCGCGCGGACTGCCGGCAGATCTCCGCGACGAGCGCCGCCGGTTCCCCGCACGCCGGCGGCAGCAGCACCTTCATCGCCGGCTCGAGCCGGGCGACGGCGTCAGCGAGTGAGCAATGGGTGAACGCGCGCGGCATGAATCGCGAGGCTATATATACCTGATCCCGCGATAGAATGGCCGCATGAATCGCCGACGGCGCTCGGTCGTGCTTCTGCTGCTGTTCGTCGCGCTCGCCGGTTGCGCGTCCGCGTCGTCGACTAGCGGCCAGTCGCGGAGCAGCAGCAGCACGCCGCGCGTGCGCTGTCTGACCGACCCGGCGCGCGACGAGGCGTCGGGCAGTCGTCCTCTCTTCTTTCTGTTCTGTGTGGAGAGTCCGTGACGGGGGCGCCCGCGCAGCCGGTCGCCCTCGTCACCGGCGCCGGCCGCGGCATCGGTCGTGAGATCGCGCTGGCGCTGGCTCGAGAAGGCTGTCAGGTCGCCGTCGCCGCACGATCGGCCGATCAGGTCGCCGCGACGGCGGCCGCGGTCATCGGCCTCGGCGTCCAGGCACTCCCGCTCGTGCTCGACGTGACCGACGAGAGCGCGGTCACGCGCGGCGTCGCCTCGGTCGCCGCGAGCCTCGGCCCGGTCGACGTCCTCGTCAACAACGCGGGCATCGCCGAGTCGGCGCCGTTCGCCAAGACCGACGCCGCGCTCTGGGAGCGCCACCTGCGCGTCAACGCGACCGGACCCTTTCTGCTCGCGCGCGCCGTCCTGCCCGCGATGCTCGAGCGCCGCTGGGGACGCGTGATCAACGTCGCCTCGCTCGCCGGGCTCGTCGGCGCGCCGTACGTCGCCGCGTATACCGCCTCCAAGCACGCGCTGGTCGGCCTCACGCGAGCGCTCGCCGCCGAGGTCGCCGGCAAGGGCGTCACCGTCAACGCCATCTGTCCAGGCTTCGCGGCGACCGACATCGTGTGGAACGGCGCGCGACACATCGCGGCGCGGACGGGAAAGTCTTTCGAGGAGGCGGTCGAAGCGATGGCGCGGCTCAACCCCGGGGGCCGGCTCATCGAGCCAGCCGAGATCGCGGCGGTGGCGGCCAAGCTGATCCGCGACGACGCGACCAACGGCGAAACGATCGTGCTCGACGGCACGAGGTGACGGTATTGCGAGCCGCAGGACGTCACGGGGTTGTGGCCCCGCCGTCCGAGAGGAGGCGCCGATGACCCGCCAGATCGAATTCCACAATCCGCCGGAGCTCATGAAGCCCGTGGGGTTTTCCCACGGCGCCGAGACGCGGGGTGGCCGCATGCTGTTCCTCGCCGGCCAGGTCGCCAAGGACCGGGACGGACGCGTCGTCGGCAAGGGCGACCTGGTCGCTCAGTTCCGTCAGGTGTGCGAGAACTTGAAGACGCTCGTCACGGCCGCGGGCGGCCGTCTGATCGACGTCGTGAAGCTGACGATCTACGTCCTCGACGCCGCTGAGTTCAAGCGCCAGGGCAAGCCCATCGGCGTCGTCTACCGCGAGTTCTTCGGCAAGCACTACCCGGCGATGACTCTGGTCGGCGCGCGCGACCTCTACGACGCCTCCGAGGGCTGCATGATCGAGATCGACGGCTTCGCCTGCCTGGCCGAGTGAAGCGGGCGGCCGACCGCCACCTGGCGGTCAGCACCTGGCTGCGGCTGCTCCACGGCTACGCGCTGATCGAGCGCGAGCTGCGCCGCGCCGTCGCCGAGCACTGCACCTTTCCGCAGTTCGACGTCCTGAACCAGCTCGACCGCGAGCGCGACGGGCTCACGTTCGTCGAGCTCTCGCGCCGGCTCCTCGTGACCGCCGGCAACCTCACGGGCATCGTGGATCGGCTCCACGCCGAGGGTCTCGTCCGGCGGACCGTCCACCCGGCGGACCGCCGCGCCTTTCGTCTCACGCTGACCGCGAAGGGCCGCCGGCTGGTGCGCCGGGCCCAGCGCCGCCATCACCGCGCGCTGACCGCGCTCCTGGCCGGTGTCTCGGCCCGCGACCTGCGCGTGCTCCGACGCCTGCTCGACCGCCTGCGCGCGAGCGCTTCGTCGCGCACGGCGTCTGCGGCGAGATAGGTTATATTTGGATAGTCGAGGTTTAAACAAACTGGATCAGCCGGGACATCGCGTTCGTCACCATCTTCCGCCGGCGCGCTGGCCGACCCGCGAGGAGGCCGCGCGCGCCCGCTGGTTCTCGCCGATCCGGATCGGGCGGACGCTGGATGCTGCCGAGCGGACGTGGGTGCCGGCGATGGTGCCGTGGCGCGCCACCGCCGACGGGTTCGTGACGCCGGAGGTCCTCGAGTGGTACGCCCGGTTCGCGGAGGGACAGCCCGGCGTCCTCGTCGTGGAGGCGACCGGCATCCGCGATATCGCGAGCGGCCCCCTGCTCCGTATCGGCGACGACCGGTTCATCCCGGGGCTCCGCACGCTCGTCGACACGGTCCGCGAGCGGAGCCGCGGCCGGACCCGGCTCTTCATCCAGATCCTCGACTTCGTCGCGGTCCGGCGCCGGCCCGAGCCCGAGCGATTCTTCGGCCGCTACCTCGACATCACCGACTCGCTGCGCAGCCAGCTCGCGCTCTGGCTCGACGATCCGCGCTGGCGTGAGGCCGAGGAAGACGCGGTGCGCGACCACCTTCGCGCCGCCGACCGCGTCACCCTCGAGACCGTGCTGACCGACCGTGAGCTCGAAGCGCTCGACTACGGCTATCGCGAGCGAGTCTGGGACATGCACCTGCCCCACATCCAGGAGCTGCCGCGCGTGCTCCCCCCGCTCTTCGCCGAGGCGGCCCGGCGCGCCCGCGAGGCGGGGTTCGACGGCGTCGAGCTGCACTACGCCCACGCCTACACGATGGCGTCGTTCCTGTCGCGCCTGAACGCGAGGCCGGACGGCTACGGCGGCGCGCGCGAGCACCGCGTCCGGCTGCCGCTCGAAGTGCTCGCGGCCGTCCGGGCGAGCGTCGGCGACGACTACGTCGTCGGCATCCGGTATCTGGGTGACGACGTGGTGGCGGGCGGCAGCGATCTCGACGACGCGATCTGGTTCGGTGTTCGGTTCGCCGAGGCGAGCGTGGATTATTTATCGGTCTCCAAGGGCGGGCGGTTCGAGGACGCCAAGCAGCCGAAGGTCGGCGAAGCCGTCTATCCCTACACCGGCGCGTCGGGCTACGAGTGCATGCCGACCGTCCTGTCGGACGCGCGCGGCCCGTTCGGCCGCAACGTGCCGCTCGCCGCGGCGATCCGCCGCGCGATCCGTGAAGCCGGCTGGACGACACCGGTCGTCACGAGCGGCGGCATCACCACCTTCGAGCAGGCGGAGAAAATTCTGGCGCAAGGCGACGCGGACTGCTTCGCCGCCGCGCGCCAGACCCTCGCCGACCCCGACTGGTTCAGGAAAATCCGGCTCGGCCGCGGCGATCTCGTGCGGCGGTGCGAGTTCACGAACTACTGCGAGGGCCTCGACCAGCGCCACAAGCAGGTGACCTGCAAGCTCTGGGACCGCCAGTTCGACCCCGCCGATCCGGCGGTCAGGCTCGCGACCGACGGAAGGCGCCGGCTCAGCGCGCCGCCGTGGTCGCCGCCCGGCGACGCGCCAGCCGGCTGAGCGGCGCGCCGGTGAGTCGGGTCAAGATCCACTGCCGGCGGAGCTTCGCCCCGAGCTTCTGATAGAACTTGATCGAGGGCGTGTTCCAGTCGAGGACCGCCCACTCCATGCGTCCGCAACCGCGCCGCTTCGCGATCCGCGCGAGCCCGCCGAGGAGCGCGCGGCCGGCGCCCCGCCCGCGCTCCTCGGGGCGCACGAACAGATCCTCCAGGTAGAGCGTCGGGCGTCCCAGGAAGGTCGAGTACGTGAAGAAGTAAAGCGCGAAGCCGACGGGGGTACGGCCCCGGCGGCAGATGAGCGTCTCGAAGTAGCGCCGCCGTCCGAAGCCGTGGCGGCGGATCTGGCTCGTGGTGGCCACCATCTCGTGCGCCAGTCGCTCGTACTCGGCGAGCCCGCGGATCAGGCGGAAGATCACCGGCACGTCGCGGCGCGTGGCGCGGCGGATCGACAGGGCCGGCACGCTAGCGCTTCACGTTGAAGAAGATCTCCCGCGCGGCTTTGCGGCGGGGATCGATGATCGCCCGATCCGTCGCGACCAGCACGTAGAGCATGTTGAGCGCCGTCAGCGCCGAGGGCACAGCGCGGCGGTTCTTCGAGCGGCTGAAGACGAGCCTCGCCGTCAGGCCGCGCCGACCGCGCAGCCGGCGATGGAGCTGGTCGACGGCGGACCGGCTGACGAGGTTGAAGTTGCCGGCGTCCCGCTTGCTGAGCGAGAGGGACATGACGAAGTACTGCCGCGCGCTCGAGAGGACGTAGTAGTGCTGACGCTTGCCCTGCACCTCGCCGTGAAACTGCAAGCCCGTCGTCAGACTGTCGACGCTCAGCTTCATGGGCGTTCCTCCGTGTCGGTGGACGGCAGCAATTCGAAAACGGGATAGCGCTCCGCGATGGCGGCAAACGCGCGAGACGGCGACCCGGCGGGGATCGGGAAATAGCGCTGGACGACCGATCGGAACCGGTCGAGGTAGGCGCCAAGCACCGGCGGTTTGTCGGCGTCGGCGAGAGCGCGGAGCCGGAATCGCCGGCGACTCGATCCCCGTTTGAGGACGACTTCGTTCGAGACCTCCGCGTTACGCACCCACTGGGTGCGCCCGCGGGGCGCGACGAGGAATTGGGCGCCGTGGATCGACACCAGGCTCACGGGGGTCCCGTACACGCGGCCCGACCTCCGCCCCTTCACCTGCAAGAGATAGTAATCGCGCGGACCGAGTCCGAGCCCGATGAGAGCGCCGAAGGCCCGGTTGAAGACGCGCTCGAGCGGGCTCGGCTCCCGGAACGCGGGCCCGCGTCGCTCACTAGCGCTGGCTCAGGTAGTGCTCAGCGACCTCGAGGGGCGGCGCGATCCAGACGTCCTTCTTGGCGAGGATGTGCTGGATGAGTCGCTCGACCATTCGCATGCGCGACGGGCGGCCGATGACTTGAGGGTGGCCCATCAGGTTGAAGAACCCGCCCTCCTCGTACGCGCCCTCGAACTCCTCCTTCCAGATCTCGAAGACGTCTTCCTGGCTCCAGATCCCGTTGCCGACCGGCGGCACGGCGCTGAACCCGAAGTACACCCAGTCGTTGTTGACCCACGAGGTGGGTAGCTCGACCAGCTCGCCATAGGGAGTCTTGTGGCAGTACGGAAGGTCGGTGTCCATCAAGTTGCTGTGGTAGACGAAGCCGTGCTTCCGGAGCAGCTCCATCGTGTGCTTGCTCGGATCGCACGACGGCGCCCGCGAGCCGCGCGGCCGCACGCCGAGCACGTTCTGGAAGATGTCCAGGGTCTTCACGAGCAGGGCTTCCTCCTCCTCGCGGCCGGAGAGGAAGAAGGGCTTCTCGTGAAGGTAGCCGTGGTGACCGACCTCGTGACCGCGGCGCAGCGCCTCGCGCGCCATGTCCGGATAGCGCTCGACGATCCAGCCCGGGATGAAGAAGCACACCTTGACGTTGTAGCGATCGAGGACCCGCAAGATGCGCGGCATGCCGGTCTTCGGGCCGTAGGCGCCCATGCCCATGTGGAGCGGGCGCTCGGCGAGCGCGGGATCGCGATGGATCCACGGGCTCTCGCCGTCCACGTCGAACGAGAGCGCCACCGCACATCTCGCTCCGTTCTTCCACTTGATCGATTCGCTCATGATTTCTCCAATTCATGGTCGCGCCTCGGTCGGCGGGGCCCAGCCCCGCGACGGCCTGCAGCGCGCACCGCCGGCTACGCGCCCGCGACCTTCAGCAGCATCTCAGTGTAGACGCGCACCCCCTCGCGCAGGTTCTCGAGCGAGATGCGCTCGTCGTTGCCGTGGATCCGCTGAACCTCGGCTTCGTCGATGATGAAGGGGCTGAAGCCGTATCCGTGGAGCCCGCAGCGCCGGAACACCCAGTTGTCGGTGAACGCGACGAGGATCATCGGCGCCACCACGACGCCCGGCGCGCGTTGCTGCAGCGCGTCGGCCATGGCCTTGTAGAGCTCGGTGTCCGGCGGCGAGAGGTTCGGAATCTTCGGCTCCCGAGCGATCTTGACCTGCACGTGCTCGTCGGCGATCACGCCGCGGACCCAGGCGGCGATCTCCTCGGGGTCGTCGCCGGCCAGCATGCGGCAGTCCAGCTGGGCGGTCGCCTCGGGCGGGATGACGTTGCTCGTCTCGCTGCCGCGCAGCATCGTCACCGCGAAGGTCGTCCGGACCATCGCCGCGTACTGGCGGTTCGACATAAACCGCGCGCGGAACTCCGGATCGCGAAGGCTCCGCGTGAGGTCGTCGTATCCCGCGCCGCTCTCGGCCGACATCAGCCCGAACACCCGCGTGAAGAACTCCTGCACTTCGGGGAGGACCCGCGTCGGCCGCTCGGCCTCGAGCAGCCGGTTGAGCGCGCGCACGAGCCGGTTCGGCGCGGTGTCGGGCCACGGCATCGAGCCGTGTCCGGGCTCGCCACGGGCCGTGAGCACCAGCGCAAGCCCGGTCTTCTCCGAGATCACGATGGCCCCCAGCGGCGCCTTGAGGCTCGGGTGCGTCTGGATCGCCGCGAGCTCCGAGATCGCGTACTCGGCCCCAGTGAGCCAGTCGCGCCGCCGGTCGGCAATGAACTGGGCGCCGAACTCGCTGCCCGCCTCCTCGTCGGCGGTGGCCAGGAACACGAGGTCGCGCTTGAGCGGCACGCCGGCGCGCTTGAGCGCCAGCATCGCGGCGAGATGCAGGATGCCCGTCGACTTCATATCGATCGCGCCGCGCCCATAGAGATAGCCGTCGGCGATCGCGCCGCCGAAGGGGTCGACCGTCCAGTAGCGGCGATCGGCGTACACGACGTCGATGTGATGGTGCAGGACGATGCCGCCGAGCGAGCCGTCGCCCGCGAGACGTGCGCGAAGGCTGGCCCGGCCGGGCGCGGCCTCGATCGTCTCGCTCTCGATCCCCTCTCGAGCCAGCACCTCGGCCAGGAACCGGGTGCCGGCGATCTCGTTGCCGGGCGGATTCGTCGTGTCGATCATCAGATAGCGGCGCAGCAGATCGACCGTCTCGTCGCCGAGAGCCGCCCAGTCGATCATCGGCTCTCCGCCTCCGGGTTCATCGCCCGGACGTCGCCCAGCTCCCAGCGCGCCATGTGGCAGTAGAGGTCGAGGAGCTGCATCGTGCGCTCGATGGCGGGGTTGTCGGCCGCGTGCCGGAGCTCCTGCACGCGCGCCTGCAAGTCGCGGATGCGCTCGAGCGTCTCCTCGCGCGTCACGCCTCGCCCCTGCCCGCCAGCTGCCAGCGGTGCCCCGCCGGCCGATGGTCGAAGAAACGCTTGGCCTTCAGCTCGTAGCGCGGCAGGCTGCCGGGAACCTGCACGGTCACATCGATGCTGACGCCGATGACCGCCTTGAAGACCCCTGCCGCGTCGCGCCCGAGCGCCGCGTAGCGCGCGCCGTCGATCTCGGCCCGTGCCTCGGCCTTCACGGTCACGAAGTCGTTGGTGGCGTCGCGGTCGACGTGGACTTCGTAGTGCTCGGACAAGCCAGCGACCCGGTGCAGCAGCGCTTCCACGGCCGCCGGGTACACGTTGACGCCCTTCACGATGATCATGTGGTCGGTACGCCCGAGCACGCCGCCCGGATAGTAGAGCCACGTCGTTCCGCAGCCGCACGTTCGGTCCGTCCAGCGAACCAGGTCGTGCGTGCGGTACTTGATCAGCGGCTGACCGTCCTGGATGTAGCTCGTGACGATGTGCTCGCCGACTTCGCCGTACGGCACCGGATTGCCCGACTCGTCGACCACGAGGGCGTGGTACCAGTCCTCGCAGAGGTGGACACCCTCCTGCAGCGGGCAGCCCGGGTTCGTCGGGCCGATCTCCGCGATTCCGTAGAGCTCGTAGCACTTGGCGCCCCAGAGCTCCTCGATCGCGTGGCGCGTCGCGGGAATGCTGCCGCCCGGCTCGCCGGACACGATCACGTGCGAGATCGACGTCTTGGCCAGGTCCATCCCGATCTCGCGCGCCGTCTCGCCGAGGTAGAGCGCATAGGTCGGCGTCGCCAGCATGACGTCCGGGCGGTACTGCTCGATCTGGCGGAGGCGCGCCTTGCTGTCGAGCCCGCCGCCCGAGACGACGGTGGCGCCGAGCCGGCGCACGCCCATGTATGCCGACCAGAAGGCGGCGAAGATTCCCCAGTTGAACGGGAAGTAGAAGGAGTGGCGCGCGCGAATCCCGGCCGCCCAGTAGAGGTAGACCCACGACTCTCCCCACAGCTCGGCCGAGTGGTACGTGAGCGGGATGTGGAGCGGAGCGCCGGTCGAGCCCGAGGTCGCGAAGCGCTGGTGGAAGAAATCTTCGGGAATCGCCAGGGCGTCGCCGAACGGCGGGCTGACCGACTGCGCGTCGAGGATTTCTTTCTTGTCGATGAACGGCAGCCGCTTGACGAAGTCGTCCATGGTGCGGATCTGCTCGGGCTTCACCTTGTGGCGGTCGAGGAGCTTGCGGTACATCGCGCTCCGGGCGTACGCGTACTCGATCGCGGTCTGGAGCTTCCGGAGATGGAGCCGATCGAGCTCGGCCCTCGGCATCGTCTGCGTGTACGGGTTCCAGAACCGCTGGGCCTCGACCTCGGGCTTGTAGAGTTTCATTGATCTGAGCTTGAGCCCGGCGCAACCGAGGGTGGGCTGAGAGAGGCGCGACCCGGCGTCATTAATCTGAGCTCGTGCCCGGCGCAACCGAGGGTGGCCTGAGATAGGCACGACCCGGCTCCGACACGCCCGTTCTACCCGAGGGGCCAACTGTCCCTGTTTTGCCGCCAAGCTCGGCGCGGACTTGGTGCGTGCCGGCCACGAGGGCTTGCAGCTTGGCGAACGCGAGGTGGCGCGGAAGCCGCGCGAGCCCGCAGTCCGGGTTGATCCAGAGCCGCTCGACCGGCACGCTCTCGAGCAGCCGGCGAATCCGCCGCGCGACCAGCTCGGGGCTCTCGACGTAGAAGTTCTTCAGATCGAGCACGCCGGCGCCGAGCTCCTTCGGGCAGTCGAACTCGCGCCAGAGCCCGCTCTCGGCCATCTCCCGATTGGCGAACTCGAACACGAGCTGATCGGCCGAGGCGCTCGAGATGGTCGGGAACAGCGGCCGGTAGGTCCGCTCGCCGAAACCAAACCCCTCGAGAGTCCCGAAACAGATGTGCCAGAAGCGTCGCTCGACCGCGACGCCATCGAAGCAGCGGTCGTAGAGCTCGACCAATCGCTTCGGCTCCATCATGAAGCTCTGGTAGACGTCGTCGAGCTGGAGGTGGCGGGCGCCGCCGGCGGCGAGCGCGCGGAGCTCGCGGTTGAGGATCGGCGCCAGGTCTGCGGCGACCTCGAGACGGTCCCGGTAGGGTCCGCCCTTCGTGATCTGCGTCGCGAGCGTGAGCGGGCCCGGAAGCGTGATCTTGAACGGGCGCGTCGTCACCTGCCGGAGGTAGTGGAGCTCCTTGAGCGTGCCGAGGCCCTCGGGCGCCGAGATCCGCTCGACCGGCTCGTAGAACACGTGACCGTCGTAGGAGAGGACACCGACCTTGCGGCGGGGCTCGATCGGCCGGAGCCCGTGGAAGTACTTGAAGATCGAGACGATGAATCCCTGGCGCCGCATCTCGCCGTCGGAGATCAGGTCCACACCGGCACGTTCTTGATCGCGGACGGCAGTGGCGACGGCGTCGTTCTCGGTCTCGGCGACGTCCATCGCGCCGAAGCCGCCGGCCTCGATCTTCTCGTACGCGGCCCAGAGCCAGGCCGGGATCGCGTAGCTGCCGACGACGGTCGTGGGGAGGATCGGCAGCGTCGAGGCCGTCAAGGTCGCTACTCGGAGAGCGTGAAGACGCCCTTTTTGACCGTGAGCGCCCAGATCTGCCCGACGTTCACGCCCGCCTCGTTCATCGTGATCGCGCCGATGGCGCCGTCGTAGCCCTTGAGGCCCGCCCAGCACTTCGCGACCTTGTCGCGGTCGCTCTCGAGGTCGTCGGGCTTGTTCGTCACGCCGGTCGTCTCGACGCACGTCTTGGCGATGAAGAGCTGATCGTACATCGCGGGGCCGGACGAGTTAGGCCGCTTGCCCCCGGAGCGC
>Ga0137388_10001936_pt1 | contig 12829 bp, 15 predicted proteins | sample 15con2h14AmetaG_FD_104644 | JGI IMG/M metagenome (GOLD analysis project Ga0137388, IMG submission 104644) | Vadose zone soil microbial communities from Angelo Coast Range Reserve, California, USA - 15con2h1.4A metaG | ecosystem: Environmental > Terrestrial > Soil > Vadose zone > Saprolite...
CGCGCCGAGGGGCATCATCAGGGTCCTTACTCCTGGTCAGGTTTTGCCGCACGCTGGTCAGGGGCTGGTCAGGTGTCCGAGGCCTACCTGACCAGGCAAAACCGCCTATCTACCTGCGGTTTCGTCGTTGCTGGTCAGGTTGGTCAGGTTTTCCGCAGATAGAAGAGGCCCCAGGAAGAAGCGGACCCTCGGGCGGCGTCGATGGGTGGGGAACCGGATCTACCGTTTGCTAACGCACTTGCTAACGAAAAGTGCAGGAAAGGACTCCACAGGCCGGTACTCAGTGAAATCGCCACACTCCAAAAGCGCTGCTCAGAGGCCCCTTTCAGGATTGTCGGTCACTAGCCGAAGCGTGGCAGGTGGAGCTTCAAAACCAGTGCGCCGGGGAGACTCGGTGGGCGGGTTCGATTCCCGTCCGCCTCCGCAATTTGGCTTCTGACCAGGGAAAATAGGATTTGGGCTGGGTCCTGGTCTCGTCCCCCCTGGAGGTCGATTCTGGCGAGTTCTGGCCAGTTTCTGGCCAGTGCGAGCCGAACACTGGTTCCTCAATCCAGCCTTGGCGTGCCGCGAGTGGCCCAAACATGACTCTCGACCAGGGTAGGAGTCTCTGGTCCCGGTCGGACTCGGTGGGGGCCCTGGAAATCAAAACGGCCGGCCGTAGACGGCTCGGAGGATGACAAGATGCTACTGCTGAGATGCAACACCTCGCGGCGCTGACCCTCCAGGGTCCTTCGCACGGTCAGCACCTGCGACCGGTATCGGTTGTAACCAGCATGCCGCGCTCCTTGAGGCGCTTGCGTAGCGTCTGTGGCGTCAGGGAAAGCCGATCCCCGACTTCTTGGCCTAACCGCTGCACCGCGGCGTATGAGGCGTCGGGATCGAGGTAGACGTGGTCCCCGTCCCCACGCCAGCCGACCCGGTCGCCTTTGGGCTCCCACTCGCCGTGCTGGTTGCACCGCCACCCCCAGGCGCCCCGGTCGACCAGGGGACGACCCGTGATCCTCAACACCCGCAAGGTGAGCCCGTCCTGATGCGATGGCGCTTCCAAGGAGCTCCATAAATCGGAGGGCGGGGTCCCCACCTCGCTCGTGATGCGCTTGAGCCACAACTGCCCGACCCAGAGCATCCCAGGTCCGGGACCACAGCTCATTCTTCTGCTCCTCGGTGATCGCCTCGGCGGACAGGGCAAAGGACAGAAAGAAGCCCCACCCTGTCGCCAGATTGGCCACGATCTCCGGTGTCCGGCGGTGCGTTGCCGAGCCAGCCGCCCTCTCCCGCAGGTTAGGCAGCCACGAACCAAGCTGCTCACGAAGGGCATCGCGTTGAGGCGCGATCCACCGGAGGAATCCAGCAAGAGCCTGGGCAGGTCGGCCCTCCGCCGCCTCCATCTGGCAGGCCGACAACACCGGCCAGACAAGATCATCGGGACCGAGCTCGCAGGTTAGTAGCCGGGCGCGTATCGACTGGCCCCGGGGAACATCCTCGCCGGTAGAAAGGATTAGGCCACGCGGCGGCTTGACGGCGCGAAGGGTGCCGTCGCCGCGCATCCGGAGTCGGCCTGACCGGTTGCCCTGCGCACGCAGAACGCGGTCCGCCTCCCGGTGTGCGCGATCGACATCGCCTTGGTTGCTCGTAGGAGCGAAGTCGTCGACAACCAGCAGGGCGTCCTTGGCGGAGAAGGCGAGCAGTTCGAGGGCATTGGCGGTGCTCGACCAGTAGCCGGGAAGGTGTCGGGCGTCCAAGTCGGGGCCGAAATGGCGCTGGATGAGGGCCGCCAGCTCGGACTTGCCGACGCCGGTTGGCCCGGCGAGGTGAAGGGCAAATTCGACCTCGCCTAAGACCGCACGGTACGCCGCACCGAGCAGTGGGAAGGCGATGTGGTCCGGGGCGACATCGACCAGCCGGAGGCTGGCCCGGACTGCAGCCACGAGCTCGGCACCGCTTGGCGGGTCGGGAAGGGCAAAGCCGGTCAGGGCATCCGGAAGGTCGACCTCGACTCCCGGCACCGGGCCACCCGGACCAATCGCGCCCCGGCCGTGTAGATATGCCCAGCCACCAGGGAGTTGGCGCCAGCCGGTATGCGAGTAAACGTGGCGCTCCGGCACCTCCCCTGAAAGAACCTGCACAGCCGCCCGAGCGTGGTCACGGAGCCCAAGACCTGGATAGACAATGGCGCGGGCACCAAGGTGCTCGGTCACCCAACCCATTGCTGCAAATGCCTCCGCTGTGACCGTAAACCGCCGGCACCAGCCGTTGAGCCGGGCTTCCAGCTCGAAACGCCGTCTGACCTCGGCGCCGTCGTCCTCCAGGACGTCTGTGGCGATAAGAGCACGGAAGTTCGTGAGCGGCACAACGACCGGGCCATTTTGAGTGGGCCGCTCCCAAATCAGTCCCGCCTGCGTCGACTTGTAGGCATGCCTTCCAGTTGCACGAGGATGGACTTCCCTCGCGATCGGTTCAGCTGGGTCGCTGTGCCCAAGAACTTGCACCGGCACGAGTTGGATTGGAAGCTCGGCCACCAGCGCGTCGTCGATCCCCTTGGCTAGCATCCTGTCCCAACCTTCGAGCAAGACGTCGTAGCCTTCGAGGGCTACGGCCTTGGCTGTCGCCTCCGCTGCCCGAGCCACCAGCGGGTTCGTCGCAGCATCTGCATCGAAGGCCAAGTGCACTGTCCTCGGAGCTAGTCCCGCCAACACGGGTATGACCCCCCGCCAAGCCGAGACGCCTGGTACCGAAACCGTCAAGATCCCACTCAGGTTGGTTGCCATGTCGGCCTTCAGTTCTCCCTCCGTGACCCGGACCGTGTCCCGCGGAACGTGCTGCACACCGTGCAACGGCACGTGTACGGGCGCGCCCGGCCCTGTTCGCCGCCCTCAACGTCGCCACCGGCGAGGTGCTCGGCAGCTGCCTGCCACGGCACCGCCACGACGAGTTCCTGAGCTTCCTGCGCCGGATCGACCAAGAGGTGCCCAAGGGTCTCGGCGTCCACCTCATCGTCGACAACTACGGCACCCACAGCCACGAAGATGTTGTGGCCTGGCTTGCCAAGCACCCCCGGTTCCACCTGCACTTCATCCCGACGTCGTCGTCGTGGCTGAATCTGGTGGAGCGCTGGTTGGTTCCGGGAGCTCACCGACAAGGCCATCCGCCGGGGCAGCTTCACCAGCGTCGCCGAGCTCATCGCCGCCATCGAGGCCTACCTGGTTGCCAGCAACGCCGATCCCACCCGTGATGTGGACGGCCACCGCGGACTCGATCCTGGAGAAGGTCCGCCGGGGCCGGGTCACCCTGGCCCAGGTGACCGGCTGACACCCACTCGATGGGGCGCTGCCTGGCTGGCCCTTATGATCTCGGGTGATGGCAATCCCGGAGGCGGCCCGCCGATCCCTGCAGCGCCGCCTGGAGCAACGCCGACGTGACCGCTGGCCCGGCCTAACCGGCCTGCGGGCGCGCTTTCGGGCTGACTTCGCCTACATCGACGGCACCCTCGCCGACGGCGACGAGGTGAGTCTGTGCCGCCTGCGCTACCTACGGTCGGATGACCGCTGGGGTTTTGCCGTGTACCTCTACAGCCGGGAGGGCTACGAGGAGTCGGTGCTGCCCACCGGCCTTCCCGAGGGAACCCCAGAAGAGGCCCTGGACTGCGCCTGCGGCCTGTACCTCAACGACCCGTCAGCCTGGGTATGACCCTACCCCCGGGGAGCGCCCACAACGCGCGTGCCTAAAACCGAGACACACCACACTCCGCCTCCAGCCGGATCAAGTCCTGGAGGGCAGCTGGGGCACCCCCCGTCTCCCTGAATGTCAGCCGTAAGCCGCCCTGGATTCGTTACACACGGCTGGCGCCTTTGGTCCACTCGCTCGTTGCATCCGCCGGCACTTGAGAGCGCCAGGTGCAGCTGTGAGCTTCCGGCGCTCCCTGGACGTGGAGCTGGCCGGGTTGCGTGGCTAGCTAGGAGCTGAGGCCTCAGGAGCCGAGGAACCCGTCCAGGGTCTCGACGAAGTCCTGGGGATGGGTCAAGTGAGGCACGTGGCCGGCACCAATGAAGACGTGGTGCCGAACTTGCGGGAGGACGGCGCTCAGCTTCTCGATGATGGGGGTGAACATTGGCGGGCTCTGGTCCCCTTTGGAGAGAAGGGCCGGCTTGTCGAATCGGCCGAGGGCAGCAGAGTCGACGGCGGCAAGGGCATCGGGGTCACGGGTTTCTCCCAGGAAGGTCTCGGCATTGCGGATGAAGGTCGCTTGCATCGCCTCGGGTAGCTGCGCCCATGCTCCCGGTCCGAGGGCGATCGTCTCGACGAAGAGCTCAGCGGCATCTGCGTGCTTGCCGGCCTCGATCAGGCCGACGGCGGAGGCTATTCCCGACTGCAGCCCCTCCAGGATTGGCTGCATCCTGGGATCGCCAACGAGCACTCCCACCATCGGAGGCTCGTGCCCAGCAAGGCGCCGGACCAGCTCGGGGCGCTCGGCGGCCAGGCGGAGACTGATGCAGGCGCCGTAGGAGTTGCCGCAGACGTTTGCCGGCGCAAGGGCCAGATCTTCGATCAGAGCGGCCAGGTCGGCCACGTCGTTGTGGACGGTGCCTTCGACTGGCGACGCCTTGCTCTGCCCGTGGCCGCGGCGGTCGTAGCGTACGACCCGGTGGGAACGGGCCAGCCCCGGGACGACAGCATTCCAGTTGGTTTGCTCGGCCCATGACCCGTAGACGAGCACCAGCGGCTCGCCATCTCCGTCGACCTCGTAGAACAGCGGGGTCCCGTTGAAGACCTGTATCGGCATGGATGCATTCTGCTCCAGAAGGGGGGACGGTGCCCACCCGCCGCCGACGATTGGGTGCAAAGACAACCATGGCCGTGCCGGCCGCCCCCGTGATGAGAATGGTTGTGCTCGTCTCGTTGTCACGAGGGGCCGTTAGCTCGAGCGGGTAGTTATCTGAAGTAGTTCAGAGGTCGCGCGTTTTTCTGGCCACTTTTCTGGCCAGCACGTTTGAGCACTGGGCAACACGAACTAGCACTACCTGGACGAAAAGGGCTCCAGGGATCGCACCAGTCAGCACGAATCAGCACTAAACGGACCAGCCAACACCAACATCGCGGATCTTCAAAATCAGCGAGACCCTGAGAGGGGTCTGGCGGGTTCGATTCCCGTCCGCCTCCGCAATTTGGCGTTTGAGCAGGCAAAACAGGTCTTAGGTGGTTCCCGATGGGGTGGCACCGCGGCCTCATGTCGTTGAGAGTTCTGGCCAATCTCTGGTCAGTCCCGCAGGGCAGCCGTGCAAGGAGCGCTAGCCAGAGCTATGAACATCCACCCAGCGAGGAACTCGTGTCAGCCCCGTGACGGAACGTCCGCTGGACACTGGCCTCAGAGGATGCACCTGGCGGAGGCACTGCCTAGATCGCAATGATCCTGGCGTTCCCTCGATTTCGCCTGCGAGTGGCCGCCTATCCCATGATCCGATAGGCACTGATGAACACCTCGCCGGAGTGTGCAGCATGCTGGCGTTTCCGGCCGAGGAGTTCAGGCAGGCCGATCCGATCCTCGAGCACAGCGGTCAGATCGCCTCCGTCCATCAGCAGAAGCACCGGCCGATTTTGCGAGTGGGTGGTCACGGCAGACTCCTCGAAACCGTTGATAGAGATGAAGAGACCCAAAGTGTTGTCGAGTTTGCGCCCGATCTTGCCAGCGAAGCCATCGAGATCAGCAACGGATGCTTTCTCGCTCCGCCACCTGGCCTCGAGGAGGAACTCCGTGCCTTCGAAGGTGAAGGCACCGTCGATCTGCTCCCCGACGATTCGGAAAGGTGCCTTGGCATCAACATCGAAACTGGTTTAGCAGCTTCTCCAACGCATAGCCCCTTTCCTGACGATCCTGAGAGGCGATCTCATAGAGGAGAGACTGCAGCTCGGCAAGTTTCTCCCGGATCGCGCGCTGCACAGCCGCCCGTGAGTCTTCCTCTCGTCGGCGACGCTCACCCTCTTCCGACTCTGTGCGCTGTTTTCGAAGTGGCTCGACCATAGGGCGCAATGAGGCCAACGCTCGCATGGCGTCCTCGTACTTCTGCTGACCGTCCTCAACACGCTTCAGCCAATGGGGATCGACTATGTCTGCAGTCGCGAGGATGAGATTCACTAGTTGATCCAGACGCCGGTGCTGGTTCGCTGCCAGACCGTCAACGAGCTGGTGCACGATGTTCCGCTTGTAGTCCGTCCAGTCCAGCTGGGCGCCGAGGCCCGCATCGTTCAGGGCGCTGCTGAGGAACGGCCTGAGATCCTTCTTGTACCAGAACGCCAGCGTGAGAGGCTCCTTCAGCGGGGGAAGAACCGCCGGATTGATTCGCTTGTTCACTCCACCGGCCCTTGGTCCTTCGGCGCACCGGTGCCTTCATCGGCAGTTTCTTCTGCGTCGAGCTGTCGCAACGCCCGGTACATCTGCAGATGTCCGCGAGCAAGCCCCTGGCGCCACACCGCCGGGAACCCACATTCGCCCAGCAGCACGGCGATTGCCTCACGGACGACTCGGTCGCCGATCTCGACGAAGGGTCCCCGATACGGTGAGTCAAGCTCGTCGTACGCAAGGGAGGTACCGGCTTCTCCGTGGACTATGGAGTTCCGAGCATCGCCGAGTGCACAGCACCAGTGAACGAACTGCGTGAGGTCGAATGCTTTCTCGTTGCCCCTCGACAACCACCTGCGTGTGCATGTTCGCTCTCCCGGACTCCAAAAGCAGGTCCTCGATGCCAAGGTCCTCACCCTCTTGAGCCAAGGCACGTTCGAAGATCGAGCGAAGTCGCTCAGCTGACTTGAAGTTGTTGCCCTCACCGGTGAGGGCCTCGGTTGCCACCTTGATGAAGACGAGCCGATCCTCCCAGGTGATGCTCGGAGTGTTCTGCCAACTCTTGAGCAACCACCGTCGGCCACCGCGGACTCGGCGCTCATGGACGGAGAGGCGCTCTTCGAGACGCCCGGCGGCGGGCCGGTCGACGGCCTCCCACGACCACGACCTATCGAGCCGGCGGGGGCGCTCCGTTGATTCCGGTGAACAGGTCAGCCGGCCCTTTGGGCGTCGGCAACTCCGGCTGAATCTGGAACTCATCTCCGTTCTCGACGACGGCGGTCCCTCCGGTGCATTTCGACACGTGCAGCCTCCTCCATGGTGAACGCGCCTCGCCGGCCGCGGATCCAGGCGCGCGCCTCCCGGTGCCGGATGGCCTCGTACCCGATCAGCGACACACAGACGGCCGCAACGATGCCGAGGGCCGCGAGGGCGGGCACCTCCCTTGCCACGGGCAGCATCCCGAGCAACAGAACCGACGCGATCGGTCGGCCCCGCCCCAGGCCACCGCCGACCCGCACCGCAACGCGACGTGCGCGAGCAGGTACAGCGCGATCCCGCCGACAAGGCCGAGCGCCGGGATGGCGGGAAGCGGATGGGCCACATCGGGGAGCGCCGTCTTCAGCCCGAACGCGAAGAAGACAATGCCACCGACCATCGGGAGGTGAAGGTACGAGTACGCGTCTCTCGCGAGCGCCGCGCGCCGCGTCCCCGTCGCCTCGGCCAGGCTTGCTTGGACGACGTAAACAACCCAATCGAAATCCGACCACCACAGGCACGCGGCGATGGTCATTCCTAGGAGGGCGGCCGCGATCACGCCGGCGTCGAGCGTGAGCCCCGCCGCGCCCACGCCGATCGCCACGATCGACTCGCCGAGGGCGATGATGATGATCAGCCCGAAGCGCTCGACGAAATGCGCCGGCGATACGCGCCAGCCGCGCATGCGGCCCGCCGTCGCACCGAGGTAGTCGATCGCCAGCGCGGCGCCCCCAAGCGCCAGTTGCCCCGGGCCGTTGAGGAAGCCCCGCGATCACTAGCAGGGCAGGACCGAGGGTGGCGGTCGGGACGATCCTCACGACGGCACGGAGAAGGTCACGGTCGCCACGACCGGCAATGGCATACAGGACGAGGTGGAGGGCGCGCACGACGAAATAGGCGACGCCGAAGCTAACCCCGTCACGGCCGAAGGCGCCCGGCGCGGCGAGCGACACCACGAGCATCGCCGCGGTAGCGGCCAGCACGGCGAGCCGGACGGCGACTTCCTCGGGATCGAGGGTATTCGTCAGCCAGGCATACGCCGACCAGCCCCACCACAGCGCGCCGAGCAGCAGCAGGCCCCGACGCAGGCCACCCCAGGTCGGATTGTGCGAGAGGAAGCCCGTCACCTGGGTGATGGCGAAGACCACCACGAGATCGAAGAACAGCTCCAGCGGCGTGACCCGCTGTTCGTGCTCGGCCTGTGAATCGCCCGTCCGGACCCTGGCCACCATTCCTCCCGACTCACGTTCCCTTCGAGCCGAGTCCTCGCTTGCCATGTCGGGGGCTCAGAGACCGGTCCTTTTCTCCAGGTCCTCGGGGTACCGCGCCCCTTGGATCGTGACCTTTGAGGCGGCAAGATCGATCTCACGCAGATCCTCGGCCGTAAGTTCAACCGCAACTGCTTCGATGTTCTCCTTGAGGCGCTCCAGCTTCCGGGTTCCTGGGATTGGCACGATCCACGGCTTCTGGGCAAGCAGCCGGGCGAGCGCGATCTGAACAGGGGTCGCCCGCTTCCCTTCTGCGATCTTGCGAAGCAGATCAACCAAGACCTGATTCGCCTTCCGGGCCTCCGGCGTAAAGCGAGGGACGATGTTGCGGAAGTCCGAGCTATCGAACGTCGTGTTCTCGTCGATCTTACCCGTGAGAAAGCCTTTGCCAAGTGGACTAAATGGGACGAACCCGATTCCGAGTTCCTCGAGCGTCGGCAGCACCTCTTCTTCAGGGCGTCTCCACCACAGCGAGTATTCGCTACACGGCAGTGACGGGCTGGAGTGCGTGTGCGCGGCGGATCGTCTGCACTCCTGCCTCAGATAGACCGAAATGGTTCACCTTGCCTTCGCGAATCAAGTCCTTCACCGCTCCTGCCACGTCTTCGATCGGCACCTCCGGGTCCACGCGGTGTTGATAGAGCAGGTCGATGGCCTCGACGCTGAGTCGCTCGAGTGAGCTCTCGACGCTCGGCTTGATGTACTCGGGGCGACTGTCCACGATCTGCTGGCCGCCGGGATCGATCCCGATGCCGAACTTGGTGGCGATCGCCACGTGCCCACGGAAATGAGCGAGGGCAACTCCTACGAGCTCTTCGTCCGTGAACGGACCGTAGGCTTGGGCCGTGTCGAAGAACGTCACACCGAGTTCGACAGCCGACCGGATCAGCGAGATCATCTCCTGCCTGTCCGGGGCCGGACCGTAGGCATAGCTCATGCCCATGCAGCCGAGCCCAAGAGCCGAAACTTCCAAGTCGCTTGTTCCAAGTTTGCGTTTCTGCATGTGTGTCTCCTTCATGAGCGCGGAACGAGTTTGAGCGTTGCGGCTCTCGCTTCCGGGGTGACGATCGAGTCGACGATGCTGGGGGCGTACCGGTGATACTTCGTGCGGTAAGCGGCGTCGATCCCGTCGTTGACGTCGACCGTCTCGGCGAGGAGAACGTCCTTCTCGACGCCGCCAGCCCGGATTCGGCCTTCGTGGCGAGCCTGGGCGCCGCGGAACCAGGAGGACGTGCGTCCGTTGACGGCCCGGACGTAGAGGTCGTCGCCATAGCGGACGACCCAGATCGTCACCGGGCTTCGCAGGATGCCGCCCCGTCTGGCGGATGCGAGTTGCAGCTCATCCGCTGCTTCGATCTTGCCGAGCTCCTCGCTCGTCCATCCGGTCATCGGCGCCTCTCCTTCGTCTTCAGCTCGATCAGAACCTTGATCGCCTCCCGTTCGTTCATAGCCCGGTAACCGTCGGGCACCTCGTCCAGGCGCATGACCCGATCGAAGACTCGGCCGGGCTCGATCGTTCCGTCGAGGACGTCCGGCAGCAGCTCCTTGATGTACGCGCGCGCCGGGGCAGGGCCGCCGGCGATGGTGACGTTGTCGAAGAAGGTCGGCAGCGATTCCGGGATCGCCTCTTCCTGGGGAAGACCGACGCGGCCGACCGCGCCGCCAGGACGGGCGATGCTGAGCGCCGTGCGCGTCGACTGTTCGAGGCCGACGCACTCGAGGACGGAATGGACGCCGAGGCCATCGGTGAGCTCGCGCACGCGCTGGATTGCCTCGTCGCCTCGCTCGCTGACGACGTCCGTTGCGCCGAACTCCTTCGCGAGGGCGATCCGGTCGGGGTGCCGTCCCAGGATGATGATCCGCTCGGCGCCGAGGCGGCGGGCGGCGATCACCCCGCACAAGCCGACGGCGCCGTCGCCGACGACGGCCGCTGTCTTCCCGGGACCGACCCTGGCCGCGAGCGCGGCGTGGTGTCCGGTCGCCATCACGTCCGAAAGGGTGAGCAGCGACGGCATCGGCGCGTCGTCCGCGCCCACCGGCAGCACGACGAGCGTCCCGTCCGCCTGGAAGACGCGCACCGCCTCGCCCTTTCCGCCGTCCACGCCATCAGAGCCGTACCTGCCTCCATGGAGGCATGAGGTGTGCAGTCCCTCCTGGCAGAAGACGCAGGTGCCGTCCGAGTAAAGGAACGGCGCGATGACGACGTCGCCCACCTTCATGGTCCGGACGTCGGCGCCGACGGCCTTGACGACGCCGATGAACTCGTGTCCCATGCGGCGGCCGGTCCCGCTGTGCTCCATCGTCTGGTACGGCCAGAGATCGCTGCCGCAGATGCCGGCGCGGGCGACGGCGACGATGGCGTCGGTAGGTTGTAACAGGCGGGCGTCAGGGACGGTCTCGATGCGGACGTCGCCGGCGCCGAACATGACAGTCGCTCGCATGTTGGGGCTGCCTTTCAGTTTCGGATGGCTCGAAGTCGCTCTACCCCAAGAAAGCACGGGATGGCGCCAAAATGAGAGTCCCTGTTGTTCCAGGTACTGGCAGGGCCTCAGTGGGAGCCGGGCAGGGGTACCCTCGTGGCCATGGACACCAGGAGCGGGATCCGTGAGTTTTTGACCTCCAGGCGAGCCCGGATCACGCCGGCCCAGGCGGGCCTGCAGGTCTACGGCGATAGCCGGCGCGCTCCAGGGCTCCGCCGGGAAGAGGTCGCGCTCCTCGCCGGGGTCAGCGTCGACTACTACACCCGCCTGGAGCGCGGGAACATGAACGGGGTGTCGGAAGGCGTGCTAGAGGCGCTGGCCCGCGCGCTTCAGCTCGATGAGGCTGAGCGAGCGCATCTCTTCGACCTTGCGCGCGCTGCGCAGACGACGACGCCAGCGCGCCGCCGCCCGACGAAGCAACCGGTGCGGCCGAACGTGCAGCGCATCCTCGACGCGATGACCGGAGCGCCGGCGTACGTGCGAAACGGACGCGGGGACATCCTTGCCGTCAACCGGCTCGGGTACGCCCTCTTCTCGGAGATGTACGTCGGCCCGACCCGGCCGGCGAACACTGCCCGGTTCGTCTTCCTCGACGCTCGCGCGCCCAACTTCTTCCTCGACTGGGAACGTGTAGCGAACGACGTGGTGGCCACGTTGCGGTCCGAAGCCGGCCGGGACCCATACGACCGTGGCCTCTCAGACCTTGTCGGAGAGCTATCGACGCAAAGCGAGACGTTCCGCACCCGGTGGGCCGCGCACAACGTCCGCTTCCACGACACCGGCGTTAAACGCATCCACCACCCCGTCGTCGGCGACCTCATCCTGACCTACGAGACGATGGAGCTCTCAGTCGACGCGGGTCTGACGGTGGCCGTCTACACCGCCGAGCCCGGTTCCAGGTCCGAGGAGGCGTTGAACCTCCTGGCAAGCTGGGCGGCGACGCCCGACCAGGCGGAGACGGCCAACACGACGGACCGATCTTGACCGAGTTGCCCAGGACGTTACCCGCGCCAATGGCGTTTCCGAACGGTCGGGTAACCCGCCAGGAACAGCCCGCAACGGATCCTTAGAGCGTGTAGAGAAGCGCTGTAGAGGCGAAATGCTTGTCGGGTGTACATGGAACCCGCTGACCAGGGCGAATGGTTTCCCAGGTGAAGAGTCTCCACAGGTTTACGGCACCGATCTCCACAATCCGGCACAGCCCGGGATTGCGCCTCAGAAGGAGACATGCCAACCACCCCTCAGGGGGTGGGGGCAGTAAGGGGTGGGGTTCCCTTCATGAAACGCATCAACCTGGCGCCAACGTGCTGGGTTGCGATCCTGTCACCTCTCGATCCCCAGGGCGGCGATGAAGGCGGCAACCGCCACCACGGCGTGGACGTCATAGTCAAGGTCCGGATGGAGGCCCAACATCGTGGCAGCTTAAGCAATGCTTCCCTGAGCTTCGACATTCGTAAAATTAGCTGCCAGCTCAGCGAGGGCCGTCTCCGTGGGACCGATGAGTGCCACCTCGAACCGATCCCGTACCCTCTGCGCGGCAGCACCTGGCCCGCCGTCGTCGTTGTGGAGCAGGACATAAGCGATGTCGTACCAGTCCTTCTCCAAACCACGGCCCCGCGCAGCGTGAACCTTGGCGAGCAGGTACGCCGGCAACGTTGCAACACGAAGATCGTCCAAGTCGACCTCGAGATCAGGGCGGATCCCTGAACGCCGCCAGATTGGAGGGTGCTCTCCGCGAGGCGGGCTTCATTCCCGACGGCGAGCGGGTTTGGCGCTTGAGAGACCAGGTGGCACCCGCAATGGTCGTGAAGGTCGAGTTCCTTGCTCACCTCGAGGACGCGCGCCCCCTCTGCAGAGTAGATCCGGGACGAGACCACCGAGAAGAACGAACTCCGGATTTTCGCCGTACGCGGCGCCCAATCGCACGAGAGCACGCTCGGCAAGGTCGCGCGCCTGGCGACTACGAACCGGGTCCGACACCACGTACCTCC